>Ga0307515_10003836_pt1 | contig 31431 bp, 27 predicted proteins | sample 17_EM_MG_FD_194513 | JGI IMG/M metagenome (GOLD analysis project Ga0307515, IMG submission 194513) | Populus trichocarpa ectomycorrhiza microbial communities from riparian zone in the Pacific Northwest, United States - 17_EM | ecosystem: Host-associated > Plants > Roots > Unclassified | place...
CCTGGCTTTCGTCGGTCACATCGAGGGCGACCGGAAGCAGGTTGGGATGTTCGCCGAACCGCTCGGTGATCGCCTTTGGATTGCGGGCGGTGGCGACGACGGCGTCGCCCTGTGCAAGAGCACGCGTCGTGATGAGGGCGCCAAAGCCGCGCGAGGCGCCGGTGATGAACCAGATTTTCATGAGGATGTTCCTTGATGTTCGGTGAGATGGGAGGGTCGTCTGGCCACCGCGATGCCGGGATGGCCAGCCGGGTGGAAAAGGCTCACGGCAAGACTTCTGCCAACTCGATCAGGTTGCCGAAGGGATCGCAAAAGAAGGCGAGGCGGCGGCTGATTGCCAAAAGCTCGAACGGCTCGGTGACGATGGTGACGCCGCGTGCACGCAGTTCCTCGTCGGTGGCGTCATCATGAACGTAGCACGCTCTTTCAATAACTGGCGCAAGTATCGTCAGACCGTTACCGAAATTGGCCGCATGAGTTCGCGCGAACTTCAGGACCTCGGTATCACTCGAGCCGACATCCACAGCGTTGCCCGCCAGTCGGTCGCTTTCTAAGAGTCTGACTCGAAAAGCCTTCAATGATATCGGTACCTTGCCAAGCGTCGTGTCAGTACCCGGATGTGAGCGATGGTGATCCAGGCCTCGGCTGATGCGACGGATTTTTCCCAATCCTTGGCCAATCTTCGGCATCGACCAAGCCACGCGAAGGTGCGCTCCACGACCCAGCGACGCGGCAGAACCTCGAAGCCTTTTGCCTTATCGGTGCGCTTGACGACCTGGAGGGTGAACTTTGCGATCTTTTGCAGGGCGCCCCTCAGCTTCGGTCCGGCATAACCACCGTCGGCGAAGATATGTGTGTGTTCGGTTAAGGCAACGCCATCCCGTGAACGTACAGGCTGCTGAACGTTAGGACGGGTTTAGCAGGGGGCGGAGTGCCAGCATGTGCCGAACCCTCTGCACCCTCGAAGTGGTAGCTGCCGGTTCTCAGAAGAAGGCCTTCAGCTGGCCACCGATATCCAGTTTCGGCTTGTCGCCATCGCGAAATGTGGCCGAGAGTGTAGCGTCGACTTTCCAGCGTTCGTCGAATTTCCATCCGAGCCGTCCGCCGATCGCGGCGAAGTCCCGGTCCTGAGAGCGGCCGTCGATCGAGCCGACCCAAGCTATGTCGGCACGGGCGCCAGCGCTTGTGCCGAATGTGCGGCCGAGGGCTGCCGACAGCGTATAATCCAGCTTGCCGCCGGTATCGTGCGTCCATCCGATCTCGGCCGCCACCGTGTCCGTTATGGTGCGCTGCCCGGCTACGGTCGCCGCAAACAGATTGGCAGTCGAGGCCGCCTCGCTATAGCCGTCGAGATCAAGCCAGCTGCGTGTATAGCGGGCCGATACGGCCAGTTCGTTGGCGTTGTCAGGCGCGTAAATGGCACCGATGCGGCCATAGGTACTGAACAGCGTGCCCTCGTCCGTCCCCGTTGACGATACCATTCGGCCAGTGTCGAAATAGGAGCGGCTGAAGCGAATTGCCATGTCGGGTGAACCCCAGGCGCCGATCTCGCCAAAGGCCCGCAGCGGCGAACCGCTCTCGGGAGCGAGGTAACGTACGCCCCCGGCAATCAGCAGCGCGCTGTCGCGATCGATATCTGTATTTCCGGACGCCGAAAGAGCGGCGCCACCAAGCAGAGTGAAACCGTTGCCAGCCTCCCAGCGCCCGTTGAAGCCGGCAGCGGGCCCATTCGAATTGCCAAACAGCGAAAGGCTGGTCTCGCCCTGTATGCTCTGGTAACCGCCGAGCATCAGTTGTGCGGTATCCATGAGGTCGATTGCGAACGCCTGTCTCTGGTTGGCCAGTTGATCAATCGAGGCCGTGACCGAATCAACGGTGGTGAAGCCGATCCGGGCGAAGTCGATGGTATCGAGGAAGAGGCCGGCTGCAAAGTCCGTCTCGTTGACCGGACCTTCGGCGATAATCGTGACGCCGAGCTGCACCGTGTCCGAACCGAAGCTGCCGATCTTCTCCCCAGTCTGGACGTCTTCCTGTGTCGCACCGTCAATGCTGGCGCGGATGGTTTTCTCTTCACCCGGTTTGCCGCTGGTGATTGTCGCCGTCTGTCCGTTTTCAACGGTCACGAAGCCGCGATAATCCACCGCGAACACGCTGTATCCCTTTGGCTGGGTCACGGCGATGCTGAGATTGCAGGTCGTGGTTACGCGTGTGATGCCTTCTGTGCCGCCACCGACGACGGAGAAGTCGTCGAAGAGAACGCTGGTCGCATTGCCATCCGGTGATGTCACTGTACTCGACGTTCCGGGCGCGCAGCCATCAGCTGCCTGTGCGGGTGACAAGCCGAGTGGAAGAACGATCAGAAAAACACCGGCTGCAAGGGGAACAGGAAGACGCAAAACACTCTCCTCGAGGCGGCAGGCGGCGGGCAGTGCCGCCTGCTTTTTCGGGTGGAATTACCGGCAGGTGCGCCACTGCAGGCGGTAGACGATGGCTGCCTTGACGTCCTGGGTATCGACCGTCGCCATGGCCTCCTGGCCGCGCGTGGTGTTGACCCGGATGCTGGAATTCGTGCGTAGGTTCACATCAGTGCCGCAGGGCGACCAGACGAGCGAGTCGGCGACCAGCTTGTTGGAGATCAGGTAGTCCTTCTCCTTCGGGCCAGTAAAGGTCTGGATGAATGTCGGGCCACGGGCGCCGGCAAAGAAATACTCGACATTAAACTGCGAGCGGGCGCCGCGCGGCAACTGGTTGAAGCCGCGATAGTCGACGGCGAGGACCGAGACGCTGCGGCCCTGCGGCACGTGCACGGGAATGGCGACATTGCAGGTCTTGCGGTCGAAGGATTTGCCTGTCTCGCCGCCGGCCTGGACGATATACTCGTCGAACAGCAGGCTGAGCGCCTTCGCATCCGGGCTGAGCGTGGCGGAAACACTGTCCGACGGGCAGCCGCTGCCACCATAACCGGGAATGCCAAGCGAGATATCGTCGGCATAGGCACCCGAACTCATGAAGACGGTGGAGAGCAGAACGGCAAGAGCTTTCATGGATTTTTCCTCGATACGGCCAACGAGGTTCTCCTCGTTCGGCTTCCATCTTATTCAATGTTGCTGAACGCCTGCTGAGTGCAGCGTTCAGATACAATTCAGCGAAGTTCAAACCTGTTTCTAGCGTAATCCCGTAAATAAATTTTTAACCAAATGTGGTCGAAACGGTCCCGGTTTACGGCCAAATTCCGGCATGTTCGCAGTCTTCGCACAAGCATTGCATGCGATTGGAAGTCTTCACGGCCTCCGGAGTCCGGAGAATCCTTGCAGCGGATGGAAGGTATTGCATCTAATTTGACGCGTCGAGCCAACCTGCAGGCCGAAAGTTTCGAGAGAATATAGATCTACGACCCCAAGCTTTCCGTCCCGCCGCTTCACAGGTTCGTCGATTTCAATCTCGCGGCTTTTCCCAGTCGTCAAGGCCCTGCATTCTGTACCATCAGATGGCCAACGACTACGTCAGACCGTCACTGTTCTGGCTGAATCGTATGCTGCTGCTACTGCGGCGAGCTGTTCCGGTCCGAGGGCTTGTACCTGTGCTGGGGTCAAGGCATGGAGCTGGCTGACGCTGAGATTGCGAATCTGGGTTGGAGAAAGACCGGGTAGCGCGCTTGTTCCGTTGGCTGCGATATCGGCACTCGAGAATGTTGCAAATGCGGCATTGCCAATCGCCTGAATCTGCGTTGCCGGGCGTTGGTGCAGGGATCAAATTTCAACATTTTGCAACTATGTGGCTGCAATCGAAAATAGGTTGATTGATCCCGCATGCCGCACAAGCATAACGCCGCCCGCCGCCATCACATCGGCAAGATGAAGTTCAAAGTGACGAACTGGCAGGAGTATGAGGCGGGCCTTCGCCGCCGTGGCAGTTTAACCCTTTGGATAACGCCGGACGCGCTTGCTGGCTGGGCGGCTCCACCTCGCAAAACGCGTGGTGGCCAGCCTCTCTATTTGGATCTGGCGATCGAAACTACGCTGATGCTGGGCATGGTATTCGGATTGCGTTTGCGCCAGAGCGAAGGGCTTCTGAGTTCGGTGCTTGATATGATGGGATTGGATTTGCCTGTGCCCGATCACACCACGCTCAGCCGACGGGCCAGAACCTGGAAGCCATCGGCCAGAAGCAATGACCTGCAGCATGTGGCGGATGGCCCAATTCATGTTCTGGTCGACAGCACCGGGCTGAAGATCTATGGCGCCGGCCAATGGCTGGAAGAAAAGCATAGGACAAAGTCCCGGCGTGGCTGGCGAAAACTGCACTTTGCCGTTGATGCCGACAGTGGCGAGATCATTGCCCATAGCCTGACAGATCAGGAAGCCGGCGATGCCTCGCAGCTGGAACCTTTGCTGGATCAGATCGAAGATGAGATCGACCAGTCCACTGCCTATGAAGCCAATGATGGCTATTCAACCTACGCCGCAGTTCTGCGTCACAGCACAGGCGCAAGGGTCGTCATTCCACCGCGGTTGAGCGGAGTTGAACGGCCCAAAGCCCACGCATGCTGCCAGAGAGACGATCACATAGCATCCATACAGGCAGATGGTCGGCTGAAATGGCAGACGTCCACCGGCTATGGCAAACGGGCGCTGATCGAAACGGCGATGGGTAGGTACAAGGGCATCATCGGGCCGCGTTTGCACGCTCGTTCATTCCGTGCGCAACAGACAGAGGCTGCGATCGGCGTCGCCATCATTAACCGAATGCTTGCCTGCGGACGCCCGAAATCCATCCGTTGCCAAGCCTCGACGGGAGCAACCAAATAAACGGCCCTTCAAAAACCGAATTCCGCACCTTTGCTGATCTCCGCACCAACGCCCAACAGCATCGAATCAGGATTTGAGCCAAAAAGCCAGGGTTTTTTCAGCAGCCTGATAGGTCAGTTCAACAACCGATTTTCCCGCAGCCGGGCCGCTGCCATGTCCACGAAGGCGCGAACCTTGGCAGGCGCGCTTCGTCCCTCGGGGTGGAGAATATAGATCGGGATTGGCGGCTCTTCATAGTCGCTGAGAACGATCTGCAGTTCGCCGGCAAGGAGCGCCGGGCCAATCTGATAGTGCAAGGCCCGGGTCAGACCCCACCCTGCGCGGGCAAGTGTGATCGCCGCTTCACTGGTGTTGCATTGCAGAACGGGGTCGATGGTCACACGATGATCATCGGCAAAGCGCCACTCCGGCGAAGCCCAGGCGCTCGTTGACGCCGCGATGCGATGGTTTCTGAGGTCTGCCGGGGTCATCGGGGAGCCTTGGCTTTCCAAATAGCGCGGCGATCCGCAAATGACATGCCGGACCGCGCCAACTTTGATCGCGGCGAAGCCCGAGTCCCTCGGATGCCCGATACGAACAGCGACGTCGACCCCCTCTTCAATGATATTGACGGGGCGATCAATGAACAATGTTCGGGCATGCATGGCGGGATAGGTGTTCAGATATTCCGTTACGATCGGCAGGACATACATCTGCCCGAACAGCATGGAGGCGGTGATAGCCAGCGTACCGGTCGGCGTGGCATAGGAGCCCGCAGCCGCTGCTTCCGCCTCCGCGATATCGGCCAGTATGCGGCGGCAATCTTCGAAGTATCGTGCGCCCGCTTCCGTCAACTTGACGGATCGCGTCGTGCGAACGAACAGACGGGCGCCGATGACGTCCTCAAGTGCTGCAACCGCCCGCGTCACGGCAGGTGCGCTCATGTGCATATGGCGCGCCGTCTCCGCAAAGCTCTCGGTCTCCGCAACCTTTGCGAAGATTTTCATTGCCTGCCATCGATCCATTGCATTCCCCGAATTTGCTCGTGCTAAATGGACCCGCCATTGCGCATGAAGTTGTATCAATCTCGAAAGACGTCCCGCAAGACCATTCGAGATCGATTGCAAATGAAGAGACAATGCCTGGCGAGATCTGTGCGGACTTCAATCCGGATTAGTTCACGTAAGACGCAGCGATAGTTTCAATCTCTGCGCAGACCTGAGCCTCGATGCCAGCTGTCATGGCGCAAGCGCGGCGCTGGCTGTTCGGTGCGAGCGCCAGAGCTATGGCCTTGGATAACTGGAAATCGAAGCTCGAACCGCTGCGGTCCATGTCGATTTCCGCACCGGTCATCCCCAACATTCTCGCGCCTTTTTCGAGACGTCGCATCAAATCATCGTCACCGCTGTTGGCGGTAAGCGCGAGTTCAACCGACAATCGCGCTCGCGCATCGAGTTTGAAACAAGTCATGTCATTTCGTCCTAAAAGGTGTGTCGTGTGCTCGGCCTCAAAAACCGAAGTCGCTCAGGCCCGGATGGTCGTCCGGCCGGCGGCCGAGTGGCCAGTGGAATTTGCGCTCCGATTCCTTGATCGGCTGTTCGTTGATGCTGGCGTGGCGCGCGCGCATCAGCCCATCCTCGGCAAATTCCCAGTTCTCATTGCCATAGGCACGAAACCACTGCCCGCTGTCGTCGTGGTATTCATAGGCATAGCGAACGGCGATGCGATTGCCCTGGAAGGCCCAGATCTCCTTGATAAGCCGGTAGTCGAGTTCCCGGTTCCATTTGCGCGTCAGGAAGGCTTCAGCCTCGGCGCGGCTGGTGACGAATTCGGCGCGGTTGCGCCAGCGTGTGTCGAGCGTATAGGCCAGCGCCACCTTAGCGGCATTGCGGCTGTTCCAGCCATCCTCGGCAAGGCGGACCTTCTCGATGGCACTCTGTTGATCGAAGGGCGGAAGCGGCGGGCGGGACATCTGCATCTCCTTTTTTGAGTTGGTAAAAGATAGGAGAGTGGCCGCAGGCTGGCGACCACTCGTGATTTGCTCATTCGGCAAGGCGATCGATGCGGGGCGATCTCGGTGCCCAGTGCCTCGTTGACGTAGTTGGTGAAGGTGTTCAGCGCGACACGGGCGATGATTTCCAGAATTTCCGCATCGCTGTAACCGGCAGCGCGGACCTTCTCGACCTCGCCGGGAGGAACCGAACCGCGAGCATCGACAAGCGCCCGGGCGAATTCGACGGCGGCAGCAGCCTTCGCATCGTTCGACGTACCGCGGCGGTTGGCGTCGATCTCGTTTTCATCCAGCTTGGCGAACTTCGTGCCCGTATAGGTGTGCGGACAGGCAGTAGTCGCAGCCATTGCTTCGGCCATTGTGAGCGCGATCCGCTCGCGGGTTGCGGGTGCAAGCTTGCCCTTGCCGAGAGCACTTTGCAGTGCCGTCAGGCCGTTCAAGGCAGCGTGGCTGTTCGATACCAGGCGAAAGATGTTCGGGACGGAGCCGATCAGCTTCTGGATCGCTTCGAGCACGGGGCGGGATGCTTCCGGCGCATCGTTGATCGTGGCTGGCGTTGGAATGCGAGACATGTCTATCTCCCTGATGTGAGCGTGAAAGGCTGTCCCTTTCGTCCTGATGAAGATGCGCCGGTTTGGCTTGACGGTGAATGTCGAAAACGAGGAAGATACTCTTGCGTCAGATGCATCAATCAAGCGCATCAGAGGTCGAGCTGGATCCGGTTTTCCTGACCATTGTCCTGCTCAGTCGGAACCGCGCAACACAGCAGGACTTCGCCCTCGGCGATCGCCGCCGTCGGCTCCTTTATGTTGGTCACCGCACCCTTAGTGAGCTTGGTGCGGCAGGTCCCGCAGGTGCCTTCGCGGCAGCTGAATTCCGGCTCCAGGCCGCGCGCTTCCGCAAGCTCCAGCAGGGTGCCAGCTTCAGGGGTCCAGCGCGCCTCCTTCAGCGACTCCATGAAGGCGACGGGCACCGGCTTCGTCGATGGCGGCAGGCGCGCCGGCGCGGCCACCCCGGCGTCGAGCCTTCGCGTCAGGGACGATGGGCCGAAGGATTCCGCGTGAATGCGGCTGTCTGCGATATTGTAGCCCCGCAACCCGTCATAGAGGGACTGGGTAAACTGCGGCGGCCCGCAGACATAGAAATCGTAATCGCCGAACGGCAGGTGACGGGACAACAGGCCCATGTCAATACGGCCGATTGCGTCGTAATCGATGCCCTCTTCCGCGCCCTTTGCATCACTCAGAACCCTGATGAGCTTGACGGCGCCCTGCCCCGCCTGAACTAGCTCGGCAATTTCCCGATCGAATGGCCGCTCGTTCTTCGAACGCGCCGCGTGGAACAGGATGATCGGCCGGATGCGCTGCTTGCGAAAACCTTCGTACACAACATGGCGCAGCATGGCGAGCAGCGGCGTGATCCCGACGCCTCCGGCAAGCAGGACTGCGGGCCTTGTGGCGTTCGCGTCGATGGTAAACGCGCCGGCCGGCGCCCGCGCCTCGATCGTGTCACCAACGCGGATATGATCGTGGAGGTATTGGGACACCGCACCGTCGCGCTTGACGCTGATGCGATAGATGCCGTCGGACGGAGCGGCGGACAGCGTATAGGTGCGGATGACAGGCTTGTCAGCGCCGGGAATCCTGACGCGGATCGGCAGATGTTGTCCGGCATTGTGTGGCAGCAAGCCGGCGCCATCAACGGGCTGCAGGTGATACGAGCGGATTGAGGCACTTTCGTCAACGATATCAGTCACCCCCAGCCCGCGCCACTGGGTCCCCAGTGCTGCGGCCTGCATCCGGTCGGCGGCCTGCGCCCAGTCGCCGGTCATCAAGACGTTCTGAGACCAACCGCCTTCCCTGAAGGCCCAGCGCGATGCAAGCGCATTGCGCCGACGGACGATCCGGCGGGCCTTGAAGGTCCACAACCGTTCGGCACCCTGGAACGCGGCAATCTCGGGCGAGTCCAGAATGACCTCGGCATCGCCGGTCATTTGCAGCATGTCGCCGTTTGTGTAGTCGATGAAGAGTACTCCGGCCTTGCCGTTGAGCACGATATTGCCGAGCGTGTTGAAGAACAGATTGCCATCAAAGTCGGGAATGGTCAGCGTCCCATCTTCGCCGATGCGAACGAACCCCGCCTTGCCGCCCCGATGCGACACATCGACCTGGCGCCGGTCTTCACGATCGGCATAGGATGCCACGAAGAAGGCATCTGCAGCTCCAATCATCGCGCTTGCAGCATCATCCAGCGCAGGCAGGTCTTCGACGGTCCCCTCAAACGGCATGCTGGGATCGCGAACCAACCGAAAGTCACGCTGCTGGATGTAGCGCGGGCAGTTTCCATAGCTTTGGTCGACATCGACCCGAAAACCCTCCACCAAGCGGGAAACGTTCCCGTTCATGCGATTGCGGCGCCTGGTGTGCATTTCCATGCCCAAAAGACCGATAGGCTGGCCATCGGCCAAACCCTCGCTTGCGGGGTCGCTGGCATTGCTTTGAGCCGCGATGTTCAGGATGGTTGACGATGGAGAGGAGAGGAAGCCGGAGCGGCCTTCGAGAAAGGTTGCCCAGGCATCGCCACGGTTGTCCACGCTGCCCACGACAATGTAAGGCAGCTGAGCATAGAAGTCCCGGTGTTGGTCAGGCATGAAGTCGCGGATGACGCGCTGACCGACAGCCGCCATGCGGTCCACAACGCCAACCTTCTCTTGAAGATAGGTTTCGCCTTCGTGCCAAACCGGCATGGTCTTCAGTGTATCGCTCATGTCTCATCTCCCTCAAGAAGATCGGGCGTACGCAACCGTACGCCCTGATCAGCACGTCAGGCGGCAAGGCCAGCCGGCGTTTGAACGAAGGGAACGAAGCCCGGCAGTGCTTCGATACGACGGAGAAATGCATCGACTGCTGGATAGGTGGAGAGATTGACGTTGCCCTCCGGCGCCCGCGCTACATAGCTGTAGATCGCAACATCCGCGATCGTCGGACCATTGCCGACCAGCCATTGACGATCGGCAAGGTGGCTTTCGAGCCGCCCCAGCAAAATGTGGGCACGACCGATCACTTCTTCAGGATTGAACTTCGCTCCGAATACAGTGATCAGACGTGCGGCGGCCGGACCATAGGCGACCTCGCCGGCCGCAACCGAAAGCCAGCGCTGGATGGCGGCAGCGCCCGCGGCGTCTTCAGGAAGCCAATCGGCACGGGCTGCTTTCTTGGCGAGGTAAACAAGGATTGCGTTGCTGTCAGCGACGACCACGCTGTCGTCTTCCAGCACCGGCACTTGGCCGAACGGGTTCAGCTTCAGAAAGTCCGGCTGCTTGTGTGCGCCGGATTTCAGGTCGACCACGACCAGTTCATGCGGCAAGCCAAGCAGCGAGACCATCAGGCAAGCCCGGTGCGCGTGACCCGAAAGCGGGTGATGATAAAGTTTCATTGTGTGCTCCTGCGAAACTGTTGGACGGGTTCATTCCCAATCCGCATTCCGAAGGTGCGCCAGATGTTTATCGTTGAGAACGATCAGACTTCGCAGTTCATCATTCCACTTGACGCAATAGTCCCACACACCGGTTGATCACGACCAGCCCCTGGCCGGTACCCCGTGTCACACGCGGGTTCGATATTGCTGCGCCGGATCTCGAAGGTATGCCACCAAGGCGCGCATCGACGCGCTGAGGTGACGATGGCGCGGATAATAGAGGCACAATCCGGGATAGGGTGGTGTCCATTCCTGCAGGACCTGGACCAGCAGGCCTGCATCGATCGCGGGCGCGACCATCCATCTGGTCAAATAACCGAACCCGTAGCCGTCCATCGCAGCGGCGAGGATGAGGCGGGAGTTATCAAGGACAAGGCCGCCCTTGGTCTCGACGACAATGGCTTCTCCCCGATGCTCGAATTCCCAGCGGTACAATCTGCCACTCGGCATGCGGAGTTGAATGCAGCGGTGCTCGCTCAGATCGGCGGGCGAGCGCAATGCCGGAAGGCCGTCGAGATAGGAAGGTGCAGCGATAACGACATGCTGCTGCATCGGCCCGATCGGGACGGCGATCATGTCTTCGGACACGATTTCACTGGATCGGATACCGCAGTCAAATCCATGCTCGGCTATATCGACGAGCCGACTCTCGCTGACGATCTCGACATGCACGTCAGGAAATGCGGCCATGAATTTCAGTAGCAGCGGCCTCAGAACCTGTTCGGCGGCCGTAGCATCGGCATTGATCCGTATCTTCCCAGACGGGGTGGTGTTGAAATCGCCGAGTTCTTCGGTTGCCTTGGCGATCTCGTCCAGTGCGGGGCCGAGCCGCGCAAAGAACCGCTGCCCCGCATCCGTCAGCGAGACATTTCGCGTAGAGCGGTGGAAAAGCTGGACGTTCAGACGCGTCTCGAGATTGGCGACGCTGTGGCTGAGGGCAGAGGGGCTCAGATTGCTTCTGCGCGCGGCGGCCCGAAATCCGCCAAACTGGGCCACAGCGACGAAGGCCGTCAGCTCAGCCGGCGACAGGGCTCCCACTGTTCGAAAAACCTCAGCATACTGTTCATTTGTGTCCATCTACATCGGACAATGGCGGAATGCTATTTCCATTGCAACCAACCACAGTCAAAGGTCAAAGCAATGTCTCAACACCTGCCTTTTGGATTTTCTTCAACGGCCTCCGAGGTGCTGTCCGGTGTCGATTTGAGCGGCAAGACGATGATCGTCACCGGCGGCGCGAGCGGCATTGGGATCGAAACGGTGAAAAGCCTTGCTGTGGCGGGCGCCTCGGTCACGATTGCTGCCCGCCGCCCGGATGCGGCCGAAGAGGTGGCGCAGAACCTCAGAACTGAGACCGGCAACGAAAACATCGATGTGCGTCCGCTGGATGTATCCGATCTAGCCTCGGTCAGAGAGTTTGTCGGAAACTGGGACAAACCCTTGCATGCCCTTGTCAACAATGCCGGGGTCATGGCCCTGCCGGACCTGCAGCGCAGCGCCCAGGGTTATGAAATGCAGTTCGCCACAAACTTCCTCGGCCATTTCGCCCTGACGCTTGGCCTGCACCGTCATTTGGCAGAGGCTGAAGGTGCGCGCGTCGTCTCCGTCAGTTCTACCGGCAGCCTGTTTGCGCCGGTGTTCTGGGATGACCCGCATTTCCACTTCATCCCCTACAATCCGCTGCTGGCCTATGGCCAGTCGAAGACCGCATGCATCCTGCTGTCGGTCGGCATCAGGGATCGTTGGGCGTCCGATGGCATTGTCTCGAATGCACTCAATCCGGGCGCCATAGCCACTAATCTCCAGCGCCATACCGGAGGATTGAGAACTCCGGAAGCGTTTCGCAAAACGCCGGAACAGGGCGCCTCGACATCCGTGCTTCTGGCGGCATCACCACTGCTTGACGGTGTGAGCGGTCGCTATTTCGACAACTGCCAGGAAGCCCCGCTGGTGGCGCATCGGCCGGAAGGCAAGTTTGAGGGCGTGGCAGCCTATGCCCTCGATAGCACCAATGCGGATCGGCTTTGGGAGATGGCTGCCAAGATTGCCGGAGAAGCGAAATGAGCGCGGGTCTGCATGTTGGCTTCATCGGCCTTGGCGATCAGGGCGCGCCAATGTACGCGCAGGATACGCAAGCGTAATCGTACGACCAATCGTTCGAGCCATCTACCATAAGCAGGCGATCCGGATGGCACGCCTTGATGACTTTCGAACCATCGGCCCGTGACCTGGAGAGGGGTCGCGACACGCGCAGTCATGGAGAAGACGATCTGGTGCAATGGATGATGACTGGTTTCATTCAAGCATTTCGACATGCGACGTCCCCGTCAAGCCATGCTCGACAACATCCATCGGCAGCGGGTTACCCGGTCGAGGTGGCCGTGGATGGCAGCCTCGCAGTTTACGTCCGCTCTCTCTCGTGGTTCAGCCCGAAGATCGCGGCATGAGGCCTGTCAACGCTGACGTCAACTGGTCGAAGCTGAACGGCTTGCGCAGGACGTCCCGTTCACAAAAGTCTTCCCTCGTTTCTCGGTAACAGTTCCCCGTCGAGTAGATGAAGGGCACTCCATGGCTGGCCAGCGAGTCCGCGACGTGGAAGCTATCGATGCCATGCAGGTTCATGTCGAGCATCGCGCCGTCAAAGGTTCGCGTCTCGATCTCGAGCAGCGCCTTCTCAACCGTGCCTGCGGACGTCACGTTGCGACATCCAAGCTCGTCAAGCATGTCCTCGATCATCATCAGGATCATCGTCTCGTCCTCGACGACGAGGATCCGTCTGCCTGCGAGGAGGCTATTCATCGGATTGGCCGGGGATAGGAATGTTCATGGTGCAAACCACGCCTTCTGGAGGGTAGTCGAGATGCACGTCACCGCTCAGTTCGTGTCCGAGCGTCCTTTCGATGACTATTGAACCAAAACCCTTGCGCGAAGCTGGAGCGACGGTCGGCCCTCCGACTTCCTGCCAGAGCAGGCGGAGACGTGGAGCCTCCTGGGTCGCATCCACGATCCAGGAGATATGAATCGAGCCTGTGTCGTTCGAGAAGGCGCCGTACTTGACGGCGTTCGTCGCGAGTTCGTTGAAGGCGATGCCGAGCGCCAGGATCGACCGGGCGGGAAAGGGAACGTTGTCGCCGACGATGACGATGCGGCTGGCTCGCCCGCCGGTGACCACGAACGGCTCGAGCGCGTCCTGCACGATGTCGAGGAGCCCGGCGCTCTGCCAGGTTTTGCGGTTCAAAAGGTCGTGGGATCTCGAAAGCGCGAACAGCCGCGTCTCGACCGCCTCCCGCATCGCCTGCGGCGTGGAATTGGCTCGGGCCGCCTGCCATACGATCGACTGCACCGTCGCGAGCGTGTTCTTCACGCGGTGGTTCAGTTCGTCGATGAGGAGCCGCGAGTGCGCCTGCTCCCTCTTGTGCACGGTGAGGTCCACGAAGGAGGCGAAATGCTGGACGACGTCGCCGTCTTCGTTCATGACAGGGCTGATGAAGACGCCTGCCCAGAACTCGCTGCAGTCCTTCCGGTGATAGCGGACCTCTGTTCCGCCCTCGGAATGACCCTCGAACGCCGCCCGGATAGTCGCCACGGCTTCCGCGTCGGCGCCGTGCGCCATAAGGAAGTTGAAGTTTTGCCCCAAGACCTCTTCCCGCGAATATCCCGTCAGCTCAAGGAATGAGTCGTTGGCGAAGATAATCGGGTTGTCGGGATCGCAGGCGTCGCTGAACACCATGGCCATCCGGGTTGTCTCGGCGGCCACAACGAATGGGCCGAGATCGTCGTGGAAGCTTTCGACGTCGGCTTCGGCGTCTTTCTGCTCCTCCGACTTGTCAACGATCTTCGGCATGCGTGATCCCCTTAAGGTCAGGTCCATCCGAAACCGCACGAATCATCAGCCGAACAGACATTGCCGTAGCGCATACATTGTTTCGCACGGCCGGCCTCTAACGACAAGTGCGTAGGCGGTTCATTCACCATCAAAGATTGCAAGTCGCGTTAGCTGATTGATCTCCCGTGTTAATTTTCGTGTCAGTTTGAACCATTTTCCATCTCGCAGTGATCCACTCAGCGCCGATAAAAATCTTTGCTGACAATTCACTACATCGGATTTTATGGGCTAGCGCGAAATGAAAAAACTGGTCAAATTCTTCTGAAACTCAACAGGTCAGCCACCTGTTGGGCGCTTTCATCTCCACTACATAGTCCGATGACACCAACTTGCTTCACCGTTGCGGGATAGGCAGGGCGCCACGATCGACCGACCATCGATGTTCGCGTCTCCGGAAAGGCCTCCCGTACCCATGCGGTCAGAGTTCCTCGACCAGGATAGCCTAGCGCCCTCATCGTCGCAGAGATGCAACGATCATGGGTGCGGTAATGCTCAAGTGCCGCCTGCTTCTGACTCTCGGAATACTTTGGCGCTCGAGCTACCGGCTGAATACGCAGGTCGAGATGCTGTACGTACTCGCGATACCAACCCCTCAGCGCATTCATTGTGGGATAACCCAACTGCCGAATGGTCCCGTTAAGTCGCTTGCCAAGCCTGATGTAAAGCTCAACGGCTCGACGTCTGTCTGCGTAGGAATACATGAACTGCCTCCTGGTGGTCCAAGTTTTCGTCCGCACCCCCAACCGGCTCAGTTCCGCGTGGAAACCAACAAGCGTCACAATGCTGTCCTCTTACAGAACTTTTCCTGAGCAGGGCTGACAGTTGCTATGCAGCTTTGGAGAGGAGCATTGCTGGAGAAACGGGAACCGCCAAAGCCTCAAAACTCGGTTTAGCCAGCACGTAACCCTGAATGAGCGACACACCGAGATCACGCAAAACCGATAGTTCTTGCGCCGTTTCAACACCCTCGCACAGCGGGACAACCGAAAGCTCCTCAAGCATTCGCAGTGTGTGCTTGACGATTGCCCGCCTCACCGGATCGACATCAATCCCGCGGATCATGTCCATGTCCAACTTCACGATGTCAGGCTGGAAGTGGGCAAGCAACGCCAGCCCTGCATGACCCGCGCCAAAATCGTCGATGGCCGTCTTGAACCCAATGTCACGATAGGTACGCAGGATATTGAGGACATGCTTGGTATCGAGCTGCTCATTTTCGGTGAACTCGAAAATGATCCGATCCAGCGGAAACCCGGTCTTCATCGCCGCAGCGAGCGTTACGCGAATGCAAGCGCGCGGCTCGTAAACAGCATTCGGCATGAAGTTGATCGACAGCTTTACATTTTCGCGAGGGTCATAGAGCCGGGACGCAAGTTCGATGGCTTTGACTCGACATTGCTGGTCGAATGCATACCGATTATCATCCTTGATTTGACCAAGGATAGATCCTGCTCCCTCTCCGTTCGGTCCCCGCACCAGCGCTTCGTGAGCAAAAACAGCCCCCGTCCGGATGTCGACAATGGGTTGGAACGCCATCGAAAACGGAAGCTCAAATGCGCCGCCGTCGCGGCAACCCTCGCAATGTGTTGGCATGAATTAGAGCTCCATGATGTTTCTCGCAACTTTACAGAGCGAGAATTAAACTTCTGTTGCTTATGGGCACGCCAATTCCATTGCCTTAGCCACGGCTAGAGGACACGCAGGCATCAACACGCAGATGCTGTTCTTCATGGCCTCAACGCTGGATCTTGATCCGTCGCGGCTCCGGCGGCGTAACACGTGCATATTCATGATCGAGGGAATTCATGTGGCTACCGGCGTGTTTCCATCCGATCAGGTGACTTTTCCCCTCACGCGCAATTCTGCGCTTGGCCGCTTGCAAGCATTCCTTCCTATGGCTGGGTCCAGTTATACGCGTATGCGAAACCTCACCACGGCCCGAATGGCCATGTTCATGTCTCCCGCCTGTCTGCGGAGTGTTGTCACATTGAGTTGCGCAGGCAGAGAATGGGCTGACGCTCTCGGATTTTAGGCGAGGCATGCCGCAATTTTCCATGCGTCGAATGGTTCGAGGCGATGGTAGCGAATTGTTTGTGCGGCACGGCGGCGGGAGGGAACAGAAAAGCAATTGCGGGTAGCGGAGTGCATGGAGACGAACCGTTGCAATGCTCCTGGCGATCGGTGACCCTGCATGGTTCGTTCTCGTTTTCGAAACGGCAGATGGCTGTTCTCGGCCCGATTATTGAGGCCCTTGTGCGACCAATGGTCAAGGTCGGGAGCCATGTCCGCCTTTGCCGCACCGTAGGAGCGGAGCTTATCAGTGATGATCCGTTTGGGAACAAAGCCACAGCACTTCATCAACGCTACCAGCAGGCGCTTGGCGCCCTTCTGTCACGCCGCTTCTGTAATATTTCTTCGAGAACGGCGCCATGCTGATCGACTGCGCGCCAGAGCCAGAATTTCTCTCCGGCGCATTTCACAACGACTTCGTCCAGATGCCAAACATCGCCGGCGCGCGCCTGCCGTCGCCGCAGGTTGCGGGCGATCTGGGGTCCGAACTTGGCGGTCCAACGGCGGATCGTCTCATATGAAATGTCTATCCCACGCTCGAGCAGCATTTCCTCAACTTCACGCAGGCTCAGGTTGAACCGCAGGTAAAGCCAGACCGCGTGAGAAACGAGCTGCGGCGCAAAACCGTGACGCTTGAAACTGATACCTGGTGTCTGCATCGCCGAATTTATGCGCAACACGTCGGGCAGGCAACCCACCAGCCCGCTTAACGTGACAACACCGGATATTCCACCCGCCATCCAATTCAGGTTCAACTTCACTAGGGCCCACAAGCCAGGCGACACGCAGCACTGCCGCGTCTCAGAAAAGTAGTCGATACATTCCCGGGTTAAAAAAGTTTCGCTCACTCGCGTTCGGGCGCCGAAACCATCATCGCTCAGCTGCCATTGTGGTTAGAGCACTACAACACCCTTCACCCGCACAAGGCTATGGGATATCGATCCCGCAGGAATGCTTAAACGTAAACCAGAAATTTGATCCGGGCCGGTATGGGCAACTCCAATGAACTTAAGGGCTGTGGCAATTGCCTTATAATGCCCGGCATACGCAACGACACCAATTTGTTCCTCTTTTGAAAGATCTCACTGTGACTGTTCGCTACAAACTTGGATGCTCCATGTCGTATAATGTTGTCACGCCAACGGTATTCATTTTCAACTTCGAGGTTGCCAAGCTTCAGCGGCAGTACGATCTGGTCGAGCGCCTCGCCGTTTCACCGGACCTCCCGATGCGAACGCATGTCGTTCCCGGATATCTCAACAGGTATTTCAGCGTCGATGTTCGGCCTGGCCCATTGGAAATCTCCTACGAAGCCGAGGTGTCTCTCGACGTTTTACGGGCGAACCCCGATACAATTGGAGAAACGCCGCTCAATCAAATTCCTCTGGATATCATGCCGTTCCTGTTGCCCTCGCGATATGTGCCGTCCGACCGCCTGGCATCATACGCGGCGCGCGAGTTTGCCGATTTACCGCTCGGACACCATCGTGTCACCGCCATATGCAACTGGATCTACGATAACGTCGACTACCAGCGTGGTTCGTCGAATGAGCAGACGACGGCGACCGAGAGTTTGATCCTGCGCGCAGGAGTCTGCCGCGATTTCGCACATATCGGAATTGCGTTTTGCCGGGCGCTCAACATTCCTGCCCGCTATGTCAGCGTCTATGCCTATGGCCTGCAGCCTGCCGACTTCCATGCTGTCTTCGAAGCCTATCTCGACGGGCGCTGGTGGCTGTTCGATGCGACACGTCAAGCCAACCTCGATGGCCTCGTACGCATTGGCGTTGGTCGCGACGCCGCAGAGATCGCTTTCGCGTCACCGTTCGGCACGATGGAGCCCGGTCCCGTCGACGTGTTTATAGAGCATCTTGACGGCTCTGCAGAGCGACCCGGCCGGACCACAGATGCAATTTCGGTCGACGAGTTATCGAGCGCGGTAGCGATTTGATCGATTCTTTGCGAACGCTTCGCATCATACGCAAATTCAAACCGAACACGCGGCGGCAGGCGGCGGACTTTTTCAGACGATAGCCGTCGCCGTTCTTTGTTAGGATGTTGAGGAGAGCGGCAGAATAGTCCCGCTTCGGCGGAGTAAACCCGGCCACCCTTCGGCGACGAAGATAGAAGTGCTTGGGAACCTCTACCGTGGAATTTACCTGAAGGTTTGTCCGGCCTGCTCGGAAGGAATGAGTCGGCTCACGGCGTTGGGCAACTTAACAATCCGGATTAACGGGTACTTCAAAATTCTGCGGATGTTTCTGCGTGGGATAAATGCTATTGACATCCGTCGAGTATCGACGCCCTGCAATTGAGCCGCCCAAGAGAGCACTGAAGTCGAACACCGGCTGGTAAAGACCCATTTGATGACCATTTTCTCTGTCCGCCATGTCACGGAATACCGTTACCAACGCCCTGTGGAATTTGCAGAACACCGTTTGATGTTTCGTCCGCGTGACAGCTTCGATCAGAGGCTGCTGGAAGCGACGCTAAGCGTTTATCCGGAGCCTGCCTACGTGCGCTGGATTCATGACGTTTTCGGCAATTGCGTCGCCTTGGTCGGTGTTACAAAATCATCGAGCAAACTTCGGTTTGAAAGCCACATCCGCCTTGATCACACGGCGCAAGTCGCGCTCGATCTCACGGTCCAGGAGGATGCCTTGACCTACCCGTTTGCGTATGATCCCGATGAACTTCCGGACATCGCCCAGACCATCGAGCGCCAGCATCCTGATCCCGGCGGCGAGGTCGAGCGTTGGGCGCGGCAGTTCGTGCGGATCGGTCAGCCGACCGAAACAGGCCGTCTGCTCATGACGATGTGTTATGCGATCCGCGAAAGCTTTTCCTATTCCAGGCGGCTGGAACGTGGAACGCAGACACCGATCCAGACCTTGCAGTTGCGACGCGGCACATGTCGGGACTTCGCTCTTTTAATGATGGAAGCTGCCCGGTCCCTCGGTTTTGCCGCGCGGTTCGTCACCGGCTATATCTACGTTCCCCACCGCGACGGTTCAACGACGCTCGGTGGCGGTGCCACCCATGCATGGTGTCAGGTTTATATTCCGGGGGCCGGCTGGGTCGAATTCGATCCAACCAACGGCATTGTCGGAAATCGCGACCTGATCCGCATCGCCGTTGCCCGCAATTCGCGCCAGGCCATCCCGCTGACTGGTCGCTACAATGGCGACCGCGCTGATTATGAGGGCATGTTCGTGCAGGTCAATGTCACAACAGAAAGCGCCCGGCCGGATGAAACGACCCTGCGCTCGACCGCGCCGCTGATGGTCATGGGTAACTGAGGTGTTGTCACGTTAAGCGGGCTGGTGGGTTGCCTGCCCGACGTGTTGCGCATAAATTCGGCGATGCAGACACCAGGTCCAACTGCGCTTCAATTCCCTGTCTTTTAGGTATGCCTAAATCGCACCGTAGAAAATCAGCAGCATGAGCCGCCGCTAAGCACACTAATCGCAGTGCTAATAACCGGAAATTTGAAGCAGTGTTGGCCGCTTCCGAGACCATTGTGCCATCAAAGGGAGCGTCGAAAAGAAGCTCTCTGTTTGGGGACGCAACTCAAGCAGAATGGCCCGCATCGAGCAAGCTGCTCACGTGTGACGTCGGGAATACCTAGCGAATAGCGGCTTCACGCGAATGGTCTAATGGACCGTTGCCGTGTAATGATCGATGGTAGAGGTCTTCCCTAACCTCGTTCTCGGTCAACAGACTTTCACAACGTCCAGATCCAGCAACTTGCCCAGTTTTTCGATACGCCCGGCAATATGCCCGACACCAACCGCGCAATGGTGTGCGGGTCCTTGCGCATTCCACGCCTCGACGAACCGGCGAGCTCCGAGCGGAAACTGATACCGGCTGTTGGTATTACCGATTTCGAGGATCGGACCGGCGACGGATGCACCTTCGGCGCAGAGCAGCTTGATCTTGCCAGCACTCTCGACAACCGAAAGCAGCGTCACCGGTCCATGCCTGACCGACATCTCGACGCTGACGCCGGAACCGACCTTGCCGTGGAAAACCTGCAGTGGCCGGATCTTGGTTCGCCCTTCGGCAATTTTGGTATGACCCGGCCCGTCATGCCCCATCAGCACGACGTCGGCAGCAAAATCCATAGCATAATATTCGGTGAACGAGCCGCCGACACCGAAGCTGTCCATGATCTTCATGGCCTGGGCGTTCTTGATCTCGTACTCACCGGCAACCGGCACGCCATCGGCCGTCAGCATGGAGCAACCGACGATGACCGAGGTGATGATATCCTCGTATTCGTGGCCGGGCTGGGACTCGTAATAATAGGCCAGCGATCCGAGCGATTTCTTATCCACCAGCCTTCGAAGCGCCACGGCCGTCTTTGCCGCCCGCGCCAGTTCCTTCGGGTCGCAGTCGGGCTGGACATCGAATACGGCCTCGATCGTCGCCAGACAGACGACGACATCCGCCTCGCTCACTTCATTGCGGAGCCGCGCCAGTTCGTCGATCTCCAGCACTTCGATATGGGTGCCGAAGGCAGCCGCATGCGCGGTCAGATCCGAATAGATATCAAGCATGCCGTTGTAATAGCGGCCCATGACGCCGAGGCGGTTGTGTGCCATCACATGGGCGACGCGCGCGGCCTCGATCCAGTCGTTGATCTCCTCCTCGACGATCGGATCGCCGGTTAGAACGCCGGTCACCTGATGAAAGCCGATGCCTGCGCGATGGAAGACATTGGCGATTTCGGGGACGGGGCAGGCCGAGCAATGCGCCAGCCAGTCACCGGTCATCGCGGTGCGATCGCCGAGCGCATTGAAAGTCGCATAGTCGATGGCTGCGGTCGGCTGCAGATTGAGGATGATCACCGGAACCTTGGCGCGGCGGACCACCGGTAGAACGGTCGACGACAGGGCATAGGTGGTGATGTAGAGAAAGATGATGTCGACATCGGCCTGGCGAAACTCGTGCCCCCCTTCGAGCGCCTTTTCGGGCGTATCGATCAGCCCGAGGTTGACGACCTCGACGCCGGGGCGCGCAAGCTTGGACGCGACGGTATCGACATAGCCGCGCAACCGCGCTTCCAGACCTTTGAATTGCGGCCAGTAGGCCTCCAGACCGATGCCGAAAAGGCCGGCCTTCAAGGGGCGTTCAGACATTTCTGTTTCTCCGATGCAATATGGGAAAGCGTCAGCTCTGCAGGCGCACGCGCAGTTGATCGAGGCCGACAGCCATCAGGAGGACGACGCCGCGGGTCACATCCTGCCAGAAGGAGGAGACGTTCATCAGCGTCAGACCATTGTTGAGTGTGCCGAGAATGAGGACTGCGATCAGCGTGCCCCAGACGCTGCCGCGTCCACCAAACAGGCTGGTGCCACCAAGGATGATGGCGGCAATGATGGTCAGCAGATGCTGCCCGGCGGCATTCGGCGCCGCAGCGCCGAGCATCGCGGCCAGGATGATGCCGGCCGCAGCGCCTGAAAGTCCGGAGACGATATAGAGCACCATCTGGGTCCGTTCGACGGGCACGCCGAGCAGGCTGCTGGCCTCCGGATTGCCGCCGGTCGCATAGACGAAGCGTCCGAACGGTGTCTTAGACAGGATCAGCCACAGAACGACGAACACGAGAAGCATGAGGATGATCGGAAACGGGATGCCGAAGGGGCGCCCGGATCCGAGCCAGTTGAAGGCCGGAACGAAGAGCGGTTTAGATAGGCCGCCGGTCATGACCATGGAGAGACCGGAGAAGATGCTCATCGTCCCGAGCGTGGCAATGAGCGGATTGAGCTTCAGCCGGGTGACGATGAAGCCGTTGAGCACGCCGACCGCACAGCCGATAACGAGCGCTGTGAAGCACCCTGCCCAGATATTGATCCCGTTGGCATGCATCAGCGCCACGATAACGCCGGCAAGGCCAGCAACGGCGGCCACCGACAGATCGAGCCCGCCGCCGATGATCAGTGGCGTGCCGGCCGCGGCCATCAGGCCGATGAAGGCCATGTTGGTGCCGATGTTCGACAGGTTGCTCAGCGTCAGGAAATAGGGCGAGAGAAGCGAGAACGCGGCCAGAAGCAGGATGTAGAACACGAGCAGGAGAACGATGCCGGCAGCCGGGCGGCCGAGAAGATCGGTGATCGAACTTGCCTGCTTCTTCGAAACCCCCGGCGCTACGGGAATGGAGGACGACTTGCTCATGCTTTCTCCAGTTCATTCATATCGCGGCTGGCAGACCGAGGCTCGGCCGCGCGCATCAGGTCCGTCGCTGTTGCGTCGTGCCCAAGCTCGGCCACGACCTTTCCATCCTCCAGAACGAGGCTGCGATCGGCGAGCCCCGCCACCTCTTCCGCGTCGGAGGAGACGATCAGGATCGCCAGTCCCGCTTCCGCCAGACGGCGGATTTCCGCATAGATTTCGCGCCGGGCGCCAAGATCGACGCCGCGTGTCGGTTCTTCGAGGATCAGGAAACTCGGACTTCCGAGCAGCCAGCGGGCGAGGCAGATCTTCTGCTGGTTGCCGCCGGACAACAGGCGGATTTCCTGATCCGGGCCCGATGTCTTGACCCGCAGCGTCTTGATCCAATCTCGGGTGCTGGCATCTTCGCGCTTTTGATCGACGACGCCGGATCGCGTGAATAGACCAAGATAGGGCAGTGTGGTGTTGGTGCGCACCGACAGATTGCCGATCAGCCCCTGACGCTTGCGCTCGGCGGCAACAAAGCCGATACCGCTGCGCACGCTCTTTCGCGGCCCCGACAGGCCGATGTCGATATCGTTCAGCCGAACGGCTTTGGCACGCGCGGCAGGCTCGGCGCCATAGATGGCCCGGCCGATCTTCTCACAGCCCGAGCCGATCAGTCCGAAAACTCCGAATACTTCGCCGCGACGGACGGACAGCGAGACGCCGTCGAGCCACCCGGGAAGAGACAGGCCCTCGACGGACAAGACGGCCTTTGCATCTGGGCGCGCTTTGGATTTGGCCGGATAGAGGTCGCCGAGTTCGCTGCCGAGCACGGCCGTCAGCACCTCGTCGCGACCCGTCTCCGCCGTCTTGAACTGGCCACGGATCTCGCCGTCGCGCAGCACGACGATCCGGTCGCTGAGGCGGAAGACCTCGTCCAGATAATGGGAGATATAGATGATAGTCACGCCCTGGGCTTTCAGGGCCTCGATCACCTCGAACAGATTGTCGGCGTCCGCTTCGCCCAGCGATGCCGTCGCCTCGTCCATGATCAGGATCTGCGCCTTGCCGGCGAGCGCCCGCGCGATTTCGACAATGCGCTGCTCGGACAAAGGCAGAGAGCCCATGCGTCGGCCGGGTGCGATATGATCGAGCCGCAACCGCTTGAGCAAAGCTTCCGCCTGGCCGTCCATCGCCGGCCGATCGATCATGGGAATGCCCGCAAACCGCCGCTTCGGCATGGAGCCGATCGCGATGTTTTCGGCGACCGACAGATCCGGATGCACCGAAAGCTCCTGCGGCATCAGCCGGATGCCGGCCGCAACCGCATCCTGCGGGGTGGCGATCGTCGTGACCGTGTCGTCAATTCGGATCTGTCCGCTGTCCAAAGTGTAGACCCCGGACAAGATTTTCATGAGCGTCGACTTGCCCGCACCGTTCGCACCGAGAAGCGCGACGATCTCGCCCGCGGCGGCCGAGAGCGAGACGTTCTTCAAAACCGTTACGCCGGCAAACGCTTTGGTGACATTGGCGATCTGGAGCCGCGGATTGCGGCTGCCTTCGGTCCTCTCATCGGTCATGTGACGCTCCCTTGAAGGCATCCCGCTCACTGCTGAGGGAGAATGGCCTCGTAGCCCTTCAGCCAGTCCTGCTTCTTCAGGTCTGCGAGATAGGTTGCGAATTCCGTTTCCGGAAACACGTATCCATCCGCTTCGCCGACGCAGGGAAACTCCTTGTAGAACTGGCAGATATTGGCCTTGGTAACCATCTGGTGGGTCACGAATGTCGCCTCCGGAACGGGCTTTCCGGCCAGAGCCGAGAGCGCGATCGGGATCAAATAGTTGCCGTAGCTGCCGGGAAACGAACCGGTGGCGGCAACCAGGTTCGGATCGGTGGCAAGCGCCTCAGCCTCATCCGCTCCATTGCCCACAGCGATTGCCTGATCGACACGCCCCGCAGCCCGCACGGCCTGCAGCATCCCCATCGTCGCCTGGTCGTTGATCGCGATCAGCAGGATCGGCACGCCCGGCGGAATCCGGCCGATGACGTTGTTCATCTGCGCAAAGGATTCCTGCAGCGTGTTTTTGGTATCGATCTCGATGATGTGATCGGCCGGGAAGTCCTTGGTCAGCGCCATGAAGCCAGCCCGCTGGCCTTCCGTGCGCATGCGCGGGATGACGCCCGATTGCGGCAGGGCGCCGATGACAAGATAGCCGGTCTTGACGACATCGGCGCCGAATTTCTTGGCAGCCGCCGTCGCCAGATAGGACCCGCCCATGAAGCCTGACTTCGGATTGTTGACGCCAAAGAAACTCGCGCCCGGCATCGGGATGTCGATCGCGGTCACCTTTGTGCCGTCCGCATTGAAGACGTCCATCACGGTCTGACCGAAATTGGCATCCGTCTGGAATTCGATGACGTAGTCAACCTTGCGCTCGGCAAACGATTTGGCATTGGCCAGCGCGGTCGGCCCGTCCAGACGGTTGTCCGCGATCACGAGTTCGACGCCCGCGGCATCCGCATTCTGCTGGATGCCTTTTTCGACGAGCACGCCAAAGGAAATATCGCGCTGCAGATTGGCGAACCCGATGCTGTAACCCTTGCCATTCTTCGGCGGGGTTACCTTGGCGGCATCCGCAGCCATCGCTTTGAGATTATCGGCCGATAACATGTTGCCGTCGAACTTCAGCGGATCGAACCCGTGGAAATCCTCGGCATAGGAAGCAGACGCCGCAAGGCACGCGGCAACCACCAGCAGTCTGGCTTGATGTTTCATCTCATTCTCCTCCCGGCCACTGCCCTCCCTGGCAGCGGCAACCGCTGATGATCTCAGCGCAGATGTTCAGGTCATCCGAAAACTGACCTTACCCATTGACGTTAACACCTAGCATTTTCGTTGACACGACGGCATATTCCGCAAAAATGATCTTTTGCATACAAAAAATGATCCTCTTAAGCAGCAAGGAACATGCAGAACTATTTCGTTTACATGCCGGACAACCGTCTTTGCGCGGCCTGGGGATGTACGGCCGTTTCCACCGGCTATACAGAAATCGCGCCCCATTCCGACTACCCACCGAGCCGTCATCCGGACGATCATCATTTCAGCTGGTCGCGCGGCCGCATCCTCAATGCTTATCAGGTGGTGCAGATCAGCGCCGGCAGCGGGCGGCTGGAATTCGGAACAGAGCGTCGACAGGTCACAATCGGCGAAGGCTCGATTTTCCTGCTCTTTCCCGGTGTCTGGCACCGGTTTGCTCCCGATCGTCGCACGGGATGGGTCGAGCACTGGGTCGAATGCCGGGGAAGCGCATTCGACTTTGCTTGCGATGCCGGTCTGCTTCAACCGGAGCGGCCGGTCCATGCAAGCAGTGCCGAGATTTCCGGCGCGTTTGCAGCGATCCACGCGCTGGCGCAGGCCGACTCCTTGGGTAACCAGCCACTGATTTCCACCCTCGGCCTGCAGCTGCTTGCGCTTCTATGCAGGCCCACCGATATCAACATCAATCCGTTCGGCAGGCTCGTCGATCGCGCGCGGATGATTCTGATGGAAAGGTGCGGACAGCCCCTGTCTATCGAACAAGTCGCCGAGGAACTCGGCGTCAGCTATGCCTATTTCCGGCGTCTGTTTCGCGAGCAGACAGGCATGTCGGCCAAGCAATATCAGATAACAGTCCGCATGCAGCGTGCCGGCGACTTTCTGGTGAATACCGACAAATCGATCAAGGAAATCGCCGGACTCCTGGGTTTTCATTCGGCGTTCCATTTTTCGACACAGTTTCGGCAGTTGAGGGGAGTAAGCCCAACGGAATTTAGGGCTACCACACACCAGTAGGATCACGACGGATACCGCAAGCCAGAAGTCCGGCGTTTGTTTCAGTGGTGAGTCAGCTAGTGCTGAATGAAGAATTGACGTGTCGCCTTAATGGGATTGGAACCACAGACGACGCGATTTCATTCACTAAGACAATGAAGTTGCTGAAATAGCCGTTGTGTCAAACGTCTTATGGCCAAGTATACGGCCTTTCATCCCGAATTACCCGGGGAGCAATCACTACGTGTAGGTTGCAGGTCTCCTGAGCACCCTCAAGCACGGTATGCTCGCGAGCGGGAGAGGAATGTCGTTGATCTGCGGAGAAACGGTTTTGACCCAGCGACGACCCCCGACTGTATCAATATTACGTTGCCTTTGCAGCGAGTCGAAGCGTTTGCAGGGCAAGCGTCTCACAGAGCATGTATATGATCCCAGACCTGCGGACTGAATCATGTTTATTGGTAACGGTAGTAATTCCCGGGTGTATGTCGTGCGCCGACGTCGTCCAGGCTTCATGGTGGTGCTCCGCCGCCTCGGCATGAGAAGTGATTGCACAATTTAAGAGAGAATAAAGGAAGAATCAGCAAATGTGACACTTCTCGGTTTGTTTTCTAGTTTCGCAATCTATGTCGGGCAAACTGGCTAAGCTTTGGGAAAATAGTTAGTCGAAGAAAAATGATAAAATCTGGTGGCAATTGACTGATGGCTGATGACTCCTGTCATACACAACGCTCCATCGCCGCCGGTCAACCGCCAGCGCTGTTGCGAATCCTTCGATGGAGCGGTTCACGGGCGCGAGCCTGGAACCGTTCGCTGCTTTCCAAGATCATCATCGTATTTCTCGGTGTGGCACTCATCTCCTACACCATAGGCGCAATGGTTGGCTGGTCGATGTTCGTCGATGCTGCCAAGGAGCAGTGGAACAACCAGGCACGTGTCAACATCCAAATCGCCAGTTCGACCCTGCGTAACATTTATACCTATGTAGCGATCAAGACCGACAGCAGCGGCCAGGTGGAGCGCATCGTCACAGGGCAGCCAATCGGCGACGACGATTCCATCCTCTTCACCGGCTTCACCCCGACGGACGTGCTGGCGCTGGTGGCCGCGCAAACCAAGAATGACGCGTGGCTCTTCCGCTTTGACCCGAAGACGGGACGCTTTGCCGACGTGGCCTCATCATTGGGTCTCTCGCCTGCAGAAACTCCCTGGGTTGCGCCGGACGAGTTTCTTTTCACCGAGGACGTGCTGGCAGGGAAGGTCTTCAGCGGTTTCGCCACAATCGCCGGTGAGAGATACTTTGTCGGCGTGCTGCCGATTGTCAGTCCGGAAAATGCGCCGCTAGGCGCGGTTGCAGTCTCGATTGGCAAGGCTTCCATTCTCAACCGCGCGCAGGATGAGTTGCTCCGTAATTCTCTGGTCATGGTCGTTACCGTCCTCCTTCTGACCGGCGTTGTCGCCACGTTTATGGCCCGACGGCTGTTCCAGCCAGTGCCGACGCTGGTTCAAGCCACGTTGCAGATTGCAAGCGAGGTGACTGACACGGTGACGCCCTTCCAGAACCGTAGTGACGAAATCGGCGACATGGCGCGCGCCATTGAGGCACTGCGCGAGGCTGTGGTCGAGCGCGCTCGACTGCGCGAAATCCGTGACATGGCGGTGACGCTCGAGCACATGGCCCATCACGACGCCTTGACCGGATTGGCCAACCGGGCGCTGCTGATGAAAACGCTGGCCACAGCCCTCGAAGATATCGAGCACTCGGGAAGGTTCAACGTCCTTTTGCTCGACCTTGATCGTTTCAAGGTGGTCAACGACACGTTGGGCCATGGATACGGTGACCAACTGCTTGTCACGACAGCGCAGCGGATTCTTAACGTACTCGGCGACGGCGATCTGGCAGCCCGGCTCGGCGGCGACGAATTCGCGATCATCCAGCGGGTACGCTCGGATGCAATCAACGAGGCACGCGGGCTTGCTGGCCGCCTCCTGCAGACAATTTCCGCCGTCGTCATACTTGAGGGGCACGAGATGGTAGTGGGCACCAGCATCGGCATTTCCTGCGCGCCCGCCCATGGCGCAAGCGCCGGCCAACTGCTTCAGAACGCCGATCTGGCGCTCTATCGCGCCAAAGCCGCCGGACGCGGCACTCTCATCGTCTTCGAACAAGGCATGGACATGGTGGTGCAGGACCAGCATTCCCTGGAAATCGACATGAGGCACGCGCTACAGCGCGGTGAGTTCGAATTGCACTATCAACCCTTTATCAATATTGCCAGCGGCCTCGTCTGCGGTTTTGAGGCGCTGGTGCGCTGGCGCCATCCGCAGCAAGGCCTGATCGCGCCTGATCGCTTCATTCCGCTGGCGGAGGAGACAGGGATCATTGTACCGCTTGGAGCATGGGTGCTGGAACGCGCGTGCGCCGACGCGGTTGCATGGCCTGTAGAGATGCGACTTGCCGTCAATCTGTCGCCAGTGCAACTGCGTCATCGCGGCATCGTTGAGATCGTCGGCTTGGCTCTTCGCAGATCCGGTCTGTTGGCCACACGATTGGAACTGGAGGTAACTGAAACGGTGATGCTGGCCGGCGCCGACAGCCGCAAAGCCCTACAGGAGATTTCCGACTTGGGCATTTCCATCGTACTTGACGATTTCGGGACCGGGTATGCCTCTCTCAGCTATCTCGCCGAGATGCCCTTCAGCAAGATCAAGATCGACCGTGGTTTCGTGGCGGACCTGCCAACACATCATACCTCAAGGGCGATCGTGGCTGCGATAACCAATCTAGCCAGCGCATTGGACATGGAAATCACTGCCGAAGGCGTCGAGACGGAGGAGCAACTGATGATCCTGAAGGCTGCTGGTTGCACCAATGCGCAAGGCTACTATTTCGCCCGGCCACGGCCGATCGGCGAAATCGAACTGCCGCGGCAAGCTAAAAACGCATGAACAGCTTTGACGTGAACGACACCAAGGACTGCCGGGGTGAGCGCCACGGCTGAAACCCCAGATGGGAGAAGCATATGTACAGACTTGCACCAACGGTGTTGGCCCTGGCCTGCCTCGTGTCCCCCGCGCCGAGCATGGCAGACGAGACGAACAGCACACTGAAAAAGATCGCCGAAACCGGAGTCATATCGTTGGGCTATCGGGAGGCCGAACCCCCGTTCTCCTATAAAACACCAGATGGAAAAATTATCGGCTTCTCGATGGACCTATGTCACCAAGTGGTGGAGGCGGTCAGGCAGCACCTGAAACTCGACAAACTGACTGTCAACTACGTTGCGGCCACCTCCGCCACGCGCTTCGTGCTGGTCAAGAGCGGCAAAATCGACATCGAGTGCGCGGCCACCACCAACAATTCCGAGCGGCGCAAGATCGTAAGCTTCTCCTATCCGCATTTTACCACCGCCACGCAGTACATGACGCGGCGCGACGACGGCATAACCAATATAGAGGATCTCGCCGGCCGTTCGGTCGCGGCCGCTTCCGGAACCGTCAATATTGAACAGTTGAACACTATCAATCGCGAAAGACAGCTCAACATCGGCGTGTTGCCGACCAAGACCAATTCTGAAGCCTTCGATCTTGTGGCCAACGCACGGGCGTCTGCTTTCGTCTGGGATGGCATCCTGCTCGCCGCCATGATTGCTCAGGCGCCCGATCCATCGAAGTTTGAGCTGTCGGAAGAGACACTAAGCCCACCGGAACCTTACGGACTGTTGGTGCGACACGGTGACGAGGAGTTCCGAACAGTGGTTAATGCGACACTGGAGCGGATCTTTACCAGTCGAGAAATCGACGCGATTTACAAGACGTGGTTCATGTCGCCGATCCCGCCTGACGGGATGAATCTCAACCTGCCCATGTCCCCTACCTTGCAGGCGGCCTTTACCGCGCCAACGGACTATCTGGATTAGAGAGGACTGACCGATGACAAGAGAATTTCAACGTCAAACGCCAATACTGAAATTGCTTCTTGGTGCCATTACCGTCCTTTCAGTCCTGGTGGCGGCTGCGGCCGGCCATGCCGAAGCACCCGCCTCCACGCTCAAGAAAATTGCAGAGACAGGCGTCGTCCACATCGGCTACAGTGCGGAAGATTTCCCTTTCTCCTACCGCCAGCCTGATGGCACCGTTACAGGCTACTCGACTGAACTTTGCCTTGATGTAATCGACCACATCAAGAACAGGCTGAAGCTTGCGGCAGTGAAGATTGAATATGTCGAGCGTACACCGCGCAACCGAGTGACGATGCTGCGCAATGGCGATCTCGACATCGAATGTGTGGCCAGCACCAACAATGCCGAGCGACGCAAGAGTGCCGGCTTCTCCTATCCGCATTTCGTCACCGGAAGCCAATTCGTTTCGCTGAAGAAAAACAACCTGAAGACCATCGACGATCTTGCCGGCCGCACTGTTGCAGCTACTTCAGGCACCACCAATATTGGCCAGCTCAACACGGTCAATCGCGAACGCGCACTGAACATCGCCGTCATGCCTGTCGAGACGCACAACGATGCCTTCCAACTGGTCACCGAGGGGCGGGCAGCCGCCTTTGTGATGGATGGTATACTTCTCGCAGCCATGGTGGCAAAATCGGAAAGTCCCGAAAGTTATGCTCTCTCTACCGAAGCTCTAGGCTGGCCGGAGCCCTATGGGCTTATGGTCAGACTGGAAGACATCGATTTCAAGGATGCCGTCAACGCCGCCCTGGTAGCGATATATTCGAGTGGCCGGATCAAAACACTCTACGAGAAATGGTTCAACACCCCCGTTCCGCCAGACGGCATCAACATGCGCATGCCGATGTCAGACGAATTACGCGCTAGCTTTGCAAAGCCAGCGGACCCTGCCGAGTGATTGAGAATTCCGGAGGCGGTAGGCAGTTTCACCCCCGGTTGCGGTAGGATACAGGTTCTCGTTCTCTTGTTCCTCTTGAATGTATCGGAAGCGACGAGCGCAATCTTAATCGTATGTGATAAGGCGATTCATGGATCTAAACGATATTAAGTGAGCTACCTTACCAAGCAAACTCAATGCTGCGGGTCATCGGCCGCGACCAGTACTCTTGGATTCGCAACGATATCCCAGTCGTCGATATTTGTGCAGCGCAGCAACCTTTTGGCACGCACCGCGTTGGGTCTCCGGCGCTCTCTGCTCGCGGCCGCCAGGAGGCAACATGCGATCTATTTCCGACACGATTGAACGATTGAGCAAACTGCGC
>Ga0307515_10003837_pt1 | contig 31429 bp, 33 predicted proteins | sample 17_EM_MG_FD_194513 | JGI IMG/M metagenome (GOLD analysis project Ga0307515, IMG submission 194513) | Populus trichocarpa ectomycorrhiza microbial communities from riparian zone in the Pacific Northwest, United States - 17_EM | ecosystem: Host-associated > Plants > Roots > Unclassified | place...
AATCCAACTCCCTAAGGAAGATCAGTCTGAGGAAGATCAGTCTGAGGAAGATCAGTCTGAGGAAGATCAGTCCGAGGAAGATCAGTCTGAGGAAGATCAGTCCGAGGAAGATCAGTCTGAGGAAGATCAGTCCGAGGAAGATCAGTCTGAGGAAGATCTGCCTGAGGAAGATCTACCTAAGGAAGATCTGCACGAGGAAGATCTGCCCAAGAAAGATCTGCACGAGGAAGATCTGCCCAAGAAGAAAGGTTCCCCCACGGACGGTCTTACAAAACTTCCAGTAAAGTTGCCCATCACGAAGCGAAATGTCGAGGCGGAAGAAAAGGATGACTACGATGTTTGGGGCAGTGAATCGGATGAGGAGGACGACTGTGAGGATTAGGAAGCTGAGGATTAGGAGGGCACGAAGGGTGAACAGGACCAAGAAGGCGCAACTAAGGGGCAGTTTATCTTAGTGTTATTTCCTGTGTAATTTGTGTGTGGGTTTCTGTTTCTGTTTTATACTTAGCGGCAATGGGTGTGGAAGGTTGGGAATTATACGGTAATCTAAGATAATGTAATGCGTAATACTTTACCGTCTTTATGCACATCACCCATTAACCACTCCCAGATGCCGTGATTCATGAGCAAGATTCTTGTGAATTTGTAGGGCAGGATTTTAATACTAAAAATGCAAACCCTCGAAACATTCCTAGAATTGCAATAAACACTGGAGTTTCAGCCACTCCACTTTTCGGTACCCCGAGTACAGTGTTTGACATCGTGGGTCCCCACATTTCCATTCACTAGTTCGCACCATAAGATAGAGCTGAACGGACGTCCGTTCGCCAGCTATAGTACCGTACCTAAGTACTCGGTGACTAATTCTGGGCCGCAACGAACACAGGTGGGCTTAGTAGTAGCGAGGAGACGGTGGCGGTAAAGTGGGTGCTCACGGATGAAATCAAATGAATAGGGGGCTGTTGCATATGTTCATACAACAGCTACGCGGACGTCAGGCGGTAAAGAAGGAGCACGGACAAATTATTCTGGGTGTTCGACAAATCGGGCGCGGGCCGCTGACGGTTAACCGCCTACCAATAAATACAGTTAGAGATGCTCGAGTATAACCATAGATATAGAAGTCGAAACGCTCCAATCCCTTTTCTCATAGGAATTTATATGCAAATTTCCGATTTTTACATCCATACCCAGGTATCGACCATGAGACTGAGTAACCCCTGGCCCCCTATTCATCACTATACCCACCCCATATAACTTTATTAATAGTAACACAATCCACAAACTAGAATTCCCCAGTGAAGCCTTGATAAAATACGCCAGCCGGAGCCCATATATGCCCTAGAACTATACTTGCCCGTTGAGTTTGTAGAGGTCCTGTCATTCTATCCTTCTATCCTTCCATCCATTGCCCGTCTCACTAGGAGCAATAATACATGAAGAGCCCTACCCACGTGACGATACATTGCCACGCGGCACTTTCAACCTTTGCGATCGTCATGACATGCTGGCGGCTATGTGTAGGATTATCCTTACCCTAGCTTATAGAGCACCCGTTATTGGTCTGCTTTGGCGCTCGAGCGCTCTGGGCCGCGTGTGTTGAGCGCTAGCGACTCTGAAAGAGCCGATCCCCTGCTCTTACTTGATGGCATGCGCAAGGAGGCCATACTATGTCATTCAATAAGTTTTTAAGCAAAACATGCCATTCACATCGAGATCAGCGCTTACGTTTTACCGGTATAGGACGCACAAAATATGGTGTATCACAAATCTCGCCGCCTGCCGTCTGTCCCCGCTTACTGGAGGCGCATTGGAATATTCGCAGTAGCTGGCGAAGCTATAGAACGTCCCCTACATGGCAAGTATTGAGGATTTCTATAGCCTCGAAAGTAATGATACGGTACACAATGTGCCTAATTCAAAAGCCGTCCACAAAAAGAGAACCTCTCATCAGTCACCTCCGCCAACTCAGAAAATACGTGTCTACATCCTCATTTACTTGCCCCTAATGTAAAGCTGCACGTTATACTTACCGACATCGTCAAATCCCGACAAATGCATGTACCCCGGCCACATGGCACGGCGCCCCAAACTCTTGGGCGAACCATGGCACCCCTAACCCTGCCTATCTATACGATAATAGCCAAAACAAGTGGCAGCTGTTCCGTTTCACTGCATGAACCACACCGTAGACCACGCCCACCAACCATAATTCAACCTGCGCGCCATGGCGTTGCGCCCCATAAAACCTCGCCTACCGCCCACTTCTCCCGACAAAACCATGGATCCACCACCGCTACTCGTAGACCCGCACTGCTACACCCCTGGCGAATACTCTTCCGAGGAAAACTCTAGCACATCCTCGCTCGACTCCACCACCACCCGCCATATCTCCGAGAACGGCCGACGATACCACGGTTTCCGCCAGGGCCGGTATCTGCTTCCCAACGACAAAACCGAGCAGGGTAGAAGTTTTCCCTTTTATGGCGTACGCGGTGGCTACTAACGGCGAGCGACAAAGACCGCCTAGATCTGCAGCACCACTGCCTCAAAACCCTCTTCTCCTCGATCCACACCGCGCCGCTGAGCACCCTGAAACCTCTATCCCGCGTTATCGACCTCGGCACAGGAACGGGGCGGTGGGCAATCGATTTCGCGTACGACTACCCCACCGCCAAAGTCACCGGCGTCGACCTCTCCCCGATCCAGCCGTCCTGGATCCCCCCGAACTGCGATTTCGAAATCGACGACATCGAGTCGCCCTGGACGGTCGCGCCGGGGAGTGTAGACTATGTCCACGCACGGTGTCTACTTAGCGGCGGGGTGAGAGACTGGCCGGGGCTGCTGGGGCAGGTGTTTACAGCGCTTCGGCCGGGAGGGATGGTGGAGATTACGGACGTGGGGGTGCTGCTGTCGCCCATGGGGATTGTGGGGGGCGAATACGGCGCGTTTCTGAAGGCGGGGTTCGAGGCGCTCGGACGCACAGTGGTTGGCGCGCAGGAGATACCCGATTTGCTGACGGCGGAGGGCTTTGTGGGGGTGTCGGAGAGACGCGGGCGCATCCCAGTTGGCAGCTGGCCCGTGCAGCCGCAGCTGAAGGAGCTCGGGCGCATGTGGCGGGAGTGCGTGCTGGCGGGACTGGAGGGAGGCGCGATGGCGGCGCTGACGAGGGGGCTGGGGTGGTCGAGGGAGGAGGTCGAGGTCTTGGTGGGCAATCTGAGGCGGGAGGTGGTGGAGCGGGGCGGGAACAGAGTCAGTAGGGTTGTAAGCTACACTGCGAGCAAACCGGCGGGGTGATTCCGTCTGCAGCAATGAGTCAAGCCGAACACCGCATCCGTATGCTGCAAACGCGTGAGCTGCCGCCCTGTCCGTGCCGCGCCCACGCTGCCAGGAAACGCACGCACGCACCGAAACGGCGACGTGCAGCTCTCTGGATGCGGCACTTGCCGCCGGCGAGATGTACATCTGTGAGAGGCTTTGATCAAATAAATAGATCGAATATAAGAAGACAATAACCACAACAGGCTCTCGGATTTCATCTGGTTGAAGCAAAGGAATATCATACCCGACGAACCACACTATTTATTACTTCAGGCCGATATATCCGTGTAAATACTGCTAGGTATAAATACCATTGTCGTTTCTACTTAATATCCAAGTTCCTCAAATCACGCAAGTATCTAGGACCCCATGAGAAATCGTTCTTGGGGCGCCAAGGTGGTGAATTGTACTCGTTATCGTACAGCGTACAGCCTTTGCTTCAGCTCGCCAATCGCGCTCCTCAAGTTTCCCGGGAGAGAGATCGCTATGGTATCCGAGTATCTTCCCTCACGGGTAAGTATCCCGCCCCTTAAGCAGCAAAAATCATTGAGCGTAAGATGGGACCGGGGATAACCGACCTTAAACCCTTTTCCGCCATTCCCTCTGCTGCCTGTAGCCCCCTTGCCTGGTCATCGTCTGAAAGAAGAATGTACCAAATCCTTCGCATAAGAGCTGGATATATCGAACGAAACCCAAGAATATGCAGAAAGTGAAGCACTAGGTAAAGCCAGCCAAATGGAAGGTGGGCCCAAACCAATATCGGTGCCTGCAAGAACTTTACAACCTGCAAACCCCCACCTATACCTTGGGGATTCCTTATGCTCCCAGTCCTCCAGACCAAAGAAAAGACCCGAAAGATGATAAGACAAAAAGAGAACGCACAAATAAAAGCTACGATCCAGTCGAGCCAAGAGACGCGGAGGAATAAAACCCAAAGCAAGATATGGGACAAACAAACCATGTAGGATATCGTAGAATATGTCTGAGTCCGACTGTTAGGACGAACCTCTGGGCCGGCTGAGACCAGCGAACCCATGGTTGAGAGAGGGAAGATTATCATCATCCCCATAAAGTCCCGTACAGTCTTCCACATATTCACATATCGCGAACGGCTGGATAACTTGGAAAATCTCGAATAATTGTTCAGCCAACGAGCATGTATCGAGGCATGAGGGGGCGGAGTCAGTGGAATCCGTAGGGCGTCCTCACACCCGGGATTTGCTATTGTACTTCGCCCGTCCTAATATGTTCAGCTTCGACATGTTTATAACCGAATCTTCCCAAGCAGATACCATACCATGCGACTCTTGCATACTTCTCGAAAGTCTTTCATAGCCGTCCAATCTGCCAATGCAAGTGCCTCAAGGCTTAATTGGTTTGCCTTCAAGGCTATGGTGATTGCAAACCATGCCAGACCGGCACCGACAACGATACCAATAACCGTAAGAACTGTGTTGCCGGTCCCAAGAGCGTAGTGCCGCTTACGAAGAGGTGGTGTGGAGATTGGGTTACTGGAAGACAATGGCGGTTGGGGTGTTGCAGCTTGCACTGTGGTGGATTCGGGTAAGTGACACCTGGAGGGAGACATAGGAGCTTGCGATATGGCATGGGTTGCTCTGGCTGTGCTCGCTATATATACCGCCGCTCTGTTCTTAAACCGTGGTTAAAACGGTTGGGATCGGGCAGGGTGGTAGTAGTGGAATACTTTTGTCGTCTTGGGTTTAGTTCTGCGTTGGATGTCTGAGTATCTGTTTTGAAGGTGAATTGGGAGGCTGTCAAGGGCTCTCTTAGGAGGAACAGGAGAAGAAATTTCATCTAATCTTTACTCTGATAGGCACTCTGATAGGCGTAATTCTTCGGAATGGCTACCGTATGCAGTGACGTGGAGGGGAAACCGCAGCAGTCAGCCGCACGAGGCTGTGAGATTATAATCATTGTATTACCATTACTAGAAGTGCAGGTGGTATTGATGTTATGCCAAATGCGGGAGTGACTGGGGCGGTGTGCAGAGAGGTTTTATAACTTCAGTCTTCTGTGACCGTGTTCAGTTGTTGGGACTTCCATTCCTTGCGTCTGTTCGTGGTGTAAGAGGGTAGTGTTACGGTTGTTGTTGTAGTGCGAAGCTTGCCGTAATGTATGAAAAGTAGATTTTAAATCGTAGGGGTCGTTTTTGTTTTGTTTTAATCATACTGTATTCACTCTATTTAGAGTATGACAGCCCCTTACCCCCCTCCGCCTCCGGGCTAGCCGGCTAGATGGCGGAGCTCCGCTCCTACTACCCGTCGTCCCCTTCATCGTAGGGTCGTCAAAGTAGTACTTTTAGAGGTATCTACTTTCTACATTTGGCCGTAATTGGTGACCGTTCAAATGTAGTTGTAATTATCATGCTAAATAAACTGGCACCCTGAGTTACTACGAAGTCGACGTCGCGTCTACCTCCGCGGACAAAGCTGTTGCAAACAAATCTAGACTAAGTTTATGCCGCTTTAGGTACATGTAAGAATATGCAGGCATACTACGCATTACAAGCATCCCCTCATCTCAGAGGGATACTTGGACAATGTTCAGTCACACATGCAGAGACAACCTAAAACCTCCACGCGTACTTTAAGAGCAAGAACCTGAAGTGTACTAGGGCCTAGTTAAATCCAATAATGCACCTTTTCGGTTCAAGTTCCAGCAATTGACAACGATCCGTCACCCCACGATTCACTCCACCAAATTTCCAAACCCGAAATCGCGCACAGCCCATGGAAGTAGTACTATAGGTAGTGCGGTACAGAACAAGAAGAAAAGAAAGTGCACATGAACGTACCGACACCGCTGTGGTCTGGCAATAGAATAATGCAAATACCAGAAGCTAGAACGAGGCGATTTAAGCAATCTCAATAGTCTCTGGGAGATGCCTTGTGTTTCTTTATCGGTTCTAGTGCACTGTCGGGTTTGTGGAGAAATTACTGTAGAATATGTGTGTATCGGGCGTATTGCTTATTCGTTGTTGTGACTTGAGAGATGACTACACAATGAGTTTTGGTGTTTCGTCCTGATTATGACAACTCACTACTTAGCCATTTTGTTGCCATATTTTATCTTGTAGATAGTGTGAGGATAATGAATCCTGATGTCTATTCTTCGTTGGCTTCCACAATATCAGCGTACCCATCTCTGAGTTAAGCCACTAACTAAAACAGCTAGTGCTGCTCCATATTTTACCCCCATCTGATCACGTTATCCTTATCCATCTCATCAGTCTCTCATTCATCCCATCAACCTTCTCCCATCTCCTGCCAGGTCCCGTGAAATATTAGGGTAACCTAGCAGTACATATCCATCAACGTCTGTCACCATCCGCATGACCGCTTATTCGAAGGGGCTGTGCAATTAAATTTAGTGTAAGGACCATTTCCATGGTGCATGCTACATTGTTAGCACTATATCAAACTGTTTGAGGAATAAATCTCGATCTGTAGCTCTGTTGGAGTAGCTGTTGGCATTAAGTTTGTCGGTAACAGCGTACAATCTATTGAAATCAACGTTTAGTGATGCTCTGGGTAGAGCTCGTGAGACTTGGCTAAGTTGCTGCAGATTAATTATCGTCAATGAAGTAAACTCTAGTATAATAAGGGTGAATGTACCATGTATGCAAATTGTTCTGAGCATGCCTGCCGCCCGTTCTTTCAGCCGATGAACAACAAAACCGAAGCAAAGTTTAGGGGAATTGCCCGCAGCCAGATGTTATAAGAGGCTGAGGATACGCTTCAACCTCTAAAGGCAGACCAAACCAACGGAGCTCGGCGGGAGATTTTCAACACTAACCTATTTTGGCCACGAGGTATTCCAGAGATAACTACCTTGTCTCGGAATCTTGGCGGGCACTCCGAGACTAAGAGATAACAAACGGCGACCGTCGCACACTTGTAGAATGACTCGAAGGTCGAAAAGTAAGCATGAGATGAGGCCGTAAGAAGCGACGAATAGTGATGCCACCAAGCACTCTCAACATGAAAAACGTAACAAATGCAGAGGTTCTCGGGATCTGTTTCCTCTCTTGCTGCAGATGCTGAGGAGACTGTTAATTTCGTATCACGTGCTGCCCAGAATGGTTCATCGCGAAGATGGTTCTCCGACGGATGTCCTGTATCCATGTACTCCAGCGGTGCTCCCGTTGTCCTGATTTGAGCGGAGTAAATGTTAGTTCCTAGTCTCGGCATGAGACTAGGCTTCGGTGATGTAACTCGCGGTGATAGGGGCGAGGCATCCGGAGGGCATAGCCTTCGGACACGATCGGGTTGTTTCTCCTTCCCAACCCGAGGTGGGCAAACCGATAAAGGGGTGAGTCCTTCCCCAAACCGTGTGCAAGATGTGGCAGGACAGCATTATGCTGTAACTGGATAGAGACTCAGGCATGGTCCGTCACTCGGCATCATAAGTTCTCCACGACGGGCAACAAGACCTTTCCTCAACTGATTAGTGGATCTACCCTGTCTTAACGCAACATTCAAGCCAAAGCTTTCGACAGCTTCTGCTTTATTTACTCTCCAGATCCATCGACCGTGTCCTGCTATCATCTGCTCGTATTCGATCGATCCACTTCCGAATCTCATCTGCTCGTTTCTATACGAATCTCATCTTCTCTTTTGATACGAACCCAATTTTCTTGTTTTCGATCAACCAACATACAAAATGCCCAAGCGATCCGCGAACGACGACCCCGATGGAGCGAAGTCCAAACATTCTCTCCACGGCGCGGTCGAGCACGATGGCATCTCAATCCCTATTGGAAAACCAATTAAATTCCCCCCACTTCCTGCGGCAATGGAAAATGTCCCTCCCAAACCACCTCCGCGCCCCAGATCTCGTCCCCAGGCTCCCCTTGGCCTAAGGGCACCTCCACCCCCAGCTCATCATGAGCGCAGGTTCGGGGGGCGAAACCAAGAACAGCAACAGCAACAGCAGATGAAATTTGCCCCACCACCTCCTCCAACGGTCGCCGCCACGCCAACTGCACCGACCTCGCTCCCCACCCCCAAAGTCCCGGTCGCTCGGATCAGGCTGCAGCAACAGCAGCAACAGCCTCTGCCTCCCCCGGCTCCTCCCTCGATCCTGACTGCGGAGGGTACTTGTTCGCCGATTGGACAAGCTGCTGCATCTGCCCAAAAGGCGAACAAGTATACCTCCATGAGGCCATCTGTGCCTTTTCCGCGTACTGGAGCGATTGGTTTTACGATCACACGCCCGCAACCGCCACAGAAGCCACTACAGCAGCCCCAGCAACAGCAGCAGCAACCTCAACCGCAGCTACAACCGCAGCCGTCGCCACCGCCGTCGCCTCCCCAGCAACAGCAACAACAGCAGGGTCCCGCCCCTGCTCCGGCTACCTCAAAATATGTGTCGGTAAGGCCGCAGGTCCCGTTGCCCCGAGCCGGCGTGGTTCCGTTCATCATTTCCTGCACGCCGCAGCAGCCTCAACAGCAGCAACAAGAGCAAGAGGAGCAAGAGGAGCAAGAGGAGCAAGAGGAGCAAGAGGAGCAACAAGAGCAACAGGAACAACAACAACGACCGCACCAGACTCTCACCCCACTTCCTCTGGAATTCTCCAAGTATGCGTCGATGAAACCGTCGGTGCCACTCCCGCGGGTTGGGGTGGTTGGTTTCACCATCGCACGCCCGGCACCACCGCAGCAACCCCAACAGCCACAGCAGCCACAGCAGCAACAGCCACCACAGCAGCTTCAGGAAAAGGAGGCGCTGCAGCAGCAACATCATAATCATCATCAACAACTGCAACAGGCACAACTGCAGCAGGCGCAACTGCAGCAGCAGGCGCAACAACAGCAAGTGCAGCAACAGGAGCAGGTGCAACAGCAACTGTTCCAACAGGAGCAGCAGCCTCAGCAGCCTCAGGTGTATCATCAACAGCAGCAGCAGCCGCAGCCGCAGCAACAGGAGGTACAGCAGCCAGAGCAGCCACAACAGGAACAACAGCAGCAGCAGCAACCACAGCATCAGCAACCGCAACATCAAGAGCGGCCGCCGCAGTCGCCACAGCTGCCGCCACAGGAGGCCCAACAGCGGCAGTTCCAGCAGGAGCAGCCTCAGCATCCTCAGGAATATCAAATGGAGATAGATGTGCCCGAACAGGAGCCGCACTTACAGCAGCTGCTACAACAGCACTTGCAGCAGCCGCAACAACTGCTGCAGGAGCAACCGCAATACCAACAACAGCCGCAGTACCAACAGCAGCAGCAGCAAAGGCCGCCTCTACAAGGCTGGGGCATGAGGATCACCGACCCACCTTACTGCGTTGCCTCTGTGCTGACAACTTACCGTCCGGCACTACCGGTCCCGGAGGGTCCAACTGCAATACAAATTGGACTCCTCGGCGCCCCTAAGCGGGTGCGTTCGAGGATGTTGCTGCAACCTATGGATCTGCCTTTGGTGCCCAAGCGTGGTTGGCACACTGAGAACGACAACGAGCCGGTGGTGTCGTGGTCACGGCACAGCGAGGAATCCAAGAGGATGGGTTGGTGTGAGTGCTGGGATTGCTTTGAGGAAAAGCATCCCGAGTTTAAGGTGCCGCCCATTGCGCCAGAGGAGAGTAAGTAGCCTTAAACTTCTATTGAGGGAAGTTCTAATGTGAATTTCTAGGACGCAAGTGGCTGGTGGAGGAACCGCCTAGAAAGAAGCCTCGCCTGGAACCGCGCCTCGAACTTCGACCTTCACCCCGCCTGAGGGCCTCTTACCCCGTCAAGAAGACGGCCGGCAGGGTGACGGTGGTGCAAAGGAAGAGAAGAGGGGTGGTGGTGAAGGGGTTGGCGATTTTGGCGGTGTTGGTGGCGGGGAGTATTGTGTGGATCCGGAGAGATTAGTGGGCTTTACATGTGTTTCCTACTTAGTAATGCATCAGATTCCATGATTTCAACGGTCCGCACGGTCCCGGTCTGGGTTAGGTCTCTGTGTAGTGCAGCGCGGACCAGTCCACAGGCAGATCACAGCCTTGCCTCAATTCTGTGTAGATTACTCGCTGAGTAATGCCAAAAAACACACTTCATCACCGCCTACTACACCTAATACTGATCCTGTGGCTAATGAACACTATTTTGAGCATGTTCGGTATTATTTACTTGCTTTTAAGCTGAGTTGTGACTTAAAAAGGACCTCTATCCACCCATTTTTATACCTAATCAAATATTCAGTTTGCACCAGTCCAGTGCAGTCTGGTTCCAGTACACAAAAATGCTGCATTGGTCCATTCCCAGTGCAAAAGAGCGCACCGGACTAGACTGGACACGGACGGTCCGGTCCGCATGGTTCTCAACCGCACCATTGAAATCATTCATCAGATTCAGGTTGGAAACGTTAACTTCCCGAATTTAATGTCCGAAACGAATAGAAGCTATGTGTAAGTTGCACCGGGGGAGGAGGGTAGATTTTGTGGGAAGTAGCTCTTTGGCTTGATTCACCTTATGATTCTGGGTAGGCAACGTTAGCAACCTCGTTAATTGATGTCCGAAAAGTTGGGGACCATGTGGAATTCGAGAAGGGGGTGATATTTTATGAAGCAAGAAGGGGGCGTTTGTTTGCGGGTTTTTTGGAGGTTATTGGGTTTGGGGCGTTTGGGACGTCTGTTTAGGAGGCTCCATGGTGGATGAAACTGGTGTTGTAATTCCTCGGGTTGGAAGCGTTAAAAATCTAAGGTTTGACAATTGTAAAGGCTAGGATCATTTTGAAAAGGAATATATCCCCGATATTTGTTTTGTTTGGGCTTTTTTTTGAGGGGGTCCGTGGTTTCTGAGCGGATGATACCAGTCTGTCGTCATTCCTCGGTTGGAAACGTTAAATCGAAGTGTTTTGGCAATCATAAGGGCCGGAATTATCTGTGAAGAGCTATGTCCCCGATATATATCTTTTGAGAGGTGGCGAATGTATCTTGGGTTTGCTGTCCAGACGTTGTGCATTCAAGCGATTCACTCGTATTCAACAAGATGGCGGGTTTTAGGTTGAGCAAGCGGATGGAAGGGTGTCCAGTCACCGCACCTAACCAACCTAACCCATCGACTCTCTGCTTCTCGGTAAGAAGCCCCACTAGTGCCGCTTCTTGTTGATATTCTAGCTTAGAGAATGCGATACTACTCTTGGTGGTGGGGCTTGGCGCTGCTTGACTGGTATATGTTCCGACCCATTGGCTAACCCACCAGTTCGCGAACTGGTCAATTTATGCGAACTCTACCCATTTAAAGGAATCAATGAAACCCAAGGTGTTGGGCTTTTGTCATCCTATGTTTGTTCTCTCTACATTGAGTTCCCCTTTGTTCACCGCAATACAATCATGAGTATGCGAGAGCAGAGTAGCAGCTGCTTCAATCTACAAGGAAAGCGTAAATCCTTACGTTCATCCCATCGTCCACCTCGTTTTCCGCACGCTCGGCCAGCAAGATATACAGGCCTTGGGTCTGATTTTGAGCTCTATTATCATAAGATATGACCTGGCATGATCATTACTTCTGTTCTAACCTCTTTAGACCGAGTATCCGATTCTCCTCTTCAGGCACCCCTGAAGAAACTAGATCTCATTGTCTCTGCAAGGCCTGATGGTATCTCTCGACGACAGAGGTAATCAGCCGCATTTGTACAATCCACTTCACGTCTCTGTTCGGAGAGAAGGAGAAGGCGCTCAGAGGCTTGGAGACAAGCTGAGGCCATAGACTGAGGGGAGGAGAGAGCTGTTACCGTTTCAATGGCTTGAGCATTATTCCGATCGCTGCTTGCTAAACTGGAGGCTTGCTGAGCAGATAAGTTGGGCTTTGAAAGCCGAGATGCTCCGTTTATGTTCAATTATTTACGCATTCAATTAGCACGTCTAAGTTAGAACGCCAAGTACCATTAGCACTGCCGATACCCAGTACGGAAGTGATTGTTTAAGAGCGGTATAGAGATTAAATCATTACGCTCTGACCGCTGCTAGCACAGCGGTCAAATTATACGGTATGTTATTCTGCATTAGAGATAAACCTTTTCGCATTATCCCACACTTGCTGTGGCACTATTTACTCATCAAGCCGTCCCCTGTTCCTCTGACCCCTCCTTCAACGCGGGTTGATGTCGCGTTTTCGGCGCAGGTTTTCGGCGCAGGTTGACGGCGCTTATGTATCGAAAGGACGAAGGGCTCGGCGGTAGTGCCGGCCGGCCGTTAACGCGTTTGCGGATTGCTTGAGTCGGATTGGCGGCTGTATGCGTCGTTTCAACGGAGAGCCTATTAGTCGGGGATGTAGATGATGTGGCAAAACCTCACTTCGTAGTTAGCATACCCCAAATACTCACAATAATATACACAGAACGCCAATTAGACCCGGGGTCGCACAACTTGAACTTGTATACACAGGGTCGGACGTTTTTAAGTAATATGGTAGCTAGGGGTATAATGCTGAGTCGCTTTACTTTGGATGCTTCGATGACTTCTTGATTGGCTTGCTTGACTCACTGATCTCTCTCGAGGGCATAAGGCCCGTATACTCGCTAGAAAATAATGTCTCCGGACATATTAATATTATTGAGACTATTACTTAGAAGAGATATTGTCTGCACATCATCCTTGACATAATTAGGATACCGAATGACTCGATACAGGAATCTACTGGCAAGGTAAATACAATTGATGGTCCGTGCAATGTCTCATTGCGCAATAGTGAGCGTCAGGGGACTTTATTTTCCAGCGAGTATGTACAAGCTCCCATATCCGTTTGCATATCCGTTTGCACTATCTTGAGACGCTCTCCTTGATCCTGATACAGACTATGCATATCCTCATACAAGCCGCTATCTTCATACGAGTCATCAAACGGAGCTAAGACTGTAAACGGAGCTGAGACTCACGATGCAGGTACACATGCAACAGTCGCTCGGACGATATGTATGAGTGACATTGTATGACCGAACGAACTACTCGTCGAATTGATTGAGGGAAACCATAAATTACATTTTGGAATGGCTGAAGGTCACTTACGTAAGTGCGGGTTTTGTTTGGGTTAGTGCGTTTAAAGTTATGTACTGTACTGGCCGCCGTGGTCGGGACAAGACCTGGTGCTGAGAGCAGTTTTGAGGTCGGACAGCTGTCGCTGACAGCTTTTGTGACTCGGACTTAGAATTGGGCCATGGGTTCTCTATTGATATGTGATAAGTGTGGGAAATGGCTGTGAAATGCAACAGGAGGTGAAGGGCAGCTCTACTGGGGGTGGAGGTTCTAGGACTGCAATTATTCTATTATCTATAGTCTTTGACGACTCTTTATATGTACAATCATCGGTGCCGACACCTTTTAATTTCTGACACCTCAACCTGACGCAAACCATTGTCCGGACGGACACCCCATGCTAACTACTGACGTCTGGACCATGGCGGCCAGTACAGTAATTTAAATTATGTAAGCTGAATTAATGATTGAAAGTTGACGATTGACAAGTGAACTGGGATAAGAAAGATGGGGTGGGTGGCATTGCGCATCTTCTTCAGTGTGGTAGAGACAGCCTCTCGGTGCGCGGGTAGCCATCTCTCTCCCTCTCCCTCTCCTTCTCCCTCCCTCTGTCTCTTCGCTCTCTACTTATCTATCTACCCACCGATCTGTCGGTACAAAGCAAGGGTTAAATTTAAAAACCTACTTAGATAAATTTCGGGCGTTGATCTGAGAAGAAGCGAAGCTCTTCAAGTCTCCGGCTAGTGATTGATGATGCCGATAAGATTATATCTGAGTGGCTAGACATCCAACTATAATCACCAAACTTTTGATGTATTACCAAGGGCGCTTATAATGGGGTGTTCGAAGACTTGAAAATCCGGCAAGTAGAGTAACTTTGACTGTATAACCATTTTTTCTCGCCTCCACCTTAGTTAACCCCTGAATGGAATCTTATCACGTGGCCAGCCCAGATCTCCAGCCAGATCCCAGGCAGCTATTCTGGAAGCATGAGTTGAGTCTTCTCTCCTTATGATCTAACGATGATAAAGTGACATGCTATAGAATAGATCGGTCATTGGCCACAGCGCAAAAAAAATAAAATAATTCGATCCCAGCTGAATTATAATCACATCCAAAAAGAAATCCATCAACTAAAGCGGCCACTTATCTATCAATCTCCCAATCGAACTCTCTAAACCTCCACTGAGTGCATGCAAACAATTAGCCTACATGTAGAACATTACTCCTGCCACCTCTGGTCTCGGTCCACTACCCCACGTCTGAGCTGCCTCAGCCATAATTGCCGCCTCCTCCGCCTCCCTTTTTGCCTTCCTTTGTGCAGCCTTGTCTCCACCGACACCCTCGACTCTACTTGAGATATCAGACAACGACGTCTCCGACCTCCCCGCCAACAGTCCCTGAATGTAACACCGCCCTCGCTCACACAGGATGTCCGCATAATAAGCAGGCGGTACGTAAGAAACAGCTTTGGTAGCGCGTGCAAACAGATACGACATATTATGCACCAGGTCTTGCAGCACATCCGCCGTGAATCCCAGTTCGTCGTGGGTGACAAAATAATGAGCGCTGCGTGCTGTTCCTTGTAGGCCAACGTGTGCTTGGAGATAGAAGTCTAGATTGGCAATGCTGGTGACACCGCGATCAACTACTGTGCCTGGGGCAGAGTTGCCTTTGCCATCGGTCAAATTATTGTCCGACGGGTAGAAGCGGGCATGGTGTCGCTTTCCACAGACGATTATGGCAATCTTTGGGCGGTACTTCGGATCGTTATTTGATGCAATTGCACAGGCCTTTCGTATGAGAGGCAGCTCTTTCTCTTCAAGTTGCGCGTATTGGGAATCGGAAACGCCGTCACGGAAGTATATGATGCGTTGCGGAAGTTTCTTGCTTGGGTTGCGGGCAACATACATCTTGAGTCGTTCCGCAACTTGTTCATCGAGATACTGGATCATCTTGGAGAAGGGGATTAGCATGTGACCGAAGGCAGATTGGGTCTGAGATGACATACTTCCTGTCTGCTCTTTTGCAAACGTAAACTCCCTGGATATAAACTATACGTGTTTTCATAACTTCCCACAACAGCGGCGATGCTAGGCGTGTATTGGGCACTCACTGTGGCCGTGGGATGCGTGACATCTGCGCCCAGCACAATCGTGTCTTTGCTCAGATGATTCAACGCACCTCCACTGACCTCATGATTCCGTCCGCCGAGCTTCAGGTTTGCCTTGAGGGCAATATTCCCAAGATACTGCAGTTGTCCCTTCTCCTTGCTTATCTTCGCTGACTGGCAACAGACGGTGGGAATCCCGTAACGACAGTCAACCAGTGTCCTAAGATGATTGTAGACATTCTTGTTATCGTTTGATAACATCACCAGGAGGAAGTTGGGGGTCTTCGACGCTCCTGGTTTCTTTGGACTGTTGCAAATTACATCCAATCTTGCCCTTAGCTCGCTTTCTGCGTTATTACGCATTGGATCCTGCTTGAAGTCTGACGGAGTCAACTTGCAAGGCTGTAGAATTCGTGGTTTGTTATCGGTAACGGTAATACCGGATTCGCGGCACATTTTGTAAAACAGGTCGATGATGGGGTTGATGTCGTCTGGCCCGCCGAAGTCGGTATGCTCGCCATCCTTGATTACCATAACGGCCCAGTTCTTGAGGTTTCCGCCTTGCGGAAATTGCACTCCTTTGAGGTTCCATGAGGCCGTGTTGTCTCGTATTTGCTGCGGCCTTCCTTTGTATGATACCGTAGGCGGGCGAAGTACTCGGGCGCTGATGACTTCCATATGCTGGCTGACTTTCATCCCAAAGGTGTTGAGGACTTGGTTGCCACCTGTGTGACCAAGGATGGCCAGGCCCTCCGTGGTTATGAGCTCGGCGTTTGTCTTGGGTGAACGACATGCCACCAGAAGCATTCGGCTGGTTTGATCGCCGGTAAGAAAGGAGGTGAAAATTTGACCTTCGACGATGGTGCATAGTTCGGCGGGAATGAAGGCCTTCTTTTCTACCCCCTTAATTCGTATATTATACCACCCACAGCACCAGAGGGGATTTCTCAGCTGGACCTTGTACTCTTTGTAAGGAACGTTAGCCAGTTCAAGGAATTAGGTCTGGGGTTTACACTCACTCTTCTTGTAGTATTCAGCGATGCTAACTGTTTTGTTTTCCTCATTCCAGAAAAACTTCTCATCTTGGGCACTATTTTCGGTAATTCCCTTCAAGGTGTGAACCTTCGGAAATCCCATGTACGTGGTCGAAACCCTCAACCCATTGATACTCTTGTAACCTATTCCCCCCTTGCCTGTCCCGCCTCTCCCACCAAGCACCTCATTGATCATGTCTCCAAGGTTTTGTGGCTTGAAGAATGCCGCCGTACACACATTGATGTTACAAAGGACCTTGCCGAAGGTTGGTCTGACTGAGGAATAGTATCCTCTGTACGCAATGAGTCCAGAACCTAAATCGTCAGGTTGAGTCTCAACTATGAAGAACCTACTCTGCCCGAAGTTGACGATCCTCTTGTTCGGTGTGAGGCCGGAGCTAGGGAATTTTGCCAGGATTATGTTCAGCGCACGGATGATGACCGACGAATCGTACTGGCTGTCCTTCCCCGCGCAATATCGCTGCAGCTCAGCCGGTGTGATATCACGGATATAGGTGATCGTAACTTTGTAGGACTTGGACTTCGGGCCTGGAGTTTCACCTGGGAAGAAGAACTTAACATCAAACACCTTCTTTTTCTGCGGCATTTCGAGTTGTTTAATCGAGATAATAGTCTTCGAGTAGTCGTGGGCGATCGTGTTCATATCGGGAACTAGTCGGTTAAATTCCGGCGTTGCTTCGACAAGCTCGAAGAGCCTCTTTCGAACTCGTGCGCCCTTCCCATCTGGAATAGGTTCATTCTTGCCGTCAGCGATAAAATCGACGTCATATTGATAGAGCGGTTTCTTCGGTAATTCGACGTTGAAGAAGTTTGCGCGGACAACGGTCGAGATTCCGGACTTTCCAAACCCTGGACGGTTAGGAAACTCCCATTCGTGGCGGTTATTGACCAATGAGGTGACAAGTGCGTCGGCCTCGTCGTTAAGGCGCTTATCGACAGTCGAGGGACCCGGAGGTTGGAATATTCCATAGTCGGCCAAAGGTCGCCCGCCTCTTCCTCCGCCACCTCTTCCCCCACCGCCTCGACCGAATCCGCTGAATGAGCCACCTCTATCCACTCCGCCGCGGTATCTACCTCCACGATCGCCTCTGAACCCTCCCCCACGGCCCTCGCCACCACCGCGGTCCCCTCTGTATCCACCTCCCCGGCCCTCCCCTACCCGTAGTTCGCCGCGTCCTCTCCCGCCTCCTCCCCCTCGACCACGATCTCCGCCTCGACCACCGCCGCGACCTCCTCTGCCAGACATTTGGTGAAGTGCGGCTTGCGAAGCGTTTGGATGTTTCTACCGCAGAGGGACGTTCAATGGATAAACGGAAAATTGTTCGATTGCGTATATAGCAGGTATGCAAGGGGAGCAACTTGACCGTTGTCGAGCGTTGACCAAGCACAGTAGAGGAGCACATGTACTTAAGAACGTGTAGAGTACAAATCCCATTAATGTCGGCAGCTGACTTCTGCAATTGTGACTCATTTTTTGACCATCGTCATCGAATGATCGGAAGGCCATCTCTCAATGTGCAGTGCTGTCGGTTGGCGACATGCAGACCGGCGAGATGCATAAAGCAGGTAGTTGGAAGGAAATCCCGGTTAGCGGTACGTGCGGGTGACGTCTGTGATCATGATTGTGGCTATCCCTGTAGCGCTCGGACTAGTCGTAGCTCTTCCAGATTGCTATCCGGTTTCAAGCGTCGGGGCGAATAAATGCTGCTTTGTGCTGGAAATTGCTGCAAGAATATCTGTTAAGGTAAAAGTTGTCCCGTGACGTGGGGAGGTTGACGCCTTGGAGATATCAATGAAACAGCGTTTGGTGCCCAGTTATTTGAACGATCCCAAAGGCCAAAACCGATCGTCTATCGAATACAAAGGTCCTTTACAAAAGTTGCAGCCGCTCACCAATTTCAAGGCAAAATTTGCCATTAAAAATGCCATTGCAGGTATTTTGATGGCCCAACAAACCGGAATTTCGGGATTGCAAACGACAATGAACGAAGTGTTGATCAGAAAGCTTGAATTGGAGAATGTGTCAGCCTTCTTTCTATGGAAACAGGGTTTAACCATTCTCGACTTAGGTTTCGTCTCAATCGAGGATGCTCTTGTGGATTGAGACTAGGATGAGATGTCGTATGGGTATCGGGTAAATCGTGAATTAGAGAGTTTTACACGGATATCATATGAGAGAATTTAGTAGTCTTAGTAGAGGGAATCTCATAGTCTCATCTGCTCACTATCTAATCTCATCCATTTTATCCTGCTCCTTAGATACATGACAGGTGCTCCGCATCTGCAAAATCTTCATCTTTCATCTCATAGTTTCACCATTTTGCCAATGGCTAGACATATTGTGGTCGATTTTCCATACGGTCTTTATATCTCCCCATTTCTGTCACTCGATATGGGGAGTCGACTACACATCCTCCGTTACCCCTCATACTTTCGAAAGATCCCAACACTCCGTTACGTCAAGGTTTATTCCTTGACGTGATAATAAAGTATTGTGTCAATATAATTCCAGGCAACTTAACCCCTGATCTATTCTACCTTACCGAGCGAGATTTTAACTTAGCTATGAGGACATCCCCTTGATTAAGAAACTGTACCTTTGGCCAAGAGGATAATCTTGCGTCCAGGACACTTTGGCGACCAAGTACTGGAGTGTTGTGGATATGTGTCAATAGTGGGTCAAGACGTCAAAGGGACCACTTAGCCATGGGTACTGGGTGCTGGATCATTTTCACCACCCAGAAAATTTCTTGCCCAGCAGGATGAGAGGATCTTAATTTCCAACCCATCCTACTCGCAAAAACTGGTCTCTTAACTAAAGATCATCTTGCTCTATAAAGTAGAACACATTCACCTAGAGCGTCGGAAATTATGTCAATCTTCCTGGGCGATTTAAACTCTAATTGACGTTATGTCAATAAACACCTCTTATGGGTACAAAAATTGATCAAAAATGACACGGATGAGAGACTTGGGATCAGAAATGCTGGACCATCAAGATCAAATAACTTCCGTGTCGAGCCACTGGTCCCGTATTCAGTCCGCTAAAGGTCATTTCTTTTGTAGAAGTCAAAGCAAACTAGCTGGTACTCCACCATCACCCATTCAGCTATCTCTTTCTGCTCTTGTGGGTCGAGCATTTCCCATGCCCTGTCTGTTGGCTTCGCACCTATCCTTTTCTCAGACTCTGGCTCAGATTGCCAGCTTTCATCTTCCGGGTCGCTGGGTATGGTACAATTCGTATGGTTGAAACTTTCGTCAGAAGGCTGCTGGTGGTTGTCGTTGGTGCTAGACTGCTGGTTGGTTGAAAGGTGCATTTGCGTCAGACTTTTCTTGACCTTGCAAGTGAAGAGTTGTTCCAATATTAGCTTGAGATACAATCCCGAACGAGAAAATCCATATAACCTACTTCCCCATGGCTGCTACTAGCAAATTGAATGATAAAATATGAAACGTAAGCTCCTGGCGTATCCCGGCTATCATCTTTTGCTCATCCACCACTTAATCTTTTCCAAGAGATTTTTTCCGAAAGATTTCAGCGTTCTGCAGTTTCCTTTTTCTGCAAGTTTTGGTATCTAAGCACTAGCTTTTGGAACTTGAGCAGGGTGATCTCGAGATTCTACATCATGCTCTGAAGCAACTTTTCTCTGCGCTCGCCATGGGATTTGATGATTGAGGATGACGATTTCACATCGTCGTCGATACGGTTGAGGATACCGTATACAGTCGCCAGGTCTCGCACGAGATCTTTGATATCGTCTGGACAGCCACTGATCACCTTGCAGCAGTTCTGATAGAGTTGCTATACTAGGTTGGCTAATGCGATAGGATCGCTGATGGCAGTGCTACTCAAGCCGCACTAATACCGCGCTACTCTAGACTGACGCTAAGAATGAGGCGCAAGAGGGATGAAATGCCGGTCGGTAAAGTCAGCTAGAAAGTAAGGGGGCAGCGACTGGAACTGAGGAGGGAGTGTAGTGCGGTAGTGAAGAAGTCTCCGGACCAAGAATTAGTTCCTAGGATGTCGACAGGTTCCGGTAATAGGTAATATGAAGTGGAGAGAAGAATTTTCGGAAAGAGAAAAAGCCAGCACAAAGATGATGGATTCTACGGGGCTAAATGTATACCAAGAATCTATTGCAAATCAAATTACCCTCAAGCCATTGCGCCCACTCAGGGTCAGATAGGCGTTCTGGCAGGTAACCACTTGGCGCCTTACTGAATTTTGGGTAAAACGCAGTTTGAATGTCACTTGAAATAGTATATGTATGCACTGTTTTGGCGTTTGCCGATTCCTGTGTAAGTCATGTCATTTCAGGTTTAAGTTTGGATGGTAGGGTCAGTTTGGTCTCGTTTTGTGTAACCCTAACCCGTAGGAAAATGATACTGAAGGATACGGGTTTCGATCGTTTATAGCAGGTTTCAAGTCTCGGAACGTGATTCTCCCTGCACAGCACCAAGAACGCCACGAAATAGGCGTGCTCCTCAATGCTGAGTTTGTTGGACGACTTGCACTGGCCACATGGTGGCCGATCTTTGTGTGGTTCCCGAGCATGCGTCGACAAAACATGCGCACTCTGTCGTCATATAGTATCACTCGTGGCTTCATTGGATGCCATGTTGAAATACTGAGTGCTAGAAGCCTTATATTCTAAAGTACAGGTACATTCGTGATCTTATATATGGCATTCAGAGTATGCCTCGTACGCATGCATGCGCACTCAGCTGGCATCTCCAGCTGAGTCTGCAACAACCATCATCTTAAGGAGATTATACATCAGCCCAACTGAGCCCATAAGCCGTATCTCAGGGAGGTAGACCATATATGCAACATGCCACATGAGACTATATATCACAGATATTTTGTCTCCTAATGACAATGACCTCCTCGATACCTTGTGGGAAGCACCATTCATCACAATAGTTTCACACCCCAGGTGGTGTCGCTTCGCGGTGGGGGCGCGGTTTTTGTGGCAGAAACGAGAAAGATCTGGCAAAGCAATGAACTTTATAACCTCATTGATTGTGATCTAGAATTTGATGTTCGACGAACTCGAGCAATTAGGGTGATTCTTAACATATCTTGGAGAGAGAGGTAGGGCGAGCGCTGCGACACATGCCTGCATCAGCGGCTTCCCTCCACACCGCCAATACATACTTCCTACACAGTACACATTTTATTGCAATCAAGTCCCAAGGCGAGAAATCTGCTGCTTAGTCTAAGGTTTCTGTCATTAGCAAGTTGGCGGCTTCTTCCGAAGCTTCAAACAACAACAAGCCCATTGCTCCTTCAAGCGGTGAGTCTAAGCCTCATCCGCAGACTTCGTCTGCTGTTCCATCCTAGCAGCCGATCGGTTCTCCGAGCTATGAGCCGACGGCCAGCTCCACAACTGGAGCCCAGAATCCAGCCTTGTCTTTGTCCCAAGAAGAAACAAACAGTGTATCTTTGCCTTGCGAGCATGAATCTTGCTTTGCGCATCGACGGTTCAACACAATTACCAAGACGCCCAGTCACCTTCTCAAGTGCTGTATGGAAGCATTCATTGTTCACCACTCCTGCATATTCCGTTACATCCCTAATTCAACCGTGTAGGAAATGTGCGAACTCGTCCTGTGCGGCAGCATGCTCTCCGGTTTCGCCCCGTGCTGGATTATGCGTTACACACTCGAAGATCGAGTGCTCGCCAGTAGGAAATCGCGAGCACTCACGACCGTCAACGGGCTGATCACGGCCTACTGCAAGATACAGGATACATTTGATGGTGTTCTCAAGGGTGAGAAGACACAATCCCAGCTGTATTCTGCCACCGAGAACGGAATTCTTAAGATTGAGATGCCGATTGTGCTCTTTTACCGAGTTGAAGGAGGAGCTGAGGCTATCCGACTTCGATCTGATTACCTCGGTGAATGTACTGTGCCTAGTAATATTGGTGTTACCATATAGATCATCCGCCGTTGCGAGTCTCACGGTCTGATAGGCTTCAGCTAGGCTAGTGGTCATTCGAGAGTCAGCTAGATATAGATAGCTGAATGCGCATGCATGCGTACAAGGTATACACAGAACGCTGTATATATGAGCATACAAGCGTCCGAAACCTGTAGCTTTCATTCTTTTGCTCATTCTATTCCCCGTTTTTCTGGCAATGAGCACTTGGCCCTTGTATATGAGTATCTCATGTGGTTTCGTGCACCCTGTACAACTCTGAGATGATGCATTTTCGTATCTTCCAGTCTCGAACGATAACGTTTGCAATGATGTCTTGTCCAAAGAGAGACGGGTTTCAAACCGTACCCCGGCGTTTGTAGCGCTTGAGATTTTGAACCTCATGTGTTTGGTTACTATAGTTAGTTTCTAGCCTGCAATTTCGATAAGTACAGCACCCGGGCGTTTGAAGCACTAATCGAATTAAGAAAGCTCTTGTATGCATGAGACTTCTCTGGAACTCTCTGAAGCAGGTCAGGCCATATAAATGTACTGAGAAGATGTAAAACCGGGTAAACCAAGCGATTAGTTCTGATGTTGCATAGTCGTGGTCAGTCACTTTTCCCGCTGCGCGGAGGCTTGTTGGGTGAGTGGCTAATCAAGACAAATGTCTGCGATGATGGCACCGTCTTGCACAGGATCTCAAGAGCATTAACAGGCAAATAGTGGGTGTAGGTTTTTAACCCTGGCATGGCCTTCTGTTGCGCTATTAGATTTCGAACCTAGGCGTTTCCAGCATGCTAGCACCTGGCGTTTGTATAGTCTCGTACTGCTGCTTGCGCTAGCAGCGGTCCGAGACTAGCATTTGTAGTGCCATGCTCCACTTATTAGGCTAATAACTAAAGCCTCTATTAAGTTCTCCGACAACCACCACGGTTACTCTTCTAATAGCGGCAATTATGTGGCGCTGGGACTGCTGTACAACCCCTGGGCTTCAGCCTTCCGCGGCAAATCTGTTGCACAGTTTCTTGCCGGATACGCTAGCAAATTGAACTATTAAAACTTAGGAGGAGATCGGTGGGGTCAAGGTAGCTGTAGGGAAATGAAAGTCCATCTGGATGGGATTTGATTGTTGCATGTGTACCTGCATCGTGAGCCTCACTGCTCAGGTCCGTTTGATATGCAGTTGGTGTATGAAGATATACCTCAGGAGAGCGGCTCATATCAGTACAAACGGATATGCAAACGAATATAGATATGGATACGGATATAGACACGGATATTGATATGGATATAGGAGTTTAGTCTGTATATATACGGGCCTTCTGGCCTCGAGAAGATCAGTCAATCAACAAGTCTTTTAAGCATCTAAAGTAACATTGATTATGTAGGTTCTGGCGAGTGACAAGATTGTGACGCGCATATAGAATTGATAGGATTTATAACTCTGTAACATAGTAACTGCTTTAGGTAGCTCACAGATGGAGACCCAGATCATCCTCGGTGTGAGTAGTATGTGTTGTGTTGGCTAACTGTTGCGAGTCATAAACAACTGCAAAGGTGTTTAAATTTAGCGATTCTAGCTACAGTTCTAAATTTATCTCAACCGCTTCTAACCGCGACATATCCGGTATCCTCCTCGGCGGAAATGTCTTCTCCCACGCCGCCAAAACCCTCAATAAAACGTCTTCTCTCTCCGCCGTCGTAAAGAACGCAACCCCAAACGGCCTATCCTCATCCTCCAAATATCCCAGCGGCGCGGTGGCAATAGGATACCCCGCCAGTGCGGCCATAACGCTGCTGGGACCTTCTGCAGGCACAAGGATGGCGGAAACATTATACGACTTGAGTGCATAATCGATTCCTTGCTCTTGGGAGTTGATGCGAGCGTTTTCTTTCGCGGTACGGTATTCGTCCGAGTCCGGCGAGGTTTTTAGAGATTCCAGAAAGTTTTCTTGGCAACAATGATTTTCGGGCATTTCGGTAGGGATGTGGGCGCTGCTGTAGTCTATTACATCCGAAAGGTTGCGGAGGGAGGTGTTGGTGAGGGTGGAGAGGTATTGTTCGAGGTCTTCTTTGAACTCCGTACCTGCATCTGTTAGCAGGGAAGATGTGTGAAGAAGGAGACGGACGAGTAATTATCTGCTCATCCTTGTGCGTCAACGCCGCCTCCAACCCCGGCATATCAACCTCCACCACCACAGCACCCAAAGACCTGAGTCTCTTTACCGCCTCTTCGCACGCCTCCACAACCCGTTTACTCCCCACCATCTCAGGATCAAAATACACCTTCCTACTCCCCACCCCAATTCTTAGACCCTTCCACAAATCTCTTCTCCCCACCTCCACCGCACCCCAATATCCCCAACTCTTCCGGCCCGCATCATAATCCTCCACTAACACCTCCATCGCCGCCGTAAGATCCCACACTCCCTTTGCCATAACCCCAACAGAATCCATACTCCTTGCCACCGGCACCGCACCCCCAATACTAAACAACCCACCCCCGCTCTCCGTCAACCCCACCGTCGGCTTCATCGCATATAACGCCGCCCGGTTTCCGGGGCAAATAATCGACCCGTCAGTCTCGGCAGCTAACGCGAGGGGTGAAAAGCCAGCGGAAACACCGACTGCAGATCCAGTTGAAGAGCCACACGGTTCGAGGGAGGATGAATATGCAGAGTATGTCTGACCTCCGCGTGGGGACCAACCAGATGGTATGCTTCCGAAGTTTGCTCGGAAATAGGACCAGACAGACATGTTTGTCTTTCCAAGGATGATTGCGCCTGCTTTGCGGAGCTAAAGGGGTTAATTAGTTAAGTATTAGCGGCCGAGAGGAGTGAAGAGCGTACTCGAGCAACAGCTGGGTGATCACCCAATACCCGGGATCCCGCAAGCGCATATGATCCCGCTGTCGTTTCCATTCCTAATGCTGGATCGGTGGCGATACTGTCCTTGACAATTACAGGAACCCCATGCAGTGGCCCGCGGATTCTTCCCAGTTTCCGCTCGTAGTCAAGTGAGGCGGCGGTATCAAGGACAGAAGATTCCGGGGCGAGATCGGTTATGGCGTTGAGGTGAGGATCGTGCTTTTTGATGTGCGAGAGGTAGAGGTGCAGAAGGCTGACGGAGGTTATGGCGCCAGTGGAGAGAGAGTAGGAGAGTTCTTCGGCGGTTGCGGTGAGGAGGTTGAGAGCTGAGCATTGGAGTGTCGAGGCACTGCCCAGGGCTGTAACTGAGACCAGAGATAGAGCCATGAAGAAAAGAGAGGGGGGCCGCATGATGATATACCGCTCGTGCTTGGAGTGGGTGACGCGGGATGTCGGAATGAGACACGCGAGGTCTGAGGTGTCGCGCGCGGGTTAGGTTTGAATCGGAACGTGGCTTGGCGGCATCGGCGGCTTCGTGGAAAGGCGGAGAAGGAAATAATTAGACGGTATAGCTGAGAGACCTGTATTGTTAGCGGTGCGATGTTAAGGCTTGGAAACTACCGGAATCGCCAGCAGTGGGAGTTATGGCGGCACGGGATTACGTTACTCTTGTGCATTTTCTGGAATTCCGGTGGTTGAGATTCACTACCTGTCTCGAGGAGATTCACAAAGTTAGAGCTCCGCCGGCTACATGTTACATCGATGATCTATGGCTCATAACTTGTGCCACTATAAGCAGCACTATTCTTCTAGTTCTTTTGCCAGAGCCCTATCTTTGTTAACTATTCATGTACAACGCCCCGCTTTTGCGCCTTCACGTCCACGACAATCACTCCGATAGGTCCAATTGCCACTCCCCAATGCCCACACCCGCACCCAGACCAGCACCAGCACCTGAACCCGCAGCAGTTCCCACACCCGCACCCACGCCAGCTCCTACTCCAGAACAACACCAGCACCCACACCAGCACCCACGCCGCACCAACGCCCGCACCCGTGGCTCCACCAATTGCGGCCCTATCCCGGCTCCAATTGCTACCGTCCCAGGGTTCAACATGACCGCTCTCACAACACCCCCAATCGCCGCTCCTACCGCGGCTCCAATCCCACCACCAGCCCCAGCACCTACACCAGCTCCCACCGTAGCACCAGCACTAACCCCTACCCCAGTTCCAGTCACAGCGTCCGCACTAATCCCTAGTCCGGCTCCAGTCACAGCGCCCGCACTAGTCCCTTGTCCAGCTCACCCGCACCACCCCCTAGTCCAGCTCCCACTGCAGCACCAGTCCAGTCCCTACCACAGCTCCCGCCGCAGCACCTACTCCAGCCCCTACACCAGCTCCCATCATAGTACCAACACAAGCCCCGACGCCTACTCCAGCCACAGCCTCATTTACTACTCCAGCCCCAACCCCTACAACACCTCCTAAGGCTGCACTCCCTGCAGCTCCTCCTGCTACGCCCCACACCAACATTTCACTACTGTCATGGTCGCCGCGGTCGTGGTGATTATTATTATTATTATAGGACTGGAATTGGTGCTGATTCCGATGGCAGGTGCAAGTGAGTGAGTGATGAAGCCGTCAAGTCGAGGACAGCAGTATTTTTCGGTTCCATGTGTATGCTGCAAACAGCCGCTTCAAAATGTTATATGAGTCTAGGAGACGACATTTGATGGTGGGCTTTCAATGGTGGGGTATCATTCTGGCGTTTGGTGGTGGCGGAGTCGGCAGAGCAACTGCTTCTTGAGTGTATACTGACCGCAGTTGTACCTCGGCCCATCTTTTTGGATTGTTCGCAGTTTCCTAGGTATAATTCTTGTTTGCTCATGGATTCGTTGTTCGAGGTTTGGGGTTGAGAGATCTGTTCAGGTTGAGAGTAGTTTTGCGGCCTTAAATACTAAACCTTCCTAGGTGCACGGGACTGTAACAACTAAACGACAATGTCCAAGGCTACATGCCTTAGGATTGAAGAGGAAGGTGGTACTACATTCGGATGTTCTGATAGGAAGGGGAACCTGTAGTTGCAGTAGGTTGTGCGTCCACAACGTGTGCCATTTTTACTCGATGTATTAAAAAGGTCGCTATTTCCTGCTAGTTCGTGTGAAAAATTGGTTACTTCACTCTACTCTAGGAATTTTATCGGGTCTAATCCTATTGGTAGGCCTAAGTACAGCAAGCTCCCTTGCAGGTCTTGATTCCTTCTCTGCACTCCCTGGTGAGATACCAATTGGACCCATTCGATCACTTCCGTCATTAGTGTCAAGGTTGTCTGATCAAGTGTCAGTAGATAATGGATGGATAGAATGGAACCAGAGCAAGATTTCATATAACCACATTGTTTTGAGCTCAGCTAGGTACTCTTGCTCCCTTCACGTCAGGAATGAAGATCATTTCCCTCTAACCCTAACCCAATCAACAGCATGCTAGCCACCGCCATCAATATGGCGAAACAGTTAATTTCTTTTGATAAGTCCGAAGTGAATGATGGTGATGGCGATTCTGATGCAGCGGTGGGAGAGATATAAATTGGACTAGCAGAACTTATTCCTGGCCCAAAGTATGGCCATGTTAGCGATCAAGAAGCAAGTTGATTCGTTGAATTTGTTTGTGTGCAATCGATGCGTGAGGCTGAATACTATGTTGGAGCCCTAAAGTTAATGTTGTCACATGTTGGTATTCTTATTCCGCAGCTAAAATCGCTATAAGAGGGAACATTGCTATTTTCTCGTCTGTGGATTGTACTATAGTTTCTTTTCAGTAGCGATCCAAGCTTTTCTTTCGGATGATTATTAATCTGGATTACTTTACATAGCGAGTTATATTTCTCCTTTAGATCAATAACAGGACACTTTCCGTGTGACCTTAGAATATGGTTACTGGGTACATAAGACTAGCGCAGACTCCTGGGCGCGGTTTGCACTCATGTCGCCGAGCGCTGAATTGCTCACGTGAATAAGCACCGAGTTTTCGATTGCTTGTTTTGTCAAGTTCTACGAGAAGGACTGCAATTTATTACCCGAATAAATGACTTTTTGATCTCAACTCAATCAAAGCTTACAGCACGCGTTCGCGTTCTTTGCCGGCTTGGATGCGGATTTTACACCAGAGCAGCCAACAACTATCATCGTCTTCTGCGGTTAAACATCCGAGGTCAGACGTCGGATAGGATAGATATGCTCATATTCCCAGAATCGTTCTTCCACAAGAGCCAATCTCAGGTCGCCTAGAAAATCAATGACACAGACACCAGCAAGTGAAGCACCCTGCAGACATTCGAGGGATTCAGCATCACAAGTTCTCGCAGTAAAAATGTAGACTAAATATACTTTTCCTACCTATACGACAGCGGCTCGTTGATCACAGAAAGTCAATTTAGTTCATAGACTTAGAGAAAACAAAATCATGATGTAGCCCTTACGCACACTTTTGTAGGATGGGAATAGTCGTGTAGCGAAGGGGTTACTATGAAGCTGTTGGAGTCGTACAGACGCGAACGTAGTCGCTTCTCGTAATCTAGAATGACAGCTGAAGTCCATAAGGGGCATGCTGGTGGGCTTAATGCTGTTGGTATTTTCTGCAAGGATGAAGTCAAGGTTTGCAGCATTGGCCAATGAGCATCCATCACTTCCCAACTGCGTTTCCAGCCGCACCACTTTTAAATTTTCAGGACTCCATTGACGCCTGGTGAGCTTTATTTTAAGTAGTCCTGCTTGTAACACCAAAGCGCGGCTGAGGGCGGGCTAATGGATGATGGCTACCTGAGTTCGGTCTGCCATGCACGGATCACCGCTGTGCTGGATCACCGCTGTGCCGGATCACCGCTGTATCGGATCAACACCGTGCGGGAGCTAAACTAAGTCAAACTGCACAGAATGTAAATCAAAACTAAACTCCGGAAGACCGCAGATCAATCACGATGAAAATTCCCACGTGGATATGGTCCCACGTTCTGGCCATGTTTTTCCTTTTTGCACTGTTTGAGCGCCCCGCTCAGCCCAGTCGCTTAGAAGAGTTCTTCATTGGACATGCAGGTACAGTTCCGATATCCCGAGTCGCCTAAGAACTAATCGCAATTGGCTAGGTCTCAGGCTGTCAGGAGTGCATATCGTCATGTGGGTCCATCCCTCCATTTGCTTACACGAATACAACATGAAGTGAAGAAAGCCCGGAATAAAGCAAATATGTACCAAGCATATATAAACCTTGGGCCTCACTTTCCCATCCTACGTACATCATCGTAACCTTCTTGCTGGACCAGAAACCCACACTCTTTCAATACCGACGCTCTTTCGTAACCACGCTCCTTCGAACGCTCTTCAGACTTTCAGATACCCTTCTTCCGTATACCGTCACACTTTCAAACGCATCGACACACTTTCAATACTTTAACCATGAGGACCACCTTTTTCGCCCTTATTGCGCTTTCCATTTCCTCCCTCGCTCTCGGCGCTCCTGTCGATGCCAACCGGGGAGATTTGCGTACGTCTCCTTCCCTTCCTATCACTGGGCTCTGGCTTCTCTTCAATTTCTGACTTACATTCGTGAGAACTAGCTATCTATAAACGCCAAGGCCAGGACATGACCACCACCACTATCACGGCCACTGTCACGGCCACGGCCACGGTTACTCCAACGGTTACTCCAACGGTTACGCCAACGGTTACGCCGACGGTTACGCCGACGGTTACGCCAACGGTTACGCCGACGGTTACCCCCACGCCGATCCCGAACGCCAATACCCCAAATAAAGAGGTCGTACATATCGAGAAATTTCAAGAAGACGGTTCCGCGCCGGAATAGATCTCGGATGATGGTGCGGATGAGATACTGCGGTCGTGATAACTGAAGGCGCGGGACAGTGGTGCTGTACTGTAATCTTAATAAAAAGGCTTGGGTACGGAGTTTTGTTTTGTTTGCTCTGTATTGAGAGAATGGGTTGACATCGATAGAGAACGTGTTACGCCATTTGAACATTTGTACACGAGCAACTATTGAACAAGCAAATGAATGACTCCGTATAACAGACTACTGGGAGCCAAACTACGGGTTTGCATTCATGATTTACCACCCAATTGAACCAATGAATCTGGAATTGGCTAGTATACCCAAGAGCGGGGGGCTCGTGTGATAATATGGATAAGCTCGTGGAATATTTTGATGTCCTGCGAGGCCTAGGCCTGATTGTAAATGATGTGACACTAGCGGGCAAAGTACCCATCACTTCGTGTGTCCATGACCCCTTGCCTGGGTAGCTTCAATGACATGACCTAGTTGAATGAATAACAAGTGAAGTGTTTTGTCCTCTGTCTCTGTACCAGAAGGTGGACGTCAACGTACACAGTTACTGGATTGTAGCCCACGATTCATATCAATTCTTACAGGACTGTACTCAAAGGCACTTGGAGATGGGAGCGGGCCGGAGACAGTGCTCTAGTGCACTTTGAGCTGGAAAATGTTGATCTATGTTGGCAAGTAAGGGGGAATAAAGGATTCGGTGCTAGATATATACGCACCTAACAATAGTACGCAGAGATTGACTGACATACTAGTCGCTGGCTGGGATATATCCAACAAAACCGTAATGTTCAATAAATAGACTCACAGTGGCTAATCGCTGACTGAGAGCGTCCAACGGAACCTTAATAAGCATCCCCCAGTCGTCAGCAAGCTCCCAAGTACCATCTCGACTACCGTCTCCAAGTGTTCCCGAGTACAGTCTTCAGCTAGCTCTCATCCCAACGTGCACCTGAGTACCGTCTCCTGCTCTTGGCTTGCTGGGAGTTATCGCTCCTTGTTAGCTCTTATTAAGGATATATGTTGCGAAAGTGGAGGAAAGCTGCGAAAGCTCACGGTGCATTCTAAAATTAGCACGATTTAGAAAGCGACTTAGCGTTCGGCGATAATGCACGTACTGGCGCCTCGCTTACATTATTCATATAAGGACACGACATGTGTCTTTTTCAATTCTGATTGGTCGTAATTCTGTGGCTGAGTGGCTGATTGTGGCAAGTACCTACTACTTAAACTCAGATCCTAAATGACCTGCCCTTTTAATTCCAATGAGTGTTTGGCTCTGATTACAAAGTGTCCTACACCCAAAATGTGGACTATGTCC
>Ga0307515_10003838_pt1 | contig 31414 bp, 26 predicted proteins | sample 17_EM_MG_FD_194513 | JGI IMG/M metagenome (GOLD analysis project Ga0307515, IMG submission 194513) | Populus trichocarpa ectomycorrhiza microbial communities from riparian zone in the Pacific Northwest, United States - 17_EM | ecosystem: Host-associated > Plants > Roots > Unclassified | place...
GGCCACACCCACAGAGTTGTGGTTGCATCGCTAAATATTTGCAGGTGGGGAGTCGGTTGCCATGCCCAAACGGGCCGGGAATGCCAAAGTTACGATCCATGGGATAGCCTGGAAGGAGACAGTAAAATGAGGGCGGCTAGGAATAGAGAAAGCGGAGGAGAGCTGGAAAGCTCATTGCGCTTTCCGAAATTCGCACAACCTTTAAAATCTGTAGTAAGTTCTGCGATGATGGGGGTGCTGCAGCGCTGGGTTGGGTTATATATATACTTGGTTACCGTGATTCCAGTGTGTGGGTATGGGAAATCAATCACAGTCACATCCAAATTTTCTAAGTATTTTGTTAGGCCATTGATGGATCCTCTCTTTGGCCTAGGTCGTTCAAAATCCAGGCCGTCAATGGTTGGCCTGGACCATTCATGGACAACCTTAAGCCATCCATGAACGTCCCGAATCTCTCAACGGCCCGAAACAGATTGTTGTCGAAGTTAGATCGAGGTTTTCTGTCGTCCATAGTGGATAACCGCACATGTACATACTAGAGTTATACAATTAACATCGTCAAAGCCACAGTACTAACTTGACGACAACTAATTAGATTTAGGTTTGCGGGAGGTCTGGTCACATAGAACGATCTTATTAGAAAATAAGCTTAAATTAGAGTATTCACTGGAAAAATATACGAGGTTTCCACAGCACGTACATGCCAAGAGCCTGGGAAGCTATTCCGAAAGACGTTTTTGCGGATGATGAGAGCTAGATGTACTGTACATGTACATATTAAGTTCGTTATACTGTAGGGAATTGTGACTTGCAATGAGGCGGCGGCCGCCAGTGAAATGGCCATCACCACGGCTTGATAGGTCCGCAGAAAGCGAACCTTTTCTCGTTAGCTAATTCTTTCGCCACCGATAGAGGACAGGATCATTATTCGGTGACAGTTCTTTGCTGTAGTTCCAGAACGTATAGTCTATCTCAGCGGTACTCAGCCTCGCGCTTGGCTTGCGCTGTGGTACGCTGGATTGGCGCGAATGGGAACATAGGGTGTTGGCTTGTGGAACGTCTCATCTCCCCAGGGCTGAACCTGTAACATGGACTAGCAATATTACAAGCGAAATTTTCCAGACCAGTAGAGTACTCTAGTGGAATATGACTGGTTCTCTACTTTGGGATATCAGGACCATGGGACGCCGCAGTATTCGGGTGCCTCCCTGGCTCCCCTAGGAGAATAACGAAATGGTAATTTAGACTAAGAAACCGGCTTTTGCTTCATATGCGTATAACGAGCGAGAAGACAATATGTCTTCTGTGCCCCACAGCTTGAAATACACTTACCCTATTCATTTCCATAGTTTGTAGCGATACTTGGCGCACAGCGCGAGTGAGAGCGCAAGTGAAACGGCCAAATCTCGATAATCTCCCGCAGAGCCGTAGTACCAGATATTACACGACCATCGAAGCCAATCGTGACGGTGTGGGGACACGCCCTTTATTCATACGTTGGCACTACTTATTTAAGTGTGATCCTGGAAATCAAACCTCAAAATTGGCGGCTCCGGGTATATATGAACAAATCCTCATTTTTACTAAAACCTCTTTAGGTCCATTACAGTCGCGTGCATCTCTCTACATCCCAAAATGCGTTTCCAAGCTGTCTTTGTACTCCTCTCAGTTCTTTCCATCGCCTCTGCCGCAACCTTCAATTCCACAGAATGGCCAATCTGCTCTCAAACATGTGTGCGTAAAATTTCCCAGCCTTGTGTTCCGGCGACAGTCTAACAAGATGTGCAGATCAACCTAGCAATTGATGGTCAATGCGACACCGCCAACAAGAGCTGCGGCTGCGACAAGGTTGAATTCCAAAGCTCGGCATCCAGCTGTGTGAATGTGTCCTGCAACGCAAGATTCGATGGTGAAGATAGGAAGAAGGTGTATGACAAAATGCAGGAGTGTTTGGGGTCGGAATTCAAGGAGGATAAATGGGGGAAACTTATTGGGTAAGAATCACCTGCAACTGATGGAATTGGGCTGATAATGAGGGGTGTTGTAGCATCGGATCGGCGACGACAACTAAGGACTATGAGTTGGCTGCGACAAATACTATGGGTGCTGCATCTTCGGCCACTGGTACTAACGGTGCCGGTGGCTCGAGGAGGGCGGGAGTTGGTACGCTACTAGCTGTAGCTGTTGGGGTTGTTGGGGCTGTAGTGGCTATTTAGTATATCGAAGTGTGGTTCTGTCACTTCGCTTATTTGGCAGCATACTATAACTATAGAATAATGCGTTTAGTAGCAGACAAAAAAGCGTCGATGCGTCTTCTAGCCTCATCAACTCTACCAAGAACGTACGAGCAGTTAGAACTCAGATCACCGCATAATTTCTTTCCAGCCCTCAGAAGCGAGACTATTCACTATAGTCGTCTGTAATGAGTAATCCGATTGTTTTTCGCATTGCATCAGCCTTCAACAGCGATTCCGATTTAACTGGACAGGCTGAACCTGCATAGACAACTGCCAGTGCAGGAATCCAGACAAATTGAAGGGCGAGATCTCTTTCATACGGTGGTAAAAGAAACCGGATTATTCTGGATTATCCCTCGCAGTGGTTCTCTGAAATCTGATTGGCACAAATGGTCAACACGGGCCAATCAAATAACGTATGGACTAGGCGTCCTTTATGCAGCACTTTCACCATTGCGGGGGATACGGCACTTCTCATTCGTATCCGCGTATGCGGTTCTAATTTCGCGATTTAATCGGGCTGGAGGGTCATGCAGATATATTACTGCCCGTATGTAGCTTTTTTTTTTTTGGTACCAGGAAGTAGAGTACTGTGGCTAGGTGAACTGACCTTGATTCCGGTGCCTCATTCAGTTTGCGTGGCTCGCGCTACCGCTCAGCAGTGCACTCAATTCTGCCAGTTCTAAACCATTGATTCCATCATTCCTAAGGAAGAGATTTTTGAAAGATAGCCCCTAGAGTACTTTCGCGGCGCAAAGAACTCATTATGCATGCACAGTTGACCCTTGCATGCAAGCCCTAACCCTTACCGTCTCCAAGATCCAAGTATCTCATCACCTCAAAAGTGGAATACGTGGTTTTCTCCACCCCACTCCCACTCTTTCCATGCAGTGTCGAGTGCTAGTCATGTGCGCGGATGATATGTTGTGGTTGTATTATCATCATAAATTTAAGTAGTTGAGGCTAGATGAGGATGAAGTGAGGAGTTGTGAGGAAAATTTCTATGGGTATAATGACACTGCAATATTCGGTCTGCCTAGGACAAAGTAATACGAGCAATGTACGTTGAAATTTAACGGTACGCAGGAGTATTGATTAGCAAAGACCGGAGAAACTTATTAGGTCAGATTCAATCAATACCTGCCGCGCTATGACCCGAGTTTCAATTGTGTCTGAATGCCAGATCTGGGACTCAACAACGCGCTATTGACACATCCTGCACGGCATCTCACTCGCATTTCAGCTACTGGGTGATATTACGTGCACTGGCCTAAGTCATCAACATCTGAAGTTGTAGTTTGTATTTCCGCCTATCATTGATGGCAACACGGCAAACCCGGATTCTATCCCATGCTGGGGAGACCCTCTTTTGTGAGTGATTGCATTGGTTGCAAAATGCATGTGCGGAGTCATGGCGTATAACCGCAAAGATTTTCGTCAAATAGTTGCTGTTATTGGTGAGAAACTGGCTCCTGGTAAGGCGAGGGTTTCACTCATCACTTAGTCGAACTCCCCTACTCAATTACGCCCAAGTTTGCACCATCCTAACGCGGCAGATCTTGATCGGAGGACACCAATCAAACACTCGTATTACTATTTTCGCAACAAACAAAAAGCAACTATCTACAAAAGCAACTATTTACAAACTCCTTACCCTCCTTCTAGTGATGATGCATTGCCAAACTCCTCCTAACCACCTTCTCCACCCCCTCCTTAGGCTTAACCCACTCCTCCATCCACGTCTCATTCCTCTGTATCCTTTCCGTAACACTCTCCAAATCCAATCCCAACTGCTCGGCAATAAACAGTCCAACCTCATTATTCTCCCTCATCCCCCTAAACCTCTGCGCGCCCACTCCCCATCCATAGAGTGTGACATCTGCCGCCGTATGCCCCCCAGTAGCCCAGTTCACACCCAATCGCCCACTCAGCATCTTCGTAAGCAGCTTTGCAAACTTGTCCTTCTCGGCTTTTAACGCGAGACCCTCGGAAAGCTCCTCCTCCGTCGGCTCCATGATGCCGTATTTGGCAAAGATGGAATTCTTGAGGAACCCACGCAGGTCGGAACCGGTGTACGCAGCCCACTTACTGGCGAGAGGGCCCGAGGTGGCGGACGCCTTGGAGAAGTGCTCGGGCGCGTACCAGTAGTCGGGTGGCCCCTCGAGTTGGACTCCAACGGTGAGACCACCGCATTCGTGGTCGGCGGTCGAGATCAGGGTTGTGGGAGAGTCGGTGTGCTCGTCGATCCACTCACGCATCGCAAGCATGGCGTCATTGTAGGCGAGGATGTCGCCGAGATCTGGAACCGTCAGTACCCTTCTGGAGGGGCAGAAGGAGGGGAACAAACGGCCGACAGGATCGTTCGCGTGGCCTGCATGATCGATCCGTGATGCTTCAACCATCACAAAGAACCCCTTCTCGCTGTCTTCAGTCGCAGCATACAAATCGTTCAGTCCTCGGATCGCCATCTCCTTCAGCGACGGCTCCTTTGCCGCATCACGGTCAGCTTCGTAGGACATGTGGTCCTCTGTGAACAGGCCTAGATACGGCATCTTGAGGTCCTTGGAGTCGAAGGTCTTGCGGTCAGAGAAGACAGTGTACCCAAGGTCCTTTGCGAGTGCGAGCCCATCGATGCCGTCGTCACGGCAGGAGTTGGCCGTGGTGTTGGGGGTGAAGAAGCACCGGCCTCCGCCGAGGATGATGTCGACGGTGCGGCCGAGGGGGTGGGCGTAGCCGATTTCTTGCAGGGCAATTTCGGACTCGAGGTCGCGGTCGTAGATATGGGAGGCGAAGGTGGCGGGGGTGGCGTGGGTGATCCGCGAGGTCACGATGAGGCCGGTTTTGTAGCCTGGGGGAGTTAAATCCGAGGTGGAAGGGGAGGGGGGGAGGGGGGACATACCCTGGAGGTGAGCGGCCTCGAGGACGGTGCCGCAGGGCTCGTAGTCGTCGTCGACACCGATGGCGCCGTTGTAGGACTTGATTCCGCAGGAGTAGGCGGTGGCGGAGGCGGCGGAGTCGGTCACGTAGCTGTCGGTTGCGCGGGTGCGGACCTGGGGCTGTCAGTAGTGCTCAGCATTCGAATGCCGGGGTTGTCACGAACCATTCCGATCACCATCTCGTCGATCGGCAGGTTGACGGTCGCATTGTTGGTCCAGTGGATGTAATCGCGAGCCATAGTCTCCGACGCAACACCGAATCCATCAGGAACCACCTGCACCGCCACCGGGGTCAGCAACAGCCAGGGTTGGGGCTGGCGTCAACAAACCATAATGAAGTTCCTGGGGCGTCCACCCTTCGACTGCCTCTCGCCCTTCTCGTCGCCGCCACTTGCATGCTTGCCGTCTGCAGCGGACAGGGAGGCAAAGCCGGCCAGCGCAATAAGGAACAAGCTCTTGACGTTGAACATCGTTGTTGCGGAAGCCCGAAGCGGTGGTGGTGCAGGAGGCGACGTGCAGGATCAACGTGCCTTTAAAGCAGTGCGGCCGCGATGTCTGGGCCTGGAACAGAGACCAAGCCAAGCTCCGGCGGGCTTCCGCCATGCTGGCTCTCGCGCCGTGGGGGATGTCAGATGTCTGGACGTGCGCTGCTCAGTTCTGGCGATTGGCTGCGACAACACGCCAAGAGCACGTGTCTGTAGCCTCCGTCGTGTATGCCAGCCTCCGCCGGCTTGGACTGTTCCCGCGTCTTGGACGTGCTGCGACAGATGCCGTGAGCGGCTGGCAGAGCGATCTACGGAGCGATTGTATTCCGTACTGCTAAACTCGGAGTTCCGGGCGATTATACGCACTGTCTTGGTGCTTCTCCTCAGGCCTCTGGCCATTCTCAGCTGGCCAGATATAATACATTCTATTCGATGTCTAACGCCAAATACAGCCCGCAATGATGAATCCACCTCGCTCCGTTGTATACTAGGGTCCACTACGGTCTATTTCATGGCATCGAGCGCATATCAGACGAAGGTGACAGCGCCTCCGCCTCCCCTCCCCATCCTATCTGTTAGCTGTCACTGTGTTGACTTTCATCCTCTCGTGCTCTAACCGCCCGCTTTCCCACGGATCCTTCCAGTCATGTCCCCACTCGCTGACAATTTCAACTGTAACACTAAACCTGCTCTCCACTTCGATCACCAGGCCGTTCCCGTCGCCTGCCCCTGCCGCCTCCTTGCGCCGCCCCCGCACTCTGAACGCCGACAGTGTTGCCGCCCAAAACACTGCACTCTGATCGGCTAAAATGGTGAGTGTCGCTGCATGCTTTATGCAAGGATCTGTCGACAGAACCGACGTCCTCAGTATGAAATGGAATGTAATTATACTGCACACCACGCTGCCGGCGCCAAATCCCAACGTCGAAAGCGCAAACGCTACCTCCCCCCCTCTCATCCCTGGCACCCACCGCAAGAGTACCATCGGGAGAATCACGACTGCGACCATGGTTGTGGTGTGCATGGCGAACAGCAGGGTGTTGTAGCTTGGGACAATGCGTAGCTCGCAGGAGTCGTTGGAGTGGATTATCGTCGGATCCCACATACGCCTGCGTGGCAGGCACCAGAACGACGTGGCGAGAATGCCCGCGAGAAATGTCGTCAGGACGAGGCCAGTGACGAAGTGTAGTACTGCCCGGAGGCGCGCGGGAAAGACCTCGTAGAAGAATACCAGAATCGTGGCCTTGGCGGCATAGACCGCGACGAGGTTACAGAAGAGCACGCCATACAACCTCTGTTCGCTTATCAGCAAACCGTGCAAAGCTCAACACCCCTCGCCGGGCGGAGACACCTTGAGATAGTTCTCCTGCATGGACGACGAAGCCCCAAGCACGAACACATCGATTTTGCGGGAAAAGTCAGGATGCGCCGCGAGATACTGGATCTCTTGCCAGTTGCTGATCGTGGTGAGTATCGATTCCGCCAGTATTACGAGGAAGACGAAGCTGAGAAGGCAATCGGATGGATGCAGGCGGGCTCTTTGTCGTATCAGCCGGATATAGAAACGAGTGGAGAGGAGAGCCAAGCTGCTGGCAACCATAGCCCAAATCGAGACCTAGTGGTGGAGTTAGCGTTTACAGCGGGATGAACGAGATCGTAGAATACTAACGGTGGCACCCACGGCGTCGACCATAGCAGGAGTTGTGCATCGACCAGCGCTTTGTTATTTTATCATCGTTTAGAGATTTAAAGGGATGGAAGGCTTATGTATGTTTCCCGAGGCATGGCGAGCTATGTGGTACCTCCATCTTTGCCGACAGGGAACTTCTCATGTTTCATATATTTTCAACCCTGCTAAACTGCATACCCGAACGACCTACCGTACCAGCATAATAGTTAATAGCCCCGGTACTTAATCCCGCGACTGGTTTGCAGCCTCAGGAACAACCTAGCCCTGGAGATTTATACATATCATTAGTCGCTTTCAACTGAGGACCGGACCCCAAAGTGATCTACCCGCCTAACTATCTCAAAAGCCATGGCGGAAGATGCCTTTCACCGACCTGCTGTAACGCGCCTTTAGAAATTTCCGGATAGTATCTGGCCCAAGTATTGCTATGCATATATGCAGTATGCAGCAATACCCCGACGGCATGTCTGGACATCGACCCAAATATCGGTGAAGTTTCTCGAAGTCGTACACAGTACGAGTATGCTCTACTCATAAGCCCGAAATATAATAGCAACTGTGAAACCTAGGGTTTGCCTGCTCTCGTTTCCAGATTTCTCGCTCGCAAGACGGCTGGTTTCGAGCGCAGGGTTTGTCAACGTTTCGCCACTGGAATATCACCGTATCCGAGAGCCGAACAGGCCCCACCACCATAATCATCACTAAAGAATCATTCAGTGGCTTCCGGAACTCACAACTAATGCCACAGTTACGGATAAGGCGTTAAGTTCCACAACATTAAGCTAGGATGATATCCGTAGAACAGTCGGGACCGAAGTGGGCAACTCATTACCTACGGTACGTAAAGTGGGGTGTGGGGGGTTACGGCTTGTAAGATCAAGGATGCAATTGTTGTCGCTTTCCCCTGAAGACTCCAACGGGAGGCGTAGATTAATATATATCGTTGTCTTCTTTGGAAGGTGAATACCTACCTTTTAAGCCCAATCTAATTACTCGGCTACTTTCTGTTCTCAAATTGATGTGATAAGCACAGAACGACCACATTACCTGCGGCAATGGCCGGAGTGGCTGCGTTTATCAAAGAGGTATGTGCAGCCCATGCCGGGATCAGAGAAATATCTCCGTCACACATGAGCACTCACAGCCAGGTATATAGCACTCTACGCGTGACAGTATTAAATACACGCGGTGTCTAACCCATTCCGAACAGTCACATCTCTCGGGGTTACGCATCTTGAGGTACAATTCCTACTTTGGATACCTAAAATTAAGAATAAGCGCAATTTAATTGCATCCAGTACGTCGGTGAACCTGCAGGTTTCATTACCGCTGCCACCTTTTGTAGTCCGCCCCGTGGGCATCGCGATAATGTCTTCACATCTGCGTCTTTCGAAACTTAACCTTTCTTCGGCAAATTTCGCTTGGAGAAGCACTCATAGAAATTATCCTTGATGTAGGAACCCAACCATACAGTCCCGTACGTCTCCAATCCATCCCTACAGTTACCCGTCTGCTCGAGATTTCCGCGCAACAGTAAAATAGGCTAAGCGGATTGCCGATTTAGAGGGCGGCGTCTACGTCTTCTCACAAGGTATATAAACGAAAACGTGTGTGCTTTACTGTAGAATTTGAATGCGGAGATAGTTATAACAGAGGTCACTACAGCCTGTACAGAATCGCATTGAGGTTTGTTTTCACATCTGCTTCCTTCAACACACTCACCCGTTAATTCAATGCCCCAGCATTTACCACTACAATCATGTAGTGTCTGATGTGCAGCGGTGAGCGGACAGTAACCTGTAACAGTCTTACCTGACTCCTGACCTAAAGCTCACAATAGGCATTAATTTGTCCATAACTACACTTTTGTACGTGTTTTTGTGCACAATGGAAGGAAAAACTCCCACTATTCTAGATGCAATGTGGCAGCAAGCAGCAGAAGAAATAACCACAGGTAAACGAAACGCACAGGAGATCTTCTTGAATACGTTCAGTAATTTAATTTATCTACAACTATGGTAGTAGCTACCGCCGAGGGTCCGCTTACTGAAGATTTTGTTACACCCGCTGCATGGGACCAAATAGGGCCTCAATTCCTCAATGAGCGCTCCTCGAGAACCTAGGATCACAAAATGCGCTTTCTTAGGAGCCAGCGATTATCGTACGGCTGTAAAAGAACCCTATTATGTGTCTCTCTAGATTGGCTTACATCCACTGAGACTTCGTACTACAGGATTATTTCCTTTCCTACCACTAGCTCTCCACAGAGTTACTACCGCCTCAAAATCACCGCCAACGCTACGAAATACGACCATACTCACTGACCATGATCTGAAATGTAACTTCCAATACCGCCCTTATTCATACCGCCCTCACTCGCAGGTACCCCATTGTCAGACCGTAATTTTGTCCGGATACGCACGGCCATCGTCTCACCGCCCACATTTTTTAATCGCCTACAGCTACTAGAAATTAGGTTTCGATATCTATCCGCCATCTGAAACCTGATTCGGCGAGCCCGATTTTCTAGTCACGTGTTATTGTCGAGCGTTAGACCGTTCAAATTATGTACCGAAATATTCCCCCGCGTATTTTTTTGCCGCGCAGTCCAGTTTCTATCTACCTGCAGGGTCCAAATCTAGACTACATTGATTTGTTTTCCTTCAACGACCTACTAGCTGGGGACGCCGACCGGTCGCCCAGGCTATGGTCTATTTGAGATGGGAATGCGTGAATTATTAGTAAAATTCTAGTAAAGAGATGTCGTATTGTTCTGTAAAGAGGGGGTTTGTTTGTTTGTAATCATATTGCATTCAGCCGCTTACGGCTATGGCATATATCTCACATATTTCCTCCCCGCTTCTCCTGTAACATAACGAAACAAAAGCAAAGTCGCGAGCCCCATCAAACCCCTAAAAAAGAAATCGCTTGTAAAGAGGGGGTTGGTCAGTCGTGGCCTGAAGCTTTTATATATGTTGGACTAGATGAGGCCGCTTCTATCCAAAATCATGCAGGAGGGGGCCCCTACTCTCAAGCTTAAAGCAAGAAGCTTTCCTCTATTCTTTCCAACAGCTGTGTAAACTGCGGGTGTTTACACATCAGCAATTTGCATTGCGTTAAGGAAAAGTGGTCGTATTCTTCACCTTCTGACGACGTCTCAAGCGACATCTTTACATTTACTTCACCACCAAACGAGTATACGTAACGAAGGCTTCACTTAATGTACTGTTAGTCTTCTGTAGTTCAATAGTGATCTCAACTCCCCCATATTATGATCAGACACCCGTGCAGATTAACCTGCGAGCTTCGAGAGCTGTAGTTTACGCAGAATCTCCTAGTTCTCACACTTAAAGTAAGTTGATGTACCAACGCCTTCCGTGGCCCGGCCGGCTATAAGCTGAAACTGGCTGCTCAGGATCACTCCACATCAACAGGGTGCGATGTTGCTTGTAGTATACCCCGTTCCCTGGATAATAACATGCATAACGGGAACGCTAAGCTTGCGGTGTCAAGGCCCAGGGGATGAATGTCAAATGTCTGTTGTTGGTGGTGAGCTGAGTTGGTGGAATAGGTGGTACATAAGCCAATCCGACAGTTAAGGCCTTACTGGAGAGGCCATATACATACTTGCGGATAAAGACGTAGGAGGGTATGAGGATGGTATGATTGTAGGCTATAGATTACCCTATCTACTACTTATCTCTGCACCGTAGAGCTTCATCCAAGTGTCGACATGTCATCTGAATTCCCAACAGGTCCGAACAACCATAGCCGCAAAGTGGATTGCACCTCGCCCATCTGTACTTTATTGCAACGCGAAAAGGTGTTGCCATTGCCGTACGGATATTGCAAAATCATGAGTAGTTTAAGTCCCATTTGGTTGGCGATCGGAAATCTGTTAGGTTCCGCCGTTGGCGTGAAGTAAGCTAACAAATGGAGGTGAAAAGGACCTCAGGTCCTTCTCACGAGCGGAGAAACCACCAATTTTTTGACGGCCACATCTCACAACACCACTATAAATTCGAATGTTGGAATGTATTGTGGTTTAAAACCGAACGAACTCTGTTCCCGCCAGTCAAGGCTAAGAGCCCGTTTGATCAAAATGGATCCGACTTGGTCCATTGAGACCCTTGAAAACTACTGTTTGCTGTAATGCACTGCCCCCTAAAATCTATCAGAATTATTGGAGACCTTATTCAAAAAGCATCCTCTTGTGCTTGTACTCAAGTCTTGGAAATATACAGTGTTTTTTTGTTTGTAGAAACACCCAAAGCGTACGTTTTATTAACACACGTTTATATAGACCTCAGTTCGACCAAATAGGGGCCCTAAGACTACCGGACAACTCCACTAGGCAACTCAATCTTATTCTGACGTCATAACTAATCGCTCAAGTAAGCTCCCATGACTCGCGAAGGAACTTTGTCAGAAATGCCAAACCTTTGTGACCTAGTACAGTGGCTGGCACTCTTTGACGCCGCCTTTTCCAATCGCCCGAAAGCTATACAGCGAGAATGTACATATTCGGTGACCTTTGGTGGTCTTGAACCGGGCAGCAGGGCGAAGCATCTACTTGCAACCCCGAACCCAATAGCAATAAATAACCACCAGAACCTGAGAGCGCATTAAACCGGGGACAACACCGGCTGGTAGTTTATTGAGCTGGGAGGACAGATCTCGCCATCCCTCTAGTTAGTATCGGTCGGACGCTTTTTTTCCCGCTGCTTCACAGCAACTTGTTGGGTGAGCGGCTAATCGAGACTACCCTCTAGTATTAATCCGATGCACCCAAAACCATTACCGGGTCATCACGAAGCTACCAAATAAAGTCTACAGGCCAAAGCCGAGTGACGATGTATGAGATTGCTTTCACGTGTTAATTTCCTCATGAAAGACTTCTACACAACCAATGCCCACAATATTTAGATCCAGATGACCGAGAATACCCTCTACTTTTATATTCCGCCATATCTTCATGAAGTCATTAGTGTGGGTTTGTAGTATTGGCATTGATTCTAGCTTGTGAACACTCGTTGCAGTTGCAACGGCGCAGCCAAACTGATAAGTCCAAACAAGTGAAAAAGTACTGGCCTAAACCCGCTTTCGGCTCCTTCGGGCGTATGACAGAATAGGGCGTGTTGAGTGCTTTATTCCCTGGTTACCATACTACAGCCGGGTAAAATTCGTTTTTGTTACCATGCGAAAGTATGTTAGAGCTCTAAAAACGACTATATTTTAGAGTAGAGGCTTTTCTCCTCTCGATCTGGCTTCTCCGAGCTCCTTTTCCTTTCGATAACCACCCGCGCGCGTCATACCTAGCCAACGGCAACTATATCCTGGGCGATATGTCCCAACAGCCCACTCAATCGCGATCCTCATGCATACACGATCTTACCTAGTCGAAACCAGCTCTGTGATCGAGCTAGACGTCGTGGATTTCGGCGCGGTCAGATGCGTGCTATAGTTAAACTCAAATCTATTCCACAGGTGGACTTGTGATTGATCTCATTGCACTGCGCTAGATGTTCCTAATTTAAAGCGCTTTCACAGCAATGCTCCAGAAGTTGCTCGGGCATATTCCTCGACCCCATGATCCCCGCCAACTCTCCCACTGGGCCCGCCTGCAACACCCCGGGCCTTGCGGAAACAAACTAGATTAAGTGTTAAATTGACAGATGTTAGGGTTGGGGTCTCCGACGGGGCCCATGGTGTTGTCTACTCCCGTCTTCCCGGTGTTGGAGCCCTCGTTTCCAATTGCAACACTGGCGACGTTGAGCTAGGTCGCACATATGGGCCTGTTCCCGAAGTCCGCTTGCATCGTTCGTGATTTGGCTAACTCGATGGTTTCTGACAGCCACGCGGGAAAGGGTGCTGATGTTCGGGGACAGTTTCTATTTGTCGCAACATCGACCGACATCACTATGGGGCGGGGCACAACGGAACATCTCCCCGGGTACCCCCAGCCTGCGCCGCACCCTGCCGTGATCGCTTAGAATGTGCGTTCCCGGGAACCGTGGAGAGTGGTTGGTGCAGCATTTGAGGCCGTCGGATAAGGCTTAGGACCTCCGTAGCATACATGCGCCTGATGTCGCCTGGGCGGTTTGGAACACTCTCTACACAATCTGCAAATGGCCATCACCCGGTATGCCGCTATCTCAGGGACTTCACCGATAATTAAAGTATATCACCATATGTTCTCTAAATCTTTGCTGGGGATGAGCAGCAACGATGCTCCCAGTTCAGAGTACAGGATACGCGGGTTCTCATCAACCTCCCGCTTCTAGCCCTCCATTTCCAGGACATGAATTTCGGTGCAAGATGCATCGACGTATCTGCGAGTGCTGGGCGATGAGATAGTCAAGCCGAGAAGTGGCACATGCCACTCCTGGAATTTCTTAAGCTCAGACCGTGCGATGCACTACTTGGATAGCATTGGTCCTGCTACTCGTGGGGGAGTTGAGATGTCACTTACGCTGGTTACTGCATGAACTGAGGTAATCTGTGCCTGTTTGAGATGTGGGTACTTGTCATTGCAAGGGGTACATGAACTGAATACTGAACCACTATACTTGTTACAAGGGGAAATTACAGCTGGCGCCACCGCTCACGTACTCTCGTTCCCAGATTTTTTCTCGCTCGAAATTGCTCACGTACTTGGTACTGCGATTTGGAGTATAAACAGCATCTACCACTTGTTGGTATTGCTGTGAAGACGCTCGTCGAATGTGTACTTGCTGCTCACATTCAAGACCCCAGGACCGAGTATCCTCTGGCGGAGAGGTGCCGGAAATGTATCGAGTGTCACTGGAGATTCATGCTAGTTGGGCGAAGAGAACCATAAATTGCCAATAGACGTTGAAACTATGATGTTCAACGTTCTTTACTGGTGTAGACAGGCTTGTGACCTTTCTCCGCTCTGCGCTACGAAATGAGCGACGTGCTAAAGATTTGGAGGGGTTTAACTACTGGTTCTGTTTGTTTCACACAACACTGCTTGTATTTAGTTATTGATCTTCGGAATGAGAGTTTGAATCCATAACCTCGGAAGTACCATTTTGCCATCCATCCGAGGCGCGCGTATATCCAGAGGTAGCTATGGTATACTTGAACTGCGACAACCTGAATTTGCATAGTAGCACGTAACGCCCTGTTGGCCAATAGATTAAAGTATACATGTAGCGCGTTACATATGGTGTCGCCGATTCCTCCAATTTCAAGATAAAATTCTCGCTGAAATGTGCAGGTGGAACAAGACACAAAGTTGAAACAAGAATGTAGGACTCCCACAAATTCCGAAATGAAATTAAGAATAGCTTCTATCGGTCGGTCAAGATCGCCGACGGTGTTGAGCCCCACATGTGAGTCAACGGCACGACAACGCCGGCCGAGTGCGAAGGACACTTCTCTGTTCGGCGGAAGAGAACCCGAACAAAGAGTTGTCGATCCAGAAATCCTCATCTCCAGATGTGGTAGGGATACGCTGTCCAATCTCGGAACCAGACGCTTTCGGTGTAATTTTAACCAGCCAAGAAAAGGGGCTTGCTAGCTCCACGCACGATCTTATGATGTGTGAGATCTGACAGATAAACGGCCGCAACACTTCCATGTTATTGGCGAATTCGAAGTTATAAGATTCGTTACACATCAGCTGAGATGTTTAAAGTCCGACAGGCAGAGTATGTAGGAGTTCTGGAAGGACCGCTTCACAAGAACAAACGCACTACCATAGAAGAAATCCAAATCCAAATCTATGAAAGCCAAAATGCTTGAAGTCTAACAAATTCTATGCTGCTGTACAAGCAAACCAAAAAGATAAGACTTTGTACTGCCGGAACCTATAAATAAACAAGAGAAAGACAAACGGCAAAACAAAAAGGGATATCTCGATAGCTACAAAACCCAAAACAATATACCACAGGACCATCTAGGAGGATTAAATTCGATCCAGCATCATCAGATGTCCGGCAAAATCTAAGGGCACTCCAAAGCTATAATTTATATATGAACGCCGAATCGAAGGTCACCCGAACGCACCGACATATTGTATGCCTACACTCGCAAGCGAAACAAAAAAGATTGCCTCAAACACACCTACACAAGCATCACCCGACTGAAAAATAGTTAAGAACTTAGTTTTCCCACATCCTCAACTCCCATTTAATGCAATCAGATACTCCGTACTTCCTCTACCTCAAACTCCTTTACAACTTGTAATTGCGTCGGTGCTTCCTGGCGTGGTTGTGGACCGACTCCGCCTCCCGCTTGAAGGAGGTTCCACCAGTCTTGCAGTCCCAAGCACCAGGGAACGGGCAGGTGGTGCCAGAGGCATAGTCGAAGCAGTTCACCTTGCCCTCGTTCTTGTACCAGCAGGGAGGGCAGCTGGCGCCAGTGCACTCCTGACCAGCTATTCCACCACGAAGACAAGTCTTGGAGCAGATGGCAGACTCCTTCTCTTTCTCGAGCTTAGCTTCGGAGAAACCTTTCTGGTTGCAGAGGATATCGGGGTTGGCTGCCTCTACTGGGGTGTTAGCCTATGGTCATGGGCAAGAATTCCAAGAGTAACAAACCAGTGTAATGAGAGTTGACAATCTTGATATCGAAGCAAGTTCCCCAAGCGTTGTCCCAGCTATCATCGTAGACATCGGGGTTGCCTTCTTTACCCTCAATCATCGAGGCCTTCCATGCCCAGGCCCACACCATCATGTGAACTCCGTTCTGAATCTTCTCTGGCAGAGTGAATTCGAAGTAATTGGCCTTCTCGTTCATGTGGTTTCCAGTGATTTCCGTCACAGCATCGCCGGAGAAGTTGCCCTGCGCGCCAGGGATCCAGTATTTCTCATTCAAGTCCTTAGCGTACTTGATTTCAGTCTCCGGCTTGCCGGCCCAGAAGACACGAACGAGGCCAGGATCACGGTGGTTAGGGGAGCCTATGTCCCAACGACTGTGACCATTACCCCAGAAACGAAGAGTAAGCGTATCGCCAGGAGATGCGGTGGCCATGGGTGCACCGGGTGCAGTCTGGCCAGGAACTCTCTGGTTGTTACGGCACGCATATTCGGTCGCGAAGTTGTAAGCGTAGTTAGATGACTCGGCGATCCAGTCACCGTTGTTGACCTTGTTACGCGGGTAACCCTTGCAAGTCTGCTTACTGCGACGAGGAGTTAGCTCACTAAATACCGAGATGGATATTAAAGGAGTACGAACAGCGTAGCGGAAGGATGTGCTTTGGCATATTCTTTGTCTTGAATGACGGTGTCGACACACTCAAGCCACGAGTGTGCGAAGGCGCTGCCAGTAAGCATGGCCATTACGGCGGGAATTGCGAGGAGCTTCATCGTGTTATGGGACTGTAAGTTGCTAGAACGAGCGTAGGTTTGTAATTTTGACTTTTTATGCTGGCTTTGGTGACAATTGAAAAAGACCGTCGGGGAGATATTGAAAGAGTGAATTCCTTGGTGGTGAGTGAAGGGGAGAAGAGAAACGGAAGGGGAGCGGATTCTGGTTCCTAATGTATCTGTAGGCCCTCGGCACCTTTTTGTTTGAAACCGTTGTCTCCCTGAAGAGAGGCCCATTCATTTGGCCGCTTGAATTGCTGGGACCCTCCAAAATTGCCTAAGCAGGGGCCATGCACACCACTGTTTCAAGTTCCTGCGTACGCCTTTCCCCAAACGTTGGCTGACCCGCGTCAAAAATTGGCACCTTCTTTTATATGCAGGTACCGGCGGATGCTCTGCAGGCGACGCACCAGCGCAGGACCTTAACTTAGGGCGCTATAATAGGAATGGTGCGTGGCGATAGCTTCGCAAGTGCAAACCCCTTTTTCTTCGAGAAGTACTCGATGCGATACGATCAATAGTCGTGCAAAGAACGTCATATAGAAATTAATGTCCTGCTTCTATGTAAGGGGCAAGATGAGCTCGAGCTCATGGCACAGTTCCCATTGAATGCTTTCTAGTTTTTCAAGCTTCATAAAAAGGAGGCAGGTATGTGCATTCCACGGGCCTCGAATCATGTAATTGCACCACCTCGTGAACGCCAGCAAGAAACGGCCAGAGCCCATCGTCGGTTCGCTTCAATTCATGCACCACTATTGTCCCGTGCCGCCCCCGGCAGTTCGACTGGAATAGCAGTCGGGACAGGAGTTAGCGCATGCTGTGGGACATTCCGACGAATTCGTTTTAACACTTGAAATCAGGAAATACAAGGAAACAAAAAGGTTCTTTTTTGCTCTCCTAACGCGGCTAGAATGCACAGCCCAATGAATACGCGACTCTAGCTCACTAGTATAGCTGGCAATTGAGGCTCACCAGCATGATTGGTGACTGGACGCGTGGCAAGTCTTCCGGATATGCGGATAGAGATGGAGGATCTTGATTATCTAGAAAATCTGAGCCACCAAAGCCGTGCCTTCTGGATATGGAAACTTTTGACTGCAGAATTACTGGTTTGAGTAGGTTCGCTTTATGTCGTGCTCGGTATCATACCTGAGTCATATCCGTCCAATCGCATAAAATAAGCTTTTCGCGTGACTATCGGCCGATTGTTGACATCACGATCTCCCTGTTTCATCTGCAATGCTTCTCTATAATCTGGTAGACAAGGGGATGCCATGCTTTTAGTGCTGAGCGTTGGTTGATTCGTGGATCTTCAAATTCGGTCTGTGAGGAGGTCGAGTTTGAATGGAGCCAAGCTGATCAATGCAGCCAATCGAGTCTTTTCCGTTTCTCTGTTGATCACTGCCTGCTAAAGCTTAGCCACTTGTTTCGGTTAGCGATTTCGATGTGCAAGAAGAATCTTCCTTCCCGGTGGAGGCAAAGTTTGTACCACGGCAGCCGCCGCGCGGGTTCGGTGTTCATAAGGAGCCACAAGTTAATACATACTAAGCAAGTAGTATTGGAATGTTGCAAGTATTACCGCCTGTAATATGAAGAGATGCAAGGTCCTCTACAGTCATTGTTGTACAAAGACCTCCTGTAGACGAGAGCTCCGGGTAGTGAAACGTAGAGGCTTAAGGCAAAGTCGGCATGTTACGTACTCCCCTGAGCGCTGTGAATAACTCGCAGGATGCTTTTCTCCATGCGCATGCAAGGAACTGTGCCTTCACTACCCGGGTGCATTTGCAAGTAGCACTTAGTCACCTAGCCGCTGGTTACCCGCCATATATTGGCGCGCTGCAATATATATCCTGTCTGTTTGGCCTTGCCGATGCAAATCTGACCTCCCTCTAGCTTATTACTCAAACATGAGGGAACGCTGGCGGCTACTGCCTTATCGAGTGCTATATTGTGATTCCAGGTAGCACAATAGCTGACGGTTACACCCGGATAACCCCCGTTACCCCGTTACATGTACATGACTTGAGTTTCTTGGAAGTGTATAAAGTATACGTACTTAAGTATGCATGTAGACGCCGCTGCGTCGTAATCTGATGGCGAGTAATCATGAACGGTTAAAGGGCGTTTGACCGTTTCTCACGGCGGAGTAGCAGCCCAATCTGGGAACTCACGCCCAAAGTTTCACCACTGCATAGAACCGCCGCTGAACGGCGTGGCTATTTGCTGCTTGTAATACCCAGAAACTATATATATACAAACTTACCAGCCAATGGGCTTGGTTTTTGGCTGATGCGGGCCCAGCCCCGGTAACAAAGCTGTCGTTCGCAGTTCTTAGGAAGTTTAAAGCCGGGAAAATCTCCCGACTTTCGGGGTATGACGATTTCAATGGCACTGATTATGACGTCACGTGGAGATCAAAGTTGTACGGGATATGGGGCAGGTGAAGTATGCATTCATGCACAGTCACTCGTGGCGTTGACTTACTTTAGCCGAGGCTGTGGGGCGAGAAGTCCCAATAAAACGGACCTTATGGTCCATCTGCTACTACAAGTTATCTCTAGAGTCCTGTACATGAACCCTATAACTCAGCTATAAGAACTATTAGCGTTATTATCTCGGGGTTTCTCGACCACTTAGTTTCCGGGATATGATCGACACTGTTTGTTTGTTTGTTTGTTTTGTTTTAATCATTCTGCACGCACTCTAACTAGAGAATGGCAGTACCTAATTTCCCTCTCCCTCCTTCTACCAGTGGTCGACACTGTTACCGGGAGCTTTCGTAACTGGAGTCAGCTGGGATGGAGACGACAAGATACTAGCGGCCAGGAAAACGAGTGGGTAGAATATTTTCCCCTTCCTCTTCACTCAGAATCACGAAGTTGCCAAGAGAAGCAAGCAGTTATGCAATAGCAGAGTCGTTAATCGTTTTCTTACCGGAGTGCATTTTTGGATGAAACTTTAGAATACTGTCGCTATATAGTTACTCCTTATAACAAAGTTAACATAAACTCAACGTGCGCTTGTTTTTCAATATCTCCGCATCCATAATAAATTAGCCTATAACTGTGTATTAAAACCTTTGGATACCACACTCCTAAAGAAGCCGAAAACAAGTTCGGGCTTATCCTGAGCTTTAACTAGCCTTGTGTATTTATTTGAACTTTTTATTTTTGCTTTACCATTACAACTGCAACGGGTATTTTCTTATTTCTCAAATATCCCTCCGATGGTTGTGTAATTAGCTTTGCTAGTGCCGCAAACAAACGTACCATGTAGCGGGAAACATTGTCCTCTACCTTCAATCTAGCGGAAGTAAATAGATGTTTGGCTGTACCCCAACTAAATCCTGCTAAGTATATTCTCCCCAGCCGCACCAACTTTCTAATTTCCTGTGATATTGTTTACGGCAACTTTGCCTCATCACGCGAGATAACTGACCTACCGTCCTAAAATTAACGAATACCTACAGCGAGTGATAAGATAAAGACGTAGTTACTCAACTGCAGCAACATAACGCCATAGTACGACCATATAGCGGCACATAGCGAGTGGCTGTTTTAAACAGGCCGTGCAAGTAGGGGGTCGATCGGTTTCTAATATTTCTCCTAAAAGCCTGAAGGAACATCTATCGGCTCTGTTTTATTTAAACATGAAATGCAAATACCATAGTCGACCAGGAGAATGAAAGCCAGTGTCATAGAAGGTATAGGTAAGCAAACGTTGTGGTTCGATGTGGTGAAATCTGGACCGTATAGAGTTTCAATTTGTCTGACTCGTGGAACAACTTATGAGAGGCGAATTATCCAGTGTAATTATAATATAATTGTATAGGCCGGCTCACCTTCGATGAGGAAATTACACTGAGGGCTTCAGAGTTTCCTGTATGGTAACTTCATTTTGTATACCACCTACACTTTTGCCATGCAAATGAATTGACTTGGAGACATTGAACGTACAAACCCTAATCTTCACGCGCGAAAGCATGAGAAAGAGAGATGATCGGATAAGATCAATTGGTAGAAAATACTTCACGTCCTCTTTCTCACGCATATTCTGTATGTCCGTATATCAAATGAGGTACTTGTAAAAAAGTGTATTTAGTTGAAGAATCTTAGATATCCCGGCTGAGCTTCGAGGGGCGTGACTGTCGTAGGTCACTAAAGCTACAGCAATTCAACGAGTTTTCACCTAGATATCGATAAGCTTAAGAGTTGGATCCCCTCAACCACAATCCGAACTCCTGCTTGTAGCCTGCCCACTTCAATCAGCGCTCGATCTGGTACAACGAAATGCTACCTCTGAATTTATGCCCAGAACGGTAATATTCCTACCGTTCTTGTGTTCGTAAACCAGCCGACCTGGTGAAAAATTCTGGGAACAAGAACACCCTTGGTAAGTTTCATCACTTGAAGTTTCAGATATTAAATCACTGAATTGAGTATTTTCGTCAGTTTCCTCTTTTCCGTTTCTTCGAAACTGGAACCTATCAATTTGGACCGTTTCAAATCCTCGATTCAGCAGCACCAAACCCTAACTTCAGGCTTTTATGTAGTACAAATCTAAAATAGCCGCTTCCAGCTGGGACTACTGACAGCAGTTATCCGTGACCAGATACTGCTCTTGTATCCTCTGCAATGCTTTACCCAAGCCGTTAATCATTTTAATCTGTTTTTCGCTTGACACTGGGTCTTGCTTCGCATGTGTGAATCTCAAAGTCAGAATTGGGAATCGTAGGAATGAGATGTATGGTGATAGAATGTCAATTTTATCTTCTCGCTGACTACACGGGGTGTAGGATCGCATTTTGTAATAATGTTAGATTCCATTTCGCGCTGTCGCAATCGTGGTTAGTGTTGCACACGAGACGAGACGAGACCTGAGCAAAGCTCGTCCCGTCTCGTCTTGTGGGTGACTTAGGCTCGCCGGCTCGAGCTTTGTCTCGAGACTGAGTCCATACAATATATTATCACTGATAATATAAAGTCTGCACCGCTAGATTGTATTCCAATTATCCGTATCATCCCAATCTCTTCACTTGTCACAGCGGCAGCTGATTCCTCATCCTCCACCTCCCACACCTCAATTTCAGGTTGCCCTAGCCAGTTTTTAACAAGTAGTATGGCCCTCGCTGATCTATCAATAATTCTGTTCTGCTTTTTGGAGATGACATCGCCACAGAACTGTTAGCTTGTAATACAAGAAGCCAGACTCCATATACTACCTGGACGTGAAAAGAGCCTCTCAATAGGTACGCTACTTGTAGGAATTCCAAGATAGTTTGAAGCCATAAGACCTTTGGGGGTAGCGGTGGTTCCCATAGAGCTTCCACAATGTGAACCCATAAATCTCCGGTGACTGCTGTGCTTCATCAAGCCAGTATTCAATCTCGCTTCTGATGTAGCGGGTGCTGACTGGCCTCGGGCGAAGGTCATCAAATATTAGTCACCAGGGTCGAGCCTGGGCTCGTCTCGAAATGGTTCGTCTTGCCAGCCTCTTAGTCTCGTCTCGCTTGAACTTTTGGCTCGAGACGAGATCTCGAGCAGGCTCGTCTCGTGTGCAACGCTAATCGTGGTTCATACTCTCCCCCAACCGTTACAATTGCGTCTTGGTGGGCGCCGCTCGTGCACGCGTAATGTTGCATCCTTCCGGCAGGTTCGGGCAATTCAGAGATCTCTCTTGGGTATGCAGTTTTCGTTGTGAGGATGTCATCTCCCAAGCTAACGCAATTCCCGATGCTGCAGTAGAGTTGGTATCTCAAATGAACTCCAATATCAAATTATTCGCATATACGGCTTGCTCTTTGTTGAACTTCACCATGAAGACCAGTATCAGCACATGTCATGGCTGCGAATCAGGTGTGCCTTTTGCAGACCCTGGAATCTGTTTGACGAATACGAAGCGACTCTCAAGAAAGATGGCCTATAAGACCCGGCGCTGAGGAAGTATTGACGGCCTGCCCTCATGTGTGGAGCTCGAAAAACATGCCGTACTTCAGGACAAGAATCTAAGCACTGCAGCAGCATCTGGACCTCAACAAGTTCAAGTCCTTGGCTGGACTTTTCTGAGATAGTCGAGATACATACCAAATACTATACTTTCTGGTATATATCCCTCTATGGATCGACTTTGCATGTTCGTTGTTAGTTTCACGGCGGTCATCTTGTTGCTCGCAGTTGTACAAGTCTTCCTTACGTTTGTTAAGATGATCACTAAAAATTTTGCAAGTGGCACGTGTAAATTGTTGATAGAAGCCCTAAGGTTCGTGGTTGCTCTTTTAGACTTCACACTCTACTCTTCGAAGCTTCCCTTCTACACGCATCTTAGGCATTTAGACCTGTACCTAGACAGTCATCGTACCATATCCAATGTACACGGTTCTCCCTTTATAGTCGCAACATACATGTTTAGCGCTAGAGGGGCCTAGACAATTTTTTGCGAATAAACTGATGACGCTACATATTTGCGGAACGTGCTCATTCGAAGCCAAGCAGGCATTATTTAGATCTCGAATAACACTAAGCAACACTATTTCCAACCACTGGGTATCGACCACGTGTCTTCAATAATTCCTGAGTCTCAATTGCCGTTTGTTGAGCTCCAATGGAGAAGTTGACTGACTCACTCGCAATAAATGTGAATTTCAAGAATTTTAGCACGTGAAGAGAAACAATAGACGCGAAAGGTCTTAGGCTTCTTCCATCTAATTAGTAACGCCACCACATGACCATCGATTCATCTAGAATACTAAGCGATATTCTTGAATTATAGTTTATTCAGACACTGCTATCCAATCTTATCTCATCTGATTTTATCTACTGTTTGCTTTTGCGCTAAACCTTAATGACGCACAAACTTCCCACTTTGCATACCTTGAGCCTATGCCAGATAACCCTAACCACGCATGCGCACCGCGTGAGAAAAATCTTCCCGTAGGCTGTGATAGAATAGCCGTCTAAGTATTCCAAGGTTGGTACCCTTATATTATTTTAAGTCCCTGATTATTGTGTACCAGGGGAGTTGTACTTCACCGAGGCCTTAATTGAAATGTGGCGTGTAGGCATGCCACTGGGCAGCTGGAGTTGAGGTTTCGCGTTCTAGACTTTTCGCCACGCTCGCAAGCCCCCACTATCACATTTGTGAAGCCTGGCTGGATGGGCAATAATGAAGGTATGGTATATATGCTGATGTAGGCCTCGACCAGAGTGCGAAACTATTGAGGCTAATGCAGGACCGGCCCTGAACGTTCGAAACGACAGTCATTTTCTACCTTGAAGCTGAACAAATTAAATCAGTCCAATGCTTTACACCGTCGAGACTAGTGGGATTTTGTAATTGAAAGAGAACAAGAGAAGGAATGGAGGGTGCGATTGTGAGAATAAAGAAGGGTGCGGCTGAAGGGTGGGTGACGCGATGCACAATCGATCATCGGGGCTGAAATCTATATGCGCAGGACTAGGTGGGTCGAGAAAGGTAAGTGGTTCCAGCCAAAATCCCTCCTTAGCTACCGATGAATCCAGCCCTTTGGTTTCCGCCGATGGACACTGTAAGTGCCCATGTGGAAAGCAAGGATGGCTCGAGCAATTTCGTCACCCTCGAATCATTCATCGTAGATGCTGAGAATCGCGGGATCGTAGGGCCGGCTGATGACTGTAGTCAATATCGTCAAGCTTGTCTTACGGCGGCCTTGCCTGAGAACACATTCCCATCACCTCAGCCGTGCCTGAGCATTCAGATCACTGACCACTCATATTTACATTTATGAAGAGCGATGAATTCGATGCTGATGGAGAATATGAGTATCTACAGCTCAGATTCCCTTTCCAGTCCAAGGCTTGCATATAGCTGAAAGACAAAATAATAAAAGCTTGCAGACTTCGAAATTCATTGTAATTCTATTGAGGAAATTGCCAGGACTCTAGTATCACGATGGCTAGTTTCACCTCTTAGGATGCTCAAAACGTTCACACCTACCATTACTGCGAACAGCGCTACCATTATGGAATTCCAGCGGCCTTAAAATACCGACGCTATCAAGTGGTTCGGATAATAGCTCTTTGTTCGTTCCTGCATCATAGCCGATCCATCTCGAGTCGCACAATCAGGAACGACGTTGTACGCCACAGAAATCTCATCCAACGGTCAGGAGAACATCAGCTATGAATCTTCCAATCTCTCCCCTTTTGTGTGACCCTATTTACGTTGCGAGTGCCCAATGAAAACTCTATGATGTCACTTCAGTGTGACTAGAGATGGAACACGACGCTCCTATTGCCGGTATCCAGCGTTAAAACGGTAAATGGAAGCTTGTTCTCGGAGATTTTCTGCAAATTCCAGTGAGGTGGGTCGGGTTCAGGAGTAAGAGGATTCCACTAGTACTCGGTACAGGCGTGTAGAGAAGCAACGCAAACGCCACCGATCTAAGTGTTTTTTCGTCCTTGTGACTGCACAGAATACCTAAAAGTGCATGTTGTAATGCTACCCCAAACCATGAAACCGAGTACTTGTGTATCTCCATCATGTATTTTCTAAAGTTTTCGAGATGCTCAAACGCAAACTAGAATGTTTTCGCTCTGAAGAGGTATTCTACTCAATGAGGGCTATCAGCCAGGCATCCGCACATATAATTGGTGCCGTATTGTACGTCACATGGGGGATATCTATGCGGCTATAGATTTCTTTTTTCATATATACTGGTGCTCAATAGGCCGCTGTTATTGAGGCCACGAACGTTAAATTTGAGGATGATCTGCCCAACCAAGATACGGAACACAATGCAAACCTCAGTGGATGCAATTTCATACTCTCTAGGCCTAGGGAGCTTCCTTCAGCTGACAAGTGCCTGACGGCCTGAAGGATTGTGGCAATACAGGAGACTAATATCCTATGGTCTGTGCCTGAATGAGCGATTTATCGTGATGTGGATGCTGGGCAGAGGGAGGGCTAGAAAGATATAAATTCGCTACTGATTTCCTCTGGCTCCTCTTCTCATCCACAACAATCAACCTTCATCGAAAGACGACCCAAGAACGCCGAAAATCAACTTTCTCTTCAACTTTCCCAAATATACTCCACTACTCAAACGCCACCTAAGCGAAAACCCTCACTCGTAAATATGAAGTTCACCCTTTCTACCGCCGCCATCGTTCTCTGTGCCGTTGCTGGCCTTGCCTCTGCAGCCCCTGCCGCCGAGCCGGTGGCCGATGCTGCACCCTCTCCTGAGGCCGTGGCCAATCCTATTTCTGAGGCCGATGCTCTTCCTGAGGCCTTGAAGCCCCGCTCCTGTGGTACCAAGGGATACTGTAACGGTGGAGACGGGTGCAAGAAGTAAGTTTTTCACATTTCCTGAGGCACACAACCGGGGACTAGATGCTAATATGTGGATGGCAGCTACTGTTGGAACTACTGTCATTCTAAGAATTGGCACTGTGGTTGGAACAACGGATATAAGTGGTGCTACTGCTAGGGGACTCTTATGGGGAAATTATTTGGGAATGAGCTCGAGTTGAAACGAAGGAGTCGGGTCGAGAGTTGGTTTATTGTTTATTGCGAGTAATCTTTGTGTAATGGTTTTCTGAGGAATGTCATACTAGTTTTGTTAAACTTATCTGCAAACTCAAATGTCACAGGACCGTGCTTCAAGATATGAGGTTGGAAATTGAAGGTAGTATGTATGTACCTAGGCCTGGTAGCAAATGTGTGACTATGCGAAAACGAAATTTGCTACCCACACCAAACTCGGCAGACTGACAAGCAGAATCTGTCATGTTTTCACGTTTCCAACTACCTCGCCACGCGGGGAAGAGGGCTCGCGACTTATATTTTGTTTCTTTATGTTACAGGAGAAGCGGGGTGGAATACGTTAGGTATATGCCATGGCCGCAAGCGGCCGAATGCAATATGATTACAAACAAACAAACTACCTCGCACGCTCGCAAGCCTGTTACTCTTGTAGGGCCTGGCTGGCGAGGTAAAAGAACGTGGATAGGTGGCGGTGCAAGAGAGAAATGTATTTACAATCGAATGTGAGAGCATTCCATCAATCCACAGAAAAGCCCTTTCCACTCTAACCATAACAGTACGCATTCTGCAGTAGATGTACCAATAAACGTCAGAATAAAATCTCACCGTATGTACAACATCCTTCAGCCGCTCCTACCCCGCTCAAGTTCCAGCTAGGGCCGCCTGCCGAACCACGGTTGATTTTCGTTTTAACTCGCGTTGTAAGTTCGTTTCATTTCCTCCAGCTTCTTTTTTGAACCATATACAGCGTGGGCCTCCTCTGATCTCTCGGTAGAGCTCATTACCATCACTTCTTTCCTCCCCTTTACGTATATACGCTCTCCAGTTGAACGCCCTCCAGTTGAATGCACCTATCACCGCTACAACGCCCTACTCGTTACTACTTACCTCTGTTCTCTTCCCGCACGTGCTCAGCGGTCGCGCAACGCTGATGATGTTCTGCGCAGCCTCGTCCAGTGTCATCGTGCGGCCACAGGCCGCAATTCTATTCCCACTTGCAACTTGTGCCTTCTAAGGACCTAGCGCTACGTGGTGAAGTCATACAACTTGCACAACTCACTACTTCTCCCCGGTGTTGCAATTCGTATCCAATCCCCCCGACGAGATGCCGCTCTCGAATATCGCAGGCTAGCGGTGTTTGTTTGTGAGGGTAGACGTAATGAGAGTGTAATTCCGGCCGCGGGATCGGCATGCGGTACCGGAGGATTGATAGTGGAATTGGAGTGGAGTCAGAGAGTTGGGTGGAAGGTCGAGAGAGGTGTAGTGATCTAGAGGCAATGTGGTTCGTTCTCTTTTCTCTCGATCCCATGACAACTGTCAGATATTGTCTATTACTCTCACTGTATGTAACCTCTGGAGTTTCCATTACCCTTGTGCTTTTGCAATACTGCTACCCAGTATTAGTAGGTATTCATAATCCATTTATAAAGCAGCACTCGGGTGTAGATCCTGGTATCAACTAGCCAGGCAAGTGCTCTGCGGGGCAATACGAATTCGGTCTGCGTTGAAACAGCGTTGGAAAGCAATTGGCTATAATGCTCCCCATTCAGTGGACCTTATTGGAAGGATGACGATCCCGATATCGCGATCGGTTGTCAACCAAAGATTGGTCGTGCATTTGTTTGTTTGTAATCATATTGCATTCGGCCGCTGGCGGCCATGGCATATCCAGTACACATTTCCTCCCTGCTTCTTCCGTAACATAAAGAAACAAAAGCAAAGTCGCGAGTCCTCTTCTCCCAAAAACAAAAGAAACCGTCAAAAAACAACATCAACTTTTTACACCCCCCCATCACTCGACTCCTCGTGATCTGAGTTATCCGCCTCCTCCACCACTCCGCTAATTCTGCCGACATCTGTACGAGATAACAAATCCATCAGCGCCTGCGAACATTTTTCTTCTGCAAAAACGAGAGACATTGGCAAAGAAATCTTTGGCTTCTTCAAAACCTTTTCAACGCCCTCATAACCTTTTTCCCCCTCTTGCCCATCAACCCAAAGCCTTCTTTGTTCTTGTTTCCATCTTTTGCACCACTTAAAACGGTGATCTCTTGTCTGATATTCATGCCCACACCACCAGCATTTCATATCTCTTCTTTTTCCGATCTGCAATAGGTATTTCGCTATCAGTGCATGTCCTGACTTAAGCTGATAAAACCTCGCCACAATCGTCTTTCTGGCTTCCATCACAGCACTATTACCTCCCCTCTTCACCAAATCATACCGGTAACTGTGCTTCGACTTCTGCCCCATCGTTTTAATTTCTTCTTTACTTTCTTCCCACTTCTCCTCAGTCAACCTTCGGCTAATGTGGGCGAAAGAAATATCATCTAAAAATGGTAGCGGATTTTGCGTTTCGGTATAACTACCGCAATGCTTATACGCCGCCTTTGTTGCCTGTTGATCCGCTTCTTCATTGCCTTCTATCCCCTTATGAGCAGGTACCCACCGGTACTCTACCTGGATATTCTTTGTGGCTAATGCATCGGTCCAGTTCATCGTTCGTAGCGCTAGTATCTGTCCTGGTCCTGGCTCGTCCGATTGTATTGGTCTTAAAGTTGCCTGGGAGTCCGTAAAAACCGTAATCCTGGTAACCTCCTTTTCTTCTGCCATCTCATCCGCAATGTTTACTGCTTCCGACATCGCATACATTTCTGCATGAAACGCTTCCTTCTGTCGGCCCAGGTGTATCCTCCTCTTTCTCCTCTGTCCTTCCTCTTCCCATACCACTGCACACCCGACCCACTCATCTTCCTTTCTTGATCCATCAGTCCAAAGAACAAGTCCCTCCCTTTCCACCTTTGCTTCTTCCAACACTTGTTCCTCATCCTGAATTATCACTTTGCCTTCAAGGCACCTTTTTTCCATCGGTAATGTCGTCCTTTCGTAACTTCTCCTCTCGAAAGGTTTATCCTCCGGGATCAACTCATCAATCCCCTCCACCCTCTATAAAACATTCTTTCGTACTTTTAACATTCTGCCTCCGCCCTGAGCGTCAGGCATCATTATTTGTCGCAACTTATACCGCCGGTCGTAAACCCGCGTCATTCATTAATGGTCCTTGAGGTGTTGTCCTAAAGCAGCCAGTTATCCTTCTGCCTTGCTCATTCAACAACGTTTGAACCTCCTGAGCTCTATTCTTTTGTCCATGCCACAACAATTCAGACCGATACAATGCCACTGCCTGAACTGCCGCAACTTGAATTCGTTTGCACCCTTCCAAGCTTAATCCCTTCTTCACCATCAGGGATCTCACTCTATTTTGCGCTTTCCTTGCTTTTGCTAAGGTCTTTTTTGTATGATCATTCAGGGTAAGCATATCATCCAGCCATACCCCCAACCATCTTGTCGCTTCTTTATTGTACGAAACCTCATGATCTCCCACCCTTATTCAGGCATTCATGTTTGGTTCCTTATTTCTTCTTCGTCGAGTAAATAACATCGCTTCCGTTTTTTCGATGTCAAACTGACAGGCATTCTTCTTTGCCCAAATCGTTGTTTCCGCGGCGCATCTCTCCAATTGTTGTGTGCATTCCCCAACATCCTCACCTTCCACCACCCATGCCACATCATCGACAAAAGATATACCCTCACTTCCACTTTCTTCTTCTTTCTTTTCAACTTGGCCGAACAACCCCGAAAGGTATAAAACAAAAAGTACCGGCGATACTGGCGACCCTTGTGGAACTCCCGTCTCCACATCCATACTATCTCCTTCCTTTCCGTCCATCGACATTATCACTTTTCTATCTTCCATAAAACTTTCCACCCACCTAACCAGGTCGGCTTCAAACCCCATTTCTTCCATTCTCTTCATCAAGTTCCCCTTTGCCACGTGTGGAAAGGCTCCCTTAACATCCATTAACAGCACAGCCGCAGTATTCTTCCTCCCCCACGCTTCTTCGACTCTCTTCATCAACCTTCCAACTGCGTCTATCGCTGACCTTCTTTTCTTGCATCCAAACTGTCCGTCATCAGCAACGACCCTAATTTCCGTCTGAAACACCTGGGTGTTCCGGACGGCTCTGACGGCTCTGACGGAGCCTCGTACGCTCTGACGGAGAATTACACGCTACCCGTCGCGGTGCATACGTACCTCCTTTACTTTGTGGTGACGTATACACATCATCAGAACGACACGTGTGTTACACTCTTCGCAGGGGCTGCAGTTATGCTGAAGCCGTTTACACAATGCCTGGCGATCGACGACAAGCCTGGGAGCACCTGGGAGCGCAGGCGACAAACCTGGGAGCGCCGGCGACATGTCTGGGAGCACCTCGAATCACAGTCATGTATTCAGTTTGTATTCTCATTTATGTATCTATGTATCTATATAGCTACCGATCTACACACGCTATATCTGGACTGGCTGCGGTCTGCCGAATATATACTCCCTGTCACCCTGTCCACCTCCGTTACCCCTGTATCTCCGTACAACCGCCGTCGCTCCTTGAAGATATACTTGATCGAGCGTGTTTGAGATGCACTTGCAGACGGAGATTGAGTGAACTCAGAGATGCACTTGGAGGCCGTGATTGAGCCAGTTTGGAGATGCAATTGGAGGTCGTGATCGTGCGAACTTGGAGGCCGTAATCGAGCGAGTTTGGAGATGCACTTTGAGGCCGTGATTGAGCCAGTTTGGAGATGCAATTGGAGGTCGTGATCGTGCGAACTTGGAGGCCGTAATCGAGCGAGTTTGGAGATGCACTTTGAGGCCGTGATCGTGAACTCAGAGATGCACTTGGAGGCTGTGATTCAGCGAGTTTGGAGATGCACTTGGAGACTGAGATCGGGTGAACTCAGAGATGCACTTGGAGGCCGTGATTGAGCGAGTTTGGAGATGCACTTGGAGACTGAGATCGAGTGAACTCAGAGATGTACTTGGAGGCCGGGATCAAGCGAGTTTGGAGATGCACTTGGAGGCCATGATCGTGCAAACTTGCAGGCCGTAATCGAGCGAGTCTGGAGATACACTTGGAGGCCGTGATCGAGCGAGCTTGGAGATGCACTTGGAGGCCGTGATCGAGCGAGTTTGGAGATACACTTGGAGGCCGTGATCGAGCGAGATTGGACGAGTACTTGGAGGCGGTCGATGGACGGCGCACCGTGTGATGAGACTCTATTCATCAGTTAGTTAACTCGCAACCGTGGGAATGTGACAATGTGACTTTACCTTTGAGCTCTCATGGAGAGCTGGCTGATGGCGGTCGAT
>Ga0307515_10003839_pt1 | contig 31413 bp, 22 predicted proteins | sample 17_EM_MG_FD_194513 | JGI IMG/M metagenome (GOLD analysis project Ga0307515, IMG submission 194513) | Populus trichocarpa ectomycorrhiza microbial communities from riparian zone in the Pacific Northwest, United States - 17_EM | ecosystem: Host-associated > Plants > Roots > Unclassified | place...
GAGGCTGGTGGGGGCAGGCGAGGCCAATGGGGGCCGTAAGCCACCGGCCACATGCCCGAGCCCGCCAGCACCGAACACTAGAGAAGCCACCGGGCCAAATCCCTAGTCAACATTCCTCCTCCTCTTCGTCCATCTCCTTGGACTCCTGGAGACCCTCTCCTCCCTCAATATCCAGTTCTGTCAAATCGCTTTCGTCGTTCTCCTCTGCGCCATCGCTAAACCGTACAAGTCGCTTTCAGGCTCTTTCAGGCTTTTACTGGCGCAAAAGCAAATCCAGAAGGTGTCAGACGGGAGCCAACTTTGAAAGTATGGCAAACTCTCAGGCTTTCTACCGGCTTTCACAGCGTATTTCCTTTCCCGCAGATTCACTTTCATGCTTTCTTGCAGATGAGGCTGCAGCAGTATACTCAAAGTTATCCGGCATGGTACGGTCAAGGCTCAGCTGCCAGCAAAGAGGTCAGAAGCTCTGGTCTGCAAGCGAAGCTCAAGTTCTGGTTCGCATCCGAAGCTCAAGCTTTGGCCAGCGGTGCAGCTCTGGCCAGCAGACTAGCCAGCAGACTAGCACGTGCACTTGATTCAACACTCACACTCACACTCACACTCACACTCACACCGGCCTAATTCCCCTGAACATCACACTATGGATTCTGCTGGCAAATCTAATTCGGAGATCTGCTCTCCCCATGAGTCCAAGTATCGCCATTAACCCAGTACCATCGACTTAAATCCTCAACACCATGGCCATTGCACATCGTGAGATTCTCAGACTGAAGCTGCAGGTGTGGGTGCCAGAGTTGATCGCAGTGTTCGCAGGCGGTCAAACGGTTCCTGGCACGACCTTGACTGGGCCGGACTGTGTGATTCCGGTTGGGTGCCGGGCCCATTTATCACTGGGCGGCTTTTATCTAGCATATCTATAGGCATTGCAGATGGCGGGCGGTCAGGCTTTAAATTTCAAAGCTGGGCCGGCTGACAGTGCCGCCAGATAAACCCAAATGTGGGTAGAAGCTGCCACTGCAACGAATGCATGGTTACTTCTAGCTTCTTCTACACGAATTCTTTTCAAACCAGCAAGAGCTCGCTTCTTATATTTATGACATTTACCTGTGGAGGATAGTAAAGCCTGCAGTCATTCACAGATATCCCTGAGATATCCATATATAACTTCAGCATTTGGCAGTATTTGCAGATACTCTCATGTCGCCAGATATCTTTGAAAGCCGCCTGGTATCTTCAATTGCTGCCAGGTATCTTCAATTGCCACCAGATATCTTCAGATAACTATGAGCCGTCATATATCTCCTGGTTTCACCAGGCCTACCGGCTTCTAAAATGGATACCTGGCGGCCCAGGGCTTTTCTTGGAGTCATGCCGGGCCTGACCAGTGTGGCTTCCTGCATAATGCCGGGGGGTCGACCGGGCTACCTGCAAACATTGGTTGGTCGCGGAGTTAGTCACGGGAGTACACTTCATCTAAACGTCTATTGACATCATGATTTGTGAATAAGAACTGTAAATCCACTAAGTTAGTTGATTCTCAAGAACTCTCTTTTTTTGCCGTGTAACCTTATACTGCTCGGCTGCAGATGCCTTTCATTCATGACCCGGGGAATCCTCTCGATACTCACAAAGGGTGGTGAAGGTCGCTGCCGGAGGGTGCAAAAGATTACCTGCATCACTGCAAAGGACCATTTCAAAAGACCAGCTAAGTCTCTTCCATAAACCAGCTGAATCTAGTGCGAAACAGGTTCTGCAGCGAAAGAGGTGTTGCAGCGAAAGAGCCACTGCAGCCAAAGGGCAACCGTAGCGAAAGACGCAAAAAGATGTGAAAATCTCCAAGCCTGAAAGGGTACAAAAGAGCATTCGGAGCGAAAGAGTGTGGAAAGCAGCCGAAAGCCTGAAAGCATGTGGAACTTTCAAAGTACGGTCGAGTTTCGCAATGTGGGCTGAATACACGTAGTTGGTCTGGGCTCAATGCTTAAATTCAGCTGGATATGGCCAGCTGAGTGTGCATACATGCGTGGGCATATATGCGTGCAGAGCATTCACCTAGTGTACACGGAGGTGGGGTGCAGGGGTACACTCCGCGAATGAACCAGTCCAGTCACTGAGGGTGGAACTCCGTGAATGGACCGGTCTCTCCGCGGAGGGACATCCTCCGTGACTGGACTAGAACAAATCACATGTCTGTCTCACTGTGCGACACCGAGGATTACAGGCTTAACCGGCATGAACCTAAGAATCCACTACGCCCTACGAGAGTTTTCGGAATGAAAAGGACCGGATCTTTGAGGCTTGCGCAATGAACCTATGACTTGCTTTTTCTCAATAGACTGCTCGATCGAAGTATATCATCGGGTAGCTATTCTATGATGGGACAAGTTAGGTGGAAATCTCTCGTTCCTAGCTTCGCTAGCTACGTTCGTGATCACAACCAGGTAGCATGCCACAGCACCAGGCATGTGAGAATGGTATTGGAATATTATCATACTACGTTTCAGAAGTGTAAAGAAGATAACGAGACGTGTCTGATTATGACCAAGCCGTATTAGGCTTGAGTAATCCCCGATCCCCGGATTTCGGGCTTCACCTTTTTTCTGACATATTTTACGTTCGTACATACTCCTAGCCCTATTATTGTATTGGCGTCTTATCGCGTGGATTGTAGGCTGAGCATATCTGAACCAAATGAAGCGAGGAGGGCAGAGCATGTGCGCAGAAAGCCATCTGTTAGCCGCACCCCACATTCCTCGCCTCAAAACTCGAATTCTTTACCACCAATCATAATCGATCCCCATATCTCAGGTCCTTTGCGCTTGCTGGCAGTATCAGCAGATTATTGTCAGCCTTACCGTCATTTGTCAGCAACCCCACATCGCCACCGATGTCTTTGGCGAAACAGAAAGCCTCACGGCAATCTTCGCCCAACTCCAGAACCTCTTGTTACAATCAATGTACGAAACGATCTGCAGTCATGGTCTCGGCTGATTAGCTTGCAGTGATTGCGTTCTCGGTGTTAGACGCGCAGTTGCAAGAACTGGCTAGCTGACGACGCCAAGATCGGGCTGTGGAATGAAGTCAAGCGGACGCAGAAGGAATCTGTACTCACTAGCCTCAACGGTCAATATATGGGACAAGCTTGAAGTTGATGTTAACTATACTGATCTGGTGAGTGTATGGGTTTCACGTAGCCAGCTAATGTGGCCGCTGATGAATCCAAGCTAGTTTCAGACACAAGCCGAGAATATGATGGACGATATGCGGATACAAGTCGACAAGTTAGTGCGGACAATGTAGCTATTGGCACTTATGGAACGATTGAAACTTGATGGGAATGAGAGGTCCAGGGAGCACAATCTTGTGAAGATCAGCACAATCAATATGAATACGAGCAATAAGTCAGTGGTGGTAACGAAACAAGAGTCTTTGATACTATACCATGTCCGTTACCAATTCGAGGATACACTCATCGCAACTCAAGTGTGTACAAGCACTGCAACGAACACAGCAATGTTTCATTCCTCAGCGTCCACAAATTCGGGTCGCGTTAGACACAACTTTCCGGTTATCTCGCGCAAATTTTGGACATTGCTATAGTTCCCATTTCTGACTACTTCAGCACCGCCCAATGGTTTAATTCCAATATATCAGAAACTTCTGCCTATTCTTTTGCCTCAGACCAGGTTGATGACAAGAGTTTTAAGTTGCACGTAACACCCCGGAAAGCTCCGCGGAGCTTTCCGCGGTGGGATCCGGCAGCACTAATTCCACATACCTGTCCTAACGTGCTAGGAAGGTAGGTAAAAACACTCTGTTGTACTGCCTCAGTCAGAGAATATATACGAACTCTGCCGGGAGTGTCGCTTCTGCATGTATTCCGAGTGTAACAAAATGACTCGAGTTTAGCCTTAGGCTATCAAAGTGTTCGAGTCCAATATGGTCCTTTCAATGCTCGGTAGAAGGAGATCTTTTCACTAGTTGATTAAATTAGGTTGTAGTGAGCACTCAAGTTCTAAACATGAATCGGGGTGAGATTTCAGGCAATCAACACCCCACCGTACTACTCTGATTTAGTGTAACGACTTCGACTAAAGTACAAATCGCTGTAGGCAACAGCAAACCTAGATATTATTCAGGTAAAAGGGATCCTTTCTACAGTCGGCAGATAAACAGAGATTTTGGGTCGCAGGGAGGGTTACAACAGAACTAGGCGCACCAAGACCCAGCTGGGGTAATGGAACTGGCACTAGCCAATCCAATCAATCTATCTAAACCATCCATCTAATCTCAGTCCACTTCCTCCATATCTGTCCATCGGTATACGCGTTCTGGAGACTGCTACTGCTAAGGACGGCGCTTCTTGGCTATTCGATCAGCGAAGGAACAGCCAACATAACCTCAAACATGAATCATTCACTACCCCTAGATGCATATGACGTACCTACTGGCATATTTGAAATTCTTGTAGTGCTCCATCTAACTCTAACATTACAGTTTCAACCAATACTAGAGCTACAATAATTCAATTATACTCGGTACTTCTTCACTAACAAAAGTTCAAGCCCACATGTTTGTTGACTCATAATCACATGTAAATTCTTTCCTTCATAGAATGTCTTCTGGTACGCACAACATCGATCGCAGCTGATGATCGGCCGCCCTATTTTCGTATTTCACAGCCTAGCCGACTAGGCGGATTATTTCTCCACTTTTAGCGGAAGATACAGCGTGGCGTACTGCGGCCAATTCCGGGATATGTGGGTTGTAGGGCGGGCGAGAAGGTAGTTACACGTCAACGAGACACCCCAGCACATGAAACTAAAATGAAATGCATTTATGCATCCGAAAGTCTCAGCTGTAACCTGCTCAGATAGCTCTCTCAACAGCGATGTCTTCGGAAACAGCCCTAGAAATCTTTTTTCGTGAGGCTGTATCCCGGTACGAGCAACTTCACCAGCAAGGGAAGATCAACAGCGACCAACTTGCGCTCATCAAGGCACATACTGGACTAAGTGACGTCCTTGTCGCTGTGAATCACGCCAGAGCGAAAAATGAGCAGGACAGGAACCTTGTTGACCGGATTTTCCACAAGCTATCGCCCGAAGTAGTCTGCAAGCTCGATAGATTCTCCACGGTAGTGCATACAGCAATTCAATCCAGTCAGTAGTTTCCTTTACGCTGTCTTTCGGGAGGTGATGTCGTGCTTGGTGTGAGCAATGTTGACGTAATTATCATAGATCCGTCCATCGCTGCTCTCGTGTGGAGTTCTGTCAAATTTCTGCTTACTGTATTAGCCCACAACATCGCACAACAAGAACTACTATATTGATACCTCTAGATACTCCGAGACATTAATGGCGCTTATTTTAAAGCTTGCCATTTGGTCGAGGTTGTTACATTGAGCCTGGAGCGATATTCAATCTACGTCGATATACTTGGTGTAACAGAATTGCTATGGGCAAGACTTGTTGGGTTTGTATCAGCTGGCCTAACGTGGGCATCAACTAACTGAGGCTTCAGGTTCTACATGGATGTAATTAAGTTTGGCTTGGATGTAACGCATTTCTATGCAAGAACTCGGATGGGTGAGTGCCGAAACATGATAATGTGGGGCTATTGTTGATGTATTGCGTTTGCAGGTGCTGTAGGGACATCCATCTGGAAGTCCCTACAGCAACCCTTCGATAACGTCGAAGCCAAATTACGCCAATACGCTTTCGAGATTGACCTCGCTGCTCAGGCGGATCAGATGAGGATGATATCTGATGGTGTGTAACGGTTCTAATTATCCGATAATATAGCACTGACTATTTGATGAACAGGTTTCAGACGGGCAGGCAAGTTACATAAAATTCAATTATATACAGAGAAGTATGAACTAATAGCTTACGGTATCCAGAACAAGCTCGAAGTGAGCACTCCATCACTTGGCAACTTGGAATCTACAAAGTCCCGGATTTACTAAGCTGGAAATTTACTGGAAGGTGTGTTCCTTTCTCTTTCATCAAGCGTTGAGCGTTGAAATCTAAAATACAGATAAGGACACGCCAGCTAAAACATATATACACTATGCTATCCACGTCGGAATCCCGATCTAAAAGGGTTGCAGTGTATGGGATACCAGGAGGTGGGAAAAGCCAACTTATCCTGCAATTCGCCAAGTATATCCACGAGTTCAATCCAGACTGTAACGTATTCCACATCGACGCCACGAACAGGGAGAGCTTGGTTCAAGGATTCCAAGTTATCCATGCTTTGTTGCAGCTTCCCCATGAATCCCGTCAGGATATAATGACGGAAATGGTCAAAAACTGGCTCACACGGTGCTACCCTGGAGGGTGGCTTTTGTTGGTTGATAACGTTGTATCGATTGGCCTGGTGCAACAATTCCTTCCTGCCGGCGATAGCGGAATTATCCTTTTCACTATGCGCGACGAGATAGCAGCCAAATCACTTGGGGGGGGGCGCACACTGGAGTTGTCCTGTATGGACACAAACGAATCAGTGGATTTGATCTTGAAGGGTGCCGATATTGATCCATCAACTGCAAGTGCCAACGAGTTCGAACAAGCCGCAGCGCTCGGACGCGAACTTGGTGGCCTACCATTGGCCCTCGACCAAAGCGCAACTTGTATTTACTACAGGCGGTGGTCTTTGTCAGAGTACCTAGATCTTTTGCGACGTGAGAAGGTCAAAGCTCTCACTGTAAAATCTATTGCGGGCAGTAAGACCGTTCATGAAGTTTTTACTCTCGCCTTGATGAATCTGGACCCGGTTTCGGTAATTTTGCTGAAGCTGATAGTCCATCTGGATTGGCATAATATCCCGACGGCACTTCTGAAAGCTGGAACACAAAAGATCAAGTTGGTACCACCAGCACCGGACGTCACGACGAGTTTCCAAAAATCCACTATGAGGGGTTGTATTTGCGGTGGAATTAGAGCTGCGACTAGAAGGCTTTTCCATCAATCTAGCTCAGACGGATCTTGCTTAGACACAACAGAGCCACCACTACAGTCTGGTTGCGGACATATATCTTGTTCCAGTCCAACTATTCGACAGCTGTTCTGCAGTTCGGAGGAATTGGAGAAAGCGATTTCAAACCTCCACGCGGCAGCTCTTGTTAATAGAAAACAGGACGCTAGCATCTGGCTTCATGACCTTGTGTACGAAATGATTATGGATTTACTAGAAGAATCAGAACGACGCCAATTTGCAAAGCTCGCAGTTACATTATGTGACTGTTACTTTCCCGCTAGTGAAATAATAAAGGATCCTGTGTCGTGGGTAGAGTGTGAGGCAGCTTCATGCCATGCTATAACTTCAATGAGGAACATTAAGGAAATTGGGGTCGTTCTAGGTCAGACCTACCACCTCCAGAGCAAGGTGGCACTGTACTACCACAGCAGAGCACGATACACAGAGGCAATGAATTTGTTCCGCGCAGCATTAAACGGATTCAGGGCGATGTGTGGCGCGCAACACCCCTTCACATTGGACACTGAGCGCAACATAGGAGATGTATATTTTCATCTAGCGTGCAAATATGAAATGGAGGAGTGGTTCGGCGAGGGACAAGATACGGAAAACGGAGTCCACGGAAATCACCACCGACCAAGACAGCAAACTATCAACATTGCTACTGTTACCCGCTCACGAGAACGGCACGACGCAGCATTACAAAACATGGACAACACTATTCATAGGCCAAGAAGTACTGACACGACGATTTTGCCAACCTCACAGGAACGTTTCGCACAAGCATTATGGTTTTATAGACGAGCGTTAAAGGGATCTGAAAAAGTGAACGGGAGAAAGTCCCCCTTTACCGTCAGATGCCTCCGTAACACTGTTTCAGTGCTTCTTCGCCAGGGGAAGTACCAACAAGCGCGGGAATTGTTGGAGCCTGTATTAAAAGGGTTGCAATCGAGTGACGACCCATGGGCAGCACCGACCATCGCGATTATGGGTAACGGCTTTTATTTGCAGAATAAGTTTGAAGAAGCGCTGGAGTGGTATAAGCGAGCACTGGGGGGGTATAAAAGATCGTGTGGGGAGAATCATCCACAGACATTTGTCGGTATCTACAATGTGGCAACTGCACTTCTCGGTCAAGACAAATATATGGAGGCGCTTGAGCAGTTCCATGTGGCAGTGGATGGTCAAAGACAGACATTAGGCGCCGACCACCCAGATACCATCAAGACGGAAAGGGCTATGATCCTAACCAAGGAATTGATGAAGGCATCATATTCCAACAAATAGCGGAAAAATGCAATTATTATTGTATGAGGTATTCATTCTTCATGCTTATCCACCCCATAGCAGATCAAACACTAATGCACAACACTTCCAGTTTAAGTTTTCAAGTAGTAATGTAGTTTACCACGCGACCTTATACCGAGAGCGGATCCGATCAACAAAATAATTGATTTCGCAGACCCCTCAAATTCAAACGTTTTCTACATCATGATTACTGTTTGCAGTTATCGGAGACTTGTTGCGCAGGAGATTCAGCACTGGGGCGTTTACAATTGGTAAACGCAAGGGATTGTTACCACAACGACTTATCTTCGAACTTATGCTCGCAATCAAGCGCATGTCACGACTTTATTTCACATAACGCTCGTTTATATTAAACGATACGCTTTTAGCCTGCAAACAACTTTGACACAATGACGGGGTGGAGCTTAACTAGGGAGATTTTTTGTTTTCTTCAGTTCAATATTACAGTATATTTTCTCAATGAGCTGGGGCTGGTGGGAAACTATTATACGAAATGTATGGTATGTGGTGCTAGTGGAGGAAATTAGGGAATGGATTAACTCAGTGAGAATTGGGGTGTTGTCGATGTTCAATAATCTCTTTTATCTCATTTCATACTCATTACAAGCTATGAATTTACATGGGCAAAAGTGCAAATCGACTATAGACTGCGCTACGCGCTGCTCATATCAAGCTTCCCATGGGCCCCTGCGCGATGCGCAGTCTATAGTCGCCCATAGTCGGTCTATAGACATCTGTGCATGGGACTATGGAACAACATACTGCTGGCAGTCGATAAACCTCAGCCAGTCTTTACCGCCGGCAGGCTTCGCTGGAACTATACACACTCATTGAGAGCATTCTTGAGTGGCCAGTGTTCCTAAGCGGCCAGGCCAGCCCAGCTTTGCATAGGCCGGGCCTGCAGGCTTTTCCGGCCGGGCCTGCAGGTTTTTTCTTGGCGGACTAAGCCTAAACAGAATATTTTGTTCGAAAGATTCTCTGCTGCCTTTACTAAGAAAGTCTCAAAAGTACGAAACATAAACCATATCCAACTCAATCATCGTAGCCCTGCCATTGCCGTATTCCATCCATCAACCAGACCAAGGCTTATGCAGGCCGATGCAGGTTGTTTAAATCACGTGCAGGCCAGGCGGCTTCTAACCCAGGCCGGGCCGGGCCGCCCTTAGCGCAGGCTTTCAGAATGGAGGCCGGGCCGCTTAGGAACACTGCTTCCAGCAGGCTCACCTTGCCCGAGAGTTATGTGTATGCCACAGCTTCAATTGTCGGGAGACGGGACAATTACGGAGCACCCATCCTGCCGGATGCCAGGAACGGAGGCCTTATCATTGGGAACTCCTGAGGCTATCTGCGAATGCGAAGTGGCGGTTTCAATGTCGTAAATCTCAATTTCACTCATATTTCTCTGAAGCAGATCACATCAATAACTCAGGTTGAATTTCTGTTAGTTGATTTTGTACTCACCAGTATCCCAGCTCCATTGAGTGTCCCTTTTGGAAGCCTTACTTCCCCGAAAGAAATCAGGACGCCTCGTTTTCCCAATGGGACATACTCAAGATATCCATTTGTGACCGAAGCCCCGCCTAGAATACTCTCATTCTTCCAAACTGGCTTCTTATCCGTCATGTGCAGTGAAAGTAAGCCATCAACTGAAAGTTCACCGTCAGGGAAGTCTCAGACAACTTCATTAGTGTATCGGCCTTGGGCATAATAAAATACCCCTTCATGATAATCAATTGTACCAGCTCCATCGGTTATCCGTTGAAAGTTTGATTGGTCGGGTGTTTCAAGATACCATATTCCTGTTGAGAGAGTATATGACCACAAATCACCTGTATTGCGTTCCGGTGGCTCCTGATATAACTCTGAGGTTTGGTTGTACTTTGGGTAGGTGCCTCCAAAGACATAGAACTTATCTTCCGATATTTTGGAAACAAAAACCTGGCCATTTTCTGTGCATGCCTCTAGAGGTTTGGTTGAAGAGTGGAGCTTAAAATTCGTGTGATTAAACGGCTCCTTGAGATCGATCCAGGCTGTACGGGTATCTACCGGCAATGGCCAAAAGGAGGTCAGTAAGGTGACACCACAACGAAATTTTGGCCTGCAGTACTGTAGCTCTCATGGTAGGCATGTACCACAGACACTGTATCGGGTAATTGTACTCTTATCTTTGAAAATGGTCTGTTCAGAGAAATTGTATTTCGGAAACTGTTCCAAACTTCCACCATCAATATACAACCTTTCCCCGGCAACTACCACTAAATTCAAGCGTTGGTTAGAGCCATTGACACACACGGCTAAGGTCAGTGTGGAGACTTACAGCGCGATAGAGAGATAGAGTAATATGAATCGGTGTCCGAAGTTGGTATCAAGGCACGAGCGACTTCGGCGCCGTTGAATCCGCCAAAGAAAGGGTCCACTGCCACGGCCATGACTACTGTATGAAGATGTTAATTTTTGCGAAGCAGCTCGGCGGTAAGTGACAATCAAGGCGTAAGCGCCTCAAGTTAACGGGGATCGGCCGCAAAAATAATGCGAGAGGGAGTGAGACTGAAAATGAGTTTTCTTCTTCGAAAAAGCAAACTTTCTATCACCTACACGCTCAAATTTGGGCGGATTTGTTGCACTTTGGGATACCAGTTTCATGTGTTCCACCAATCCGTTTCCGTTGTGCATCACCCTCACATTTTATTCAACCAATCATATATTCTGTAGCAAACTGCAACAAATCTGCCCAAATTGAGCGTTTAAGGGATAGTGACCGAAATATTCACTGCAAACCATTCCCATTCGCCTTAAATTCGAATGACCAAAGAAAAAAATCCCCAGTCATCCTTCTTCACCAGAGGCATGCATGACGTCTATCTTTGACCTAGCTTCATATCTAGTTCCTTTATCCTCCTTGTATTATTCGCAGATTAAAACCCCAAGATACGATTCGCTCAGTTACATCCACCCCCAACAACACTGAGCGGAGTGCATAGTCGGTGGTCTGATAGCTGATTTCCGCGCGCCGAATATCCTCCCTGCTACTTTAACAGTCGCCTTTATATTCGTACTACAGCTAACTCCAAACCATCGCACCCGATAAGCTTGGTTATGGGCACCAGGCATCCGCAGATTAGCGTTCTTTTATGTATAAATCGCCACATCATTGTTGTGATCAAGTTGGAGGAGAATTGCTGCCAGTACTTAATGCCAGTGTTCCTAAATGGTCTAGCCCGGCCGGATCTTCGCTAGTGCAGGCCTGTAACTTGAAGCCTGGCTGGCTAGGACTCATATTTCTGCTGCAAATCGCCATGTCTTAAGTAGGCCACTAGGATATACGTAGACCAGTGCCGTACATCAGCAGGACGGCCTAGGCTTCTGCAGGCCTCGAAGATATATGCAGGCTTCAAACATATGCAGGCTGGCCCGGCTTTAAATTAAATCATAGGCCTGGCCGGCCGGCCTACGCTAGCAGCGGCTGGTAAAATGTAGGCTAGGCCTAGCCTGCCTGCAGATATCCAAAAAGCCCGGCGGCTGACTGGGCGGCTTAGGAACACTACTTAATACTTTCATTTAACCTCTATACATCATCTCTATCTAGGAAGCGACAGTCGCAAACTACCAACAGCTTAAATTCTAGGAGAACATTGGAAGATACGATTAGAGTAGTCTAACCTTGTATTAGTTCCCTCCATCTAAGAATCTTATATCTGATGCTTGACCTTTTATACTGCTGCAATTTAGCGGCATTCTCTGCGACGGAATGCGAAAATCCATGTTAGACGGTATCTAGATCGTCCTCTGAATCTGACCGCGTCGGATGTCGTATGTAAATGGGGGCAATCCTTCGATGATTCGCAAACCTCCTTAGATGCTTCGGTAGACACAAGAGGATAATTCTGTGAAACCTCCGACACCTCCACTAGCCCAATTGTCGAAGTAGGAGCATTCATTTCGGTTTCGATTTCAATTTACGGAATCGCCTGATGATGAATGAGAATGGGAGAGGCTTCAGAGGAAACCGCACGAGGCGGGTAAAAGTCGGAACGGCTCGGAACGGCTCGGAACGGTCAGTGTCACGGAACCACTGGAAAGGCATCAGTCATACGCGAGAACGCCCACGTGGGACTGAAATGAGGTTGCACTAAAATGTTACATCTTGAGTCCTTTCCCTTTCTATTTTCTCTGTACTATAATATGTATATGTAACAGTTTGTACGATCCGAAACCGAGTGCTTGATTATGATGCCGAAGGTTATTCTGGGTTCCATGTGAAGGGATTCTTCAGGCAGAATCACTTCTACAAACCCCCAGCAGCTGACGCTAATGAAGGATCCAGGCGGAGAGGTGGTACGTAACGACTGGGCAGGCGTCTATCTATTCTCAAGAGCGCCACAGGTAGTACCATTCTTAACCCTGAGAACGTGACTAGATAAGCGGTACTCCCATTGCTGAAGACATATTCTACTACGGTGTGACTACGGTGTTGTCGATTCCGTATTATCAATATTATGCACAACGTATCAGCTGTCAAAGGTATAATCAAGCTGCGCCAATTAAGTTGCATTGTGGATACTTTGGCCGCTCCTGAGCACGGCACGGCTGTAATTATTGCAAAGCTTTTTCACTGGCAGGCTACAAGGTTCATGCCAAGAAATTGTATCAGCGGTTCGTCCTTTACGGCCTTGCAAACTTTGGTGGAAGTGGGAAGGTGCGGTTGCGGGCGGCTGCGGTTTCGGTTCCACCTTACGGAACCGCCTGATAGTCGTCGGAAGGAACCGGGCTGTAGAGAACTTAGGGTGGCACCAAGAATCTGGCTTCGAGGTGACGGTGCCAGTTGCAGCTAGGATTAGTACAGCGGGGACGATGTGAATATTCGTTGCTGCAATCTGCAGAAGGATGCGAAGGATCCCGTGCAGCTGAAGTTATGAGGCTTCGGGTATGCTGCACTATCGGCATGTTCTGTCGGAAGTTCCGAGTGCTTGGCTTTGATAGCACTCCACCTCCGAACATTGACGCGTTGCTAATAGCCTGCTTGGTCGACAAAATGTACATATCTGCGCAAATAGCTTAGCGGCCCCAATAGGTACATCCTACACCGTGTTTGTCGTGTAAATAAAAGGTTGTTGGTGTTGGTTACCTCGCTATTAGTTTGGCACATATATCGCGATTACAGATAACCGCCGTGCCAGATTTGATCCCGGAAGATTCAGCTGGTTCTTGGTAAAACCCGAGCTGCATGTTGTGCAAACCTGGGCTAACTCACACTTTCTCACACTTCGGTTGAGCCGGCTGGAGATGCGAGGGTCTAGCTTAGGATAGACTAGTCCCCACAATCACTACATACCTGAAACAAACCGGAGAGCTTTATTACTTTCGAATTTTGTTCTATAACATAGTAGATCTGCAAATAGTCTCCACTGTGAATCATTTAGAAACTATACCATCAATTTTCTGGGAGCATCCGATTCCTCTCTAGCCGTCTGGACAAAACAAATTGACAGCACTTCAACAACATTCCTGAGTTTACTACTGCTGTACTTAGTCTTTGACCAGGAATATTCCTACCTAACGCATAGTTTACATAGCCTCACATATAGAATAGTTAGTACTAGCATGTGACATTGATATCATATCTAAGCCCTGTTTTTTGATCAGCTGCCTAGCGTACACCTCGCTTCTTTAGCTATTGAAGTTTCTTATTTAGTTGGAGAGCGTATTATATAACCGTTTCTGACCCAAAGTTCGGCCCGCATACCCCACCTTTCCCGGCGCCCCTATTACACTATACGGTTTCTCCCAATGACTCCGATTCTCAGCCATCAAGCGGTTTCGCAAGTGAAAATCGAAATCGAAGCTCTCGGCATCTACAGTGGCTCATCCCGCTGTTCCGGTGGATGCTATTCATCCTACCGAACCTCCCATTCCTTTGATGGAATCCGTTTCTCTTACCAAACCTTCCGCATCCGGAGTGACATCTGTTCATCGGTCCGAACCACCTACGCCGCCGAACGACTACCCCAGAAACCCGGCTGTTTTGGCCTCTACTGTTGAGGATACCGTCAACGAACCGGAGCGGTGTACCAGTGATATCTAAGTTTAAGTGAGCAGCAGAAAGTGGGGAAAAGTAGCGGCATATCCCTTGTCCTTAGAGCCGTAGTTGGGATGAATAAGCACTGAAAACACCGATAGCATGTCCTGGCAGCGACCTTCTTTGTGTGATGAATACCTGCCCAAGGCGGCACTTGTAGATAATCAATCAAACTCTCTTTTCTCTAGCTTCGCAGTAAGCGACCGCAGATCGCATTGGGCCTCGGACGCAGGCGCTTAGCACGTGCCGTTTCACGCGGATCGGCTCGTCAAACCTTAAACAGGCTAACTATCCTCGGCATGCACCTCCGTACCGAGGAATGTGGGACTCGGCATATATAAAGAAAGACGATAGTGCCAACGAGTAAAAAATCCAGTCGAAGAAAACGCAATGAAACTACTCTACTTTTGCCGCAATGTGCTAAACCAGTTTCATCAAGCACAGTTTCTCACTCATGTGGTTTCGAACACTCTTGTTAAATATGGGGAGAACCGTGTGCGTGTATAGACTTAGATACAGAGAGAATAGAGAAGGAGAAACACGTGAGTTATATATGAGAGAGAAGTGTGCCAACATTCAGCCCCGCTAGCGGTCAACTCGTGTCAGCTCAATATCTACATGCAACACACTCAGGTCTAGCTTTGGAGTGTGTTCGGGTTGGGTAGACCGGCCCGGTCGAAGGCCATATCTGACCGGACTGACCACTTGCGAACACTGATCGCGCTTCCGTTTTGCTTTCAAGTTGCAGCTTAATTTACTCATTTCCTATGTTGAAATAGTGAAGGGAGAAGGAGAAAGACTCGAGCTATATATGAGAGAGAAGTGTGCCCCTTACTACCAGCCCGGGCCCGTTCTAAATGTACATGCAACATCTCATCCTCCTATACTAATGACATGGAACTAACAACCCCACCATAGATATTAAATACCCGCTGTAGTAAGTTCGCTCTTGAGTCGAGCCACCAAGGTGATATGTCCTGCTTCTTCTGCAGCCTGTATTGCTGTTACATCTCCATACTCAGCTGCAGGCGCGTTGATATTGGCACCAGCCCGTAGAAGTGCAGTCACCACAGAGCCATAACCTCCTCCCGCAGCAGCCTGCAGCGCTGTTCGTCCAGAATGTGCAGATCCTGGAATATCGGCATCAGCATTAGCCTGTAACAGATAATTTACCATATCCAAATACCTGCTCCAGCGGCAGCTTGTAGCGCGGTTTGCCCGGCATACTCAGCTGTGTTGGACCAATCCTGGCGAAGAGGGAAGCGTACGTCGACTTATGGTGCAGCTGCCAAATTGGTGATGCGTATATTGACTTGTCTATTCATCTATTTGACACGTATACAAAGTGAATGCGGCTCCACCGCTCAGCCCTAACCTAACACCACGTGATGACCGCACTCAAAGTCTGCCCTACAAGCTGCAGGTGCATTTATGTTGGCATTTGCCTGTAGTAGTTTGTTGACCATATCCATATGATTGGCTTCGGCTGCAGCCTGGAGTGCTGTTCGACCGGAATGCGCAGATGCCGGCGTGTTGATATTCGCCGCGGCCTGTAGGAGTCGGTCTACTGTGTCCGGATCTTCTCCGGCGGCAGCTTGTAGTGCAGTTCGACCGACGTAGTGTGCGGAAGACGCGTTGAGGTTTGCGTTCGATCGTAATAGTTTGTCTACCATATCCAAATGACCTGCTACAGCGATGGCCTGGAGTGCTGTTCGACCGGAATGTTCAGCTGCTGGTGCGTTGATATCGGCACCAGCATGCAGAAGTCGATCTCCAGAACCAAGTAACCTCCTTGAGTGACAGCCTGTAATGCTGTTCGACCAAATCGTTCGGCTGTTGGCGCATTGACATCTGCCTTGTCCTCATGTCTGAGCAGTCGATCAACCATAGCTAAATGGCCTTTGGCTGCTGCTGTTTGTAACGCAGTTCGACCGGAATGCGCCGCAGCTGGTGAATTTATATCGGCTTCGACTTGTAACTGTTGAAATAGTGATGCTAGAGAAGCTTGATTGTATATTATCTAAGAGTGCCACAAGGCGATATATATATGAGTACAAGTGTGAATGCGTGCGTACGCATCTATGTATAGACCCTTCAGGCCGACAGCAATCTCCGGTCATACGAGACTCACCTCCGACCATACGAGACTCACCTCCGGCCATACAAGAGTCATCTCCGGCCATAAGATGGCAGAGACCTATCATGCAATAGTAACAGTCGGTCAAACACTGTGAGATGGGCACCTGCTGCAGCGGCTTGTAGCGCAGTTCAACCGGATCGAGCGGGAGAGAGGTTGACATCTGCATTCTCCCTCAGAAGTCGATTTACCACGGCTAACTGGCCAACCACTGCGGCAACTTGTAGTGCTGTTTGTCCGCAAGGTTCGGCCACTGGTGCATCAATATATGCTCTGTTATCTATTAGTAGATCGACCATGGCTAAGTGCCCTAATTCGGCAGCGGCTTCTAAAGCTGTTCGTCCAGAAAGCTCGGCTGCCGGCTCGTTGACATTCGCCCTAGCTTGTAAAAGCCGATCCGCCACAGCCAAGTGAGCTCCTTCAGCAGCTACCTGCAGGTAGGCTGAGATGAGCTGAGGCCAATAGAAGGAGATCGACCACTGCCAAGTGACCACCAGCTGCGGCGGCGTGTAGTGTAGTTCGATCCGAACTTCCAGCTGCAGGCACATTGACATGAGCTCCCGCCGTAAGAAGCTTATCTCCTACAGTCAAGTGACCACCAGCAGCGGCGGCCTGCAGTATCGTTTCGCCATCGAACCGTTGATCTATATCGAAGCCATAGCCACACAGTATGTGCATGATATCAGCGTAGCCTAGGGAACACGCAAGAAATAGAGGTGTCATGGCGCCCCCGCAGTCAAGATTGGAGTATGCGCTGTTGCCAGTTGTTGGTATTTGATCGGTAGTTAGCATCAAGAGCCCGACATTGCCGTTCTTAACAGCCCACCAGAACTGCGGGGCAAGTGGGGGATCATCCATGTTGCCCTCCAACTCCCAAGGTACGGGAAACCAGTGAAGTCAACCGTCCCGGCAAGACGGCCGGCAGACATCCATCGTCACCGGTGGACATCGGGCGGTTATAGCTTATTTTGGATTGAACGAAATGAAGCTTCGAAAGTGCGCGGTAAGAGATATAATTGAATGTTCCAAACTGTTTCACACTCAATCTATGTATAGAACTACATTGTAGAGCATAAGTAATAGTAAATAAAGACGGTATATAAAGGTTGGTGAAGTATGTGCTCATCGACACTTCTCTTCATCAAACTCTTGAGTGCCTGAAATCATGGGTGCAGCAGGGCTTAATCTTCGGAGCAACTGAGTCAGATATGGTCAGGATGGAGCAGATACTGAAAGATCTTGCGTCAGAGTCAGGAGATTAGATGTAGCTAGTTTGATAGTAGTTTATTATTTACACTGTGGATGTCCATAGATGTCGGTGGATGACGGCCGGGAACAGCAATCCATGTGTGCCCGGCCGACATTGCGGTCCGTCCCTGTCCTGAGTCAAAATAACGGCACCGTTTCCGTCCTGCATCCGGACGGGCGGCAAGGTGCCGTCCCGTCCCCGTCCTCGGTGATCCCGGACGGATGGGGTGGTTGCCTTCGCTGCGGGAAACTGTTGATCCTGAACCAGATCCGTGAACAACCTCCAGGCGACACCATTATCCGAGGAAAGATCAGAACAGTGGTCGAGCTAGGGTTCAGTGGCATAGCTCAGTAGTCGGAACTTTTCATTGAGAGCATCTGATGGGTCGTGGTTGTGGGTTGCCCTGGTATTCAGTTTTAGAACATCGTGAATGTTAACAGGCGATGAATTCTGTGTTAGCCATAATTGTCGGGCAGCAAAACCCCTTGAACGTCGCATTATTGAACTCCCCATCATCCAGGATATCCATCCTGAGGGTGACATATCAATGGTCGATGCCGGTGGTTTTCGCGGTGACGAAGCTGCCTGGGTTTAGAAGTCGGCAAAAACCTCAAATAAGTAAGACAAACTCCTGCAATCAGACTATTTGCTTCCCGCATTTGAATATAGAATCCAGGGCTCAAAGCCCCGGAAGGCTCAGAAAGCAGGAAATACCAGGCAGTAGAGTAAACAAATTGAACAACATCGCCATCCTCTGAATGTGCTAATATGACAAGATTTCCACAGTACTGCAGCATCTTTGTTTGGCTTGTCGGGAACCGAGAGCGTCCTTGAAACCAGAGTGTATCGTCAGGCTTGAATGAAATTGCTTCAACCAGCTCCTCCAAGTGCAACGGCCGTCTTGCACCAGCAACCCACTTTAACATCTTCCTGGCAACATCAGGCCTTCGGTGTTCAATAATCCTCTCCAAAATTCGGGCATGTTTCGTTTAAACCACGCAGGAACCTGGTGAATGGTCATCATCATTGCTTTCCTTGCAGATGTCGTCAAGTTGCAATGCAACCCAAAAAAACCTATGTATGCAGTTAGAAAAAGGGTTAATTGAATGGACATTAAGTGCTGTATCATACATTCCCTGGGATTTGCGAATGAGGACATCTCTTATTTCTTCTAACATCGACGCGTTCCCCAGAACTAAGCTTCCTCAACTGTGTTCTTTAACTTGTCTTTGACAAAAGCCCTAGTGTCCAAGCAAATTGTTGGAAAATCGAGTGATATTTTAATGAAGGAATCCAGTGATTCCGAAATTTCAACTTCCTCACGGCTGGATATCAGAATCTTGATATGGTCATACATCGCCATCAGATCTGTCAAATGGGGCAATAAATACCATTTATCATTGTTACTGCACTCATCAATGCCATCAATGATGAAATACGTGATATTCGGAAGCTGAACAGCCGAGGTAAGTGTTTCCATCAATTCCTCAACTGTTGGTGGGCTATGGACAGCCTCCGAGGCATAGAAGCCCCCTAGTTTTACTTCAAGTTCCGGAGGTATTGGTAACACTTTCAAGATCTGCTTCCCAAAACTAACTATCACAGTCCGTATATTTAGTGACCTGCGATTCGCAAAGTCGCAGAAGAAACAGCAAATCATTGAGGTCTGCTGCCGGAGCGAAAAGATATAGTCGATAATCCCCGTGGTCATTATGGTCTTGCCTAAGCCTCTGCTCAATGTTATACTCCATCGCTTGAACATGGGTCGGAGTAAAGGAGAAGAAGGGTAGCGGAAAAAGATCTCCCCAACTTAGCTACCTTTTAGCGTTCATAGGGAATAGAAATTGCTGCTAACTGTCTGGTATGCGAGCTGCACAAACTACAAAAATCGCAAGCCTACTCAAATAATACGGTACTCTACTGTCTTTTCTTTCCGTCTCATCGTCATAAACTACACCTTTCAGCACAAACACAAATTAACATGTTTGGCGATCACATACGAATGGGCAAAGATACTGTTAAAGAGTAGATTTTCTCTACAACGGATGCGTTGAAGGAAGGCTGACTATGACGTCTGCATCCCCAATTCTCATCCCTATACCGAATTCATTGGTCTCCTTGTACTTCTCGCAAGACTGTCGTATACCGATTTTTACTCTCGTATCCGCTGCGCCATCGACTCCGGGGTTGTTCCATTAGCCTGGGCTATGTAATCCAACTCTTACTACTCCGCCACACTGAAAAATTCAGGATAGGTTCTTGCAAATGCAAGCTCTCACCGGAAGCGGAGCCTCCCCGGACATAGCGTGGTGACTGATGGCGCTAACTCGTTCGGCAGTCTAACCATGAAAGGAGATAGCCACCGGCCTAAATTACACCAATGGGAATGCGTCGTAAAAACAAGCTTTAGTACAAAACCTTGTCTCGTCCCCAGTCTCTTGCTGCCTTGCTCGCAAGCCCGCTCTAGTAGCTATACACGAGACAATACAGAATTAAGTCTGTACACAGTTAAAAATACACAATTGGAAAAAAGTACCGTCAGGTTGATATACACATCGCGACTACATACTTAAGTAGTTACTCTACCTAATTCTGGTTGGGAAGACATAGGTTACGACTGAACACGGAAGTAATACTCTTCGAAGCTTCGCGAATATGTCGACTGCTTCCAGTCAACATTCACTACCAGTCGGCTGCACATAATCATTATCAGTCTACTTTCCACCTTGGTCACTAGCAGCGCAGCATGGAACCGCTGTCCTAGAACTGAAGGGCTGAGATTTGCAACACATTCAACTGAACGGACAAGCTAGCGGGTGCGGGGAAGAGCTTTGTTCAAACCCTCGCCAATACCCTTGATCACTGTTGTGGCGCTGGCCCATGCCCACCGCCATTCAATTATTTTACTAGCAGGAGGAAGCAACCCGCTTAGAATATGAACAGTGATGTCGGATAGTCCAAGAGAGCAAGCAGGGTTTTGCCCCAGCAACAAATAGCGCTAGCCGACTATAGACTGCTGATCTAACTGCTCTACAATGTCAACCTGGCAAGCATTTCGCAATTTCTGTACCACCAGTCAAACAACAAAGTTCATGCCTGCTGTTGCTTTTCCCTATAACCCATTCAAATCTTTGATTTTTATGCTGGTTCTCGCCACTTGCTGTTCATGAAAGTTCTAGTATAGCTGGTTGAGGGTCTTGTCTAGGTAGCATGATCCTCACACCGTTGCACCAGAAGACTGAAGTATTTCTAACCACGTATCAGCCCCTGCCCTCGCGTTATCATATCTTTGGTATGTGCCGTTGTAGACCTCTGCTCCTCGACAATAGATATAGACAAAGCGATAGGGTTCTCATGACTATCAAAATATTTCACATCATCCCGTACGTACCTCATGAAGTTCAGTACGAAAATTAGATATTACCAGAGAAGCGGTAGCAGTTGCGATTCGATACATTTGGTGTCAGAACCTCGGTTCTGGTTCAGAAAACGCCCGACGATAGACATGACTGCAACAGGAACACCCCCGGTCTTGATTGCTAGATTCAGCCGAGTGGAACAGTCCTCGATTAGCGCTGTAGTCACTAGACCCTGTCCGGAGAAGTTCCGGCAAACCTAGCGAAGGACACTCGTGCGGCTGAATGCGTGAGGCTACGAGCTGGGTGCCTGGTTATATATTTTAAGAATGTCGAGCACTTAGTATCACACGATTGGCGAAGCAGTGTTATATCGACGTCATACCTCCAGCTCGAGAAACTATGCGGAACAAGTGCTCAAAAAGCCAATTAAAAGTAGATGGAGATATTCCGGTTTACTTCGCCGGAGCCTAGCTCGACTCAAAAGTGAAAAATCGGGCTAACAATACCAAAAGCTCTAAGATCCTGCTAGATGTTTATAGTGCTACTAGACCTTTCGGATCTACACACCAAACTCAGTGATATGAATTCTGTACCCCAGACACCAGCTGATACATCCAGAACTACTTCCCAGAGATGCTAGTGGTAAAGATTCAACCGGTTGCGGACCGTAGAATATTTCACAATAGCAGTTGAAATACGTCAAGCTTGAGCTCAGCATAAAACACATCGGTCTACTGACTGCAGATTCTGGTATGGTCAGGGATTTCGAGTGCTTAATTGTGCCGGACCTCCGCACTGTTTCACCATCATGGTCATATGCGCCTAGAATGTTTCTCAGCTACTCGTTTCTCCCCTTCCTAAATATACTATTGTGCCTTGTGTATATTGGTGAGTACAAGTAGTTATTATGGAGTTTATTCTCACCATACCCAAAATGAGAGTTTTTGCTTATATTTATATCTAAGGTTACTAAGGCGCAAAAATGAAGATCCTTTATCAAACATTATTACATAAACCCAGTTTACTATCTAGCCCCGATTGTTCTCTGCATTACCAGTAATTTGGTCGCTCTGACCAATAGATAAGGAGAACCCACCCATGTCAATAACCACCCCTCATACACTGTGACTTAGGCCACTACTCTGACTCCCTCGCTCCCCAAGTGCCATCATCCAGTCATGCACTCTCTGTATTTAACAAGGGTGGAAGGGGTACCATATCAAGGGTTTAGGCATGACTGTTTCAAATACTGGTCGTCTAGCCTGATTCAGGAACTGTTGCCACTGCGCATCAGCTAAGGAGCAAGAGCAGTCAGTACCGGCTTCCTGGATAGTAGTTGGAATTACTGACCCCTTCTTAATCAATTTGCTCCGCAATAATCAGAGTCATTATCAGAATCAAAGAAATCGAGTAGGTCATCTTGATCAGAATAACTAATGAATGATGACACAAGTTCTGGCAGTTTGCCTCTCCTGAATGGAGGTCCATGTTACATGATCATCCAATAGCTGCACAGGTTCTGAAGCCGGGGGTGTTCAAATAGCCCTTCAAGTGGATAAACAGATACTGCTGCAGAAGCTGAAGGTTCAGTGGGTGAACAGGTACCACAGGAGAAGTGGATGGAGTCATCTGAGGTGATGCCGGATGCGTTGGAGCCCTGGTGTTAGTTTCGACTTGCAAAACCTCTGCACGATGGATGAGGGCCGGAGAGCCTTTGTAAGCAGTTCAACCATCATACGAGGGAGCCTTTATGAGTCAATGTTTAGGGAATACAGATGACGCTTAAACGAGAGGAAGTTTGGAACAGTTAGAAAGAGTGTCTGCTACCAGAAAGGTCACAGGGCTGTGGTGCTGATGCCTGAAGTCACCCAGGTAATCAAACCGGATTTGTAGAGCATGTGAATTGATGCCAGAGGCATGTGATAAGTTTGTCTCATGCCCAGCCTCCGGTGGTGTTGCCACTCGTACCGCGTTTATCCAGAGGAAGCAAGCTTGCGGGCGAAGGCAACGAGAGTCTGGGGACGAGACAAGTGATTAGTGACATTGCGGAATTCTGTCCGTTTTTTAATTTTACGCTCCCGATATCACGTCCCTCTCCATCCCAGGCCGGATCAGACCGTGTTCTTCATCTTCTCCGTGCGGTGTCTCTGTGTTACCTGTGAGCGAAGTCCTTGGTTAAATCCCTGCGCTGATGTCAACTTTAGGCTTGTGCTAGCGTAGCGAAGCTCATACGAGCGTGGCTTAACACATGATAAGTTCCGTCAAAATTACCGTGTGCCTAGTTATGACAGCCTCATCTCGAAGGTTGATATCAACGTTGTACACGTTGCAACATCATAGCGTCTCCAGCTGGGATGAGAAAATGTGTATCTCTTTTGAAGATTTCAATTCTCTGCAGTGAGAACTTATAAAAAGTTCTGAATATTCCGTAACAACACAACTCTTGATGGAGCGAAACTTCATCCAACTCGCCTCAATTCCCAATAGAGTGTATTCGATTATTACAGCGAAAGTCCGAAGAGATCGATTAGAATCTCAGAAGAAGTATACGAAGAAGAAGTATTGCGAGTATAACGATTTCAAGATGTGTTCGAAAGGCAAGCATATACTGAGAAGAGGATTCAAGAGGAGATATTGTAGTATTCCGATCAATGTCTGAGCAAGTCTAAAGAACTGTTCTCTAACCTGAGAAACAGTATCTATATATATACAATAATAAAAGGGTGATTGTCCGTGACCTCGGTCGCGGATCAATAACCAAAACAGGAAGAGAAAAACTTCGCAACTGTACATAAATACATAAGAACCGTAAAGAATATAACAGAACCATCTAGGCGCATTCTTCTAAGATAAGCGCTGATAAATCCCTCTTCCAACGGAACAAAAAGAAGGTTCTAGATAAGTTCTAACCGGAACCTTCTAGACAACCTAAACATAAAAGATAACAAAAGTATTAAAAGTTATTAACACACCACATTATTCTTATCCATAAAGTACCATCTTATCGTAAGGAGAATACTTAAGAAAGTACAATATTAGTAAAGCGAAATGTAGATACTTCCGTATTTTCAATAGAGTGGTCATCGTTCGGGATTCTGGTTGAGAGGTGACAGGATCTATATTAACGGCACTGTCGAGGTAGGAATCACCGTTTGTCTCGACGAAGCATTCGCTCTATAAGGCTGTGCGAACTACACGGCTACACGAGCGGCGACTCTAATCCTCGCAACAGCAAGCGGATCCCGTCAACTAAATCAGCGCTAGCAGGGAAACTAACCGTACGGTACCCATTTGAGAAACCCGCTAAACAATGGTACATATCCAGACGTGGGAGATGCTAGATGGTATGTCAATATCGCTGGAGATTCTTGCATGCTGTTGAAAAGATACCGGACTTTTGTATGCTGTTAGATTTATAAATACAAACAATAATACGTCTATATAGTAGCGAGAGCTTACCACCCTACAAGTAGGCTCTGCATACTGCACGATGTTGCGCATCGGAATCAGCGTACCCTGCACATGCAGAAACGTTTTGTGCCACCATCACGGCATCTGCTATCTCAGCTGTCTGCATGTCTCAGAATCCTACAATTTGATGCCAACAGTATTTAAAGCATTAGGTGGTTCCAACATCCAACATCCAAAACGATGCCAACTTGTTGCATTTCCGAACCCGATTAAGTCACCCAATTGGCAAATCGAATTACGTACGTGGCGGCTAGTTGATAAACCGCACTTGCCCCAGGATACTTCATTATTCAAGGCGGAAACCGCGAGCTTGCACAACATCGAATGACGATGTGTTACGCCGCGCTCAACTCAACGTCCATTTGTCTTAAAGCTGGGATCTTTGAGTCGGGAGGGGCTACGATCTGGGAATAGGAACCTGGGGCGGGAGCTTAGAGTCGATGGCAATTGGAAGGAGAGCAAGGGGCACGGGATCGAGTAGGTCTTTGGAAGACGGAATGGATCGCACCTAGAGTAATGAGTCGATGGGAGCTGGAAGATCAGAGTCGGAGTCAGTGGAAACTGTGAACTCGGAATCGGCGGAAGCTGGGAGCTGGGAACTGAGAACTGGGAGCGCGTACTCGATCGGAGTCGGGAATTGGCAACTTAGAGTCAGAGTCGATCGCAGGTGGAAGCTGGCAACACGAAGTCAATATTGCATGATAGGTCTCTGCCATCTTATGGCCGGAGATGACTCTCGTATGGCCGGAGGTGAGTCTCGTATGACCGGAGATTGCTGTCGGCCTGAAGGGTCTATACATAGATGCGTACGCACGCATTCACACTTGTACTCGTATATATATGGCCTTGTGGCACTCTTCTAATATATATACACATGGTTTGTCGGCTCGAAGCATTCTCATTGGTTGACTTGCGGTATGTACCTCTAAGAAGGATTTTTATTGGCTGACAACCCACAGCTTCAAGCATTTTGATGGCTTGGCATACCCCATCAAATATCCTCAAATATCCACTCCCAATTAAGTATTTAAGTTCAACTCTGATCATAATGTAATGTTTACATGAAATGTTCAGAATTGAATGCTCCTGCACCCCTGAGTCTCAAATTGAGCATATCTTCAAAATCTATCAAATGAATATCGAAAATGGTCAATTCTTGGTATCTGGTGGCAATTTTCGAGTGTATTTGTACAGCCACTCTCTCAACTTTGATGATATGGTAAATCTGAGATGTGGAGGTGAAACAGATTGAAGGTATGTACTATTCATGTATACATTACATCATGATCAGAGGTAAACTAACAGTTGCAACTCTATTAACTCAGCCTGCAAGTATATCCTTAAGTATTTGCATCGAAATGTGCAGCTGAAGATGTAGCATGGTTTGGAGACTGGCGCATGCAGACACACTAGAGTAGTGGGTGCCAATAGACTACACTTGTGATCTTACACATAGACTATCAATCTGTTACTTAGTTGCAGTTCAATCTTGCAACTCAAGCTATGTTATTGGTTATTTCCCTACTGCATTCTCAGCTATAACAGCATTGTCTGCTGAAATGGCAGTATGGTTTTGCCAGTCTCCTTCAAGAGTCATCCAACTACTTCCAACTTCTACCCAAATTAGAACACAATACCTATGTCAAAGCACATTTGTGACACCCTGTTGTGGTTTGCAAAGCCAGAGTACTAAGAACATTGTTAGGCAAGATAATATACATAGTATCTTCCACAATCTGATATGAGACACTGCAAAATCTTCTGTTGGCACTATCTATTCACACAGTCACAAATTGTTCTGCTCAGTAAGTTTGGCCATTCTGATTGCATGGTGCTTGATCTTCAGTTGTAACACTGCTGAGCAGTTTTGTATCCAGCTAACTAAGAACAAGTCCAGCTCAAGTATCTTCTGTCAGCCAAAAGCCAACTTAGATTGATCACGTCCAGCCAGCCAAAAGCTAGCAAAACTCCATCATCTCCAGCTCAATATTAGCTAGCCCAGCAGAATCACCTCCAGGAATCCATAGATTAGCCCAACACAAATGCATCTACTCAGCTGAGAGCAAACCCAGCTCAATCATTTCCAGTCAGCCCTGGGCTCTCTGAGCTAGCCACAGGCCAACCCAGTATGACTGTATTAATTAGGCAAAGAGCTATTTTGGCTTAATTGTATGCAGCCAGTTCTAAGCCAACCCATCTCAATGATCTTCACCCTGTCTTCATCCAACTTGCCCGAATGTCCTCTCTGTGCCTGGTGTGGGAGATACCTCATTGAGCATTCCCTGCTCTACTCCCTCACATTCAACTCAATTTGCACCCTAAGTTTAAAGTTCTATATTGTATGTTCTAAGATCAAGGTTCAACTCTAAAGTACTTCACTCTCTCTCACTCATGGTTACTTTCTTTTTTTGCACTATTAACAGATGTAAAGACAACTGTAATTGAGGTAACCAGCCAGTACTTAATGATTATTGGCAGCCCACAGAGAGCCAGTCTGATCACATTGTATCCAGCCAGCTGAGAGTCATTTTACCATGATTGTGTACAACTAGCCAAGAACTAACTCAGTTCAATTATATCTAGCCAACAGAGATCCAGACCTTCCAAGTCATTATCATAGTCCAACTGATTGAAATGCTGATGCATCTGTCCATGTTTGATACATCACATCCAACCAGTCAAGATTCAGACCAGCTTGATCCTTTCCAGCCAGCTGAGGGTAATTGCAGCTTGATTATTGCCAACCATGTGATAGTAAGCCCAGTATAATTGTTTGCAGCCAACTGCAAGCCAGCAAAGTTCAACTGTCTTCTACCAGCTGAGCCAGATCTAACCAACTATCTCCACCCAGCTTATATTATTTGTCTACATTCATTTTCCAGCTCCAACTGTACCTGCAAGTGTGGGAAAGATCTTGCATACTTTTTATTATAGTAAGCAATTATTCCAGGAATCAAATATAACAATCAATTGACTGCCCTGTCAAATCAAAGCTGTGACTGTGACAAAAGGCTGTAATCATTGTTCAATGCTGCAATAGTAAAGTATTCTGCATCTGGAAGCAAATACCATACCTGGAAGCAACTGCTGTATCAGGAAGTCAATGCAGCATCTGGAGGCAGATACTGTAACTGGAGGAATATACTGCATCTGGAGGCATCAGTGCAGTACTTGGATATGACTGGGCTCAAGAGGTTTGGTAATCAGCATTGAATGTACCCTAGATGCACCCATGTCTGCTGTGCTACTTGGTTTGTTTCCAGATACACTTCTTTATTACTTTGAAATCATAGGCACTTCTATACTATCATTCCCTGACAATTGCGTTTATATTATACAAACTTTACTCATTCTTGGTATTTGCGATATTTGATATCAAACATGACCAAACTATCAATGGTGTGCTTTGGATGATCTAAAGTCTTCTACTATTCAATTTCCACTACATTCCATTCAACAGACCATCTCCTGCCAGCTATGAGCTAACCCATTAAAAGAATATCCTGCCAGCTGAACAAGTCCATTGTAAGGATGCGTACGCCTACGTCTAGCCGCAGACGTATGAGATGGTATACGGTTGCACACGAGAGCGAGTGAGTATAGATGGAGAGTATAGTGGTAAGATATTCGATACTGATCTAAGTGTCGTACCGGGCGATCTATATACAATGGCGCTTACCCGGCCTCGGGTCACGTGTCGCCGTTACACCCGGACCTGGGTCACGTGCCGCTGTGACATTATCCCTCTCTTGAGGCGCAGACCTCCTGGGCTGCATAAACCGTACAAGAGAAAAGAAAAGGCAAGGGAAACAAAGAATGAAACAATGATCCTATGTACGCAATCGTACGAACCCATAAGTGCCACAACCGATCGGTACAGCTCAATGGCGACCTTTCGGCGCATCCAGTGCACAGGGAAACTCCACATCCATTGACTGGTGGTAAAAACCCGTGCTGACGCCATTTGTACCGGGCCGAGATCCAAAGAAGAGAAGCAGAGAAGAGAGAACCAAGAAAACATCTAAAAGTGATACCATCTCCATATCTCGACTTCCTAACTGAACCCATGCTCTAACGACCATCATTCCCGTAGCTTGTATCTCGGCGTAGGTCTTTGTTGAAATTGTCAGGGTGGTAGAGCTTCCGCTCGTGACTTGGCATCAATGGGAGCTTCCGCTGCCGGCATCGGGCGTAGCCGTCAATCGTATACGTCAATTGCATCGCGTGTAGTCGCGTCACATTAATCGACATCTAATAAGTGAGCTTCTCTAAAGATGGTTATACTTACCAAATTCAAGGGTGCCTGCGCTCTCTTGAGCCTTCCTGCAGTGCTTCGTCGAATATCTCAAGCGGTAGTCATCGGTAAGTGGCATTGACTTCCAGATGCTGGTTGACTAGGTAGTCGTCTTTGGAAGTCCGCTTCGGTGACCATCCGGTCGACATCATGGTTGTGCTCTCGAAAGGAGGGTCCAGTTGAATCTTGATCGACTTGGTAGACTTTACGGTCGACTTCTGGTTGTGCTTTCGATAGGCGGCTTCAGTAGAATCTTGGTCGACTTGGTAGACTTGCTGGTCGACTTCTCAGTTCGTGTCTCGGTAGATTGCATCCCAGTGGGCTTTTGGCTCGTCTCCAGGACGCATTTTGACACGGTCATCCCCCCTTTTGAAGGTCGTTGCTCCGTCGAAGACTTCGACTCAATTCGGTTGTTGATTGCCGCTGTGGTTCGGAAGACTTATGAACTTCCAGTAGACTTGTGGTGATCTTTGTTGACCGACGCGTCTTTCAGCAGCCTTCGTCTCTGGATTTCGGAGGTCTTCGACTTCGCTTGTCTTTTGGCTGGTCTTGGTCGACTTCACTTGCTTTGTCTCATTTTTACACTTGCTTTCGTCTCGTTTTTCCACTTGCGTTTGCCTTTCTTGTTGACCTGCTTCGTGTTTCGACTTGCTTTGTGTTTCGACTAGCTTTGTGTTGCGACTTGCTTCAGCTTGACCTTTCGACGTCTCTTTGGGCTTTGGCCGTGAATTCTGTAGGTGGGCTTATCATCTTCCGGATGGTAGGTGCGTATGTTTGTTCTTCTGGTACGCTTATCTCCGCTCGCTGGGTGCATCCATCGCCGCTGGACTTCTCTGTCGTTAAGTGCACTCTGGTCTTTCATTCCGGCATATCGGGTAGGGTCATCGTATTTGAGGATTTCGGTTCCTGTAGAGTTATCCCTCTCTTTGAACGTCGTTGCTCTGCTGACGACTTATCTCCTCTAATTGGTATTGTAGCTCGGTTTCGTACTCGTCGCCTTCCTTGATTTGGATGAGGTGATAGGCATTCTTGAGGTCCTATCAAGCATCTCCGAGATCAGGGGGAGAGGATTTTAGTTCTTCACCAGGGCTTGTTGAGAGGTCAGTAGTCCACACACAGCCGGAGTCCGCCGTCCTTCTGCTTCGCAAATGAGATCGGTGCTGCCGCAGGCAGTGATGAACTCTATCTTTCCCAGCTCTTGGTCTCACTGGCTCTTTCCGAGAATTCGTAGATCCACGCAATTTGTGTGGTTCTTCACGGCCGGGTGCCCTGTCATTTCCTCTCACCCTCTTCCTACGGCGCTCTTCCTCACGAATTCCTTTTGGATGCATTGAAAGGTACGGTGCGAGAGCTGCCGTATCTTTGCTGCATACGTCCACATAGTCCTTGTATCTCACGAGGATACGACAATTCTTGATATTTTGAAATCATGATATTGTGAATCTTGATATTGTGCTGGGATGTGACCCCCATCATCTGTTTCCATGTCCACGTTAACTATGTCTGTTTCTATTCTCGTTAGCCTTGTCTGCACTCTGCATTGTAGCATGCTCTGGCGGAGTGGAGATGGGTAGGGGTCCCGGGTTGGCTGGATCAGACGATTCGTCGCAATAGACCACCCCCGTTGTCCAGTTTCTCCCGTCGTCTCTCGGCAAGCCGGTAGCAGTCATTCAAGCACCGTCACTGTGTGACTCTGCTGCCGTAACTACCGCCGCTGCTCCTGCTCGCGCATTCCGCATGTTGGGGTTTCTCTCACCTACGGTGATGCCTTCCAGCGATGCTCCCAGCAACCCTTGACATTCACCAAGTCATATGGCGAACGCCTCGACCGCTTCCTCACTAGCTCAGAGATGATCGAATGCGGTAGCGGGACTTATGATTGTTTTGTCTCTCACCACGTTCCGGCAGAGGACTTGTGCGATCTGCTTCTGGAATCTTCGTCCGTTGCGGTCCATTTGGCGCTCGCAGGGCTGTCAATGGACCGTTGCAGCAATCGATTTCCGGGTTTCCTGCCATGGCAAGCCCAAGACTAGGTCGTATACCTTCATTGGGACGACTAACTAAAACCTCCGATTTGTCAACCAGTTTGTGGTATTGAAAATAGTGAACCAAGAGACTGGCCATTCGACTCTGTACATTCATCAGCACCAGGCCAGGGTGGAGGTGAATGCTGGTTCGGATGGTAGCTCGAGTTTCCTAAGTAGGCTCGGCGATATAAAGATACTCATTGCACCGCAGTCGATTAGTGCTTTGACTCGCTGCATGTTGCCGTGTATATTTCATAGAAGGACTTCATGGATGATATACGCCGAATCAGGTCTCTGTGTGCCACATACATATTGGCTTCACATCAGAGCCCGATCTTCCAGAATGACTCTTGGTTGTATGGCGATTCGGTGCGGCTGTATCCCATCCAAGGTTGCCTATAAGGTTTTGTGGTCCCCGCTGCCGCAGCGAGTGCATTGCCGGTTTGCCTTTCGGCTTTCGCAGACTTCCTTTCAGAGCCACGGCGCTGATTATAGTTGGCACGGCTGCCTCCAC
>Ga0307515_10003840_pt1 | contig 31406 bp, 27 predicted proteins | sample 17_EM_MG_FD_194513 | JGI IMG/M metagenome (GOLD analysis project Ga0307515, IMG submission 194513) | Populus trichocarpa ectomycorrhiza microbial communities from riparian zone in the Pacific Northwest, United States - 17_EM | ecosystem: Host-associated > Plants > Roots > Unclassified | place...
TGTGGTTTTTTTTTATCTCTTCTTCAATATTTCTTGCACAGCTAAATTATGCTAATACCATTAAAAGAAAAAAAAAACATTAGTCTGACACAAAGGGGTATTTTTATTTTTCATTTTTTAAAACAATGAAGTGACATAATTGATCTTAAAATTAAAAATAAAAAAAAGACTTTAACCAAAGACATTTTATTGTTGTGTTTTTTTTTTTTTTGTCTAGGGGCTATTTAGTAATTTTAAAAAGTTAAATATTATTAAAAAAAAAAAAGCTAACACGTCAACGCCTGACGACTCTGAAGCCCTTTAGACAGCACATGTGAGACTGTACGGTTACAGAACTCCACCATATGTGACGGTGTTTGGAGCGGTGTGTATACCTCTTCGTGTTGGTGGGGGGCATGTGCACACAACAAAAATGCAATTGTGTTCTCTGATATGTATTTATATTAATTTTGGCTCTTATTTTTTTTATTACTATTTGTTTTGCTTTTAATGTTTTTTGAAATTATTCTTTTTAATTCCATCCCTAGTTTTTTTTTCCAATTCAGTCATCATTCTTTTGATTACTTGTTTTTTGTGTTTTATCCTTTTCTTGATTTTTTTTAATTTTGTCCCTCGTTATTTTTCTTATCCAATTTTAATCCTTATTATTTTGACTGTTATTTTTTTTTCTTGATTGTTTTTTATTTTTTCCATAAACATTTTATTTCATTTTATTTTTTTTATCTAATTTTGATCCATTATTTTGATTGCTATTTTTTTTTATCCTTTTCTTATTTTATTTTATTTTTTCAATTTAGCATCTCATTATTTTTTCATTTAAAACATAACAGATAGGAATCAAAACATTAAACTTTAGTTCGTGATTTTTTGCTTGTCTACTTTTCTATAGAGTAATCTTGGTCATATAACTCGAAGCCAATTTAAGTTAAGCTTTTTTAGGTCCTTTATTAATAATTGAATTTTTTTGTTCAAATTCATCATTAAACATTGGGTTATTGGGGCTTGAGCTTTGTTGTTTCTTTTATTTTTTTATGAGATTATCTCAATCTCATATTCCGAGTAGTAGTTTGGTCAAATTAATTCAAGTTGACTCAAATTATTTTTTTATGTTTTTTTTATGAAAATGAATTTTTTATTCAATTCCATTATTTGACATTAAATTATTGGCTCTTGAACCTTACGATTGTTTTTTTTATAGGGTTATCTCAAGTGCATATTAGTGAAGTTAATTTGAATTTTTTTTAGCGTTTTTTTTTATTAACTTCAGTCTTTTATGCTAGTTTATTTTAAAAAAAAAATCTATATCACGAGTGGTGGGTTAATTAAGTTTACCCGGGTTGACTCAATTTTTTTTCTTCAACATTGCTTTGAAAAAAAAAATTATTTTTTAATTTTATCATTTGATATTAGATTATTACACTTTAATCTTTACAAATTTTTTTAAATTTCTTTTCTACATATCATTTTAATCTCATATCTCATCGAATTAACTTGATTCATCATCTCCTGAACATTAATTCGTTAGAAAAATTAGCCCGGCCCATAAGGCATCACGGCCCACCTATCTAGTCAATTCATTTGGGAATTGTGGTGGGGTTGATCCCTGCCTGCCTGCCTGCCTGCCTGTTATGATAAGAAATAATATCAAAACATGAAAGAGTAGTTTGGAGATAACAACAACGTACGTGCTGCTTGCTATCCATAAAATATTGGAGGAGGGCAGTCCACCTCTGGTTCTTGATCCCTCCGCGCCCACTGATGTCATGCCACGTTTTCGTGGATACTTCGTTTGAATCATTTTCTATCTTTACAGGCCAACAATTTATTTATTTATTAATTATTATTTTAACCTTTTTCCCTTTAGAAAATGAGTTTGGAGAATAATTAAAAGAGTTTACTCACTGTGTTTATTAACAAAATTAATAGTAAAAAGGAAAATGTCAAACTCTCTCTGCTTTAGGTGAATTAATAGAATAGTTTAGTTTTTGAAACTGAGGAAGGAGGAGTAGTGAAGAATCGAATAGACCCCTTACTTACTCCATTCGCCTTTTGTTATTATTATAATAAATTGGGGTATTATCAGATAGAGAGAGAGAGAGAGAGGCAATAAGTAACAGTAATTAAAAAAATGTGAAATAGTAGTAGTAAAAATCCGAGAGGTAAAAGAGAGGAGATAGAAATTAGGCATAGATAGATAGATAGGTAGGGATTGATGACGAAAAATATATAAATCAAACAATATCCGACTGGACTGGATGTGTGGTAGTGCTCCAAAATTGAAATAGAATAGAAACAAGAGAAGGAACTAGATTACCCATTTTCTAGACTAGACGGAGCGCGATGGGCACGAGTGGGGCGTTATCGTCGGGAGCCGCCGCAGCCTGTTCGGCTTTCCGTTGCACAGATATCACCAAATTCAAATTCAAATTCAAATCCAATGCCTTATTTTCACCAAATCCAAGGCGTAACTGCTGCTGCTACTCAATTATTACTCCTACTTGCACTGCCACAGTAGCATCTACATCTTCATCTTCCTCTACAGCAGCAGCAAGTAGTACTTGTAGCAGAGGAAGAAGAAAAACACTAGTTTCATGCTCGGTGGCTTTACGGTCCAACAATTCCGCAACCATGGTGACAGAAGATGAGGAAGAGGAAGCGAAGAAGAAGATTGGAGCGAAGGTTAGGGTGAAGGTTCCGGTGAAGGTTTACCACGTGCCTCGAGTGGCGGAGGAATTGGATCTGTGTGGATTGGAAGGTGAGGTGAAGCAGTACGTGAACCTGTGGAAGGGGAGGCGAGTTTCAGCTAATCTTCCTTACAAGATTCAGTTTGTCCATTCAGGAGGAGTCAAGTTCTTTGCTCATCTCAGAGAGGATGAGTTGGAATTCCTTGATTGAACTGTCCTATCCTCATTTCCTTGCCTTCTTACATATCAATCATCATCCAATGCAGGCAGGCAGGAAAATACCTCTCTTTGCTCTTCCTTTTACTTTCATAATAAAATATGTATGTTGTTGTTATAATATGAATGGTGTGTATATACATATGTTCTTCTTCAATCCAATCAGTTTTACTTGTTATCACTTCACAATCGTCATCGTCATCATCATTGCTCTTTCTTTCAATTTAACAATCTTATTATCTGGAATTTCCTTTCTTTGCTTGTTTACTAATTGCTATTTTGAGGGGGCGTTTCTTCTTTAAAATTCGCAACTGCAGTGCTACATCTGATCTATTTTGCCTACATATACAGGCTTCTGTGATTGTAGTTAGGATCAATTCTAAGCTAGCGCTTGAAATGGTGGAGCTCTTATACTCCCAACTTATAGGGTGTGTTTGGCTGGAGGGCATTGAGGGAGGGGTGGATAAAGAGAGAGGGATGAGAAGTGAAGGATGGGGTGTTCCTTTTGTTTGGAAAGAAGGGCTAGGACCCAAGGAAGGTTTGGAAGGATCCCTCTATTCTTTCCAAAGGATTGCCTTTTATCCTTCCCTCTATAGTTAGTCAAACAATTAGATGGATGGGTTAACATCCATCCTTTCATTTTACCCTATTCATCCTCCCCCAGCCAGTCCTTCCTGCACAGACCCATAGGGTTGCTCTTCCTGACAAAGCGCTCATTTTTGGAGATGCATTTCAATATGTTGGCAGATGTGCTAGGGTTTAATCCACTTCGTTTCTGACTTCTCTTTGGGCACTTGTTCCTAGTCTTGTTCCTCTAGTTAGTTTATCTTGAGGTTGCTCCTTATTGTATCTCGCCATCTAGTGGGATCTCAATACTCAATGTTGGTTGGTTATCTTTGGAAAATGACAGCAGGGAATTGATAGAATATAGGAAATGGTGAAGGGTATTCCCAATTTTTTAGGACCACGGATTAGAAAGGAAAGTCCAGGAAATCATGGAACACTGACTAGGATGTGTGTTTTTGCTTCATCTGGTATAATAAGGAGGCAGTCATATATTATACCCATGCAATAATACATATGCAATGCAGAGCATCTATTATTCAGTGCTCCTTGGACAATTAGAATTATGTTACATCAAACTTGCCATACGCTGTTCTGATTCTTCTATTGCATGTAATCAAATTTGATGATTTGCTTTTTCTAGCTTGTGACAATTTTCAATTAAAAGCTGTTTGCTATTGTACAGCTCTGACAGAATTAACGATCACTAGTATGGCTCTGATTGAACTGAAGATTAATTAAATATTTGTACTGTGGTTTTTGGATCTTTCGTAGACCTCTGCCCTGCCATTTCTTTCATCTTCATGCTTTGCATTTTTCTTTGAATTGAAGATCCGCTAAAACATAGTTTTCTCAATGGAATGAGCTGTGGACTTATTCTCTTAGCATTCTTATGGAGGCTGTTCATATGTTTTGGATTTGGTGTCGAAGCACTAGACATGTTTCAGAGGCCAGTTGCCTGTTTGTTACTGTTTGCCAGTAATATTACTCCAACTTTTGTGGTGATGTGAAATTTCTTACATTTTACTGGCATTTTAACTTTTAAGACGAGGAACTTGTTGAGGGCATGCAATCCGTCCGCTTTATTGTTTTGAAGGCTAATCTCGATTGGTTACTTTATATCGTGACTTGTAGCAGATGACCTTTATGCTCGGTCCCTGGGTCCTAGTTCATGGGTAGCTTTGATCCCGGTGAAAGACAGTTTCTTTACGACGAGGCGTTTGCGTTTGAAGCAAAAGGCAAGAGCCAAACGTTTGTTAAAGAAAAAAACAGCATTCACTGTTCATGGGCCTGTGTTTGCAACGCAAGATAAGAAGAAGCAGCTAAGAGCTGCTTTCAAATGCTTCCCGCTTATTTTGGTAAATTTGATTTTTAATTCTGAAATTAAATAATTGAGCTCTCATTCTCTACGGACTCTACCTATCTACGGATTCTACCTATCATAAAAAATTAAATTCATGGGGTGATAGATATTTCTGCCCGTATAAAGTAATTTATTATACTCTAATATCATAGAGATTCTTTTCTCTATATGCCAATGGCAAGCAATCACTAGCTTTCTTCTTATAAATGATGATTATGGCCATGTTTGGATTATGGTTAAATTATTGTTATTTTTTAAAATAAAAATTAAATTAAATTTTTATATATTAATATCAAAAATAAATTTTATAAAATAAAAAATATTATTTTAATATATTTTAAAACATAACTATCAACCTATCCGACCCAGTAAAATAAAATAAAAAATTTTATTTTTTATTTTTAATTGTGTTTTATTTTAAAAATTAGTGTTTAACATTATTCAATGACACTAATGATAAATCAGACGGAGATCGCAATCTCAATTTTATTCCTGATGATATTTTACCTAATGTTGTTGCGCCCTTAAGAAACCAAGAAAATTGTAGTCCTTGTCGAATGTATTTCATACGTGATGTAATTGTAGATAGTTTAATGGAACAATAAAAAATATTTTATATAAAGTATTATTTATTTCATGATGTAATGGCGGTAGTTAAATTTACAATATTTAAATTAAAAACCATCAATATTAATATATATTTTTTGAAATTATTTTACAACCTCAATTTGAAAAGCATTTTTAACCAAATATATTAAACTACTTTTTTATTCAACATTAATTCTAACTACAGTTTTAACTAAACATATATAAATATCAAACTAATCTCAATTAAAAATATTTTTTATAAAACAACTGTTTTCAAATCCCAACCAAAAAGTTACCACAATACCAAATTAAGCAATGATGCTTCTTATACCTTTGGTTTTTTATTTTTTTTTATTAAGAATAGCCACACAGTTAGAAGAACGTAGAGACAACATACTTGTAAAAATCAAAAGAAAATTCATGAATTTATTTAAAAAAAAAAACCAGCATGAAACTCATACTGCATCCCTCGCACAGAAGATCTATGCATGGAACCATATGAATCAAGCTCTAAGATGTCGTTTGGTAACGTGGCTGTAGGTGAGGTTCACCCGCAGCCACACATAACAGCGTTTGGTTAAGAAGAAAAAATTACATCTTGCTGGTAGGACCCACTAAAATCAAAGATTGGAGCGCAGGTTTTGAGAAGCAGCATTTTACTGCTTCTCATAGTGGGGGAGGAACCTCAACAGTGGAGCATGGCTCCACTGTCGCACTGTTCACTAAAGTGAACAATATTTTTTTTTTTTGAAAAACCAATGTGAAAAGTTTAGTTTAGTTTTTTTTTCCCGAAAAACTAGTGCAGTTAATTGATTGCACTCGCATTGTTCACGTGAACGTGATTGGTTTTTTTTTTTGTTTTTTTAAAAAATTAGTTTAAGATGAATTAAATTTACTTGTACTGTAATCTCAATTTTATTTCTGATAATATTTTATCTAATTTTATTGCACGCATGATAAATCATGGAAACTGTAGTTATTGTCGAATGAATTTTGTACGTAATGAAATATCTGATTTTTTTAAAAAAATTATGTTTTACTCGAAAAACTAGTATTTAATATTATTTAATAACACTACATAAATTAGAAGGATATCGCATGATGACGTAGCATTTGTGGAATTTGATCGCAATTCCAATTATGTTCTTGCCCGGTCCGACCTAGTTAAAAAAAAATCAGTTTTTATTTTTATTTTAATTGTGTTTTATTCAAAAAATTAAAAGGAGATCGCTTGATGACATAACAAAAAATTCAGTTTTTGTTGTTGCGCGCTTAAGAAACCATGGAAAATATAGTCATTGTTGGATAGATTTCGTATGTGATGACATTGCACATAGTTTAATGGAATAATAAAAAATATTTGATATCAATATTATTTATTTCATGATGTAATAATAGTAGTTAAATCTACAATATTTAAATTAGAAATCATTAATATTAATATATATATTTTTTAATTATTTTATAACCTCAATTTGCAAAGTATTTTTTTAACCAAACACATTAAACTACTTTTTGTTCAACCTCAATTTCAACTATAGTTTTAACTAAACATATATTTTTCCAAACCAACATCAACTAAAAATATTTTTTATAAAATAATTTTTTTAAAATTACAAATACAGCAATCTCAATATCAAACACATTCTTAATACAGAATAGTTGTTTCCAAACTGGACCAGCTCTCAAAATGGATTGTCAGGCCAAGGGCCCAAGCAAGATAGATCAACATGGGACGAAAGACGCGAAATCACAACAGAACCAAACCAAATCAATCAACCAATCAGATAATAATAATAATGATTACGACAGGAAAACAAAAAGCTGTAAATTTTCAAAACCTAAAAAGGAAGAAACCCTTGGTGAAACCTTAAAATCAACAACACAAAAAAAATCAAACGACTTCAAGATGGAAATCTGAAGAAACAACTTGGCTATTGATATTTTATTCAAGCCTCTTTAGTTGAACCTGGTCGAAGGAGATGAAGATGCATAGTGAAAAATAATTTTTTTTTTACTCATAGCACCTGGTTGAAGTAGAAGAGGAAGAGAGATTCAAGCCCTCTTGAGTCTCTACTGATCAAACCCAAACCTAAGGGTCTGCTTGTCTCTGCATCTTCCTCTCCTTCTTCAACTCAGCCTCTCTCAATTATTTTGCTATAAAAGCTAATAAAGGGTTCTGGGTTTTTTTTTCTTGACTAGATTGAAGCCCTTGGAGTAAAAGCTGTGCTTTTGGTCCTTCTCCAACTCAACCTCTCTTGGTTATTTTGCCACAAAAGCTAATCAAGGGTTCTAGGTTATTTTTGTTTTTCCTGACCAAATCCAGGCCCTCTGAGGTCTGGAGTGAAAGCTGTGTTTCTGGTGCAATAAGTCAAAAGAAAAAAGAGAGGAATAAAATACGCGGTAGGAACGTAAAAAAGGTAGCAAAAAAAAAAGAAAAAAAAAATAACCTTCCAAAACAATCAAGCTTTCCAGAGCAAGGGAAAAATCATTAGTACACTGTTAAAGTCCACGGTAAAATACCCCATAATACACAGTACATATCTGACCTCTTTTAGTTTTTTTTTCTTAATAATTCTAATTCTAATTTAATTTAATTTGCATGCATCGGTTACTGATCTTGCTGCGTGATTCTTTGAAGCTTCCGCTGTTTAATTGCTGGTTTTGTTCTGGCTGGCTTGGGTCCAACAGGCCTCTGAAGTTAGGCTTTCGTAACAGGGCATGTTGGTCCAGCACCCATATGGGAGCTTCTAGGCCCCTGGCAGGGCCTTTACTCGTGCAACTGGCTAGGCCAGCTGTAGATAAAGTCCAAAACAGCCGCGTACACAAAAGGCCGAAACAGAACATGCTGTTCAGTTTGAAAAGAAAAAAGAGAACAAAAGCGGTTGTAACGGAGGCGGCGAGTAGCCGCAACATATTCGTACACACTTAAAACCAGTTTGCTCTATTTCCTCTTTCGATAGGTATTCAAAAAAGAATGAATTGATACAGTGCCAAGGTTACAATCTGTTTCCTACATGTTGAGTGGGCAAAATCCTTTTCCACATTGAAAGATTGTCAGGACTGCAGCAACCGATGGCAGATGGAGATACACCTATGTTAGCTTTCAAGTTTCAGTAGTAATTAAGATAGAATCAGCGGTACATGGAGGTCTGGGGCCAACCAAGGCAGAAAACTTGGAAGTATTAGCCGATGTAAGGCAAGCAGTTTTAACTCCTACAAATGCACACTCTGCTCCTCCCATAAAGAAATCATAATCCAATCCATGTAGGCTAAAAACAACATTCACAGTCGCCCCTCAGAAGAAACGGTGTTTGGTCATGATACTTCTTGAAGAGCTAGATTTAGCTCCTGGGCGTACTTCGCAACTGAACCACCTTTCCTATTGAACAAAACAGAGAGTAGAATAAAAGAATCCAGACACAATACATTGGGATATCAAAGCAGCAGTTGTCAAGCCCGCTAAGAAAATTGAAGCTACCTTGTAAGGGTAAGCAGGCAACGCTTGACTTTCTCAAGCTCTACAAAGCAGATATTGCAACGTTCCAACCTGTGAACCACATAAGCAGCGTCTCAAAGCAATTTTTGTTGTGTGCAAAGAAAAAACAATTGCAAACATTACAAAAGGTGCACACCTTTGCTCTGCTTCAATATCCACACCAACAGATGTTGATGCTGATAGAGTCGAATAGATCATTGAACCAAATGTCCTGACCAGCTTCAGCAGCATGTCCAGTGAAATGCTTGAGTGCCTAAATACAAGATAGTTTAGCAATGAATCCTCGCTATTGGCACTTTCTTTTGAAAATAACCAACACTTGGTGCTGCCCACTGGAAACTACATTTTCTTATGATGGAAAACACATAGACCAACAGCTGTAAGTTGATTAACTGACAAGTATTACAAAGCACAACCTACCTATCCATGTCACTTTCAAGCAGGTTAGTAAGAAGAGGCAGGAGACATGTGCATATATCCAATGTGACAGTGTCAATTTTATCTGCCACAATACTGATTACATCAGCAAGGACCTGCCAGTTACAGCATATGGAAAGAAACTAAAGGTTAAGAATGAATGTTAAAAGAACTGTAGTATCCAAATATGCTTATTAAATACAGTGAGAAAAGAGGAGGGAAAAGGGAACTCACGGCGTGGTCAGCCATCTTCCCCATTGCACCAATGGCCCCCTTTACATCATTTCTCTCCCAATATCTATGGACAACCTACAGGAAATCATAGAAAAGTTTCACCAACCTTTCAATGGCAGCTAGCTGGATGCAAACATATTAACAGAAGTACAAAAGGGAGAAAATAAACGGGGGGCACATGATGGCTAAATGGAGAATAAATGTAGCATGCAGTTTCTAAGTTCTCATATGTTACAAAAGATAAGAGATGGCCCCAAAACCAAAGAATCTGCTGGGTCAATGCTGTGTATTTCTTGCAGAAAACAGGTTACACCATTGCATCTGTTCGTTTCTACCATATCAATAAGAAAGTAATAATTAGATTGTGACAACTAACTTGCAGTTGGAAGGGATAAAGCAAGTACAGATAGGAGCTTATAACCAGCAATTTGGGAGGGTGCTCTGATTGAATCCATCATTATGATAAGAATAAAAAATTATGGAGATGCTAAAAGGCAATTTATCAGTTAGGGACAGAAACAAATTACAGTTGCAATTTGAGGTACTTGCATTCATAGCATAGTAACTTTATTGGTAATGAATTTATCTCCATCTCTCATGTGGAATTATGTCAAGAAATGCCAAAACAAAGACGCTGATGTTTTCTGTCACCAGCTCTCCCCTGCCCTTGAATGGGCAAAATATTACGTTTATGTCTACACTTGTCACACACGTACACACTCACTTATCCAGCTAAGTCACCTGTAACTTGGCAGAACGAGACTGCATAGAGCTGACAAATTGATCATGCTGTTCCATTAAGTCTGCAATAACATCCTCGTCACTAGCAGAAACCATTTCCTTTTCGATGGATGGGGCACGTCCTCTCTGTTTAAACTTCAACTTATTAACAGATGAAAAAGGTGTATAAATCAGCATCTTTAAAGTGAATGAAATGAGAAGACTTAAACAAGCACATAAAAAATATTTTGGAAAAATTAAGATCCGGAACGGGATTGTCAGGACTCTATTGTTCTAGATGCTTTTATGCCTTCTATGCCATGTGAGAAGCTCCCTCCAGAGAGACCACTACAATTTAGTGCAACCATCATTGTGACAAATGCAACACAAAAAAAACATATATACCTCTACAAAGTTTGTAAACTAGGTGTATCCTCAACTGGAATAAATTTGTATCCCTCCACGTGAACAGTTTATCCTCCATTTTCCAACCAGAAACATTTCTAGTTAGATCATAGGCAGTGCCACTGAACTAAAATGTCATCTTTTTTAGGAAATTGAGTGCATAGAGATATCAGAATTGGCACCATAAAATGTAAAACTGATGTTCTGATCGCAGTACTGATGAAAAAAATAATTATGAATCGTAAACAGCACATATTTGATATCATCCATAACAGAACAAGGTGAGGGATGTGAAAATTTTCAATTAATAATTGTTTCATTCATACAAGCAAAGATAAAATGATAGATCATTTTTGTACGGAAGATAAAGACCTAGAATCAAACATAATCAATTAACAGGTCCTTTTCGTTTTTATGTTTTTTGGACATGATATGTTCTGCATAACACTTTGAAAACATGTAATACAGTCCTGAAACCCAAAATAGTAGCACATGTCTTCAGGTGATCAGAAAGTTATGAAAGAGAATGGAACAAGTACAAAAGTTGAAATCAAATCCTACCATATTAAGAGGGAGCACATTCACCACAGATGATGTCCCGGCAGAAATGCCAGAAGTAGGTCCCTCATAGCTAGGAGAGCTTCCCCTTTTCTCCCAGTTTATCATAAGTGAACGCATTCTTCCTACATATTTAATGTGAAATAGATTAGGCATATTTGCATTATTGACAAACCTCATATTGCAATCAGGAACAGCAATACCTCCTTTCTGGCTTTCAATGGAGGGTGCATCTCTGTTTATTTTATGTCCTCGAGTCTCACCTGGAAGAAACATTAATATTTTCAACATTGGAGCCGCGCATTCCATTTCAACTGACAAAAGTGTGAAAAGTATGCCAATCCAAAGCCACAAATGTACCAAGCAAATCAAAGTCCAACTCATGGAGTCAATGAAACATAGAGAATACGATGGGAATCATGATCTATTGAATGGGTAAACAGCCCTATGATTTCTTCCACCAACACTGCACGAACATCCATATTTCACTCTTCATTTTCAGCATCATCCCTGTCCATTTCATGAAACCACCCTTCCACCAGCCAAAAAGGTGGATACTTACTGGATTCTTATTAATGTTGTTTCAAGCTATATAAGCCATGTTTCTTCTTGAATCAGATATCAGTGTTGACATAATCACTAAGGGCAATGTATTAGCATGATTATCAGCAATTTTGAGAAAGGTGATGAATTTTAACTAGCTTAGGCTGCCATATAAAAGTTGCAAGAGCTGTTTTGATCAGCTAAACCAACCTTGGTGCCTTTTTCATAAAACTAAGGCATTCCCGGCATTGTCATTCCAAGCATCTTAATAAAAAGTCAGATTCATTGTCATTCTAAGCATCTTAAATAAAAATGATTGATCATAGTAACTTGAATATAGATCTGAAATATAGGGTATAGATCTAAGCATATTTAATCTCTTTGAAAATAAGCTAAATTAAGCAATGGCAGAAAACCTCAGTGGAGTACCAGTAAAGCATTATTTGCTCACTACACACCAATTGCACCTAGAAATTCATGGAACAAGTTTCTCAGTTCTAGCAACCTAGATACTATCAAAATGAAGCCTCTTCTATAGCATTTTCAACTGTACCTTATCAAAATATTATCTGTAAACCTTATAGTTGCAGTTGTTTATAAATCAGTCCATGGTAAAGCAAGTCACTTAAAGCTATAAATAAATGTGTCGCTGCCATCCTACAGAAAGCAAACCAGAAGGCTTAAATACTTTTTAATACCCTTACCCATCAAGTTCATAATGGGAGCCAATTCCAAGTCCATTGTAAACCAACTATTCACCGCATAAGTACACTTTGATTTGATAGATTTCTAAGCCAAAAGGAAGGTTTCGAAAGCATTCCCAAAGAATGCAGAAACCCTAAATTCTCAATGCAACAGCCTATCAAATTGTGAAACATGTGTAACAGGTAAACAGCTGAGTAAAGACAGCCATCAGCAACTTTAGGAGCTCAAATCAGACCAGATTCCTTATCTACAAAAGGATCCTACCTTGAAACCTTAATTTTTGTCTTTTGAAACCCTATAACATCTAAAGAAGCAATCAACCATCCCCTTCAATCCTCTGATTAAAATGTCATCATCTCTGTGTTATATAAAGGAGAGGCTAGTTGATATTGTTGGACTAAAAGACTAAAAACATATAGTGTGCATTTATAATGATCAAATATATGAAAGAAAGGTTTAAGAATTGAAATGCAACAATCTTACTTCAAATTTTACAAGAAAAATCTTGAGTTCCGATCTATCTGATTATTAAAAGTTATTTCTATACAGATAACAAGCTAAATGACGGAATGGCAACTATGAAGCAGCCACAAAACAACAGCATCATACATATATACAGACACTGACAATCAGCAGCAAATAATTTTTTCTTAATTAGTAACACTTACAGTTTTCTTTCTGATAACTAGTGGGTGGCTCCAATGTTGAATCTGATTTATAGTTTCCAGATCCAAAAGATTGTTCAGCAGTTGTTAGTCCATGAATCGAACCTTTAACTGCAGGAGAAATATTCCTATCAGTGACACTGATCAGTTCTGTTGCCTTGCAACCTGTGGTCTCAGCAGGCTGGATAGAGGTAGTTGGCTGGTCCATGTCCTCTCTGCTATTTGAAAATTTCCGGAAATCAGTTGTCTTCAAATGCAAAGAAAATGGCATTGTCCTTGCGGCAATATCAATTTCTTTTCTGGAGCCAGCAACTTGCTCTGATCTTGAGTTGGTTCTGGGGACAATTACAGGAATTACATCTGCCTTGTTCAAGACTGGAACATTAACAGCTGAATGGACCTTCATAGAACTCCTCTTTGGGGCTGCTGTGCTAGGAACTGTTATTGGACCGGTAATGGTTGCCTTCAACCCAGTGTTTAAGCTCGCTCTTTGAGGAGTACCAGGTGCACTTCCCGTCGCTTCAATTAGAATGTTGAACCAGGAATGAAGAACATATGTCACAATCCAGCTTAAGGAATTATTTTAAACCAATTTTTTTAAAGAATAAAGTAAAGAGAAAAATACAATAGCCAAAACCAACACTGAACCAAGAATTGAAAGATTCAAAAAACAGCTTACTCGGCAAAACCTTTGATTCTTTAGAAAACTCCTTCCCGTGATCTGAATTTTGAAAATCTGACAACCTTTCAAGAGATTTTGTTTCCTTTACTAAATCTACAACCCACACTCCTACACAACTCTGATTGTATGAGCAGCCAAGAAGCTTTCCTTCATGAACATTGAGATCTGACAACTTGGACCATCCCACATCCACAGAATCAGGGCATCCTATTGGTTCCCAGGAGAAAACCTAAAAAGTTGGTTGCAAATTTAGTAAAACCAGTAGACCTGAAGAACTACCTCTATATATATATATACTGAGAGAGAGAGCTTACTTTTAAACTTTCATGCAATCCACAGAGTAGAGTCCTCCCATCAGAATTAAAGGTCAAACAACGCACTCCAGTTGTCTAAAGGGAGACAGGTTCCACAAAAAGCATTCTCTCATAAGAAAAAGCACTAGAAAAGATTTATGTTCCCAAGTTGACGATAAAAGGTATCTCTTAAGGCATAAAATTACCTCTGGCCCAGCAGAACCTATTAGCTCAAAGGTTTCAAGATCCCAAAATTTTACTGTCCTGTCAGCAGAACCTACAAAAAGGCAACAAATTAAGGTACACAAAGATGTGAATTTTCCAGGAAAATGCAAATTTCTAATCACAGATACAGATTCCTAGTGATGGGGTTCCAACAAACATAATCACGCGCCTATAATTTTATATAAAAATAGTTGCACTTACCTATGCATACACCTAATTCATTTCTTGCAAAATTTCAGTTTCGGATTGACACAGAATTAATGAATACTGCTGGTGGTAATGCTAAAGTTGAAGATATAGAAAAGGTTTAACTTTATGTTTTTCTTACTATTTTGTTTAATCATTCTTTATTGGATATGGAATAAAAGATAGAATCATCAATTCAAGACTAAAAAATTCTTTGACTTGTTAGAAGCAAAATGTTAAGGTAAGTGTCAAAATGCATGCTGTCGCAGGAAGAATTACCAAGATCTATCACAAATCAACACCTTGGAAAAACATGCAATGAAGAAGACAGCATGTGTTGAACCGTGGATTAAAAATAAAATAACATTACAGTAGACAGGTAGCTTTTCATGGAATCATATAACTGACCTGTTGCAAGAAGAAACTCGTGGGGATGAAAATCTATGCACTGAATCTGACCCTCATGGCACTTGAAATCGTGCAATAGCTTTCCAGCAGTCAAATCCCACAGCTGTTGAAATCGTGCACATTGCAGAGTTAGTTAAAAAAAGAATCAAACAAAAGAAACCTGTATGTGCGGTTATCTCAAGTAAAAGGAACTTACAAGTGGTAGACACACTAAATATGACCCTAATGCATTCATTAGTTGCATTGACTTGAGAGAGAATTGGGTCCGAACCTTGTCTCAGACCCTTGGCACCAGGCACAGTGTGCAGGGCCAAAATATATTTGGCTGACTCAACTCTCTTAAATTCAAGTCACCAGGTATCAGTCTCAGACCCTTGGCACCAGGCACAGTGTGCAGGGCCAAAATATATTTGGCTGACTCAACTCTCATAAATTCAAGTCACCAGGTTGATACGCATCTATTCACTGAATATGAAGACATAAAGAAAAGAAACTGGGCAGCAGAAGTGCATAAGACCATGTGTGAAATTTAAGGGCTGTCAATGTGAGGTCCTTGTGATGCGGACTGGACACGGGACCTTTAGTATTTTCTGGCATGATGTGTGTGAGTGGCTGGGTGTAGACATGATGTACACCAAGAGAAAGAAAACAGTTATAACCTTAACAGTATTGTCCTCTCCACCGGATACAACCCAGCGACCATCTGGGGTAAATCTGATTGCATTGACCCCTCGAGTGTGGCCCTTGTATGTGTGAATACAGCCCTTCTTTCTAATATCCCATATCTTAAGATTTGTGTCCAGGGAACCAGATGCAAAGAACTCTCCAAAAGGGTGAAAGTCAACAGATATGCAATTGGATCTGTGACCAGTGAGTGTGCGAACAACTACAGACAGAACACATGGCAAGTGATGAATTTAACAGACAGAAAAGATAATTAGTAAGAAACAATAGGAATATACAAGTAAATTCTAGTATAGTAAGAGTTTAGAGGACACATCACAAGCATACTTTTTGCCTCCTCTAAATCCCAAAGCTTGACCGTACCGCTTGCAGCTCCAGCAGCTACTAGGACTTCTGAAGAATCAAAGCTTACTGAATCAATCCCGCTTGTATGTCCGGACAAACTCTGCATGAAAATATTGGATTAGACGGAATGAAAATCATCAGACACCAGACCAGAAAGAAAATGGTACAAAAAAAAATCACGAACAGAATCGAGAACTGACCAGTATAGCATTGGGCTTACCAATAGCCCAGAGATTAACCTTGTGATCTTCTCCTCCAGTCACAAGAACCCTGGATGATTTCCTGCCAATCTTGAGGCAATTGACACTCGAAGAATGAGCCACAAATTCCTCTTTTCAAGCAATTTTAAAAGAAATTGTGGTCAAGGCCAACAACAGCAGCAGCAATCACTACTATTATCAGTTAAGCAACAGTTTATTCAACGGAGTTTATTTATTTATTTATTTATTTTATTTTTTAAAAGACAGATCTGAAATGAATAAGGCAAAATGCAGATCAAGCAAAAGAAAAAAAAGAGTAGCGTGAGCATTGTAATGAGCAGACGAAGCCGTAAAAACAAAAACAAAATTGAGGAGGATACGGAGTTTGTAGGCGCGTTTAGTAGTCATTGCATTGAGAATTAAGAAGAGAAAAATGGAAGGGTGAATAGAAAACCCTAATAATCGAGCAAATGCCGCAGCACTTGTTTCTCTTTACACGTTCAGCAAGTTGTTTAAATCATCATCATCGTCTTCAACCTAACAGAAAAGGGAAAAAAAAAAAAAAACAGATCTCGTTTAGGAAAATACAAACAATAAATAAAATAATAAAAAATTGCAAGCATATGCCATACGTACGTTAGCTAAAAAATCAAAGCAGTGGTCGGATCGACGGAGAGGAAAGCACATACATTGTGTTGGAGTAGTTGAAAGCTACCGCACCGCCTCGCCTCGCCTCCTTTTTTTTTTTTTTGTCTGCCTGTCTTTGTCTATGCTTCTTTCTCCGCACTTAAAATTAAAAATTAAAAATTAAAAATCACGTACTAATCAACTGAGTACTGAGTTATGGCGGAGGAGAAAGTTACAGAATGTCCACCACACGCTAGTAGTAGGGGTAGTTAAGTAGAAGACTAACACCGGTAATGAAATGAAATTAATTAAGAAAGAGACTAACTAAGGAATAGTGTTTATTTATGCGAGAAATGGTAATGCTGATGCTGCAGATTTAGCAGTTACTGGGGAAGAAAATGATAAACACAAGCCACGCACAGAGATGGAATGTAACAGGAGAGGGTGGGACTCAGCCTAGAGTAGCAACCAGAGGCAAGAAATAGAGAAAGGAGAAGAGGCGCTTTCACATTCACAGGAGAGATGCGTACCTCTATCGCTCTCTCTGTGCAAGATAATAAAAAAAAAATTACGCTGATATTTTTTTAACAAATACTAAAGACTGGAAGTGGAGTGAATTACTTTCTAAGCGTGCTAATTCAAATTAATCTCAAAGGGTGGGAAATAGACTATATGACGAAATATCAAACTACAAGGAGAAAAAAAAAAAGGTGTGTGAAAATTACCCGTCGTCTCAAAGGAGCTGGGACCCAAAAAAAAATAAACAAGTAAACCCACCTGGCTACAAGGCCTCACCGAGCTCAACGGGTAGTGGACCAGGGTCCACCTCCAACTTTACTATTCAGGTCTCCCTCCTTGCCTGAATTCAAATCAAAATCAAAAGGCCCAAAGCATGCCCCGCCTCCACTCGACCTTCTCGTACCTTTCTCACTTTTTTTTCATTTTTCTTTTAAAAGTCAATAGGCCCATGTATATTATAATTATGATTATATTATAATTATAAAGAATACTAGAACAACGTGTTTTACAGTTTTGCCTCTAATGTTTTCAGTTTTTTTATTTGCTCATTGTAGTTTTAAGTCTATTTATTTCAATTTTCAAACTTTATTTTCATCGCCTCTGATAAAAGTAGAGCAATTATCAAAAAAAGATAGACAAAAGAGAATGATCTCTTCAGCCACCTTTTAATTACAAAAACAAATTAAGTTTGGTGTCAATATATTTGTTTTGAAGAGAAGTTCAATAAAGATATTTTTATTCTTTAGATATGTTATTAAAAAGTAGATTGGAGAATATAAAGCTCTTTTAATTCGATTTATTTTTCATGTTTTTTAATAAAAAAATATGAAAGTTTGGATTCATGAAATATTTTAAAGTTTTTTATTATAAAAAATAAGTTTAGAATTGAGCTTCAATGTTTAAAAACTCAGATCTTTTATTTTTCATAGTCAAAACTTGTACGAGAGATGACACGTTGCTTGCCCAGATGAACAGCACATTATTTTATTTATTAAGAAAATTAGAATGGACTACATGCTTGCCCATTTTTAAAAAAGTTGCTAATTAATATTTAATAAGAATAGAATATATATTTTATTATTTTTTATTGTAAATATTTATATAATTCTTCCAAATTCTTTGTTCTTATATATGTTGATACAAGTGCCTGAAAATAATACTTTCATGTTCTTTTTATTAAAAATTATTTTAATCATCATAATAAATTTTTATTTATTTTTCTTAAAAAATATATATTTTTGTAAAATAAACAAAACATGTGAATACAAAAGGTGATTTTTTTATTTAAATGATATATTTTTTCCTCTTTAATTCAAGTCATGTAATTTTATGAAAAATTCTTTAATCATCATTAGCTTTTATTTAATAAACTATGTTGCTAATAAAAAAAATGTCATTGTAAAAAAAATCACATGAACGAGAACAAAAAAAGTAAAAAATATATATTTTAACCATTATAATTTATATTTTAACTGTCATGTAATTAAATAAAAATATATATTAAAAAATATTCATAACAACTTAGGCATGATACTAATAATTTATAATCAAAATCAAGCCCATGATCAAAGAGTATGAAGTGTGTGTTAAATAATATAATCAAAATCAAGCCCATGATCAAAGAGTATGAAGTGTGTGTTAAATAATATGGTGTAAGTTACTTTACAAAAGTGTTTTTGAATTGAAAATTTATAAAAATAATGTTTTATTTAAATTTGTTTTTTTTTTGGCACAACACATCAAAATCACAGATAAATATCAATAAATATTTAATAAAACATCAATTTGATATTTTGTAAAGTAAAAAAACATTTTAAAAATTAAATTCAACTACAAAAACACATTCTTAAAGTATCAACTAGGCACCTCCACAAGATCCTCAGGTCCTCTATGATTCCAACTCGCTTCACATACACATTACATGATGCATCGGGGGTTGAATAGATGGCAGGGTCCACGACGACTTAAGGCAGTTGACTACGACTTGCTTGTGCTTTAAATCGATACATATACGCACATATTAACTCTCAACTCACCCCTCAATCCATCTCGTATCATATAATATTTCATCTTGTTGGCATAAGTGGAATCCACTTTATACCTCGTATAAAGTTAACTACTGGAATAAGAATCCTTTCTTTGTGATGAAGTCCCAAAAAATCCAAGTAATTTAAGAATAGGGTTTCCAGGTTAGATAATCGATTAATCAATTTGTCCTAGTAATCTCATTCATTTCTTCTTGCCCAAGATATTTGATAGTATATACCTAGTGTTTAGTAGGCTAAGGTAGCTTATGACTAGTATCTACAAAAGATCCCTAGAGAAAGTTTATACATCTAAAAAGTATAGGGAGATTAAGATCCAAAACATCGGATGTAGTCGAGCCCATGAAGGCTGAGCTCTTCCCCTAGGCTAGACCCAAGAGAGGATGATTACCCCCTTCGGCGTGCCCAAGGGAGGACGTGGTAATTCCCTTGGGCGTGCCCAAAGAAGACGTGGGCTCTAGCCAGACCTAGAAGTGACTGAGTTTGGTAGTGTGTCAAGCCCTAGAAATGCCGAGTTTGACGCTGGCCAGACCCAGACACGATTGGACTTGGCAATGTGCCAAACCCCAAGCATGCCTAAGGAAATGTGCATCCTCCCTTGGGCATGCCTAAAAGAATGACAATCCTTTCTTGGCACACCCAAATAAATAAGGTAATGTGGATCTGACGAAATGTCAAACCCAAAATGTTTGAACTTGGCATTTAGCCAAGTCGAAGGTAACATGAGTTTGATTGCCAGACCCAAGGTACTTGGACTTGGCAATCAACCAAATCCAAGATAATGTGGATATGACAAACATGCGAGACCCAAAATACTTGAATTTAGCCATCTACCAAGTTCAGGGTAACATGGATCTAGCAAACATGGCAGATCCAAGACACTTGGACTTGACAGTTAGCCAAGTCAAAGGTAGTAATCATCCTCCCTTAGCACGCCCAAGGGAATGACCATCCTGACTTAGCACGCCTAAAAAAATAACTACATCCTCTCTTGGCACGCCCAAAAGAATGACTATCGCATGGCACGCCTAAGAGAATAAGGTAATGTGGGTCTAGCGAACATGCTAGACCCAAGGTACTTGAACTTGGTCATCTACCAAATTCAAGGTAACGTGAGTCTGGCAAACATGTCAGACCCAAGACACTTGGAACTAGCAGTTCAACAAATACAAGGTAACAATTATCCTTTGTTGGCGCACCCAAGAAGATGATCATCCTTCGTTGGCACGCCCAAGAGGATGACAATCCTACCTGGGGCACGCCCAAAAAGATGATCTTTCTCTGCCTAGGAGAAAGCTCAGTTTTCACGGGCTCAGTTATATCTGACGTCTTAGACCCTAGTCTCCTTACACATTTTAGGTGTATAAAATTCCTCCAGGGATCCATCATAAATCTATCAAACATTAATATGAATGTAAATGATATTTATACCTCATTAAATGTTATCAGGGTAAAATTACACTTCAAGTCTTCCTCTTCACAAAAAGACAAGACTCGTGGGCTATAAATACACCATGAAACCTTAAAATCAAAGGTTCATAATTTTCATTCTCTACTGCGCGCGTGCGCGCACACACATATATATTCAGAACAACTCTCTCTAAGATATTCTTGCATTTTCTTTCACTAAAAAAAATACTTATTTAAGCATTAGAGAGTCTCTATCTCCATCAAAGAAAATCTATAGGTATTAGTCATAAGCTACCTTGAGTCTCTACCTCCTTCAAAGAAAATCTTATGCAGGTACTAGTCACAAGCTATCTTGACTTCCAAACACCAAGTACATGCTATCAAACATCTTTGAGAAAATAAATGAAACTATTAAAACTAATTAATTAACTAATTAGTGTATTCCTAAGCTATTTTAGATTTTGCTTTATAGCAAACTGGCTAAAAGCGAGGAAAAAAAAGGGCAAAACGCTCCTCTCTGACAAATGCTTTCAAACCACGCAGTAAATTCACTTTCTCGCGTCTGTTTTCATTGATGTCAAATTTTAGAAGGTAAAATGAGAAAATATGTACATGTTGGGTTTTAAGGAACTTAAAGGAACAATATTTTATCACAATAACAATAATAAAAAAAAACACAACGCTAACATATCTAAACAGGAAGAAGTCCCAAATACCCATAATGCTAAGTTACTTGAATAGTTAGCATGTTTAATCATATAATTTTCTAATGCTAAGTTACTTGAATAGTTAGCATGTTTAATCATATAATTTTCTACCTTGTAGGATGGAAGTTAGTCATTCTTCTCATTTAAACTATTTTAAAAAACAACGAGACATAATTCACAATTCAATTTGAAACATGTGCTTTCATGTCTCTCTATGCGCAGCACCAAGTGAAACAAAAGTGTCAAAGAGATCCATCCCATCACATTTTTCGGGCTATCAAAGGTTCCCTTACCAGTTCCCCATGGAAACTGGAAAGATCTTCTAAAGGTGATGTGGTCTTGGAGCATGGAAATGGTGACGACACCGACAAGCCGAAATCACTATCTAGAAAAAGAAAATTCGTTCACAGTTTCTAAGAGATCTTTCAACTGCAACTTGAACTTGAATTCCACCATCATACTTTATATTCATCTTATAATCTCTCATGCCATGCTGGATGATGACTTTCCAGTAAGAGAAAGAAAACTGCGTGTGCAAGGGAAAGACTTGAACAAGGTTTGCTTTTAGACTTTGAAGTACTTGTATCCATATTCTGGGTTTGTCATCCCTTCTTCCCAATCGCCTATTCGGCGACCCCCAAAAACTACTTGTTGAATACCTAAATATCTGCCATAAAGGAAAGACAAAAAGGAGCAAGCCAGTTAGAAGTTTGAATTGGTGAACAAGGTGATTTCGAGTAAACTAGACATCATGTTCGGTCTTACTCTGAACTCAATACAGTTAAGCAGTTGAGGAGCACGTCGATGGCAAAAAAATCTGACGTACCAAGATCTACCCTGTTACAACGCATTTGAGATTTCAGATATCTTCTACATGTAACAGTTATGTAAGAAATATGGTACGATCGCTGTCAGAAAAAGGCAAAGAAGTCGTACCAAACACGGCCCCAGTTATCCTGAAACTCAACATCACTGATATCATGAAATGATGATGGCATCACTTTGAAGCCCTTATCTGCATCATAGAGTGGATCATACTCCATTGATGAATTTGCCAACTGCCAACAATGTGGATAGTAACATATTTGAATTTCATTTAAGGCTGAGAAAGAAACCAGAGAAGAAATCTATCCATTTATCTAATTGCATCCATCTGATAAAGTGGGAGTAGGGAAGTAGAAATTGCATCTCAAAACAACAGTTAATCCAATCACAGTTCTGCAACCATTAATCAATAATCGATAGGTGAAAAATCTTGCAATGTGCTCATTAAGCATGAATAAAATGACATAACTTAAGGATACAGCAGTTCAAGCAGAGTTAAAAACATGTAAAAGCAACAAGTAGATGCCAAGACAAGATAACAGGAAGGACAAGGTTATATTACTATAAGAGAAACACAAAGTTTGATAACAAGGACACACATGAGATGAGATGAAATGAAACAAAAATAGATCCATGGAAGATGTATTAATCGTTGAGCAGCAAATAGTATACCTGCAAATTGGAAGAATTGAAAGCACCCAAACGTCCCATTAGATACCAAGATTGAATGACCTGCAAGGACGCAAGTAAACTGATCATATTTCATTAAACGTAAATAAATTATAGATTAGAATTAGAAGGTTAGCAATAAGTACTGACAGTGCCAATAATATCAACATCCTGATCAGAAGGAGAGCCGTAAAACTCAAACCAAATGTAGGAATCAATAGGGTTGAAGTCTCGGAAGCTGACTTTGAAGGAAACTACAGAACCCGTTTTAGACTTGTGGAAGTTACTGCGGCCTTTCTTCCTCACTCTGTCTTCCACTCTTTGCCTCATCAGTTCCGGGTTGCCTATGCTGTCACCAAGAAGGGCACGGAGTTCCTCGTCACTTTTGCAAGCATCTTCAAGAACTCTGCAATGTTGTAGCCAGCGATGGATCAGTAATATAATAATTTAATTGAGAGGGAGAGGGGGAGGGAGAGACTTAATTACTTGGCCCATGCAGGATAGTTGTGAAGGCGATCGTATTCGCGTTTCCTTTTATCTTCACGAACTTTGAGCAATCTTCGTCCTCTCGCTGTGGTTCCGGAGAGCACCAAAGAGCCGCCGTTATCATCTCTTTTTGTCTTCTTTTCTCCAATTCCATCATCCGAAGAAGCGACAACCAGTAGCTTCTTCTTCTTTATAGTGGTAGTTGTATCGCAATTGTTGTTAATGTTACGTGGGCGCGATCCCCATCCCCACCTCAAACCCAATCCCAGACCCAAACCCATACCCGGCATCTGCAACAAAGACACGGGCATTTCTCTCTCTTCCTCGTACTCCACCGCTGTTCTCCTTCTTTATAATGGAAACAAAGCATTCTTTATCTTTATCGGTAATGTTAGTGCTTCTTTTCTTTCCTCCCATTATAATGGACCCAGCCTAGTTTTATATTGGACCCAATTATTATTAGCCCATTAGAAATAGGAGCGGGCACTCTTCCACCAGTCATTGTCAAGAGAGTCCTTGGATTTAAGAATGATGATTTGAAATTAACATATTTATTCGTTCAAATATAAAATGTTAACTTCAAGCGCTCCGATATGTCTAGGATGGAATTTCCCAACAGTTGTGCATATTTCAACATTTTTTGAGAAACAAAACTACAGTAGAAGGGATCTTTTTGGAAACTTGGCTTTGATTAATTGATCCTTCGAGGCCTGCTGCTGCACAATGATTGAGAAACGTATCGATATCCTCAATTCCTGCATAGGTACAGGCCTAAGCTTTCTATACTTTTCAAAATGACATGGGAAAGATGTTCTGCTCTTAGAGAAGGCCAGCTGCAATGTGCTCTGATGGCTATGAGCTTCTCAGATAGAAGTCCGTATCAAAGGTTGAACAAAAGATCCTCAATGCAATGTAACTTATAATTGACAAAAGATGATTATTTCATTGAAAAACCAAACATGTCTATTTGATTAGGAGAAGCAAACATAGTTTTTGGAAATGAGGGTTAGTCCCCTGTTGTGCACCCAAAAAATAGAATTAAACCGATTGCACCATAGAAATTCCAGTGCCAAAGATGCTGCTAAGCTGCACTCTATGAAATGGGCTTCAAGATGTACATCTTGCATGCATGAGAATCCATGGTGGCTGTCAGGTTCCCTACAAAATGAGTTTTCAAGGTCTTGTGCTGCATAAGAGATACCCAAATATTAGAGATCCTGAAAGACAAAATGTTCAACGAGTTCCATTAACCCAACACAAAACACTCGTACCCAACAGAACCAGGGCATTAACATGACAACATACAGTTAAAATTACTATATAAATACCTCCCAGAGATCTCTTGCTTTGACGATACTGTTGAGAGGAATTCCAATGTCATCCCACTGGGCGGAAATAGAATTACGCCAGGGGCCTCGGTTGACTAGTAGAACAGCTACCCTATAGCCCGCGAGAGGCCCTGCCCAGATCTGATGAGACACAAAAAATGGCGTAACAAAGATTATGCTCAACGATTCTACACTAAGTAAAACATGGTATAACTAATATGGACCAATAAGTTTACCTCAAGATCACCTTCCATCCTAACCTTCTTAGCTTGTACCCCAAGTGGATCTTTATCATAAATGGTCAAGAGGAACCGCCATTTAGTGAACTAAGGATTTCATTCATGCAGACATGGACGTGTAAGATGAACATGTAAATGCAGAGGACAATATGATTACCTTGATTAACAGCAATAACCTCCTTATTGGCAATGATATCCATTGTCTCTTTCGTCATGTTCCTCACATCACAACCAAGAAGAAGGGGAGCCTGTATACAACTAAAATTCACTGAAACAGTTCTCCCAGAATATTGGCTCACGTAAAGCAGGACATTGAAAGGAAGACGTTGCCTAGAATACCTTTGAAATGGCCCAAATACTGAAGTGCAATGTGTACTCATCTTTTGTCATCCCTCCATTCCCCACCTCAAGCATGTCAGGATCTGTGTTAAAAAAGAGAAAACAGACCTCAAACAAAGATAAGCAAAATTTGCTAAAACTTGTCTCAGCTTCTAAAACATTTTCTCACTAGCAGAAAATACAAACCATTCCAACCACCAGGCCTTGCAAGCTCTGCATAGACCTCATTCATGTCTGCTCTTGAAACCATACTGCCAATGAGCAAAGAGTTTTTGTTTAGTATTTAAACACCGGGACCTTACAAACCAAAGACAAACTTAATTCAAGTACGATTTACCTGTCCCATGTATCAGAAATATCATTAGTTGTCCTCCAGCTATTTCCTACCTTAGCACCCCACGTTGCAGGATGCATGTCTCCCCTGACAAACAAGGAAAAAAAGACGTCAAACCAAGACAAATGTGAAAATTGCACAATGAGCTATGAAATCCATAGTCATGATATATCAGGTTACCATTCACAAAGTGAGAAAAATATAGGGTGGCCAGTTTTCATCAAAGCGCGGGTCATTACAGGGTACCTACAAAGATGAAATTAAGATTTTTGTCACGTGGAAGCCTGAAGTGTTAATTTAACAGCAAACAACAGAAGCACAATACATTTAACCATGTAATGTAACTAAAGACATGATCGGATCACCTAACGGTTGGCTTTGTACCATCATTGTTACAGTTATCGTATTTCAAATAGTCAATACCCTGCAAACAAAGTGAATTGATTCAAATAGGATCGTCTTTCACATGTGTAAGATTTAGTTGGATTTCCTAAACATAAAGAAAAGAAAAGGGTTCTCTAGTTGTTTACCCATGAAGCAAAACTCTTGGCATCTTGTTCCTCATGACCAAGTGAGCCAGGCATGGTTTTGCTGCAAGTAAAATACCTGCAAGATATGTGGTGGACTAATTCATCTACCAAGATACTATTTCTGAGTATGTCATATATTTTTGTTTAGAGCGGACAGGGTAGAAAGGCATTACCCTGCATCTGAGTAGATTCCTAATTTAAGACCTTTGCTGTGAACATAGTCTGCCAGGGCTTTAATACCAGAAGGAAATGTTGATTTCTTAGGCACTAGATTACCCTGAAACTCAAAACTCAGTACAGTTTAGAGCCAGTAAAACTCTTTAACAAGTTGAAAATAAATGTTTTTAATTATAATATTTCACAAGCAAAAAGCTTTTATATTGAAGAAAAATGAAAATAAAAGAAGAGATGAAACAAATGCTTATATACCTTGCCATCACGAGCCATTTCAGCCCAACAATCGTCTAACATAAATGCATCATCTCGTTAGCTGGTTTATTACATCAAGCAAGGCATGAAAGACAAAGATCACGGAAAGAAAGAAGGTAATTGAAACACACACATACCAATGTTAACATATGTGTAGCCAAGTTTAGACAGGCCGGTGGAAACCAGGAAATCAGCTGTAACGTCAACAAAATAAGCAAGATAGTATATATAGTTATCACGGAAGCGACTCCTGAGACTTTAGGAATTGCACGGTGCATTATATAGTAGTATAAGCTTATGATAATTTGGACAAAATCACTTTTTTAGACCAAGTAAAAACATAATGCACAGTTAGATTTAGATGGAGAACAAAAGAAGTCACCCTCACCAGTCGCTTTGATAATTTTCTCATCAATTTTGCAATTGAAGTGATTCCAACTATTCCATCTACATCAAGACGAGAACCAATAAATGAGTGTGGAAAATCACCAAGGACAACAAATTAAAATTAAAATTAAAATACCAACTATATGGTAACCAGTAACTACTACCATATCAGCATAGCTAATTGTCAATTAGTGGAATTGGCAACCTGGTATGGTGGCCAAGTGCCGTTAGAAATGCGAAAAGCATTGATTTCATATTCTACGATTTAATTGCAACTCGAACAGCATTATCAAGCACGCACAGAGAGGCCTATAACTATAATTCATCGACAAAAAGAAACTTGTAAAAAACAAAACAAAAAACGTGCTTTGACAAGAAAATCCAAATCGGTTCCCAATTATTAGGCAGTAGTGTTTTTTTTTTCTTTGGGCAGGGGGGCCTGATCATGGTACGAGTAGTTGTTTGATGGAGTGAAAGTGATGCATGATGATGAGACTAGTGTTCAGCCAACGATTTGAAGGATAAAGTAAGTGCCGAAATAATCGAAAACTAATAGATTGGGGGAAATCAATTCAATTATACATGAATAGATATCTATGTATATATCCTGATACTGTTCAAATGCGCTGTCAACCTCAGAAGCCCAATCAATTACTGAAAGATTACCAAATAAAAAAGACAGAGAGAAGCAAGAGAGACAGGTTGATCAGGACACAAGTAAACAGGTATACATAGGGGAGTGAAGTAGTAGGAAGCAGGTGCGTACCCCATGGGAGGAGTGTCGGCAAGACCATTTGCAAGCAGATTTCTTCTACTACTATCCCAGTTTGACGGAAGTCTGTTTTTTTCTACTCTTGAAACCGAATCAACACTGGTTACGCCGGGGCTACCCCTGATGGATGATGATGGAGAAGAGGAGATGAGTAACAGGAGACACACTGCTAGTAAACAGTTACTACTACCATTAGCACAGTTCTCCATCATCTTCACTGGTATTATATATGAGCTGCTTTACTACTCTAGGCAGGGAACGTGGGTACAGTCGGAAGAGAGAGTAGAAAGTCAAGCAGTTGATCAATAGTCTACTACTAGTCTGTCTGTCGCCAGTGACAGGATAGACTAATGTTGCGGCTGCTCACCCACAGCCACAACTATTAATATTTGGTTAGGTAAGAAAATCAGTTTTTTTTTGTGGGATCCACTTATAATTATTAATTATGGTATGCCATAAAGAATAAAACGTATGAACAGTGGAGCATGCTCCACTTATCATGGGTTTTATTCTTTTTTATTCCTTAAACAGTGGAGTATGATTTTACTTTTCCGGTTGGACCGGTCCGGTTCGAAGTTATTGAACTAGATCCGATCCAATAAAATAAAAATATATTTTTAATTATATTTTATTAAAAAAATTAGTGTTAAACATTATTTAATGACACTACATAAATTAGACGAAGATCACTTGATGATGTAGCATTTGCAAAATTTGATCGCAATTCCAATTTTATTTCTGATTATATTTTACCTGATGTTGTAACGCTCTTAAGAAATTTGTGAAAAATATAGTTCTTGTCGGATGTATTTCATACGTGATGAAATTGTAGATAGTTTAATGGGACAAAAAAAACATTTTATATAAAGTATTATTTATTTCATGATATAATAGTAATAGTTAAATCTATAATATTTAAATTAAAAATCATCAATATTAATATATATTTTTTAAAATTATTTTATAACCTCAGTTTCAAAAGCATTATTAACCAAACACGTTAAACTTTTTTTTGATCAACCTCAATTGTAACCACAGTTTTAACCAAACATATATTTTTCCAAACCAACCTCAACTAAAAGTACTTTTTATAAAACAACTTTTTCAAACCACAACAGCAACCGCAATACCAAACACACCCTAAAGCGTAATGGGTAGGAGCATCTCCGAGAGTAGATGCGAGAACCAAATTGGTATTATGATTTTTTTAATAGAGTAAATATAGTTTTTTTATGTGTACTTTAAAGAGTTAATTATATTTTATATTAATAAAATTATTTATTAATTATAATTAATTAATACAATTTCAATCAATTTTCTATTCATAAAAATATATTAAACAAACTTTTAATATTTTTGACAAGTATATAGAAATAATTCTTTAGCATATTATAACAAAAAATAAAAGAAATAAGTATTTTACAGTGGATTGTGACTGTTTTTATTAAGAATTTGAGCAATGCTTATTGGAGAGAAGTTGGTTGGTTCTCGCGATAAGTTTTGGATGGTTTGCTTTTTGCTATTTTTTCATGGTGTACATAGTGTGTTATGGATTGTTGGATTGTTTATTATCAGTGAGTTTTTGGTGGCATGTTATAATCCTGATTTATTTAGTGGGGAGGGGTTGGTGGTTAGATTCAGGGCTTACTGCAATATACCTGGTTGCGTGATAGCTCCTGATTTTGGTTGATTTTTCATGGGGTGGCAGTGGTTTCATTGGTGTTTCTCTTCGTTCTGTGCAAATATAGTTGCCCTGTCATTGTATTGGGTTGATACAAGTGACGTTGAATTGTTTATTTTAATTGTGAAGGATTTTGCATTTGAGATTGGTTGGGTCTGCCCCCGGCCAGACCCAGGTTGCCTAGGCCTAGCGCCCCAACCAAGCCCAGTGTAGGTGGGTATTAATAATATTAATACTAAAAATATTATTATTTTTATTATAAATAATATTATTATAATAATAATTAATAAATTTAAAAAAATATTATTAATATTAAAAAAACAACCATATATTTGATTTGAATGGTTAAATTAAAAATCATCATTATTATTATTATAATTATTATCATTAATAAATTTCGAAAACAATATTGTTACTATTGAAGAAAAACCATAAAATTTATTTGAATAGATTAAAAACTATAAGAACTTGAGTCAGACGAGTTTAATATTATTGTTGTTGTCATCGTCCTCGTTAATAAATTTGAAAAAAATACTACTACTAACAAAGAAAAACCATAAATTTTATTTAAAAAGATTAAAAACTAAAAAAGCTTGAGTTAGACAAGTTCAATATTATTATTAATATTATAAATATTATTATATTCATTAATAGTATTAAATTTGAAAAAAATATTTTGCCATCGAAAAAAAACATAAATTTGATTTGAAGGATAAAATAAATTATTGTTGTTATTGTTATTTCTGTTATTAACTCGAGTTTGTCATCCCCTTCTAGACTCAAGTAACTTGGGGTTGGAAAGGGGTGCCCGGCCCAAGTTACCTGGGCTTAGCAGGGGCATTAGACCCAAGTCACTTCGGTCTTCAGCCCCGCCAGGGCCATGGCTCTTGGATTCGATATCAAGATCCAAGGCTCTAGGGTTCGGTGTTTAGACCTGCAGCTCTTGGGTTTGGCATCCAGATCCAAGAATCCTGGGTCTACTGTTATAGCCAGACCTAAAGTTCGCGGGTCTGATGTTTAAGAGGGACCCAAGGCTCTTATTCCTAGCGTTGCAGCCAGACCCAAAACTCTTAGGTCTGGCGTTGCAGCCATACCTGTTTAAACTTAGGTCAAACAAGTTTAATATTATTATTAATATTAAAAATATTATTATTTGCATTATAGATATTATTATTATAATTAATAAATTTGAAAAAAAAATATTATTAACATTAAAAAACAACCATGGATTTGATTTAAATGGTAAAATTAAAAATTATTATTATTATTACGATCATTAATAAATTTGAAATAAAATATTATTAATATTAAAGAAAAACCATAAATTTAATTTGAAGAGATTAAAAACTATAAGAACTTATGTCAGACAAGTTTATTATTGTTGTTGTTGTTGTTATCATTATCATTAATAAATTTGAAAAAAAAAAAATTATTACTATCAAAGAAAAACCATTAATTTTATTTGAAGGGATTAAAAACTATAAAAACTTGGGTCAGACAAGTTTAATATTATTATTAATATTATTATATTCGTTAATATTGTTAAATTTTAAAAAACAAATATTATTATTATCGCAAAAAAACATAGATTTTATTTAAAATATAAAATCAATTATTATTGTTATTATTATTATTATTATTTTCGTTATTAACTTAGATATGACATCCCCTTTCATACCCAGACAGCTTGGGGCTGGAAAAAAACACCAAATCATACCGAAGGTTCTTAAATCTTTGTTTTTTTTAATATTTTTTATATAAAAAAATAGTAATTCACAGCATAGCACAGACTATCTAACTATAAAATGCTATTTTAACTCCTCAATATAGTTTTCCCCGTAAATTTTTACTCGTGGCTCTCCATCTAGCACATCCATTTGAGATACCTTGAATGC
>Ga0307515_10003841_pt1 | contig 31402 bp, 18 predicted proteins | sample 17_EM_MG_FD_194513 | JGI IMG/M metagenome (GOLD analysis project Ga0307515, IMG submission 194513) | Populus trichocarpa ectomycorrhiza microbial communities from riparian zone in the Pacific Northwest, United States - 17_EM | ecosystem: Host-associated > Plants > Roots > Unclassified | place...
ACAACACACGAAGATCCAGTTTAATAGATTTACAACTTTTTAACCTAAATATCTTTAATCAACCCAATGAATTACTCATTACTCTTAGATCGTGTTAGTTTTAAATCTTATAATTAGTATAATTGATTACTCTAATAGATACTTTGATGATGCTCACATATTCTTCTAAAAAATTGTTCCTCTAATGGATTATATTGATAATACTTGCTAATTCTCATAATAAATTAGTAAAAAAATGAAGTTTTAAGTACTGGTTTAAGGTAGTTCAAGCCTCACAAAATTAAAATTAAACACTGAATCTTTTCATAACCTTGGAATTCATGTGTTTGGTATTGTGGTAGCTTTTGTGGTTGTGATTTTAAAGAAAAATTGTTTTATAAAAAGCATTTTTAGTTGAGGCTGGTTTGGTATTTGTATATGTTTGGTTAAAATTGTGATTGAAATTAAGGTTAAACAAAAAATAGTTTAATATATTTGGTTAAGAATGCTTTTCAAATTTATGTTATAAAATAACTAGAAAGATATATATTAATATTGATGGTTTTTATTTTAAATATTGTAGATTTAACTACTACCATTTCATCATAAAATAAATAGTACTTTATATAAAATATTTTTTATTGTTCCATTAAAGTATTTACAATTCCATTACATAATTCATCCAACAAGGACTGCAGTTTTCATGGTTTCCTTATCATGCAACATCATGAACAAAATTAGAATTGTGATTACATTCTGCAAATGTTACGTCATCATGCGATCTTATTCTAATTTATGTAGTGCAATTGAATAATGTTAAATACTAGTTTTTCAAATAAAACACAATTAAAAATAAAAATAAAAATTGAATTTTTTTTACTGGATCGGACCCGGTTCAATACATTTATATTTAGACCGGACCTGGTCCAATACATTTATATTTAGATCGGACCTGGTCCGACCATGAACAGTGGAGAGTGAAACTCTCCACTGTCAAGACCGCAGGAGAAGGGGAGAAGCAGCTTTAAACTGCTTTCGGCAAACCTGTGTTTTCAACGTAAATTGTACTGGGTTCCACAAACAGTAAATTAAGTTTCAACATTAACCAAACAACACATTGTTTGTGCGGTTTACTTTAAAAACAAAAGCTGCCGTGTATACCAACACCCTCTTAGCTAATAGAGAAATTCATACAAATTCAAACTCAAACTCAAACTTGAAAGGTAATACTCTAATAACTTTGAATTTAAATAAGACTATATCTTGCTGGGGTGTGCATTGCAAGTGCTTTGATGAAACCCAGCCATCCATTCGTATTCATCTCCCAATATATATATCCTAGCTTTTCCAGCCCTAACACCTTCCAGAGCCTTCCACTTTATCTGAAAAGAAATCTTCTTCTTCATCCTCTCCCTGGCTAAGATTGTTACGCAAGAGAATTGAAACAAAGTATGAATCCTTTCAAATATAATTGGTTTTTATTCAAATAGTACTGACACAATAATTAAGAAAAGTCACTGGCTTTCCCAATCTTTATGTTCTGCTCCACCAAGAAAGTTGTGACGGCAGTCCTCTGCCAGCTCTTGAAACTCCTGCATTCACCAATAAAATCGATAGCATTAGGAAGATACAGTTTTTAGAAAAGAAGAAGAAAATAAGCATCACAAAGCATCAGATGCAAGTAGCTCATTGTGCTTTGAGGGGAAAAATAAGAATTTTACTTGAAATCCAACATATTCAAAACTGTCAAACAAGGCCATGCCTCTTGACAAACTCTTTTTCAGTCATTTCTAGATTAACATTGTGTTCACACACAAACTGCAGGTCTGCATACTATAGATCGCAATGATCAAAGCAATTAAGGTAAAAGTGGTTTTCGGAGGATATGACACTAATCACAGATGAAAATTCGTTCATGGAATGACAAACTTGTGATCAAGATGTGCTAGAATTTCTCCCCCAGGGAAAGCTGATTTGGTAGCTTCAAATGCAACTTTGATTGATTCTCTCCAAGTTCCGTGCACAGCCTCAGTATTTAGTTGTGTTTTTGATTGACCAGGATCTTCCATCGGCAAGGAGTATCCAGAAAGCAAATGGCCTACCCAAACACCATCTTTTCTGAAAATGGAACATTAAAATAAAAAATAAAATTTGTCATCTTGATAAACAGCCATCCATTTCCATTCAAAAAAACAATACGCTTAATTCAGGAGCAAAATTACTGTGATGATGTAAGGTACAAAATAATTACTCAGCCATATAGATAGAAAAAAGATGCCAAGATGGAAACTTACAGAACAATGTCCATGTGCCGGGGCACATAATGCCCGCCACCTATTCCAAGAAGGATTTTGTTGCTACCACCATTCCTGAATCGATAGAAGTATCAATTTTGCAAATGAAAGTGTAAATTTGAAGGGTTTTTGGGACATAATAACTGCTCTATTTCCCCCTTCATCTATCTATCTTTTGGTATAAAGTTTTTTTCTTTTACCCTTTCCCTTTCCAAACCAAGAGAGGGTCATCAGATGAAGAAATGGTAAGCAAGCATCAAACACTTGCATTCACTCGCTGTAATATAACATGGAAAACATTCATGACACATGCAGAAAAACCTTAGGGAAACCAGAAAAGTATTCCCAGATTATTCATGCCTAACAAGTAGGAGTACCAGGAGTGAAACAAATTCCCTTTGATTTAAAAAAAATGGAAATTCATCTACCCACTCCATATCTTGTTGCTTAAGAAAAATAGGTTGCAATTCATTACTTTAAAACAATGGAATTATCTATTCATTCCATATCTTGCTGCTTGAGAATAATAAGTTATGTACCTGCCCCAGTCTCCCTCAGCAATTCCTCCTCCAAGACCCAATCCTTCCCAGACTAACTTCAAGCACCAAACAAATTATATCACTAAACTGGGTAAAAATCTTCATTATCACTTCAAAACTCAAACATAACACTAGTCATGCTGCTTTATAGCTCATTCATAGGCAACTGAAAGAGAGAACTGGATTGTGAAACTATGAATGATTCAAAGTTAAAACTTTCCAATCAAATGCAAACAAAAAAGTGAAGTCAGCAGGTAAGTAATGTCTTGAAAGCATGCAATTTAACTATAACAAGGCCACTGCATATAAAATATAGCTTATTCTGACCAACAAATACCCACCAATGCAATGGCCTGTGCAGCATCCTGCCTCCTCCAGTATTCTTCTGTGCTACCTAGTGAAAATGGAAAAGGAAATCAACAATTAATTAAACCAGGAAAATCAACAACACAAAAGGTCAATGGATTGTAAAACCAATAATAACGATCCCATAATTAAAAAAGCAGACCTAATCAGTGGTAGAATCTTACCAATCTCCACAAACATGGTTGGCGAATTAGTTAATGGCCCATGATGTGTGGCTTCTAATGTAACCTAAAACATGATAGAAAAATTGAAAAAAGTCAGTATGTTTCAACTCTTTTGGTGAAAGGGGGAAGAAAAGGAAACACACAGCCACAATAAAGAGTTTTTTTGTACCCACTAATACTAATACTCATGATTATGATTAAACTAGAGCATAAACTATTTAATGAAAAAGAATTAATCAATAAATGCAGTTTGAGATTAAACTAAATGCAACAATTATCAGAAAGTTCCTCTAGGCTATGGTTGAATCTCTTCCCATTGAGTCATCCTGGGCTTCCTTTAGATGTGCATTCCAAGGCAATTTCAGTGCAAGATTATATTATTTAGCTTCAGTAAAGAAGCAGGAGCATGTGGAAGAGGCAGTATCTCTGGAGGTGTAGAAAATTACTTGCATTATGAGCACGCAACCATGTTTGCCTACATTTGTTTTCTTCATTTCCCATTCCAGATTCAGCTGTTCAGGAATCGGAAAAGCTTCAAAGGGATTTCTTGAGGAAGAGAATGGAAGAGGAATTTTAAGTGCTACTTGGTAAATTGGAGAGAGCAGTGTACTCCTTTTGATAAGGATGCTTGAGTGCTCCTGATTGGACAGGTACTCAGTAAAGCATGATAGTTTTTGGAGACTTGTAGTTGCCAAGAGCAGGGAAGGTACTGGAGGCTGGTGTTCCAGAGGAGTTAAGAGTTCTCAAGGTGCTAGCTTATGGAACACTATTACAAATGGTTTGGATGTCTATATTAATAGAAATAATAGAACCTGATCTACTATAATGTTTGGCATGGGCAATCAACCTTTAAAGTGAATTTCCTGATTTCTTCTCTTTAACTTCAAATGAAAAAGGCAACAACAGCTAGCTATAGTGTGTGGAGGAGGGTGATCTATTGGATTTAAGATTTAGAAGAGATAAATTATGACATGACTGGAACTTAGATACAATAAATCCTCCACTGGTATTGCTGTATCTAGGGAAGAATATCTGGGCACTGACAGTTAGATGTAAATGAATTTATGATCTAAAGATATCCCAGGAGTCTTTTTAAGAGGTTCAAGAGAGTTGTATTTTGACAGCTAAATATTTGAGGAGAAGATATAAGATTAAAATAAGTTGGAAATTTCTGTGCAGATCTAATTGAGAAGTTATACATCACTTACTTTGAGATTGCCCATAAGCAACTATATTGCACAACTTATTACTATCTCTAGTCCTTAAGGATTAATTCAGCATAAGTAACTCGAAATGAAAATCAAGAATCCAAACCTGTTAGGATTATCAAATGAACACAGCACACGCATCGCAAACAACCAAATGAAGAATTTCCAATTTACCTCGAATTCAGGAGTTAGTTTTTGTGATTCAGCAATAGTCCTCAAGAGCCTCAACCATGGTCCTATCCGAGGATTTGGAGGTGCTGCCCATCCTGGCTTCCCACCAGCAACAAGAACCTCTCCTTCACTAATATGTGGAGTACCTAATCCAAGAATGCAAATCCGAACAAACATTACATTCTTCATTTCATTATTGTTTCCCCTTTGAATCCATAAGGCTAACACACAAAGAACCAAACAGTAGTACAATAAAATGAATGTTAATTAATATACCAATTGGATGGACCGTAAGAGCTGGCCGACTAGAAGAAGCAGCATGCTTGCTAAGAAAAATGATCTCATCGACTAACTCGCCGGTTGCCTCCTCCCAACGTTTATCTAAGTGATCCTCCTTAACAAGACTGTTATCCACTTTTATTAGCCTCACTTCCTTGTTTACAAAACTTACGGCATCCTAACAAACGCGCCATAGAATTCATGTCAGTCAGTCTCTTGTTTAAACTTTAATTAATTTTGTTGAAAGAAAATAAAGCAAGAAAAGCAGAGGGTGAGAATTGCTGACCTGCAAGGAGGGGCCAGTGTGCCAACCGGGCATGGCTAGAAGAGCCGAGGCTGGGCCTATGGATGCCGGATCTGAGGTGGTCGCCACCAACAGGATCACCATTCTCTTTTCTCTTTCCTTTGATAACAGTTTCTTCGCGGCAGACGAATTCTTTGGAGAACACAGGACTGGACATCTGGTTTCCGCGTGACTATTTATTGAGTTTTTTCTATTTCTACTTTTTACAAAGGCAAAGTTCAAATTGAATTCTTAAACCTTATTTTTTATTTTAAAAATATTTTTTTAAAAATTAATTTTTTTATTAATTCAAATTATTTTAATATACTAATATTAAAAATAATTTTTAAAAAATAAAAAAAATTATTATTTTAATATATTTCAAAACTTTTTTAAAAAATTATTATTATTATACTCTCAAATAACCTCTAATATTATTAAGACTCTCTTTTATTTACTACACAAAAATAAAAAATTAATATTAATTTTTTTAATATTCATTAATTTTAAAAAATATTAAATATTATATAAAAAACAAAATAAATTAAATTTTATCTCATTTAAATTTATAAATTTAAATTATGTATTAATTTAATTTAAATTGAATATTATAATTAAATTTGGTTCCAAATAAAAAAAGACATCTGTATCAGTTTTTTTTTCATGAATAGATTATTATTAAAAATAAGTTTTGATTTCAATAAAAAAAATTATAAAAATGAGTTAAAATTTTGATTTAATTAAAAAATAAATTGTTTTATTTTTAATTTATAAAATATAGCTTATTCAATATTTTTCTTTAAAAAAGTTGTTTCAAGTCATTTTTTTTATTAAACATACTTCTAATTTAAAATAATTTTAAAAATTTTAAAATTATTTATGAAAAATAAATTTTTAGATTATAAATCAAATTTAAAAGTCATAATTTAAAAATCATGTCAAACATACTCTTAATGGTTAATATTTAGTTAAAAGTTTATATACATTTATTATAATAACTCCTAATAATAAACTTTAAAAATTTTGTTAACAGTTTCTTCGCGGCAGACGAATTCTTTGGAGACCACAGGACTGGGCACCTGGTTTCCGCGTAACTATTTATTGAGTTTTATCTTTTTCCACTTTTTAAAAATGCAGAGTTCAAATTGAATTCTTAAACCTTATTTTTGTATTTTAAAAAAGTTTAGATTTTATTTTATTTTTTTATTTTAGATTAATTATTTTTATATTTTCATATTATTTTGATGTATTGATATTAAAAATAATTTTAAAAAAATAAAATAAATATTATTTTAATATATTTCCAAACAAAAAATACTTTAAAAAAAATAATTATTACCATATTCTCAAACATCTCTTATATTATTTTAAAGCTCCCTTCTATTTACAATATGAAAATGAAAAATTAATATTAAAACTTTTTTTAATATTCATTTACTAAAACAATATATATTATATAAAAAATAAAATGAATTAAATTTTATCTCTTTTAAATTTGTAAATTTAAATTATTTATTAATTAAACTCAAATTGAATATTATAATTAAATTTGGTTCCAAATAAGAAAAAAAGACATTTGTATCAGTTTTTTTTTTCCATGAATGGATTATTATTAAAAATAACTTTTGATTTCAATAAAAAATTATAAAAATGAGTTAAATATTTGATTTAATTAAAAATTAAATTGTTTTACTTTTAATTTATAAAATATAGCTTATACAATATTTTTCTTTAAAAACGTTGTTTCAAGTCATTTTTTTTTATTAAACATACTTCTAAATTAAACTAATTTTTTAAAATTATATAAATTTTTAGATTATAAATCAAAGTTAAAAGTCATAATTTAAAAATCATGTTAAATATACTCTTAATGGTTAATAGTTAGTTAAAAGTTTATATACATTTATTATAATAACTCCTAATAATAAACTTTAAAATTTTTGTATGATTTTTTATAAGTATGGTTAAAATTAAAACAATATTCTTTATACTATGCTGCCACTCATACCTTTTTCTTAAAGAAAAAGAAAAGAAAAGAGAACTTATTTTTTATATTGTAGGTAAATAATTGTTTCGATTAAAAAACTACCGTATCATTTTTATTTAAAAGTAAAATTGAATTGACTATATGATAAAAATAAATATAATTATACATAAAATTAATAATCTAAAATCATTTTTTATTTTTTATTTTGATTGCTTGTATTTAGTATTATCTATAATTGAAAACTCTTAAGACTTTCCAAATTTATTTATTTAAAAAAAAACTAACTTGATAAACATTGCATTAAAAATATATGAGTAGTAATTGTAAGAAAAAAAATATTAATTCTTAATCAACAATATTTTTTTAATTTCTTTTTTTTATTACCTATATTTTGTAATATTTATAATCAAAAGCTCTTAAAAAAAGCTCGAAATAAAGCTTGATAAAAAGAAAAACATTGAATCTCATATACTAATATTTGTATTTTTAATATTAAAAAATAAAACAACTCTCCTTAAATTATATTATATTACAATTTGAGTGGATTACTTTTTTCTTAATTAGTAACTATTAAAGTTATAAACATGAATAATAATGTTATGCTTCTTTTGACTAAGGAATCTTTTATAATATTAGTATAGTTTCTCAATAGATATAAATCATTTTCTATAGAAGAGTCAAAGTTAACATAAAAAAAAACATAAAAAAAATAACCGAAATTCAATATAATAATCTATGAAGTTTTAAAGTAATATTATTATTTATGAATTTTAATTATATGTGCACTGAATATAAATTAAAATATGTTCGAATAGAAATTTTATAAATCATTTTGTTCAAAAGAGTTTTTTTTAATATTATTAGCGATTGTAAAAAGAAATAACGAAAACTTAATGAATCCTTTCTTCCAAAAGAGTCAAATATAATATAAGACAATAACTAAGGAGAACAAATAAAAATACTATGACTTAATTTAATAATTTGATATAATTTTTTAAATTTTAATTATTATTTTTCTGAGTTTTTTAGAGTTTTGATAATCAAAATAAAATATTAATAAGTTACTAGATAGATTCAGTTGGAGATATTTATTTTATATTATTTAAGTGTTTTTTTTATGTATGAATAGGTAATAATGAAAAAACATGATAAAACTTTTTTGATAAACTATATTAATGTTTTAATTTCTTTTTTAATTAGAATTTATATATTAGTATTTGCAATATTTTATAGTATTGCGTGTGTATTGTTATTTTTTTATATAGAGTATACTAGCCTTTGTGCTTGCGTTTCTCCTGGATTATTTTTTTAAATAAAAAATATTATTCAGGTACTAAAAATAGATAAAATAAATGTATAAAAATTCATTTATGAAAAATATGTAAAAACTCTAATTAGAGTTAAGCCAACACATAACATTTTGTTAAACTTGTGGTTCAAATTATGTTACTGGAATAAATTGATTAAAAAATTATTATAAAATCTTTTTTAAAAAAAACATGTTAACTTTTTAAACTCATGACCCGGGTAATTAAATTTGAAGCATCTAATCTAGAAAAAGTCATGAAAATCAATCCCCAAAAAAATAAATATTAAAGGATGAAATTAAAAAAAATTATAATCATACAAAAGAATTTTAAAAAATAACAATTCAAAAAATGAGGATCAAAATCACTACCACTACTATATTATTAATAAGTAATGCCATCACTATTATTATTATTTATAACCATTATTATTATTATCACCATCACCACCACAACTATTGTTAACATTATTATTATTAGTAATAATAGTAGCATTCCTATTAATATTATTATTATTTTAACAATCAATACCACAATCATCATCACTACTACTATTATTGTTGCTAATACTATTGTTATTATCTCTATCATTACAACAGATATTATTAATATTTTTATTATCATCACTATTTCTTCTTCTTCTTCTTTTTCTTTCATCACTAATTTAATTTTTGTTATTGTTATCATTAATAATATTATTATTTCCATTACTATTTTTTGAATTATTATCACTATTATCATCGTCGTCGTCATTATTACTATTATCATCAATAATAATAATAATAATAATAACTATGAACTTGATTTGAATGATAGAATTGAAAACTATAAAAATTTCAACAAAAAAACCAAGGAAAACAATAAGAAATCAAAAGAAAAGGAACCAAATTGAAATCATTATTATAATTGAAAAAACAAAAATCATAAACTGATTTGAAGGATAAAATTAAAAGTCATAAAAACTTTGACAAAAAGGCAAAGGAAAAAATAAGAAAATTAAAGTAGAAGGATCAAATTGAAATACCTTAAATATACAAATTAAACTCCAAGATTTGAATTGAAAACAAACAAAACTTTAATAAAAGAAAAAATAACTAAAAAACAATAATCAAAATTAAAAGGTCTGAATATGAAATAATTATAACAATGAGGACCATAATGTATTTACAAGAAAATGGGAGATAAATAAATGAAGAAAAAGAAAGAGGGTCACCAGCACGGCATTTATAATGGAAGAAGAGATGACAAGAAATAAACTAAGACGATTGAAGCCTATTTTTCACCATTGGAAACCACCGCACGCGCCATCTAAAGTGTGCGGTGGTTTCAATTGACGCGTAGCTTTTTAAATATACAATTATTATTTTAATGCTTAATTGCTATGAGCTTTTTGTGGAAAATAGCCATGTTTCTTCTTATATATAAATTTTTGTTCTTGTCTAACAATTTATTTGTTAACAAATAGTGGAAACTCTATTTCATAAAATAAATTGTTAATTTAATATCATAATATTTATCAACACATTAAGCAAGATAAAACAAATTAAAATAAATTTAGCACAAAAAACTATAGAAATATAACTTCAAACCAAAGTGTAAAACAACAGAAAATTCAAATATCTAAAGGGAAAGAATTGGCTATAACAACGGGGTAAACAGGTTAGTGTAAGAGGATAATTAATTGAGCTAACGTAAATTTCAGTTTTCTTTTAGCTTATAGTGTTAATGAAGTAGCATGGAGATTTATGTCCATGAGACAGAGGAGAAGTGTATTAGAGAAACATCATAATCAAATGAAACCCACTAGAATTGAGAATCTGGGAAAAGCACGCTCGGTCCCCTTTTTTATTAGCTGAACCTAGCACACTTTTTGAATGGATTTGTAGTTCATGAGCACCCTAGCAAACTACTTTTTGAATGGATTCTGTCACACGGACAAATATTCAATTAAGACATTACTCCTTCGAATATATTTTTTTTTTTAATTCCCTTTTTGTTGGCATCCCTTTACTTTCTTAGGCCATAAACAATAAACAGTGCAAATTAAGATGAGCAAATATTTCTGAGAACTAAATAGTTTTGAAAACCCTCGTCTACTCTTGTTCTTTTAATCACATACTGGACCAGTTTGCATCTAAAAAATGAATTCAGGTTGCACTTTAAGGTCTTAAAAACAAAATGAAAAGAGATGCATCAACTACCAAAACACCCATAATTAACTATTCAAAAAGAAAAGAGAAGACATTTACAACGATATGTTATATTCCATAGGTGACAAAATATTCAGGCTGTAAAAGGAGATAGCTACTCTAAAACTACAACCATCACGATTCAACACCCTTGTTTCCCTTGCTTTAGCCCTTAAAGATGTCCCACGTCCATTCTGTTCAGGAGAAAGTACATTAATTTGCTAAAAACAATTCAAGAGAAAGCATATTCTGGAATGTTTTTACAGAGGAAGCGCCGCATCAAAATGGAACAGCAAATGTGCACATTCGAACACTTGCTTGTGCGCGCGCATGTGTGCTGTGATCATGTATGTTTTGATTTTGTTCACTACCAAATGATTTCTACTTTGTCATGCACCAAAAGAAAAGGTCTTGCAGACAATCAACCAATATAGATATTGATGATCTCATCCCATGTAGCCACAAAAATGAAATACGTTAATCCAATTTTAACTTAACAAGACACGTGAGGGAAGGTGAAGGGTATGAGGGGGGTGCAGGAACATGACATTTGCAGAATTCACCAGTTGGTAAAATGTTTGTTCTTCTAGAAGTGTACTCTATTTCACTCGGTCACTGTACCAAGCATTGATATTTTTATTTTTTTTGGCGTGGGGGGGCAATTAAAAGAAAAAACTTCATGTCATAAAAAGGTTATGGTGTGAAACTTACTATGTTGTTGGAGTATCAAGACAATAGTAATCATAGATCAACACCCTCATCAAGGCCTTTTGAACCAATCATTACGTTTGAATCTATTTGTTTGTCAAACTTCCTCTTCCTTCTGCCTTCAAATTCTTGAAATCCTTCCATCTACAAGTAATTTTTTGAACATTTCAAATACAAAAGAAAAACACAATACTAACCCTGCTGCTGAACTGAAAAAAAATAAAAATCAACCATGCAGTAGAGAGCTGAATCTGTGTCTTGCCTGCTGAAATTGATCCATAGAAATTGGATTATCATGCAAAGAAATACTCTGGAGAGCCTTACAGTCTTTCAAAAGATTTGGAGGAATCTGTCAACCATGGAATACAAAATTGTCTATAGTCTTGTCTGACAAATAAAACCTACATTGATGATTCAAATTATCATAGTACTAACTCGCAAGTCACAAGCATACACTCAACTGGTAGAATGCATGCATAAACCAAAATATGAACATAAAAAATGGATGAGTCTGTGAAGAGAAGGAAAGAAACTAGTGCTGCTGGCCAGAAAATAGTTAGTGTTCAAATCATTATATTCAATCTAACTAATCTGGATAAGTAAATAATTAAGCTCAAAACAGTTAATCCAATTTGATACACAGCCACTAAACAACTATTATTTCCTAAACCACAGCCTGAAGGTTTGAGTGAGAACTTTTGCAAGTTTTATAAATTATAAATCAGGGGAAAATGAAATTGCTTCTCAGATTAGAAGAAAAAAGGAATGAAGAGAACATTTTCAAGGTTAAAAAAGAAAGGTTAAGGATTCAAGAAGAAGGAACATCAGCAAAACAGCTATTTGCTTTCAATCGACAGGGAAATAAATATAGAAGAAACCGGAAGCAATTAAAAGAAGAAAGAAATGGCATGCACATTGAAAAGATATAATCAACAAACTCTCCTGAATTACAATTGAAACCTAGTTAGCAACACTCTACAATACTAGTTATCATTTCCATTACTGAGAAAAAAATTAAATACAATTGGTACGCCCAATATGACCATTATACTAGTAAACTGGAAGGCATTCTGGAAGTGGGCCATCATGACTGGCAGAGGCTGGCAGTATCAAATTACCACATCTACCACTATGTACAGTTTCAGAGAAGTTAGACAAGATTTGAACTAAATATTACCTGGCCCACACTATTATTGTTCAGGGAAAGCGACTTCAAGTGAATGAGATTGCAAACAGATGCAGGAAGATCTTCAATGAGATTATCTGCAAAATTGGCCAAGATAATAAGCTGTGAGAACTCTGAGAAGTAATGGTAGGATTATTGATATCTAGAAGCACTAAAACAGAACAAGCTACTCGTATTATTTCTAAATAGGCAAACAAAATCAAATCCATGTGCAAGAAAACAAGTAAAATGTATTAAGATCTCATCCAACTCATGGCGGCCATATAATGAGACTCCAAACAACCGTACAAGTGGTTCAAAATAAGAATTGGATTCGTGAAAAAAAAATCCATGTGCAAGACTAATATATGAAAAAGCATCCAACTAATGCCCATAAAATGACACTTTATGGAACCATACAAGTTGCCCTCATAATAAATGCATGCAGCGATTTATGTATCTTGACAAAACCTCTTGGAGCATAAAGTTGTGTATATGAGCCTAATGTTAATACAAACACTATCAATAACTTAATCTGTACAATTTACCTGTTATGTAATCCAAGAAGGTCCTTAAAAATTACCAAGATGTTATGCTTCATTCCTAGTAATATCCAGCGCTGCAGTTCTAGAAGCATTTATCTACTACAAACATTTAGATCAATTTCTAGGCATGAACATAAAACAAAGATTTATTCCAACCACCAGACACCTTAACCTTTTCCGAATTATTTGAAGGGAGAACCAAGAAGGAGAGTTTATCCAATTAGTTTAAGACAATCAATTTGATTTCTAAACATAATTTACCAGTTGTTAACTTTTGAGAAATCCGTCACAATTGTTGCAAAGGAAACAAAAAAAAGGAAACAGCATAAGAGTGATGAACAAAAATCCTAGTACAGTAGAATCAGATTATCAGTGAGTTTAGAGCATCAAATTTACATGGAATTTCCAGCAACTGAATCATTTCAACAGGCATTATCCAAATCTAGGGCCTATGCCATCAAATTTTCATGTTCGTAACAATTATCATGAAAGCTACTGATGTTGGACCTTTTTGCAGCTGCCATATCAGTGACAACCAGCTGCCTCTAGGTACCGACAATCCTCTTCAAATAGGAAAGTTGAAGAGTTTCATTATCCATGAATGAAAAACAGGTAACAAAAAAAAGGTTTATGGAATGCTTCACATTATATTCAATTACAGTAATTTTTTTGTGTATAAAATATCAACAGGGAAAAAGATTAAAAAGAAAAACAAAGATATTAGCATACCATTTGCTTGTAATTCTTCTAGAGAGAAACAACTCCCAATTGATTCTGGAAGAGTCTTTAACTTGTTATTTGACACATTTAAAAGTGATAACTGCATCATCAAACATTAACTTTTGTCATGGAAGTTAAAGAGATAAGATAAATGCATCATGCTGAAAACCAGTAGTGCCATATTCTTATGAAGTAATAGGGGAAGTATTTTGGTCAATTTCTAACTGCCCACAAGGCAGACTTTCACCTCTCTTAACTATTTGCATCCTCTAACTTTTGTCATGGATTCTAATTTATTTGTTTTGAGAAAAGCTTAGGTTCTTTTGAAAATCTAAGTATAGACCTTCTCCATTAAAATTTCCTTATTCTCATACTTGGTAAATTTTATGCAATCTCAAATCATTTCATAGCTTAATTCAATATCAAAAACCAAATAGAGCCACTTACATTGCGCAAACTCCCAATCGTCTCAGGCAAGCATGTTAGAATGTTATCTGAGATGGAAAGCCTCTCAAGCCTCACCAGCTGACCCACTAAACAGGAAATATTCATCAATTTAGGTTTTACGCAAGAAACAAGGACAGTAGGAAGTGTGCAGATAACACCATGAAGACTGTCAGATTCAACCACAAAGGTAAAGGAAATAGATTTAAGAAATAATAATAAATCATCTTACTTATTTAGAGAAGAACATTACATTCATCAGGTAAGGAAGCAATTCGATTCCCATCAAGCGTCATAACTTTTAGTGACTGCAGTTTCCCCAAATTCATTGGCAATCGCTCAACAAGATTATCAGCTAAAACCTGAAAAGAGAAAGTTGCTTTGATGGGTAATCCAGGCATTCCATAAGATTAGCTAATATGCTAACAAGTACTTCCATATACTCGTGACACTATGACTATGGATGACACAACTGCTAGAAAAATAATTGATCTGTTCAGAATATGAGAAGCAGCTGTTCAAGCATCAATTCATGAGTAAACTCTCTGGGTGTATGAAAATTAAATAAATGAAACAACACTTTCTTCATGGTTATGAACCTATAGACTTTGGTAGTGCACCATAAATCAGGACACGAAAACCATTGGCCTTTGTGGTAAGCAGCACACATTCCTATTTAAAATGCAAAAAGTTGCAGATTCAGCCCACAGGAGGGGAAACGTAAAAAGGAGAATGCCATATCCCATAAATTTCAATTTAAAAACAAATTTGACAAATTAAAGCTTTAAGATAACATACAAGGGCTTTTTATGCAAGTTTGTATTTACAATACAAGTTCTCAAAAAAAAAATTAAAGGCAGTTAAAGCTAAAATTTTATAATTCTTACCAGGCGTTGCAGGTTTATCAATTTGCTGATCTCCATTGGAATGTCAACTGCAGTGAAAACATGGCCATCAAGTCTTACAATAACACAGGTGAGGCAAAACTGCAGTTTTTTTTTTTTTTTTCCACAACAAATCCATATCATCTGACAAAACGGATTTGAGAAAAGCCAACAAAAGGTAAAAAATGAAATAAACTATTACCCAATTTATTGTGTGTTAAATCAAGGGTGCGGACCGCTTTGTCAAGATCAAGAACCTCGTCAGGAAAAGCCTGTTGGTGAAAAAATAGAGAATGAAAAGGCATATGAACAACTGCGTTTATACTGCTGATATCTAAACTATCAGCACTCACCTTCTGCGGTAGAAAAAGTTGGTGACTTCTAAACGATTTACTTACAGTACAGAAAGAAATGCTAAACGAACGAATCATGAAATGAAAACATTGAGTATGAAATTCGGATGCGAATTTATTAGATTAGTCATATGCATGGTATCCATGTTTACTTATACAAGCATGTGCGCTCCAAAAGGTAGTGATGGCAAGGGGAAAAAATCAATCATCATTTCTTTTCTATCAAGTAAATGCTTTAAAATTAATCGAAGCAAAGTAACACCCAACCAAGTAAACATCATAAGTCGAAACCACTTAGCTTAAATCATCGTATTCAGCAAATTAGATATGTCATAATAATATCATCAAAACAGAAATAACCATTCATTTCATTCTGCAGATAAACACCTGATTACTAAATTGAGTTGCTTGTTCTTAATTTTTTAATCAAACAAAACCCAATATCATTGTTATTTACTTATTTATTTAACCTTAACAAACAAGAAGGAAACAATAAATATAAAATAAATATATGTGATTGCCTTCAATTTAGCGTCGCGAAAAGCAACAATGCCGGTAGATCGCCAGCGGGCAATCCTAGAAGCTTTAGAATCCACGTTTTGGCTTGCACAGCAACCCATCTTCTTCGTTATCGTCAATGATGATCAGCTTATGCTTATGTTTTTTTTAAAAAAAGGATTAGGTTTTTTAGGTTTAGGTAGAAGGGTGGAAGCCAATTCAAATAAAATGTTTGCAGAAGAAGAGATTGTAAGAGCATGAGTATTAGAAAGGAAACCACAATCTTAGATGACCAGCAGAGCCACCCCTGCCCTCTCCCGTCTCCTCTCCTCCCCTCTAGCTAAACCGCGTTGACGTTGACTCTCTTTTTTCTCCTCTTTTGCTTTTTCTTTTTTCTTTTTTCTCTTGATTATCTAAAAGTTTGTCTACCTTTTGTTATAACGCGGTTTTTAAAAAATTTAACTTTTTTTATTAAAAATTATTTTTTTATATTTTTTAAATTGTTTTGATATATTAATTTTAAAAATAATTTTTAAAAAATAAAAAATACATCATTTTAATACATTTTAGCACAAAAAATACTTTAAAAAATAACCATAACTACACTTCTAAAATATAAAATATTGTTCTACAATGTATATGCATTCGTATTTTAAATTTATATCTTATCATTCTAAAATAAAACTATATAATTAACTTGAGATGTAATATGTTTTTTTAACAAATTAATTTATTATTATTAAATTAATTAAAAATATCTCAATTATCTTATATTTTTACTATTTATATTTTTATTATACAATAAAATTAGTAAACAGTCTTTAAAAACAAAATTCATGCTTCTAGGATTTTTTTTAATTTTAATTTTAATTTGAAAATTAAAATATCTAAATTATTCTTGAAATCTATTTTATTATATAAGGCCTGCATCTGTGAACTTTTCTGTCATTTCATCTTGATTTTTTTATAATTGTCAAGTCAGGGTGATTTGGTATTTCTAAGATAAAAGATATTATTAAAACAACTTCTTGGAAGGTTCGTGCAGTACATTATTTTTATTATAATATTGTTGTCTTGGGCCTCTCAGAACCAACCAAGTACATGAAACAACATTCTTTCTTTTTACCTCTCCCAAAACTCTCGAACATGCGATTGGTCTAACCTTTTTTAATTCTAACACAATCATTTCGATCCCTTTATCTTTCCCCACATTTTTTTCCGTTTTGTTTTTCATTTTTTTTTTGTTTTTTTTTTTGTTTTTCGTGTTACATGTTTTTTTTTCCCCAAAATTATCTTTTTTTTTCTTTTTTGTTTTTGTATTTTTTTAAAAAAATTATTTTTGTAGATTTTTTTTAATATTGAACTGGTTGAAAATTTAATTCTGTAGTTTTTTTCTTTAAAATATTATAGATTACTAGAATGTTTCCTCACATGTTTTTTTAATTGTCGAAATTTTTTTTAATATTAAGCTGGTTGAGAATTTAACTTTAACTTTCCCCGCATGTTTTTTTTTTCATTTTTTCTCTTTTTGCTTTTTTTTTTCCAAAATTGTCTTCTTCTTTTTCTTCCTTTTTCTTTTCATTTTTTGTGTTTTTTTTAGAATTGTTTTTATTGATTTTATTTTTTTTAATATGGAACTGGTTCAGAATTTAGGTTTGTAGTTTTTTTCTTTAAAACATTGTAGATTAAAACACTGTAGATTGCTACAGTGCTTCCTCACATGGTTGTTTTTTTCCTTTTTTATGATTTTTTTGTTTTTTTTCAGAATTGTCTTTGTTGATTTTTTTTTCTTCATATTGAGCTAGTTGAGAATTTAGCTTCTTAGTTTTTTTCTTTAAAACACTATAGATTGCTACAGTATTTCCCTGCATAGTTTTTTTTCCTTTCATTTTTTTTTTATGATTTTTTCCAAAATTTTCTTTACCAATTTTATTTTTTAATATTAAGCTGGTTAAGAATTTAGCTTTGTAGTTTTTTCCTTGAAAACATTGTGGATTGTAACAGTTTTTCTCCATATGATTTCTTTTTTTTATGATTTTTTCCACAAACCCACAAAAACACACAAGCATGCCACAAGCCCGTGACATCGCGCGTGCACAACATCTAGTTTATATAATGCTGCTCAATATTTACAACTCGTACTTCAACTCATCAATGAGTCCATTAACCACATTCCATGCACTGAATTCATATTTTACTTCGACTCTGGTTTCATCAACCCATTCAATACATTTACTCATGATACACCGTGGTTATGGTATTATCACCCTATTCGATACATTTACTCGTAACTTGGTTTGTTTATTCATCATTTCTTTTTAAATACTCGTGATTTATGCTTCAAAACATAATACCCCTCACTGTTACAATTAACTAAATACTAGTATAATAGGCTTGTTATTTCGACCGAGTTAGATATCACATATTAATCCTATCATTGCGGTCAGTTCAAATTCTACATATTTGTCCCACCATTGCAATCAATTTAATTTTTATATATTTATCCAGTTATTGTATCAGTCTAATCACAATAATCTTGTTGTTAAAGTCAGCTTAATCACATAAGATAATTATGTCATAATGATCAGTTTAATCATATAAAATAATTTCACTGTTGCAGTTGCTTTAATACCTTAAAGTAGCCCCCTTTTTATAGTCGGTTTAATTTATTAAAATTAGTCCCCGCTCATGTGGCCAACTCAATTTTAATAATTTAATCCTGTTAATTTGGAAGACTTGATTTAATTAAATTAGGCCCTCCTTGTGTGACCGACTTTATTTCCTTTCGTTCTCGTGTCCTTTCTTATCAAGTTATTTAATTGCATACTTCATAAGGAATTTATATCCATGTTCTACATGAATTCACATTACATAATTCACTTTGAATTTACATCACAACAATCATTGAATACAAATTTGCATATTTCATTCCCACAGCAAACAATTAAATAAAATGTTTTTTTTATTAATAAATAAAAATAGTCATCTACTTGATCCTCTTATCAAACAAGCTCCATATATTGAAGTCTCAGCTCCGAATACCCTTTTTAATTCAAAGATTGATATCTTTATCAATAAATCACTATCTTAACTTGTAAGTTCATATTCATACTAACTAATTTTGCCCATATCAAAGCATCTCATACTCATAATTATCCACATTTAAATTGTCATAATTTACCATTCAGTTATTTCTCATTGCAATTTGCAATTAACATTTGTTTTTTATTCTTCCATAAGGTACAACACATTTATATTTTCATTTTATATCGAGATTTCATGACAAATATACTTTCTAAACTTCCATATTAACAGGAAAAAAACAACAATACTAATTCAATCTTTCATCTTTTAATTCGCATTGATAGCCCAATTCAAACCCCTAGAGACTTATAACTTAGTCATACCAAATGAATCCAACTCAACATGCCAATTCTTTCCAAACCTATATACTTAAATTCTCTATTTCACATGCTAATTTAATCTAACTTTATTTAAAGTTTTCATCAATCATGCAAAGCATAGAAATAACACAAATTAACCAAACAATCACAAACGACTTCCTAAATTTTCCAAAGATATTAAATTAATTATTCAACCAATTTCAATGAAATTCATAATTATTTATAACTTTCACAATTCATTACTCAAACGTGTTAATTTCAATACCAGACATACAATATACAAATCAATTCAACAATTTATCCCCCAATTAGAAAAATTCTCAACTTTCAAACATCATCGATCAATTAGCAAGCAAGGAAATCATGTTCATCTTTTAATTTTATTTCATTTCATCATTTTCCTTCAACATTTCCATATTAATGTTCTAAAATTCCCTTCTTAGACTTTCAGAAACTCCCATTTTAATATGTAAAGCATGTAATCATTCAACATTATATCCCAATTACAACTAATTAGGCATACATATACATTGATTTACATATAATTTCACAATTTACAAAATTTCCCCACATCCCCCAAAACCACACTTATAGGTGGCCACTAAAAGGGTTAAAAACCCAAAATTTATTCTTTAATTCTTTCATTTTATCTATAATTTAACAATTTCAAGCACCTATTTATTATAATTTAATCCCATAACTTACAATGTCCACAAACATCAATAAACCTTAACAAACAACATTTGGGGTTTGTTTAACCTTTTTCTATAAAATTCAATTGAATGAAATAAAACAATCAAATTCATCTTACCTAACAAAAATTAACTCAATTTGATGAGTTAGAATGTAGTTTCTTTCATAATTTCACCCGTTTCTTTAAATTTCTATTTCTTCCTTTTGCTCCCTCTCTTTCTCTCTCTAGATTCCTAACTTAGTTGTTTTCCTTAGATAAAATCCTCCCTGAGAACAACCCTTTTAATTTACATCTTGAAGAAATGGAGAAAAAAATAGAAGAGAATAATTTTTCAACGCAATTATTGCCTTCAATCTTATGACCAACCCTTTTTAACGGGGAAGAAAATTTTCTTCTTTTATTTATAAAATTACCACTATTTTAACCTTTCTTGAGTAGTTTTGTAAAAACATTCATTCGTCTATATTTTTCCTGCACTGAATCTTTTATCATATCATCCAAAATTATTTTAATTCACTTGATATCTTTCCTCTACAAGTCATAATAATAATAAAATTCTTAATTTTTATTATTATTTGTTACAATTTACTCTACTATGCTTAGTTTAACTTTGACCGTCAGTATTTTCCATGCACAATTCCATTTCTTATTTTATCCAAGGTTCTAGTTTAATTTTTTTTCTAAGGATTTAAACTCATAGTCATACCAAATATTTTCTTTTAAATGTATCATTTTCTCCCTAGTTGGAATTTATGAAATTTATCACGAGGCTTACAACTCACCCACCAATACTTTTGCATACCACTTTATTATTTAATTCATCAATATATATTTTTAAACTAGCTCATTGGGACCCTCACCCATAATCATAGCCTATTTATTATTATTTTCCATCAAGAATTTCACTACATAATACTGATTCATTAATTTTAGATTAGGGTTTATAATGTGAATGCAAAAAAGATACCTATTATGATCAATTCTCATAATACTTTTTTGCATTTACAAGTAGACACATACTCAATCATAGTCAATTTTTAAGGATAAAATCATGTTCATGATAGGGTTGAAACTATAAAGCCCCAAGCATTACTTAAGAAACAATTATTGATTTGTTATTGATCTTATACACACGATTAAAAAGTTGATGATGTTCTTAAATAAACCAGACAAGGTAGGTGTGATGTTTTAACATAAAACATAATCATGCTTATATTTATCCGCCATAAGCCAAAAAGATGGATTAGCAATATAGAAAGAAATTGAATGTGATCATCAATACAATATACATATAGTAGCTTTCTTCATGCTAGCAATAATATCAGGCATTTCAATGAGAAATAGGAACTCATATACAATGTCATAATTTAATTCTGAGTTATTCTCTAAAATTCACTCTTTTATAATAAAATAAAATAAAATAAAGGCTAACAACGTGGAGAAAGCAGGTTGGGGTATACAATTGTAATTTTGGAGAAAATTTAAGGCCTAATTGTACCCTATTATGTCTAAAAATGAATAAAAAATACAAATTAAAGGTCAAATTAAATGATTATTGCATGAAGTTGCTTAAAATTAAATCCAATGACATAATTAAATTTTTAATAGGCCAATTTGATTTAATCATTGGCCAAATTGAATTTTAATTATGTTTAAGAATTAATTTGGGTCCAATTGAAGGATTTATTTAAGTGCAAGGACTTAATTATACTTTAAATGGGTCAAATTAATTTTATTAGGGGCTTAATTAGTGAAACATTAAGTTTGGGAGCCCAATTTGGGCTTAATTGAGAAGATTGGAATTTTAAGCGACCAAATTTAATTTTTACCAAGTTAATTAATTGAAATCAGGGGCAAAAGTGCAAGAAAATTAAAGTTTTGGGATCAATTAGGGGTGAACTTGACAAAATTCACAGCCAAGGACCAATCTGCAAAAGACACCAAACTATACGGGCTTAATTGGTTGAAACCGGGGGTGAAATTGAAGAAATTAAAAGTTTAATGGTCAATTAGGGGTTAAACTGCATAAATCTGAGACCAATGACCAAAGTGAAAGAGACGTGTAAATGCGGGGTTCAAATTAAAGTTCTACAGGGGCTAAATTGCACTAAGTCACAAGTTTAGAGTCAATTAGAGGTACAATCGAACAAAATTGAAAGTTGAAGGACTAAATTGAAGCTGGATAAAAATCCCTAATTTAAACCTAAACGGCGCTGTTTTGTATTGAAAAAAAAAAAACAAAACCACACGACGCGTCGTCTGGTCGCTGTTCATTGTCTTCCCTAATTTTGCCTGAGAATGTTGTCTGGGTGGCTGCTTTTCAGGTGCATTTTATGCCTCATATGTTCATCAAAGTTGACAACACATGAACCAAAATGGTCACCTAACATTCCTCTATCCTCGAGTATGATCCGTTCAGGCCTACTAACATTATAGCGGTCCCGACCTAAAGAGGCCAACTCATACAGCCTTGAATTGTCAAATTTGACAGTTCATGATGTCTATTTTGAACCAACGGTTGAGATCCTTCCTAACCGAATCAAGGGCTAAAATCTTTTCAATGTGTAGACAAGATTACCCTCTTCCACCTCCTATAAATAGGGGTGGATTTCATGGCCTGAGAATGAAGAAAATCAGGTCCAAAGTTGATGAAAAACCAGCCACTTCCCCCAGTTTTCTGTCATTTCTGTCCCTCTCTCTCCTCGCTGTTCCAGCCTCCGAACCACGTTACCACTAACTCTTTCGCCACCAGCTCCACGACAGGAAGCCAACACAACCACCATCCGGCCACCAAGCATCCACCGTGGCTCTCTCTCTTCTCCTTCCGACCTTTCTCTCTCCTTTGCAAACCTTTTTCTTCTTCCTCTCATAACCGACTTTTCCCACCATTCCCTTAACCAACACCTTTTGAGCCATCAGCCGAACCTACTCCGAGTCCAGACCACCAATGCGTCAGGTAGCCTTTTTCTTTTTCTTCTTCTTCTTCCTCTTCTTCTTCTTCACCCCCTGTTCGTTGCATGAATAGAGGAACTGGGTTGGGCCTGTTATGGTCGATCCCAAATGTATGGGCTGGTCCTGGCCCACAAAAAGAAAAGAAAAAAGATATGTTGGGCCGAGATCAGCCCTACCCAACCCTTCTTTGGGTTGAGCTCAGCCCAGTTAGCTAGGTCGACCCAGCTCATATATATTTAATATATATTTATTTATAATAATATATATTATAATATTTTAAAAACAGTTAAATCCTAAAAGTTTTCCAATCATATTTTCATAAAAAAATTACATCTTTCTCATGTTTTGAAGAAAAATAAATCGATATCATAACTAGTTTATGATCATCTATTAGGATATGGCTAAAATATCAAAAACTTTTTTCCAATCTCTTTTTTTTTAGGGTTTAGATGTAGATTTTAATACATATGGGGTGTAAAATTACACAATAAAGTACACCATCAAGTATTAAAGATACAAAGTGTAAATAAATACGATGCTAAAATTCAGATTTTAGAATAGTTAGAATTTAATCCGATAAGATAGAGACTTTCTCATGAAGAGAGATCTGCTTTGAACTTTAGAAAAGACCAACAAATAGAAACCCGACCTAGAAAAACAATCAAACAACAATGCAGCTTACCTTAGGCAGGCCCTTGTACAACCAGTCCCTTACCCAGACTCTCGCAGATCGAAAGTTTCAAGTGACCATAATACTGGATGACGACTCTTAAACATTAATTAAAATTTTATGATTAAATTCTAAAACTTTTTCAATACCACATATTATTAGAAGGCATGATAAAAACCTCGTCGTTGCCCGACAACATCGCAGTCATATTGAAATATCATAATGCAAGAATTGTACTTTGCATGTTTGTAGAAACCTAACCCTACGACACATGGAGAAACAGTTGGCTTGTTTAAACGTCAACTCATAGACTAATCACATATTTATACGAGAAATTGAATGAATTCTTCACATGAGCTAGAGCCAAGATTTTGCATGTCATTTCCTCCATTTGAAAAGAAGAAATAGACAAAAATATCATGCATTTGATTCACTTGATCCATGAAACAAAGCTAATAGATAGCTGTTCTCTGACTTTGGGTTGCTATAGTTGAATTGTATTGAAACCAAGCAATCATTTTTGTTCGGCCACTATACTAGCGTGTTACTAGATCTCTAGCTACACTAAAGTCTACTCTTGTGTATTTCATCAAGAATTATTGCTTAAACACACTTTTTTTTTTCTAATTGCCTGCCTGTTTTTCCTCTCTTCTTCTTCCTATTTACAATGCTAAATTATATTAGGAAATCAAAGACAATTAATTATAGATTTAATTTTGTCTTTAAAGAAATCCTGATTATTCAGGTATTTTATTCTTTCTTCCAAAACTATTGATTTTCCATAATTACTTTTGTTTTTGTTTTTTTTTTTTTTTTTGTAAATGGCTACCATTTGAGAATTTCTTCTTTATGGAAGGTTTTTTTTATATATATATATATAATTATTGATTTTTCCTTAATAGACTTGATTCCTTTTAAATAGCTACCTTATGAGAATTTATCTGTTATGGAAGTTAATTTATATTTATATATTTTTTATTTGTCAAATTTATAATATTCTATTGATTTGGTAATTTTTTTTCTTGAGATTATGCCCCTTAATGATGATGATGATGATGATTTTAACTTGATATTTGAAATAAAATAAATAAAAAAAATAAAAATAATAGAATTATTAAAATTGACTGGATTTATTAATAAAGCTTTTTTATAAAAAGTATTTTGAAAATAAAAGTAAAAACTCGAGTTATGACAACATTAATCATATGTTGAATAATATATATATATATATATATATATATATATATATTTCATTTTCATTTATCTTTATCTTATATGCTTTGATTATTATATTAATGTTTTTAATAATGATATCTATTTTCTTTCATAATGTTAAAAAAATCATTCTTTGGGTAAAACAATTTATTAAAAAAAATAATTCACTCTAATTCATTCATTTCTAATTATAATAAATTATTAATTTGTATAAATATTCATTATTTATTTTGAGCAACTGAGTTTTCTATATGAATTTGATAAAATGAAAATTTTAATATAACAATTCTTAAAATTATTTTTTAAAATTAAAATATTGATGCGTGAGTGGGTGTGATAAAATATATTTGAAAATGAGTAAATTAAAAAATATAAAATATTTGGTCAACATTTTCCCTCCCTCCCTCCCTCCTTTTTATTTATATTTCCTATATTTTTTATGATTTTTGTTTTAAATTTTCTAGTTATCAAATATGATGGTGAGAATTAAGTTAATTAAAATCAGAGGTCTAGATGTAAATATAAGGATATAGATTGAAATTATGAAAAACTTTTAATAATCCCAAGCAAAACAAAACAAGGCAAAGCCCAGCCTTCATTATTATTATCAGAGTTATTTCTCAGGTAAATCTCTAAATTCATCCTCTCCCAAAAACTGAAGCTGAATCTATATTTCTCTTATTACTATTATCAGAGTTATTTCTCAGGTAAATCTCCATGTCATGATTTTGATGATTATTTTCATTCGAAGTTGCCTCATTTACATTTCAATTTCATGGGGTTTGGGTCTCGATTGATAATCTTCTAATTCATAGATTACTATGTCTCCCCCCCATTATTAATCTTAACTCTGTTTTGTTACTGGTTCCCTCTATATCATAAAATGAAGAAAACCCATGTTAGTTCTAGCAATACTCTTGCAATTTTTCTTATACCAGCACAAGCAATGGAGCAGGAGTCCTTCTATATCATTTCTTTTTCATCGTTGTTATTATTATTATTTGCAAAAATGAGCATTTCCCCTTTTTAGCTATCAACCAATGTTATCAGAATCATGCAAAACAATGTTGATTTGTAGAAACGGAAAAAGGGTTCGTGCTTATGCTTAAGAAGATGATGAATATAACAAGTTTCCATCTTTTTGCACCTTTTCATTTGATTTTGCCTTCTTTTTTTTGTAGAATGTTTGTCCGCCTTTCGATAAATGTGAAGACTTTAGATTTTCCTTTAATTGACATGACCATATACATGCATTCTATGCTTCAAGTGTTTTCTTAGATTTCTGATTTGCTTGCTGATAGTTTAGGCATCTATCTCTGTTTTATTCATTTGTGCTTGCAATCCAGGCTTTCTTGTTTAAATGTCGAGTAGCTCCAAAAGTGATGGAGACAGCTCTTTTGATGCTGAGGAACTTTTGCAAATTGGGACTCGATGCAGAGAGGTTCTTTTTTCATCAACCAAAGACTCTGTTGTTCTGTCTAAATTCTCATAGCAGCTAACTCTTCAACCATTTATTTCTTGCATCACTGCAGCTGCGAAAAGAAAAGGACATGTTGAGAGATTCACAACCCCAGAGCTTTGAACTTATCAGGGTGAATTTTTATTTTATGCAAGATTGATTGTTATTCCTTTTATGCAAAATTTATGTTATGATATGTAAGTCATTACTTGTGTTCATATTCATATTATATGGTTAAGTTTTGTATCCATTTTCCGGAGTGTGTTCAAGATGAATTTAGCCTAAGTGGGAAGAACTTTTCAATTTACCTTGCTTCAGGCCTTTCCATGATCTGCCTAGCAAATATGCATCACATGGAAGGATGATGCAGGACAGCTTAGGGGGCTGTTCTGGATCTGATTTCAGAGGCTGTTTAGGGCTGTATTGTTGGGGGTTTTGCTGGAACTATAGATTTCTACAAGCCACACCTAAGGAAAAGGAAAACCTAAGCTTCACACAAGGGTTCTTAAGAGTCACACCTAGGAGAGATTGAGACACACAATCGCAAGCAAATTGCTGGAATTTTATTCATAAACTGTAATCAAAATATTGAATGACTACATGCTTTTTTATAGAGTTTTGGTAGTCCAAATCCAATAAGACATGGATTCCTAAACCTCCAACGTAACTATTCCTTTTTAGAATAGGAAAACCTAATAACTCTAAGACTAATAAAATAAAATATTGTAATTTCTAGATTTTCCAGCAGATCCAATAATTACCAAAATACCCTTATGATCTAATCAAGTTCCCAACTAAGTTTTCCATCACTAGCCATGTGCCAAATCAATGCTTGAGTGTTGAAATCAATCTTAGAATGCCTTCTAAAGACCTTTGGGGCTGCTGCCCGGGTGCCCCGTCAAATGATCACGTAGATGGTCGAAGTTAAAACTCCACCTGCTTAAATGCTGTGTTCAATGTTTTCATTTTTAAGATTTGGATTGTGTATCGCCTAATAATACGTCCTCTGGCCCAAATCTTTTTGTCCATTCTTGGAAATCCTTTTAAGAAAACAGCATTTAATCCCATTCATATCAATTGAAACTATTTTAGTTGATGAAAATCTACCCTCCACAAACACGGACATTTATTCTCTTGTTTAACTGGTGAGTCAGTTTCAGGAGTTCAATTCCAACTCTCAATTAACAAATTTTTGGCACTAATCATTTAATCTTCAAATCATCTTTATTTGATTTGTATTTTACAGTCTTAACCACTCACTTTTACTTTGCTAGTGATTGAAGAACAAGGGTTGAGACAAATTACACAAAAATAGAAGAAAACACTTCACGTTCGATCTCATAGCTCATCCTCTGTTCTGCTTTCTACTATGTGCTTGTAGTTGTCTTGTGAGAATTGACTTTCTACTATGTGCTTGTAGTTGTCTTGTGAGAATTGAAAAATGTAGCTAAAGAATGAACATGAACAAAAAGATCTAATTTCAGATTTTGTGGATGCAGAGATTAGAACTACATGTTAAACAATTATCAGAGGCTCGTACTGAAGACAAGAAACACATTCAGAAGTTGGAAAGAGAGCTGTTGAACTGCTCTCAAGAGATAGGTAGTGGTCCTTCCTTTTTTGTTATATCTTAAAAATTTAATAGGTTCATGTCAAAATTAAACATTAATTGTCGAATATCAAATGCTACACTTGGTCTGTCTTAATACTGAGAATTATAATTTTAAGCTTTGAGCTCCTTTTGTTAAGTTCATTGTTGAAACTGAGGTTTTGATTAATTAATAGTGAAGTTGTACATAGACAAATAATCACCTATGTCCAAAATTCCATCAAATGATTTTCATAGCTATGGTTGTACAAGAGGGTTTTAATATTTGTTGTCTGCTATATTCATTACCATCTAGAGGTAGATATTGAATGAGAATTGAATTTATACTACATATGTATGTCACTGATGGCTGCATTTTCCCTCAGTTCCTGACTGGATGTTCATATGATTCTTTGATTTGGCTTTAACCTGATCATCACACCTTTCATAGATTACTTGCAGGATCAGCTAAATGCGAGGAATTCAGAGGTATACACCCTGGGGGGGCATGTGCATGAGCTTGAGTTGAAATTAGCAAATATGGAACATTTACAAGCAAACAATGGCCAGTTAAGGGAGGAACTGAAAAGGTGTGATTCAGAGCACTTGTTATTGTTACAGGAACTAGAGAGCAAAGAAATAGAGTTGCAGGAGTCAGCTTTGTGCATAGGGAAGCTGGAGGAGTCGATTTCATCTCTAACTCTAGATTCCCAATGTGAAATAGAGAGCATGAAGCTTGATATGATAGCTTTGGAGCAGGCTTGCTTTAAAGCTAAAAAAACCCAGGAAGAAACCATCCAAGAAAATGCTAGGATGAATGGGTTAATTAAAGAACTTGAATTTCAGATTCTTGAGGCAAAGGAAACTATTGAATGTGTAGAGAAAGAGAACATAGAATTGAGGGACAAACTTGTTACGTCTGATGTGAACTCTAAATTATTTCTTCAGCAGATTGAGGAATGGCTTGAAAACAAGGACACATCACAACTTAATACTCAATCATGCTCAAGTGAGATAGAGCACCAAAGTAATATGTCAAAAGAAATGAGGTAAGTTAAAACATGCATTTCCATTAATTTAGTTGCTTGCTGTTAGATCATAAATTTATATTCTTGATATTACATGCTACTCAATTTCTACAGCTACTTTCTGTACCAGGCTAAGAACTCTTAGATACTAACCTCTTCCCTTTGAGAATTCTGGGCTTTAGCATCCACAAAAAGACACATTGAACACTTTATTTTGAAAGCTTTTTCCAAAGATGTATTTTGGATGCTGTGCCTTTCTAAACAATGGGCATTTCCTTAACTCTAAGTTCTAACATAGAGGATAGGCATTAATTCTTTTAATATGACTTTGTTTAAGAATTTCATTGATTTTTTCGTGATGCTTTTACTATTTTTTGTAAAATGCATGCAGAGAGGCCTTAGGTCCATGCTTTTCAAAGCTTGCAACGCTATTGGGATCAGAATCAAATTTGAAGGAGTGGATGGAGAGCATGTCACATCAGATAAGAAAATATGAAGTTCTTGTGAAGCAGCTTAAGGTATGGATTTTGACTTATGAAGATCTATAATTATGTTAAACAGTGCTAAGATGCTGATAAACTTAATTACATAATTAAGTTGTTCTGGTACTTGCAGTGTTTTGAATTTTGTATCTTTTTGTTAGCTTGCTGAGGTTAACATGTGAATTATTACTAGGATGAATTGAGAGAGGAAAAATCAAAGGCAAAGGAAGAAGCGGATGACCTAGCACAAGAAATGGCTGAACTGCGGTACCAAATGACGGGTTTGCTTGAAGAGGAGTGCAAGCGCCGTGCTTGCATTGAACAAGCATCTTTGCAGAGAATATCTGAACTAGAGGCACAGGTATTGATGGTTGATTTGCAGTCATCATGTTACTTAATAGAGGCTTACATAATTCTGAAGGTCTTTCTTGTTTTTCCGAGTAAGATTGAAAGAGAACGGAGGAAATTTTTTGCTGCTGTCGGGCATCTCCATGAAGCAGCATAGGCATTAAGAACTGTGGAAATCCATTAATTGGAAATAAGGGTTCAGGTTTGTGTCTATCTAATCCTTCCTCTTTCAATGCTCTGCAGGTATTCCTGCATCTAAGATGCTGTTGTGTGTTGTGTTGGCATGATTGCATTTATTTTTATTCAGTGATGCCTGAGGATGCTGTTTGATATTTTTTGTTTGTTTTATAATGTCTGAATTTGGTTCTGAGATAGCTGCCTACGAGATAAATTAACTGTAGGCTTCAGTATATGATAGCAAGCATGTGAAAAATGCATTTACCATATGTGCATCAATTATATAAAATATATGGGTAGCATGTATTAAAATGTCTCCAGCATTTTAGCATTTCAGTGCACAGTTACACTGAGAATGCTGACTGAACCTCAAATGATACTGGCTAAACTTTTGTTGGTATGTAATTTCACATCTTGGATTTTCATCCAGCTCTCATTGTGACCTGATGCTCGAGAGAGACGGGCAGTGAGATATTTTCACAAAAAATTGGTCATCAGAGTTTATTTACACCATATTTGTTTCACAAATCATCATCTTCTGAAGGTTATATTGTTTTAGGGCACTGGTTTGCCACATGTCTTTGCCATGCCAAATTCATTGGGTGGGGGGTTCCAGTTAAAGCTACCATGGCCATGCGTTCAGCTGTCCAGACAGCTAATTCTGATCAACTGTAAGAACTATGAGAACATATGTCATATATTGGGAAGAGGGACCATTGCTTAGGAATCATCTTAATATTTCAACCACGGGGGTGAAGAGCAGGTTTTTTTACTCATGCATATATGCTGTAGGTATCGATTATCTCTGAATTCTCTCTACTGGCATGCTGCTATGGTTGGATCATAACTGGGTCATGGCCTTTCTCTAGCATTGAGGGGGAAAATAGAAACAAGATTGCAGTTGCTTTCTTATTTGATTTAAGCTTCTGTTGAAGAGGTGGTGACTTCATTTGCAATTTATACAAGCCAAAGAAGTGTGTCCAACTAGTAGGGTTTCTTCCATGACAGGTTAAGCCTTCATTTTATCTTCTCTCTTCTTCTCCAACTAGTGCAATCTGGTTGAGATACTTAGTAGCCATGTATGGAGCTTGACTCAAAGAAACTTTAGCCTCAACTAACTTGTGGCTGCCTTATGAACCCTTCCTTGTTAAGTGAAACTTATCACAATTAGAGATATAACGATAATTATGGAATGAATTAACTAATAAATCACCAATCACAAACTGTCACATCATCGAGTAACAAAGTCTTAGTAAAGAAATAAGTATCCCTGGCACCCTTTACAATATCTGTGCATGAAAC
>Ga0307515_10003842_pt1 | contig 31399 bp, 39 predicted proteins | sample 17_EM_MG_FD_194513 | JGI IMG/M metagenome (GOLD analysis project Ga0307515, IMG submission 194513) | Populus trichocarpa ectomycorrhiza microbial communities from riparian zone in the Pacific Northwest, United States - 17_EM | ecosystem: Host-associated > Plants > Roots > Unclassified | place...
CACCTAAGAACACAAAGTTAAGTCATCCCTCTCTATCTCTCCATGCCATGATCATGACTTAACACCAAGTACAGCATACATCAAGTACAGCATCATCCCAAGATCGACAGTCACCTGCACCCAGCCAGTTTCTCATCTCTCGGCAGATGTTGTTGTACTCAACTCTCTACATTCCCACAATTACAAGTTGACCACTGAATGGAGTCTCAGCTGCCCTCGCGCCTCCCTCCAAATCGACCGCTTCCAAGTACTCCTCCAATCCCGCTCGATCATAGCCTGTAAGTGCATATCCAAACTCGCTCGATCACGGCCTCCCAGTGCATCTCTGAGTTCACTCAATCTCAGTCTCCAATTGCATCGCCAACCTCGCTCAATCACGGCCTCAAAGTGCATCTCCAATCTTGCTCAATCACGGCCTCCCAGGGCATCTCAGAGTTCACTCGATCCTGCCCTCCAACTGCATCTCTGAGTTCACTCCATCTGAGTGAACTAACCAATGAATAGAGTCTTAGCACATGGCGCGTCTCCCATCGACCGCCTCTAGATCGACCACCCCCAAGTACTCATCTAATCTCCCTCGATCATAGCCTGCTACAAGTGCATCTCTAAACTCGCTCGATCACAGTTTAGAGCGGATCTCTGAGTTCACACGATCTCGGACTCCAAGTGCATGTCTAATCTCGCTCAATCACGGTCTGGGAGTGTATCTCTGAGTTCACTCGATCCCGGCCTCCAAGTGCATCTCTCAACTCGGTCGATCAGGGTGTCCACGTACATCATTACTGAGGAAATGCGGGTGTACGGAAATCCAGGGGTAACGCAGGCGGACAGAGCGACGGGGAGTACCCATTCGGGAGATCTCCGGGAGGATAGTCATCATCTCATTTTTATCTCATCTCGATTGACGCAATTTCGTGGATTCTCACGGCTGGGTAGTATCATATCTTCTCACTTTCTTCCTAGGCCCCTCGAGCTAGAACCGTTCTTTCTCACAAATTCCATTTGGATGTCACAAGTGGTGGGGCGGAATATTGATGGTGGGCTCACTGAGGTCTAGGTCCATTGTGTCACCACAACGCCCTCCACGTGGTGCATCTCTCGGTGCCCTCAATGGGAGTCTCCAGGTGCTTCTCCGATTATGCTCGACTACCATCCGTGGCCAGAATGACCGTATGTATATATATAGAGATACTGATATAATGCATGCCCTACTATATGGTAGCAAATTGTGTGACTGTAACAAAGACGAATATGATAGAAGAAATGCCTTGTGCTTATGGAACCCTGCGTGTGACTTCTGGACACATTGACATTTTGCTGATGTACTTAATGAGCCGATTCCGACGTATGGTCACAGTTGGCACCAACCCCACAGTGTTTGTTTGACATAGGATACCGACAGAGCGAGAACAAATGGCGACACTGCGATCGGAGGGCGATATGCAATGCGATGCGTCGTATTGGCGCAGGCCATGGAGTAGTCTGTCACCGGGGTGTCTCTGACGGCACTGATGGAGCCGTCCACCCTGACGGAACCATTCCGCCTGGACGGAAATGCTTTTTGCTGATGTCCTCACCTTCAGCGTGGTCATCGTCAGTGCCATCGCCAGGATGGATCCTTTCACCACTTGGCAGTCAGGGATCCGCCCAGTTCTCATCATCATCATCCTCATCGATCATCTCATCCCAATTCAGTGGTCTAACGGCCAAGAAGTTGCCTGGCTTGTACTACCGGCAGGTTGGCAGCTCGATCTTTGCCCTGGGATCATTGTTACCGTACACAGAAACACGCTTGCCGGTGCATTAAACCTTCCCCGAGCAGGTTGTCTGTGGATTGGAGCGATTGATCTGATCCCAGAAGGCACGGGGTTTGTCCCACCTCCAATTGTTCATTTGGTCGTGGGTTTTGTCAAACATTTGCCCCATATATGAGCGGAAGGCTGCCCACCACTCCCGAAAAGGCGAACTCCTGAACCTGCTGACTGGCCACAGCAGCTGGAATTGTGAGAAGTGGCGAGTCGTGACTGGATCAAGAATGATTATATCATAAAAGAGGTCCCATGCCCTCTCATCCCTGACACCGCAGACATTGTATATCTGTATGAGTCCACGAATGTGTCCCGAGATGGATCCCTTTATACGGTCCCAATTCAATGACTTGCGTCGATTTATGACTGATGTCGGCATCTTCGCTCCAGTCTTCCTCTCTCCTCTATGGCAGCCCTTGGGTGCCATTGCTGTGAGTTGAAAATGAATCTACATCCGAAGGGTTAGCATTATGATACAGTTGCATGTAGCGGAAGGAAGCCCAGAGGAAACGCACAACGTTGTGTAGGTTATCGGGTGTGTTTTGGAATGAGAGGCATTGTTTTCTGCAAGTCACTTGATGTCGAAATAGTTCAGGATGCTGGCGGTGTATTCAACATGGGAGGAGTAGAGAATGAAGGTGGAGGAGGGAAGAAGAGATATATATACTCGAGTTCCTGCGATTTCTTGGTTCAACTTGTGAGATATCATAATTTGGATTCATATCCTGCGTTTTGTCGGTTAACGAACACAAAATGGCCCAGCCTTCATCTTGCACAACGGCCAGGCACCTCATAAATGAGAAGCCTCGAGACGAGATTTAGTACATGCGGTGAGGAAAGTTTACAACACCAGGCGTTGTTTTTGCATCTCACACCACTTTCACTGCTCAAACCTCATGCATCTCGGAGCACACCGCATCATTCTCTCATTGTCCTAACGGTGCAACCATCCAACATGGCTACCAACACGCCAAGCAGTGGAAAAAGCACACGCAACTGATGTCATAGGTCGGAGAATACGTCATTCTTCACTATCGGATGCACTTAGCTCTGCCAAATGGGGATTTCCGCTGGGAAGTTGAAAGTATACACAATCGATAGTTCGAAGTATTGTGCGAAGAACGAGTGCAATTCCATGACAACAGCACCAACAAAGCATAAACACCCTTCAAGCGGTCCAAATAGACCTTCAGACATTGCTGTTACAGTGAATATCAATGCTGAGTTTAATCTGAGTATAATCTGAAGGCAGTTGACCCCATAATTGAATGGTGTTGAAGGGATCCCATCCCCGAGTATTGTCATGGTTTGGAGTCTAGTGCGGTCTACACTGCCCCTCCCTTTTGTGTCGAATCCCTCCCTGGTCGCTCAAATAGGAGTCTACCTCGCCTGCAATTGCGTATGCATGAAGAGGGAATTGTTCCTGCATTCTTAACGTCAAACATCTATATCGGACTATGCCTTCCAAACGCTCTCACCCTGACACAACTATGGTTGTATGAACTGTTCGAAATCTTACTAATCGTCAGACTCAACACAAGCGTGGGCCTTCAGGAAATTCTCCACTTCCGGGTACTAAGAGACACGTTTTTGTACCGGCTGGCGAGAGGGATTCCCCTCAAGGAGGGAGTTCCGTAACCTCTTCAATCCGAGGTCAGAACTCCACCCCCTCATCTTCGCTGAATAATTCTCGCGTTGCTGATATTACTCAACCTGTGGCTTCCACACCGTCCACTACACAGCGACAGTGGATCAATATACCAACTGCCACACCGGGTTCAAGCTGTCGCAGCTCAGCCGCACCCGGAGGAACCTCACAGAAAGACCCAATGCGTCGCTTTGTATCCTGCCCCACATCCGGCATTGCTAGCACTGCCACTCCTCTCAGCAGTCTTCAAAACCTGCCTACCCCCATCAATAATTCAGAAGCCCGCGCGATCATTACAAATCCACTGCAAATGTGAGCTACAGAAAGGAATCACAGACAGAGTGAGTGGCAATTGCAACCACAGGCAGTGTCTACACCTCGATCAATGGTCTCCGGCAGTCACAGCATCCATCGATTTGGTCACTCACACATGACGCGTCTTGAATTTGCAACAGGCAGACTCCTCGAGATCTACATGTGGAACACACGGCCGTTAATGAGTGCAAGTGACTTGGAGATGGTAAGTTATGCAATGCGACACGTTGTGAAAGCATTAGCTGAAGGCCCACACTGGCAGATAATAGAGATGTACTGGAACACCGCTATGCAGCAAAACAACATTTGGTCCCATCAGCCACAAACCTAGTTTCCGTCAGGAACACCCGGGTGAGTCTGAAGGCCCTGACGGCTCTTACGGAACCTCGTACCCACTGACGGAGAATCAGACTCGACCCGTTGCATACCTCCCTTGAGGCGACTATTATACCATGCCTCCTATTCATATGACGCGTCGCGTTGTATAGAATGCTCGCAGCCCCGGCGTCAGGCGTTCTTTACTGTGCATCCGGAATGTGAAGACGTATACCCACCATCAGAACGACACGTGTGTTACACTCTTCGCAGGGCTCCACTTAGGTTGTAGCCGTTTACCCAATGCCTATCGCTGTTTATGCCTTTCACAGGCCGAGTGCTACATTTTACATCTCTGCTATTGCAATTCATCAGATGCTGCACTCTCTCATATATGTTTAACTTTGTGATCTTGTCACTTATTACAATTCAGTCTTCGCTTTGCATACATCGCTTGCCGTTGCATTCGCTTCGCCATTATCGTATTTTACAGGTCTGAAATATACTGTCCAATCTTCACACTCTCTAGTACTATACCCTCAGTCTTAGAAAGTCGGCGTGAATCCATCATCGGCTTGCGATGCTTCTTCCTCCTCATCCGCATTCGCTTCGTCATGATAGTTGCCCCCATACCCGTCCAGATGACTGGTTCGCAGGTCAAACCTCTCGTGTTCAGTTGCAGCCCGTCATCGCCAGCTGGCGATTGGGATGGAGTCACTCTCGTCGATTTTGTCACCTTCTTTGTCATAATCCTCGCAGCCCAATGACTACGCAAAATGCAGTTCGTCATCTGTACAATTGTTGTCTATCGGGATGTTTGGGTCAGTGCTTCCGATCTCAGATTCCTCAAGCGCCACCTCGGAGGTCAAATAGTCAAGAAGAATAGCATTGTCAACACGTGCCGCTTCCGTGGTGATGACCTCGGCAGGCGTTGGGTTCTCCGCCGGTCGGATCTGACACTTGACGGTCGCGAGAGTGTTTTCATACACCCTCTGTTGGTAGCTCTTCGGTAGTGTGTTCCAGGTACTCATCAAGAATGTGTACGTGTCTGCAACGCCAGGCGAGGTTAACAACTTGCGACTGGTTGTGGTGTAGCAGGATGCGTCCTTACCACCATCATTCTTGTAGTTGAAGTCGTTTGAGCGATCAGGTCTGTCTGCTTTCAGCCTTGACTTGGAAGCTTTTGGATGAACAGCTTTGTTCATTTGCCACTCCAGGAGAGTATGGCGCAACGCAGTACACGCAAACATGATCAGGGGCGACGGTATATGACAGTCCTGGTCATCAATTATGGAATTATAAAATCCATCAGCATACTTACCGCGGTTATTTGCCTGATGATAAAATTTGATGTAGATGAACTGCGGGATTGCTTCCGCCAGGAAGTACAGTGGACGCTGGCCATTTGTTAGCAGCTTTCGACACTCTCTGCATTGGATTTGGACTGCGTACACCACCTTCCACATGCACTGCCACCGGACAAACATAATTATTGTCTTCCAGAAGGGAATCAATGAATTTGAAATGCTCTGCGTCAGATTCAAAGCGGTGGAGATCAGAAAGCTCTGCTAATTTTGTCACTTGGTGATTGAATAAAATGGGATGTAACTTTGTCGACTTGTGCTCGAACCTGGTACCGGATTGAGTGTGTAATATCCAATGTGGGCCGTCGCTTCAGCATACCTCTTTCAGGATCTCCTTTGTGCATGCCTCAAATGCTATGGACCAAATGTTGTTTTGCTGCATAGTGGTGTTCCAGTACTTCTCTATCATCTGCTGGTGTGGGGCTTCAGCTAATGCTTTCGCAGTGCATCGCGTTGCATAACTCACCATCTCCAAGTCGCTTGCAGTCATAAACGGCCATCTGTTCCACATATGGAGCTCCATTTGTCTGCCGGTTGCAAATACAAGATACGTCATGTCTGAGTGAACAAATCGATGGATGCTTCGACTGCCGGAGACCACTTATTGAGGTGTAGACACCGCCTGCAGTTGCAATTGCCACGGCCTCTGTCTTTGATTCCTTTCTTTAACTCGCGTTCTCAGTTGATTTGGAATGGTCACGCGGGCTTCTGGATTGGAGATGGGGGTAGGCAGGTTTTCAAGACCACGGAGAGGAGTGGGAGTGCTAGCAATGCCGGATGCGAGGCTGGATACAACGTGACTCGTTGAGTCTGTCTGTGAGGTTCCTCTGGGTGCTGGTTTGCTACGACAGCTTGTACCTGGCGTGGTGGTTGGTGGAATCATTGACCGTCGCTGTGTAGCGGACAGGGTCGAAGTCACGCTTCGAGTCCTATCTGCCATACCAGAATTGTTCAGCGAAGATGAGGAGGTGGAGTTCCGACCAGGGATTGTTGAGGCTACGGAACTCCCTCGTTGAGAGGAATCCATCTGGCCAGCCAGTTCGGAAATGTTTCTCATAGCAGGGGGAAGCTGAGAATTTCCCAAATGCCTATGCTTTTGTTGTTTCTGAACAATTCATAAAACCGGAATCGTGCCAGGGTGAGTGCTTTGGAAAGGAATAGTCCGATAGAAATGTTCGATGTTGTGAATGTAGAAATAATTCACTCTGCATGCATATGGAATGGCAGGCGAGGAAGACTCCTATTTGAGTGACCAGGGAGGGATTCGAAAAAACAGGGAGGCGCGGTGTCTACTGCGCTAGACTCCAAATCACTATCTCCCATGATGATACTCGGCGACAAGATCCCTTGAAAAGCATTCAATTCTGGGGTTAACTGCCATCAGATCAAACTCAGATGAAACTCAGCATTGATATTCACTGTTACAGCAACGTCTGAAGGTCTATTTGCACTGCTTGAAGGGTCTTTATGCCTTCTTGGCACAATTCTCATACTATTGCATTCATTCTGGGCTCAATACTTCAAACCATCGATTGGGTATATCTTCGGCTTCCCGATGGAAATCCCCCTTTGGCAGAGCTAAAAGCATCGCAAAGCGAACAATAATGTATTGTCTATCATATGACATCAGTTGTGTGTGCGTTTTCCACTGCTAGGCATTGGTAGCCGTGTTGGATGCTTGCACAGTTCGGACAACCTGGGAACTACCCAGTTTGCTCCGAGATGCACGAGGTCTGAGCAGTAAATATGATATGTGATGCAACAGCAACGCCCAGTGTCATGAACTGTCTTCTCCGCGAGTACTAAATCTCGTCTCGAGGCTTGTCGTTCATTCGGTGATTTGTGGTTCTGCAAGATGAAGGCCGTGCCATTTTGTGTTCGGTAACCACCGAAACTGACAAGTTAAACCATGAAATCGCCAGAACTCGAGTATATATATCCCTTCTTCCACCCGACACCTCCTTTCTCTTTTCCTCCCGTATTATACACACCGACAGCATCCAGATCTCAACATAACGTGACTTGCACAAAACAGCGCGTCTCATTCCAAAACACACCCGATAACCTACACAACTTTGTACTTTCCCTTACTTTCCCTCTGGGTTTCATTCCGCTACATGCAACTGTATCATAATGCTAATGTTTCGGATGTAGATTCATTTTCAACTCTCAGCGATGGCACCAAAGGCCAGCAGTAAAGGGAATGGGAAGGCTAGGGCAAAGATGCCGATATCAGTTATAAATCGACGCCTGTCGTTGGATCACGATTGTATGGCGGGATTCATCACAGAACAGATCCGTGGACTGATACGGATAAACAATGTTTGCGGCGTCAAGGATGAGAGGGCATGGGACTTCTTTTATGATATAATCTTTTTTGATCCAGTCATGACTCGCCACTTTTCACAATTCCAGCTGATGTGGTCGCACCACAGGAGCAGGAGTTTGCCTTTTCGGGAGTTGTGGGCGGCCTTCCGCTCATATATGGGGCAAATGTTTCACAAAGCCCGCTACCAAATGAACAATTGGAGGTGGGACAACCCTGGTGCCTTTGGGGATCAAGTCAATCGCACCAATCCACAGACAACCAGCTTGGGGAAGGTTAAACGCACCGGTGAGCATTTATCTTGGTACTGTAGGAATGATTTCAGGGCGAAGATTGAGCTGCCAAGCTGCCGGCAGTACAAATCAGGCGACTTCCTGGCCTTTAGGCGACTGAATTGGGATGAGATAATCGACGGGGATGATGATGATAACAATCGGGCGGATCCTGGAGCGCTGAGTGGTGGAAGGAGCCATCCTGGCGATGGCAATGACAATGACAAAGCCGAGGGTGAGGAGGACACCCAGGGTGGTGAGAAAAGGACTGGAAAAGGGAAGGGAAGAAAGAATGGGAAGGGGAAAGGGGAGGCGACTGAGGATTGGAAGGGGAAAGGGAAGGGAAAGGGGAAGGGAAAAGGTAAAGGGAAATGTATTGTTAAATGAACCCCAGGGGGAGATGACATCTCTCGTGCCGGTATATTGCAGTTGCCGAAGGAAATGTAAGAGGCAGACTTGGACACGGAGGGCCGACTGGAGCGGGTATATTTAGAGCCAGAAGCATTGCCCGCCATGTCAATTTCCTCAGATGATGATACTGACTCTACCAAGTCGGATGGCGAATATTACTCAGAATGTGATTCTGATGTGGATATGTGCATGGAGGATGATGTGGACGCCCTGGACGGCATTGATTCAGACGGCGATGTGGATATGGAAATGAACGGTGAAGATTAGGATGATCAAGAGTAGGAAGATGAGAAAGAGGAGGAGCTGGTGGATGAGGATAAGGAGGAGGATGAGAATGAGAATGAGGATAATGGCAAAGAACCTCGGACGATTGGCCAGGGAGAGATGGTAATTACATCGGCTGACGATGCTGATACCATGGTAGACCATCAGCCAACCGTGCTACCTGAGCAAGGCCAGGAGATGCGCGAGCATACCACGCAGCCACAACCTCTGGCACCTGCCCCGCGGCCACCAACCCCGGAGCCTTGTCGACGACCATGAACTCCCGAGACTCGTACCCACAGTCGGCTGGAGTTTTTGGGGCTTGTGACACCTCAAACACCTCGCCCAGCGGCACCAACTCTGCGAGAAGCTGACGCAGCCGGAAACACCTCGGATGTGGATGTGGATCAGCAGCCGCTGATTGAATCGGCAGGTGGTGACAGTCTCCCTGATGTCACTCCCCCCGATGTCCCTCTCCGCGATGTCCCTCTCCCCGATGTCCCTCTCCCTGACGTCCCTCTCCCTGATGGTCTTCTCCCTGATGTCCGTCTCCCTGAGATGCGCCCAGATGGCTCAGTAGGCGAGGAGTGAACCTGTCCTCTCTTGCCAGAGGAGACGTGCATTCGGGTTGGGGTCGGGTTATTGTCTTGTGAGTTTCGTTTGCTGTAATCTATCCATCTCAGCCACTGATCAAGGCATGCATGGAGGTGTTTTGTTCGTTTGGGTTAGGGTTGTGGGCTTGTTGGTTTCCATTGTTCTGATCTATTTATCTCAGGGATTGATTATTACACGCATCGCGAGGTTTTTGGATTGCTCTAGGTTTATTGTTTATTTATTCATAGTATTATGGCACATCGCACATGCAGTGTTTTTGCAACTCCTGGGGTGTAAGGAACCTCCTTGTGATGGTGTTCAGGCTCAATAAATCACTCAAGTATCATAAGGTTATACCCACACCAGACTGCTCAGGCCCAGCACCAACTTTTGTGCCTTTCTAGAGTGAATACTCCACTCCTCGCGTGTCGTGGACAATGCCAGAGAAGACCCCTTCCCATTGCCCCCAATTTCCATGCCCAAAGAAGTTCACCTCAGACATCTGGCGACTTAAACATATCAAATTACACCATCCTGAACACCTTCAAGTTGCATGCCAGAAGAATCTGACTATTCGCGGCGCGCCCCGACGCGTTGAACCCGCTCAGCATCGTGCATTCAACCCTAACAAAGATCCAGTCGAAGACTTGGACGCATTTCCCCAGATCGAACACATTGAACACATCGCAGACCCGGAGTCTCAAACACCGCCACTTCCTCTGCTGCGGACGGACACATACCCCGGCACCGGTGCTCCGCTGAGCGATCACATTGCTGAGCCATGGGAACGCGACGCTCAAGGTTTCCTTGAGACGAACCTACAAAACAATCCCTACTCGCCATTTGCGACGCGTGAAGAGTACAAATACATCTAGTGTGGGATCAAGGAGAAGGGCATGAAGACGCACTATGACAACGTGCTGCAGGAAGAAAACACCCCTCTGTGTTTCCCAAGTTCCAAAAATGGGGATGGCGTCGAGCAGCTTGTGGCTACCATGCCAGATGATCTGGCTCTCGGGGAGTGGGAACTACACACTCCCGAGGATATGAAATGGGATGACAACCACCAACGCCGTAACAAATACTGGGGTCGAGACATCATCAAAAGCATGAGACGGTTGATGCAGCAGCCAGCATACACCGAGCATCTTCTTTACGCCCCTCAGCGTTGCTCTAACAGCAATACGCCTCCAAAGCACCTCTATACCGAAATGCACACTGCTAACTGGTGGTCGGAGACACAAGTACGGAGAGATACCCGAGCATGATGACGCACCAACCGACCGTTGGTCAAAACTCAAAGTGGGGGATACACTGGTTCCCGTGCTCTTCATGTCCGACGGAACGCATCTCTCGACTTTTGCCGGCAACAAGAAAGAGTAGCCTGTATATATGGCAATTGGCAATCTATCATCGAAGCTCCGCCAGATGCCCTCAACGCACACCGTCGTAAAAGTCGCTCTCCTGCCGATTCCGAACATAAACCGCCAAATTCGTCAAAAGCGGCTGGATGAGCAGCGGCATACAAACCGAGAGGTGCTAAATGAAGTACTCTGGCGGGTACTCCAGCCTCTCACGGTTGAATGACATCCCAGCCCTGGGAGAGGGTATCACAATGTTCTCTGTACAGATAGCAACTTCAGGCGTTGCAAACCGGTTGTAGCAGCATGGCTTGCAGATTGCCCTGAGTATACCAACCTACATCATTTCGAGCGACATGTTTGTTTCCGGTGCGAGTGTCCAATGATCAAACTAGGAGATTATGTCCCTCCTGACAAGCGACACCCCCGGCGGGATCACAACCTATATCGAACACTCACCAATGCCAACACCAACGCTGCCAATGCGGAACTCTTGTCACGCTATGTTCAGTGATGATTCAACGTGTTTCGACATATTCCCTGTATCGTGAGCGACCTCCCGAAGCCTGATCTCCTCCATACAATGCAGATCGGCTTGCTGGATCACCTCCAGAAGTGGATTTTCCACTTCACAAACATGCACGAGCGGCTCAACAAGTACAATGCAATCTGGTTAATTGTGCCTGCTTACCACGACCTCACTCCAAAAACTAAGTCATATGAGGAAGTTTCTCAATGGAATGGAAAGGAGATGAAGGAAATGAGCCGGTACCTGCTTGAAGTTGTAACCCAGTCTCTACTAGGAGGAAGCCCTGCTCAGCGTCCCATATTGAATCGCGCAATTGAGTGCACGTGGGCATTGTTAGAATTCTATATGTATGCTCTATATTAATCTCACGATGATGCAACATTGAGCTACATGGAAGACACCTTGTGTTGTTTTCACACTTTCAAAGATGTTTTCTTACCCAGGCGAGCCGGCACAAAGGTGAAGGCCTAAGCCAATGCCCCGAGAACAGAGCTAGTGAAGAAGCGAAATGTAGATGAGGAATCAAATGCTGAAACTTGGACACCGTCCAGGAAGCGGCGTGAAATGAACACCTGGCAGGATCATATCAGCCATGAGATAGATGTTTTCAAGGAGTTAGATGCCGACTGCAACTTTCCGAAGAACAACTTGATGTCTCACTGGGTGGAACAGATTCATTGATACGGAGCCTTGCAACAGTATTCTGCCGAGAGATATGGACAAGCAGATAAAACGAATTTCAAGGACGGTTGGAATGCCTCCAATCACAACCTCAACTACCTGCCCCATGTAATCACCTTTCAGCGTCGCATTCTCTGCTTTGAAATCACAGAGCTCAATCTCCAACTTGCCCTCGCTCAGCGTTGAGAGAACAGCACGGCTACATGCAAAGTCCTCCCTTCCGGCACTGATCTGGCTGCCCCCCTGTGCTCCCAGTTCTATGTGACGCCCGAATTCATGGGACCCCAAAACCCCCATGATGGAAAGCATCCTGACGCTATGATCAAAGTGTTCAGAGCATTACTCGACAATACGCAAGACTCAACGCACTGTGTGACAATATTCAACTGCATGCAGAAATTTCCCAAGCATAAGAGTGGTAACGAAATGCATATATCGGATGTACAAAGTGTTAGTAACGGTCCCGGACTGTCACTTTGGGTCCGGGTCCGGGTCCATACCAAACCATTCCCAAATCGGCGGTCCAGGTGGTCAATGAACCGAAACGGTCAACTCGGGTACTGTTCACAGGCAAACTCCCAACCTGTCTCAATTGGGCGGGTTGTCAGCTGGTCGCCCAGCGGGTCCATCTATAGATTCAACTAAGGCTCTTGTTTTTGGAGTTTGTTAATTGTATCTTATCAAAATGGCATTTTCAACAACCAATGATGTGTTTTTGTATGCTTTGCAGCTTGCAATATAGATTAATTTGGAATCAGTATTTTACGTTTGGTATATTGTATTTTTGCCAACGATCGCGGTCAATAATTCCGTTATGAACGCCAACATTCGCATGATGACTAGATTACCAAATATGCAACAACTACAACTGTTGAAGCTCCATTGACGCTCATTTTCAGGATGCGGCAGGGATGATTGTGCTGTTATTTTTGCCAGTAAAGGCTGCCAATATTTGATAAACGGATGTATGCAACCAATTGGAACATAAATTAACCAAGATGCGAAGCTAGAAATCGTTGACACTCCGTTGACGCTCATTCTCAGAATGGGGCGATGACCGTGTTGCTGTCTCTTTTGCCAATGAAAGCTGCCAATACATCGATTATGCCAAACAGCGACCAAAGCACTGTTTAATTACTGTACTTACATAACCACAAATCGTTGACGCTCTGTTGATGCTCATTCTCAGAATGGGACGATGACCGTGTTGCTGTCTCTTTTGCGAATAAGAGCTGCCAATACATCGATTATGCCTAACAGCGACCAAAGCACTATTCAATTACCGTACTTACATGACCACAAATCGTTGACGCTCCGTTGATGCTCATTTTACTGTATTGTCCATTCAACATCTGCTGCCATCGACAGTAGTTTGCATCATGATTTGAACTTATTGGAAGTCTTTCTGCCAGATTAAGACTTGGCCCTGTGGCAAAGCAGAGCGCAGTAACATTGTTGCACTGTTCGCTCACACATGACTTAAATTTATGTTTCTTGCCAAAAGCTTTATTGTGCCTGCAATACATCTGTTTATCAACCGATATGTACAAGCTTCTGCTCACCATTTGCCCATAATATATCTCCAACAAAAACACTCAGTCAAGATACATAAAGAAGCTGGTGAAACATTGACGTATTCTGTCCTACTTTTTCTTCACTCCCTTGTTCCTTCTTGTTTCGATTGCATTGGCCGTCACCAACAGCTTTTCAGCCTATCTGTTCGAGTTCGGTGTAGGCCAAATCAATCCAGGAACATTTGGTGTGGGGGTCAGATCGCGCTGCCCTTGTGATTCCGGATCCTCGATTCTATTATTTTGGTGCATATCGGATTCAACGTCCGCCGCGCAATCATCTTCACTGTCATTTGCATTATCTAAGTCCCCATGCCAGTCAAGCCAATCTTAAGTGTCCGAAATGCTTTCAGGTGCGCTATCCTCGTCACATTCGACTGGATAACGGTTGATTCTCCAGATCCGGCGGATATTTAAGATTTGAGTTCGTCCTTGAGGGAGGTCCTTGGCAGACAGAGATGGTGGCAAAGGAGATCTTTCTGACAGATTGAATGCGGCCTCACCATCCTGTTGAAGGAGTGACCAGGATGCTTTGACGATCTCTTCGGTGTCTCAAATGTATCCCACCGCTGTCATCTGCCTGATTTGAATGCGAGATTCCCTCAGAATAGCACTTAGGTTTTGGCTGCCCTGCCACATCCCCAAAATGTCGTGAACCTTGGCCATTCTGTGCAGTTTCCTTTCCTCCGCCTCTTTCTTCATTACCGAGTTGCTTTCTGTGTTCGCATTATCCAATTCTAGATCAGTGCCTGCTAATATGCCTGATTGGCTCGGGCGAACTGATTTACAACATCTTTTTTCCGAAGGGTCTCGCCTGTGGTTTTTGACTACCTCCAGCCGACGACATGTCGGCCGTGGGAAAAACTGGCCTCCACTCCGACGCCATGTCGTATGATTGAGAATATGTCACACGCCACATTGGAGAGATTGGCGTACTTTGAGTGCGTTTCCACCGGTTGACCCCACGAGTCGGTTTTGTCCGGCATCCAAAATGTACTGCAACAATCCATTGGGTCGGAGTGGTAATCATTGATATTTGGATTGATTTGCCCCCAGTTCTCTGGTGCTTCAGGCGGCGATTTCAGATGGAGACTGGCGGCAGTCAATAAGCGCGCAGCGCGATCCCTTCGTCCTCGTGTCGTCTCAGCCACATTGTTAGGCGTCAAGTATTCTTCATAATTGTTGGACAAATCATATGGATCAAAGGATGATTCAAAGGATCGTGAAGCCGTTGCAAAGGAGATATGATCGCTGCTCGGTGAGCTTTGGTATTTATTGACGGGCACGCATCGATGTTTGGCGCAGTATTCATTCTCCACATACTTCAGAAAGGCCTCTTGGTTTTGGATAGTATAGGATGTCTCGTCCTCAGGATTGATATCCATTCCCACGTCCCACTTTCTGAACGATCGCAACTGCCTGACTGGATCGAGGATATGTGCACAAAATACAAGCTTGCCCGTCGTTGGAGTCACTTCGGTGAAGTATTTGGACAACTTCTGTCGAGCTAATTTCACACAACGAACAAGTCTTCTTTCCATGGAGTTTTCTTCTCAGAGAAATCTCGCATCACGCCATCCATGTCATCAAACATGTCATTGTACACTGTGATGACATGATGCAATGTGACTGTATGCCTCTTCGACATCCAAAGGGTCGACCATCTGAATGGCCTCAATTCTTCCATTACATACATCACGATCGTCCATTCATCATGAATTGTGAACAGTGGCTAGTATTCGGTGTATTTTGGATTTTGAAGCCATTCATGTGTGAATTCCTGTAATCAGTGGGCCAGCTCCAGTAACTCCAGTGTAGAGTTCCAAAGTGTATTCACATCCATAATCGGAGGTACTGCAATGCGGACTTTGGCTTTTTGACATTCAATGAACTCATGTCGACGACCTGTGGTTAGCGTAATCAATACAGCAAGCATTCTCTGCTTTATGAAGGTCAGTTTCAGGACTTTCAAAATATCATGAAATACATACTTTCTCAATTATCTTTGCCAAACCAAGTCTCATGGCCGACACATTGTTGAATCTAGCATTGTCCTCGTTTCGAAGACTTTGACTCTTCCCGATGTTTATACTTTCATCTTCTCCAAATTGCTGTTCATGCTCATGGGCTTCCCAAGACTTGGTGCCGCCTTTTACACCGGGACTGCTCATGAATGCACCTAAAGCCAGCTGTATGACTTGCGCCATGCACCGTATGTGGTGCCTCAATGCAGGCGACTACGTTTCAGAACCCCCAAGTGTTGATTGCAGCTCGCACGTCATCGCGTAAGTTGAGGAAGCATTAGCCGTCGAAATACCGAGCAAACGGCCGTGGGTGAGCTCAACACAATCGAGCACATCCTTCAAATTTAGAGCTATCCTTGCTCCCGTATGTTGACCCTTGACCTAATATCCTTAATTAACTTTCGAAACGGGAAAAGAAAATGTGATCAATCTCATCCAAAGCGAGTTGAACTTCACCCAATGCCCAATTTCGATCCATATAGTAAGCCATGTCCGACGTTATGGCCAATGTGTTCGTTGATGTCCATCAGTCCAAACCTAAACTAACTTTGTTTCGTGACAGCAATTGCTTATTAATTGCATCCACTGTCAGTGCATATGCCCTACGGCAAATGTTGCTCAGAGTTGTAGCGGACGGCAGCACAAAGTGATCGTGTAATGCCCTATATGACCACCGTAGCTCGAGAATCGATATTGCGTTCCATGGAATATGAGCTGAAACCAATCCTACCATGAGGTATCGACTCGACGTGTCTTGGTGAAATTCGGACGGGCCAATGTCTGTATCTGCGAATTTCGAACGTGTTGTCTGCAATTTCAATTAATATTGATTGAACTGGATGTCAAATCTGATTAGCCGTTGCATACTTACTATTGTGATTCCTCGACTTCCTTGCTTCTTCCAGATGGCCAAAGCTGATTCATCAACCCTTGTACTAGTTGATTGGTTAACTTGTGTCTCTGTTATTTCATTTAACTTTGCGATGTGAGCTGTTGCACGCAAGTGTTTCCGCATTGAGCTGGTCCCACGTTCTGATTGATGGCGAAGAACTTGACCCCAAACGATACATATAATGCCAGGGCTGCCAGTCGCTTCAATTCCGCAGTGTAAATAGAATCGCCACGACGGTGCATGTCTAGAAATATTCCAAGCAATAGGCCGCTTCAAGCCTTCATTCATTGAATCGCACCAAGATTCGAAAATGATTTACAATATAAGGTCGCTCAAATCAAGAATAAAGACACGTTCATTTTTAGAAGAGAACATAACCTCGAGTAAAGAGGTGTTCAAAGATTTGAAATCTGACATGGCGGTAAGAATTAGAACGCTGGTCGATCCAACTCGAAAGACTGGCGTGGCAGAGGATACAGTGAAGCAGACTGCGTCTTCTTAAATATAGAATCTACAACTTCAAGCAAAAGAATCAGATCTGTAAGACATTGCATGCATATTCGTGAAGTTGTATACAAGGATAGATTGCCTAGACTGACCGCGTAAAACTCGATTTAGGAACAGCACAATGCAGTACATCGCTGAGTAGCAATCTGAGCATCCACCAGCAATGTTGACGCTGTGTGGGCGCTCAATTGTAGGAGGCTGGCGCGAAATCATTACTAGCATTTTTGCCATTACATGCTGCCGATGAGTTCATTGTGGGTTAATTGCGTTCCATTGCCATTAGATTATCCAACACGCAAGATCAAAAATCGTTGACGCTCCATTGACGCTCATTTTGCGACAAGGTTAACAACTTACTGGAAGAATTATGGCCTAGAATGGCGGCCGATAGTTTGATTATGAGTTGATATCGCCTCACAACCCTTGCCTTTTCCCAGATGCAACGCCAGATGTCATTGACGCTCTGTTCACTCTCAGTTTTAGGACCTCATAGCAATGTTGTCGCAACCATGTTCGCGTAGATAGGCGGCCGATATTCTGATGATAGTTCAATGTCCCCTCGCGCCCCTTGCATTTTCCATGATGCAAGGCCAAAAGCCGTTGACGCTCCGTTGACACTCATATTTAGGACATAGTTCCGATGTTGTCGCAACGATGTTTTGCCTAGAAAGGCAGGCGATAGTTCGATTATGAGTCAAGGATGCAGGAAAACCCTCTGAAGTTTCAATGATGGAGTGCCAAAGATCGTTGACGCTCTGTTGACGCTCATCTTTATGATGTAGTACCGATATCTTCTGTTGCGTTTTTACCTATCAAGGCCGCCAAAATTACGATTATGGCTAAATACTGCTACACAGCCCAGCAATTATCGAGGATGTATGACCAGAAATCATTGATACTCCGTTGACGCTCATTTCTATGACGGGACAATGTGCGTGTGGCTTGCCATTTTCACTACTAAGCCAGCCAATACTTCTTCTTTGGATGGATGCGACTATGCAGGCGGGTGATTGCTGTATTGATATGACTATAAATCGTTGACGCTCCGTTGACACTCACATTTGAGCTTACCTCAGAGACCTACTGTCAGTCATTGGGTGCACATCAATTGTACAAGACATGCATAGAGCCTCAATTGGCTGCCAGTATACAGTTTCTATGTAATATCATTTGAATCCAAGATCTTCGGGAAATCCCAGTTTCTGATCCACCACTATACACGTTATTTACATGATTGATGACGTAGGTCCATCGTGTTTCAACGCTTTCGGCCGGCAATTCACGGCATAACACTCAATGCACTAGTTATAGATATTTATAGCGTGACTTCCTCACCATTCCTTATCTAGCTCATTTCCCTCGATGTCAACGACGTACCACAAGCAGTTTGCAATTTCTCTACCATGTGCAGGAGGTCTGAGTGCAGAGTTACTTAGATGGCTGCATGGATTAATGTAGCCTATCGGCTGTGATTCGTCCGAGTTTCGCATGTGCTTTGCCTGCTCCTTCTATGAGTCGTATGATATCACTGGCTTGAACTCTGGTAGTAAATTTTGTCTGAAATTAAGGTGTTGCGTTATCATTTATCTGTAACAGGAAACATCATATACAGATCGTTGTTCATCAATACATTTGATATCGGGTTTACCACATTCGGATGGCCTGTACAACCCTTGCACAAACACTGACAAATAATCCTTTCTCACAATTTGATCACTGAAGTCCTAAAAAAGCTGACATGTACCAAAACAGGTTCACAAATTGCTTTTGCACGAGATACATCGTCAAAAATACAGATTTGGCTATCTACACTTCCAGTGACGCAGGAGCAGTCACCATGTCTTTGTCCGAATCCGATATCTATATTGTAATTTGCTAGGGACATTATATGCAGAGGTAACAGCTTATGGGTTGATATGGCTTCGCATTCTCTATCTGCGACGAATCGGGCTCCTTGGTGGGCATCGGCGGAGCTATGCGATTATCTGCGTGAGGTTTCTCCGAACCCAGCCTCATTTGACCACTTCCCTGTCGAGATGTCAATTGCGGCATTTGTGATTGTCCAGTGACGATATCAAGACCCTACATATGATCTCCAAATGTTGTCGGTGATGGTGTGGCTGCAGTCGAGTCTGTTTGGGGCATCCCAACACCCGGAAACCTCAATTCAGTTGTCCCGTACTTGCTATCTCTCTCACAGAAGTAGTCAGCTGCGTCCCCTTCTGCCGGTTGCTTCAGTTGGTCAAGCGTCATCTGCTTCTGCCGAAAGCTCTCAATGCGGTGCTGTACCGTTTCGGAGATTGTACCCATCACCCAGCCAGGTTCGTCATCCTTGCTCAGTTTGCCCTGCCCTGTATCTTCTCGATCATCATCTTCGTCTCAACCATCCTCCTCATCTTTGTAATTTGCAAGATCACTCAGACTGTCTCCGATAGTATTCAACATCTCCTCAGATGTTATTTCAGCCTTTGTGGTTGTTGATTGTCCATTTTCAACATTACCCATATGTTCCTGCTCTTGCATTTTTGCTGTCTCGGCATCTTGAACTCGCTGTCTTGCCACTGGGGTCTCTCGCTCCACATAATCCTCAATCCATTTCTCTCTCTCTTCATTGCTTCAAAAGTTTGTTTCCCATCGTTTGTCCGCTGCAAGCATCTTTCTGGATCGTAAGCTGCGCAATGCTCCCAACGCTCGGACGCTTTCTCCCTCCAAGCCACTCTCGCCTTTATTCACCTGCTGACGTCGTCAGGTGGAATGCTTTGTCGATTTGCCATATTTGCCCACCTGAAGTGGGGAAAGGTTCTTTTCCGGAGCATTGGCCATTGTATCTTGTGTTGACCTCGTTGTTGCGCGAGATGTTGGATGTTGCAAGAAATGGACCACATGGAGGCAAGCTGCGTCTTTTATGTCAAGGTTGGTAGGTTTGATCAGTTTGAACAAAGCAAAATCAGCATTTTGATCGTCACTTCATTGGGAATAGTCATGCTAATAGTACTTTATGACTTGATAGTTCGCATGTGATTCATGTATTATCTCGGCAATGTCTTGAGACAAACATCACCAGACGTTCTTTCTGTCGAAGCATGACCTTTTGATATTCATCAAACATGAGATATCTGCTGTCGTTCATCTCGATGTATCGCTGTGAACCAACAAACAACGTCGGACCGACTGACAGAAATCGCGCCACCGTTGGCATCCCCTGAAACTATGCGCAGCAGCATTCAGCTTAAATTGAACGTGCAAGTTGGCTATCACTCATTCCATTATGACTGGCAGCTCACTATATAATCTTCAGCACTTCCCACTTCTTTTCGTGATCATCTTCCTCACATTTCTACAACACCAAACCATCGCTCCCAAAACACTTCCGCCCGGTGGTATCGGAGCCGGATCAAGCTGAACGACCGGCACTTCACACAGTGAGCCAATTGGCAAGACACAGCAGCAACGCAGACACCAGTTAGTCCAACGCGACGCTGCAATTGTGGCCACCGAAAATATGACGCAGGACGCACATTTGATAAAGGTACGTAAATCCGGAGGCAAGAACACTAAGAAGCAGCATGCCATCGGATGTGAGTCAATCCATATCTGTGTAGACCACGGTCAACTGAGAATGTAACGCACAGCTGGCATACGTAGAGAGCTACAGAAACAATTGATCGATTCCTGTAATGGCATATCTCCATGGTCGAACAAGTAATTTGTCCGCACAGTCCGCGATATTGAACATCACGATGATGTCAGTTCTGCGATTTTCGAACACGAATATTGTGATAAATGTCCCTGGGAGTGGACAAGACAGGCTCTAAAGACCTTAGAGGAGGCTGCGGAGTCATATATGGTTGAGTTAATACCCGGATCTCACTGTAGAAGGAGCAACTAATTTCTTGGATGTTTTCAACATGTCAGCTACTATGGCAAGACAAGGAGGTCGGGTACAGCTTGAACAGTCAGACATGCATCTTGCCTTGAATGGAGCCAAAATGGCTAACGAAGGGTTTTCAAGCGGCGCGATACAGGAAATGCAACAACTAATCAAGAAATTTCGCGCCGAAGTCCGAGAAGCGAAGAAGCTGGGTGTTGAGTTTCCCGGGCATAACAAGGTGAGCGCTGCGATCAAAAGACACCCGGTAATGGCTCGCGAAGATCAAACGGACGACTGCCTTCCCTGCCAAAATGGCACCGCAAAAAATCCACAGACACGCTGGAGGCGCTAAGGAAATGGTGCACCACCACCCAGACCGGCGCCACCTGGGCCCGAATCGCCACCTGTGCCATCTGATGACAAAGACAGCTCCAAAACAGAAGGTATGCAACCCTCATATATGTATATACATACTCTGCTTCCCAACACTCGATTTTTGCCAAGGATTGCCAGCACGATAAACATTTCATTTCAGATTTGCTGACTCATGATGGTCCATTCACAGGTTAGTACACTATCAGCTGAGTGGTAATGCAGCTGACAGCCATTTTGATGATGGGACAGCCGTTTGAATGAATCTAACAGTAATGACGAGAGTTGACGGAAGAGAACTGGAATTTTGAGTATTATCATTATCTACAATTAGCGAACACTTTAAAGTATATTTTAATGGGTATATTTAGATGCATCATTAAAGAACGATGTAGTAATAGAGGAGAATGTACATCAATAGCACAGAACGGCTGCCAAAAGACCATTATTGATATACCATGCCAAAGTGAATGGTTCTATATTGTGGATACGTCTGTGGCAAAATGAGTGTCAACCGAGCGTCAACAATGTTTGGCTTAGCATCATGGTTACTCTGCATGGCGATTGGTCGCAGAGATGCATAAATTACGTACAGGCTGCCTTGAGAGGCAAAAGAGACATTGATACGCTCCCTGCCCGATTCTGAAACTGAGCGTCAACAGAGCCTCAACGACTCCTGGTATTGTAAGTCAGTTAATTAATCAGAGACTTGGCCATCTTAATGCATACTGAGAGTATTGGCCGCCTTTATTGGCCAAAAGGAATGCAACACGCTCCCTGCCCGATCATGAAAACGAGTGTCAATGGAGTGTCACTGATTTTCGGCCCCGCAATATGGTTAATCAAAGCGCCATATGGCCGTTAAAGGCTATATACAAAGTTGTGACCGGTATTATAGGCTAAAACGCTGAGTATCACTGGATTGTAGCTTTGAAAATGAAGTAAATTGTGGTTGTCCGGGAGGCTGTCGCGGGAAGGTTGCTTGGTTTCTGCCTATACAGGCTGCCAATTCCCGGTATATAGATGACTGCGATCATTCGCCAATTAGATTACCCAAGATGCAAGACAAAAATCGTTGACGCTCCGTTGACCCTCATTTTCAGAATTGGGCAGGGAGTGTTTCACTTCTTCTTCTGCGTATAAAGGCAGCCGATACGTCATTTATCACTGTCTACATCCAATTGCCACTCGGACTACCAAAGGTGCAAGACCAAAAATCATCGATTGTCCGCTGACTGTCATTTTCATGATGGGGCAGTGAGCAGTTCTCGCTTGGTTTTGATCATAAAATTGGCCAATACATCAGAAAAGGACGACAATATACCAATGCCAATAGTTTGCGATTAGCAATAGGATATCTCAATGCAACCATAAATAGAAATACCCGAATACCGGGACCGGAGATTGGAACCTACAGGTCTAGCCAAACATTGCAAAACTCATGGGTTGACTGGTATGGGTCCGGGATTGGCCTGCAAAGATGCAGCGGGTCGGGTTTTCAGACGGGATTGGAACCGAACCGAACCGTTTCAGCGGTCCAAACCCAGACAGCTGCCGGGTTACCCGGACCCCTTGCTAACACTACCTAACCCCACTACTGGCACCAAGATATACCCTTCAGAGGATGCGGAAGTACAGCATGAAGGGTGAAGAGAGGGTGTGCACCACCAAATTTGATAGATATAACGATCTTAGACATGCGTACGTGTTAGATGTTGACGATTCGACCTGAAGCAACTAACACAATGCGATTATCTTATTCAATCGATGATTCCTCAAGGCTGACCCTGATGACTGCAGCGCAAGCTCCCAGCGACGCCAAGTCATTAACGGATGCTCTCTACCACCAGGTGAATTCTGAACAAGACATACACCGAGATACGAGCTACCTGAATGATAGTCATTGCAGCCTTGGTTAGGATGTTGAGATATGGACGACAGGATGAAATTTGGATGTTTCTTGCTTCTCTCCATGTCTCTTCTTCTCTTCTTCTGTGCTATTGATCACGGCCCAGTGCAACGAATGTCGGCATGGGTTATTACCACCGCCCAATGAAGGTGGCGTTTCCCCCTACACTGGATCCGCCAAGATTTCGCCATTGATATGAACCAATTTGTGGTGGGACATGCATGTTCGTACAAATCTGTATGTAGAATGATTGTTTCATTGTTTGTTTACCTTCCCTCTTCATCTCCTATGCTGGCATTGGCAGCCCTGATCTTCTGCATATATAGAGAGGGATAATGGAATGGCAACATATGTGTCAGGGCTGGGTCAAGGCTGTTTTATAAAGTCGGCTCACCACAATACTTAGATCTCTAGTGATAATCTTACCCATACACCTATTAATAATCACTTGCATCCACATTTGGAACTCTATACCGAGTATTCCCCTAACTAAGCCTGTTAGGCCGAACTTGGCATACGTGCCCTGACATATGGGCCACTATGGATAGGATGACAAGGAGTTTCGCCCAGGGACTTTGCTAGAGTTCATTACCGGTGGGCTCTGTCATGAGGTCTGTGGCTGTCAGCCTCCATTGCCCTTGCGTGTCCACACTATCCACACCTGCCCCAATCAGAGTCACCGGCTCCCACTGAGCTCGACTGGGCCCATGGGATGGAGGCGGGCTTGTAACAAATTCTTGGCATTGGACTCTAGCTTTAGCACTTGACATAGTCTTTTCCTTTTCTCTCTTTTGTATGTATTTACCTAGTATTTCTTCACTTTGCTTTGACAGCCAATTGACCTTCTTTGGTCATTTTCTTTGACTCTCAACAATTTGAACCAATGCTTTTGAGTATAAGTACAACTTTGCAACTACTATACCTGGTGGTGTGTTGGTACTCTGTTTCGTTAGGGCTCTATATTGGTTCCCATGTTTTTTACTCTTATAGTAATGTAGTGAGAATGTGTAATGTATTCCACATTCATGCAAATATTCTATATTGCTCAATTCACTGTTATTACCTATTTAACTCATTCTGTAATTGTTTACAATCTTACATTTGCTGGTATCTTGCGTTACTCTGCTATTCTAAACTATTCCCCACCAATTGAAATATTAAATTGAATAATCTACAACACTCTCTGTACTCTAAAAGCCATACAGCACTCGGGTAAACATGGCACTCCAGGCGCATCAATAATCTGGGGTTTTCAGTTATCTTTAATATCCATTGTCACCAGACCAAGAGTAGCTAGTGATTCTTGTTGGATGAATTTTGATATACTGATCCCATGGCATAGAATAAGGGTTGGGCAGTGGAGCTGCAGTCATTACAGGTGTTTGTTTACATGTGTTACTATACACTTAGACTTCAAGTCACAGCCAGAGATCACAGATTCCCAGCTGCACCCTCAACATAGTGTACACTGCCCTAAGGACCAGTATTCAGTCCAACAACTCGGAGTGGCGAAGCATCATACTGTTCCATATTGATTCACTGCATACCAACCGACATTAGAAGGAGTTGGCTAGAACAGAGATGGTCTTGTGTGAATGTATGGGACTGGGTTGTACGGACATTCATATCATCTCACACGATTGCTAAGACTAACTCTCCACAAAATATAATCTTAATCATCTCGCAGTACGACCAGTGGCAGATTCAGTGGCGATTGGAATTTGTCACAAAGTCTCCAGATATGACTCAGAGTATTAGCAACGACTTTTACGACCTGTCAAGCAGCTTCAAAGGCCTTCTTGTGATACACAGGCAACAGCGATTCTGACACTGGGTTGTGCTGACAGATTATTTCAATCCTGTATCATCAAAAACTGACTACATGCCCAATAAACACATTTTTGACAGCGCATTCTGACTGCTGATGTCCAAGCCACTGTAATCAGTACAGCAGCTGATTACCCATTCTAACACCATGTAGCCTGATTCGGCAAAGTCCTGAGTCAGAAGTACTGATACACCCTGGCACTACAGCAATCATTGCAATGGTGTGGCTAGCATACGAAAGAAACCAGTCCATGCAGACTCTGGTGAACCTTCGATTCTGTTGCATTGATAGTTGGACTTGCATTATTTGCCCATCACGTGCGACTTGAGTATTATTGTTTCCAATATCGCTCAAACCAAATGAGTGTACCAGTCCCGCAAAGGAATAGTCTGGAATGGACTTGTCCAGTCCCATCCTGATGTAGTCGGAGAGTTTCATGGACCGGAATCAGTTTAATTTCCAACTTTTCAACAACTTGACTGAACAGGCCAGGACAGCTTTGGAGCAGTTCAGTGAGGCCAAATCTGTCCAAATACGCTGTGCGTGAATAATACACTGAGTCAACAACTAGACTCATTTATATATATTCTTACAGGTAGACTCATCTTGCCATTCACAAGTCACAATGTGCATCACTCACTGCAACACTTTCCACTTGCCACTGATCACTTGCCACTTGCCACATACTACTCATTTGGTAATGACACGGGATTTTACCTGGTGGCTTCTTGAGTGTTTCCAGTAGGTGTGATCGAGAATGAGGCCATTGGGTTCCCTGGTTGTTGGTGCTCGCAGAAGCAGGGATAAGGCGAGTGGCTTCACAATTGTTCAGTGCTGCCGAGCTTGGGCACATGGCCAGTGGCTTATGGCCCCTATTCACTTTGCCTGCCACCACCAGCCATGCCTGCCCACCTGGTCACATTGAGGGCTTGGTACTGGTATTTGTCATTGGGCTCCAGCTTTGGCAATTGGGATTGACTGTTCCTGCTCTCACTTTCAAATTTAAGAGAAAAGTTTTTTGTTCTCATTGGATCATCAGACAATTGAGCCAGCGTTCCTAAGCAGACAGGCAAGCCCGCCTTAGAATTGTACTTGATGGGGCGCCATTAGAGGTGGCTTTCAGATCAAGTCCGGTATGGGCCTACAGGTTTTTCCAGCCAGGGTGCAACATGTTTGTTGGGGACCGGCCTGAAGGCTGTTGCTGGGCATGCCGTTAGCGGGTCTTAGTCAACTAATCCTAAACAAAATATTTTGTTAGAAATATTCTCGCCTGCCTTTAATAAGAAAAACTCAAAAGAAGGAAATATAAACCATATCCAACTCAATCGTGGAACCGTGACAGTTGCTATATTATATCCCGCAATCTGACAAAGACCTATGCAGGCGAATGCGGGCAGTTTACATCACATGCAGGATCGGTGGCTTCTGACTCAACCCGGGCCCAGCCACCCTTAGTGCAGACTTTCAGAATGGAGGCTGGGCTCAGCCAGGTCTCCAGGACACAAATAAGCCAGGTGGCCGGCCGGGCCAGTCAGAAACTCTGAATTGAGCTTCTGAATTATTTTTCTTTGTATTTCAACATTTGGTATTGTTTGGTTTCTGGCGCTGGTGTTGGGTAGCAGTTACAGTGGTGCTTGATCACTGGAACTAATACCTCATTTATTGATTCTGTACTGATGGCTATCAATTCACTCTCTATGTCCTTGTCTTATCCTAAGAGGCAACCTCTTGGGCTTTGTCCAAGAGTACTCATATTGACTGGTTGCAACAGGCGCTGGGGATTGTCTTCCGACATTAACTCTTCGCCACAATGTGACCGCTTTGTGGAAAACGCTACCAATGGTAACAAAGTCGTCAATCAGTACCAATGTACCGTGTAAATAATACCGATGAATTTCTGAAATAAAATACCTCCATGGAGAAGTAGATTAAATGTTCCTTTCCAAACTGCAGAATGAGTTGGGTGATGTGTTAGATGCTCTTCTGAATTCCCTATTGCGATTCTTTCAATCTCTATCCAGACTGTCAAAGTTTGATCATGAAAATGTAAGAGGGAAGTAACGATTAATACAGATAGAATTCTTAATACTAATCTAAGATTATCTTCGGTGTATCTGATTGTTGACTGTGCGTTCCTGTTTGAGCTTGATCTTCTCATTGCCTGAACAATGCCATCTCTGTATACTTGCTTTCAAGGGTTTTTATGCAGGTACTTCTTCACAATGACTCCATTGCTCATGATTGTGCTATTGAGTTCACTTTATATCACATCCACCTGCTCCCTGTGATAACAGCCACCTATCCCCACAAGTTGTTGTGTGCATGCCATGTGGTTTCAAAGCTTTATGCTCCTGATAATAATGAAGCTATCCATCGCGCCATATGATATCTGACAATGTGAATGATAAAACTTGAAATTTGACATCTCAATTTCCATTGTATCCAGTAGTTGGATCATCTGCCGATCATAGTCGGCCGTGCTTAACTTATATTATTACCTCACCTGGAAGGTTAGATGAGTGGTGTCATAGAATAAATCAGCAACCAACCAATATGATGCCAAAGTAGCATGAGCCACATCAGCACGTATTATGATGCGAGACAGATGTTGCAATGCACCCCAACTCAAACCAATGAGCAAAGTTGATCCAGACCTCTTATCATCAGGCAACATCATAATTCCCTCAATCCTGTCATGCTGAGACTGAGACACTTCTGTTTGGCCAATGAGTTCTGTGGTTGTTTTTACATTCGGAGATGACAAGTCACAAGTCCCCCATTCTTGCACATTTTGTATCCATTGCTCTGTCTGTGTGTCGGTGTAATCTCCAGTCCAAACAGACCAGTCCCTCCAGTATCAAGGATGTGAGCATAGTTGAAATCTATTTGCATGGCTGAAGAATTCTCCCCCGCTAAGGCGTCATCGATGCATCATTACATTCAACTCAGCCAAGCAATAACCATTCCAGACTCAATACATGCACTACTACTGTATAATCTCGCTAAGTATCGCGTGAATGTCATACTTCTGAGGTCACAAATAGGTGTTGTGGATGTCAAGTATGTAGACTAAGCGTAACTCTGCAACATTTATTCATATAACTATCCTATGTACCATTATCACTTGTTAAGGGAAACCTATACACTTGTAATAGCGGGATGGGTCATAGTAGTTGCTCACAGCAGGTGGTTCTTATGAAGTGACATTGTGTCTGAGTTGTTTTTGTTGTTTATTCACACTGAATATACTCTGGCGACAGTTTGTCAGGGGATGATTCACACTGCCTCCGGGTGAGCTGGGTAGATTGCACAGCTCCCACCTACTACCATGTATCCCCACAGACAAAAGACAGAGACAGTTGAAGAGAAAAGAAACTCAGGCGGCTCCTGCCTCCCCGCCTCACCCCGGCAGGAACTTCCTCATGTCCATTGCTGCCAGGAAGTCCATCACCATGATGTTACTCATCCAAATGGGACACAGCTCCAACACCTACGCCAGCTGGCACCGGCCAACGTTCAATGTAATTCCCTTTCATACTTTCATCCAGATCTCCCGCGGCTGTTATTTCCACCAGCTGCAGTCATGTTGGATATACTCCTGGAGTTGGCACACCATTCCCCAGAGCCACCAGCACTTGTCATCCTCCTGGGGTCCAGATGAATTGAGGTAAGCTCCGATAGGCGCATGCCCTCACGTTCGTTGGTAGTACTGTGTTGGCAATGATCTCGAACTTGTCATGAGAATAAGTCTCCTGTTGCGTGCTTTGCCCTTCTGTCTGTAGCCAAACAGCATACTGCATTTGTTGGCCTCCCAGTGGGCCTTGGCTGCCAATCTTCCTTCAGGTTGTGTCTGTGTTAGAGTTGCAGGGATTATTGTCTCACTTCTTTACTTTTTCAGATCTCCTATCAAATTGATAAATATTATCCTGTTGCAACTGGTCCAGACCAAACCCGTCCAGTCCTAGACTGCCAGTCTGGGGCCCGGTCCAGTCCAACCATCTGGTGGGACCGGACCGGACTGAGCCCTACCCCACACCAGGTCCGTCCAGACTGGTGGAAAAATTGCTCAAAACAGTGCAGGTTTGTAACTAGTTAAGATAACCAGTTGGTGTGGAATTTCCGAGTTCCGTCATTATCGACAACCAAGTATCACACATCCGTACTCAATGATTCCCCCAGTCCAACAATGGATCAGTCCAGACCGGAACCATCCAGTCCAGTCCAGTTCCAGTCAATGAAATTTTTGGGCCGGGATCGGACCGATCCCAGATGCTGACAGACGGGACTGCGCTTGGCCCAGACCTATCCTTCACGGTGTCCAGGGTTAGGGTATACTTTCCCGGTTATTAGTCTTTTAAACGGAAAAATCCAGTGTTCCGAAGCGGCCAGTCCGGCCAGATTCACCCTTGATCTGGACGGGACTATAAAATGGGCGGCCAGTAGATTACTGACCCAGGCCGGTCACAGATATGGTGAACAAAGATCTGACTGGACTGCAGATATCTGGCGGCCGATGGTCATAAATCATGATATAAAAAACAAGGCGAAAGCCGCCAGATATCTGCCAGTTTATGCAGATTATATGCAGAGTGATGTAGGCCAGTCAAAAGCCATCAGATATCTGCAGGTATATGCAGGTATATGCAGAGAAATGTAGGCAAGTCAAAAGCCGTCAGATATCTGCAGGTATATGGAGGTATCTGCAGGCATATGCGGGTCAGGCAAAAGCCGTCAGATATCTGCAGTCCGGTCAGGCTTCCTGCAGGTTGATCTTTATCTGCCCAGGCTTTGGGCGGCCTCCAGGATCAAGGACTTTATCTGGCCGGACTGCGAATCTGAAGTCCGGTCGGCGGCCGGCCGGGCCGCTTCGGAACACTGGAAAAATCTATCTTGATGCAGCCGAATATACAGACAGAGGTGGTACAATTTCGACCAGAGTGAGTATTCGAGGGTGAGTGGTGATAAAAAGTGAGGTTGAGTCATGTTTTTGGTAGTACTTGTCAAAATTATATGCGTACATCGATCGGTCCAGACTCAGCCCGTCCGGTCCAAGACTGACAGTCTGTGGTCCGGTCCAGTCCGACCTTCCCATTAGACCGGAATGGACTGAGCCCTACCGCAGACCCGGATCCTCTGGACTGGTGGAATCATTGTCCGTAATGTTAACACAGCCAATGTCTAACGCAGGCAATGTTCAATATCAAATCCCAAGTATTCACTATATAGCCTCAACACACTCTAGTCGCAAATTCCGTCTCTTCTACAGCGTCCTCATACAATTCTTTCCTCTTGCACCATGAATTTAAATTATTGAAGACTAAACCGTTGCCCCAAGCAAGAATCGCCTTAACGATCCGATCGATGGAAGTCAGCGCGAGCAGTGCATTAACATGGATTGGAGCAACGTACAACCTATCCAGTATACTAACCTCAAGTCAGCTGCCTGACATCGTAAGAGGGCAAAAAACTCGCCAGTTACAACTCCGACAGTTGCGATGTCGTTGGAGTCGCCTTGCTAGTATTGTGGGAGTGAGAACGTCGTGAGCTGCCGAATCAAACCACGGGCAAGTGTCAGCCATCCATCAGGGCGGGCATCTTGAGGGAGAAACTCACGGGCTATCGATCGCAGCCATCGAGCGAGTGTCAGCCATCCATCAGGGCAGGCATCTTGAGGGAGATACTCACCGGCTATCGATCGCAGCCATCGGGCGAGGGTCAGCCATCAATCAGGGCGGGCATCTTGAGAAACTCACTCGCTATCGATCGCAGCCATCGGGCAAGGGTCAGCCATCCATCAGGGTGGGCACCTGGAGGGAGAAATTCACAAGCTATCGATCGCAGCCATCGGGCAAGGGTCAGCCATCCATCAGGGTGGGCATCTGGAGGGAGAAACTCACTTCCTATCGATCGCAGCCATCGGGCGAGTGTCAGCCATCCATCAGGGAGGGCATCTTGACGGAGAAACTCACATGCTATTGATTGCAGCCACCGGGCGAGTGTCAGCCATCCATCAGGGTGGGCATCTGGAGGGAGAAACTCACCCCCTATCGATCGCAGCCATCGCGCAAGGGTGAGCCATCCATCAGGGTGGGCATCTGGAGGGAGAAACTCACGCCCTATCCATCGCAGCCATCGGGCGAGACTCAGCCATCAATCAGGGCGGGCATCTTGAGGGAGATACTCACCCGCTATCGATCGCAGCCATCGGGCGAGTGTCAGCCATCAATCAGGGCGGGCATCTTGAGGGAGAAACTCACAATCTATCGATCGCAGCCATCGGGCGAGAGTCAGCCATCAATCAGGGCGAGGGTCAGCCATCAATCAGGGCGGGCATCTTGAGAAACTCACGCCCTATCGATCGCAGCCATCGGGCGAGGGTCAGCCATCCATCAGGGTGGGCATCTTGAGGAAGAAACTCACATTCTATCGATCGCAGCCATCGGGCGAGGGTCAGCCATCCATCAGGGCGGGCATCTTGAGGGAGAAACTCACAATCTATCGATCGCAGCCATCGGGCGAGGGTCAGCCATCAATCAG
>Ga0307515_10003843_pt1 | contig 31398 bp, 22 predicted proteins | sample 17_EM_MG_FD_194513 | JGI IMG/M metagenome (GOLD analysis project Ga0307515, IMG submission 194513) | Populus trichocarpa ectomycorrhiza microbial communities from riparian zone in the Pacific Northwest, United States - 17_EM | ecosystem: Host-associated > Plants > Roots > Unclassified | place...
ATTACTCATGATGCAAGACCAAAAATCATTGACGCGCCGTTGACTATCATGTTCAGGATGGGGCATGGAGCGTGTCGCTCTTGTTTTTAGTTATAAAAGGGGCCGATTCATCCGAAAAGGTCAATGATGTGCAAAAGTTAATATTTTGCGATTAACAGTAGGATATCTAAATGCGACCATAAATAGAAAAACCCGAAACACAGAACCGGAGATTGGAACCGACGGGTCTAGACAAACCCGGCAAAACCCGCAGGTTGACGGTTACGGGTCCGGGTTTGGCTCGCCAAGACGCTGCGGGTCGGGTTTTTGGACGGTTCTGGAACCGAACCTCACCGTTTTTCCGGTCCGAACCCGGACCGCTGGCGGGTTACCCGGACCCGTTGCTAACACTACCTATATGACACAATAACAATCATTGGATGCTCAACAATTGCATGCAAAATGCATATTGTTATTATTGATAGCCAATATATCGTTTCTATGTATAATCACTCGCATCCAAATGTGTCGACATATCTCTGTTTCAAAGCCACCACTTCACATGATATCTGAGCAATGAATGACAAAGGCTCATCGCGTTTCAGTGCTTTCTGCGGACAATTCATGGCATATAGATCCATCCACTAGTTTTGGATTCTTATAGCCTGAGTTCTTCACCTTTCTTTATCCAGCGCCTTCTCCTCGATTTCCATGGCGTACCATAAGTAACTATCAAAATATCGGCTATGTCCACCAGGTCTGAGCTGAGAGTTATGCAGTTGGATGCATGGATTAATGCAGCATGACGACGGTCATTCATGCTGGGTCAGGTTGTGCGTTGACCGCTCCATCTATGACTTGTATGACATCACTGACTTAAATTTCTTTGGTAACTTTCGTCTCTAAAGTAGGTTTTGCTTTCTCACTTAACCATAACAGGCAAGACAATATCAAGTTTGTTCATTGTCTATCAAGTTGATATGAAGTCTAGAACTCTCCCCTGGCCGATAGGACCCTTGCACATCCACTGATTAATCATCATGTGTCACAATTTGGAAACACAAATCCAGAAAAAGCTGACACATAGCACAATAGGTACACGAATTGCATTTCAAAGAGATATGGCATCAAAATCATCAGTTTGCCTAGCTATTCCTCCTGCGACGCAGTAGCCGTCACAATATTATCATACAAATCCAATCTCTGTGTGGTCATTAGCAAGTGACGCTATATGCAGGGCTAAAAGCTTACAGGTTCAACAGGGTTTGATTGCATTATCTGCGACGAATCAGTTGCTGCAACTAGCGGCAGAGACACTATGTGTTTGTGGGACTGAGGTTTCTCTGAACCCAGCCTCATTTGACTACTTCCGGGTTGAGACGTCCCATGCCTCATTTGTGATTGTTCGGGGATCATATCGAGACTCAGCATATGCTCTCCATATGTTGTCCGTGATGGTGTGGCTGCAGTCTTGTCTGTTTGAGGCCTGACAACTGCTGGAACCATCGATCCGGCTGTCCCATACCTCATATATCTCTCACACATGTAAACGGCAGCGTCCCCCAACGAGGTTGGGTCAATTCATCAATCCTCATCCGCGTCTGTGCAAACCTTCCCAGGCAGTGCTGTACCGTGTTGGAAATAGTGCCCATCACCCAGCCTGGTTCGTCATTTTGACTGAGTTTGCCAAGCTCTCTATCTTCTTCATCATCTTCCGCGTCATCCGAATGCTCCTCATCGTCTGAACTTGCACGATCGCTCAGACTGTCTCCAATCGCATTCAGCATCTCCAGGACTGGTTCCTGGGGCATTGCAGATGTCGATCCCACCGATTCAGCATTACTGATATCGTCGTGCTTTTGAATCGTCACTTTCTCTGCGCTGTGAACTTGCTGTCTTGCCACATCAGTCTCTCCATCTACATAATCCTCGACTCATTTCTCTTCTTCTTTTGTGCTTAATACGTGAGCATCTTGTCTTTTCTCCACCCAAAGCTGCTTTGAAGTTTGTGATCTGCACAACGCTCTCAACGGTGGGACCCACTCTGCCTCCAGGCTGCTCTCGGCTTCATTTGCTTGATGACATCGTCCTGGGGAGCGGTTTGACGATTTCCCATATGTGCCCACCAGAAGTGGCGAAAAGTCCTCTTTCGGAGCATTGACCATTGTATCTTGTGTCGAATTTGTAGTTGGGCGAGAGGGTTGATGTTGCTAGATGTGGACCACATGGAGGTAGTGTTAGCAACGAGTCCGGGTAGCCAGCCACCGGTTCGGGTTTGGACCTCACAAACAGGTCGCTTTGGTTCTAGCCCCTTCCAAAAGCCCGACCGGCTGCCTCTTGGCTGGCCAAACCTGGACCCGTACCTGTCAACCCTTGTGTTTTGCCGGGTTTCGCTAGACCCATCGATTCCAATATCCGGTGCTGCGTTTCGGGTTTCACTATGTATCATTGCATTCAGATATGCTACTGTTAATCCTGAAATATTGTCATTGGTACAGCACGGATTGTTTTCGATGTATTGGCCGCCTCGATGATCAAAACATCCAGAGACACGCGCCCTACCATATCCTGGATGTGAGCGTCAATGGAGGATCAACGATTGTTGGTCGTGTATTTCGGGTAATCTGGAGAGCTCCAGGTTGTACAAAGTTATAAACCAAGTATTGGCTGACTGCATAGTGAAAAGAGACAGTGACAGGCTCCCTACCCAATCTTGGAAATGAGCGTCTTTGGAGCGTTAATGATTTTTGGTCGTGCAGCTTCAGTAATATTACTGGCACTTGATCGCAAGCATCCATATACCAGGACATGGCAGCCTGTATAGGTAAATATGCACAGCATATTCCCGCCACATCCTCCGCGACAGAAACAACTTACTCCATTTTCATAGCCACCACTAAGTGTTCTTGAGCTTGTTGAGGTACAAAAAGAGTCAAAACAATGTATGTAGAAAATAACGGCCACATCAAGCTGTCAGTAACTATGATGCAAGGCCAACAATCGTTGACGCACGGTTGACCCTCATTCTCAACCTGGGGCAAGGTGCATGACGCTTTTTTTGGTTTCTAGAAAGGAGGCCAATACTTTGTTTATGACTGTAGGCAACCGGTTGCCTGCCAGATTACCCAAGAAACACGACAAGCGATCATTGACGCTCTGTTCACGGTCATTTTGAAGAGGCGGCAGGGAGGGTATCGCAGTCTGTTTTCCCCACAAAGGCAGCAAGAAATTCTTTTATCACTGTCGGCAACCAATCAGCGGTATGATTACACAGGACACAAGACCAAAATTGTCAACGATCCATTGATGCTCATTGTAATGTATTGTATCGCCAATATCTGCTGCCAATGATAATGATATAAATGTATATTTCGACTGATTAGTTGCCTATCTGTCCTATTGAGACTCAACCCGTTGGTAAAGCCGAGCCCAGTAATTTGTTGGCACAGGCCTCTCTCAGTCTATCAGAATTGATCTATCTCTCTGCATATTACATTTCACCTGCTATAGTTTTATTTATGAACAAATATCCCCATGCGACTGCTCACTATTCTCCCATAATATTTCCTAAGAGCAATTCTTGATCAAGCAACATATAGAATCTGGTGAAAACATATTGACCTAATCAGTCCTACTTTTTCTTGTTTCCATTATTCCTCCTGGTGTCCATTAAGCTGACAGTCATCAACCCCTTCTCAGCCTTGTTCATTGACCTCAATGTTGGCCGAATCAATCCAGAAACATTTCGTGCGGCACTCAGAACCCAGTGCTCTGGGCTTTCCGAATCCTGGATGCAATTGTGTGGCTCTATATCGGATTCATCCTCTGTGTTGCAGTCGTCTTCGCTGTTGTGTGGATTAGCCAAATCACCATTCCAGTTCAGTGAAATTTTGAGGTCCAAAATGCTGTGAGGTGCGCTATCCTCATCAGTTTTGATGAGATGACAGTCGATTCTGTACATTCAGCGGACGTTGAATACTTGAGTTCGTCCTCCAGGGAGGTCCTTTGCAGACACTGCAGGTGGCAAAGGTGATCTTTCTGACAATTTCAATGCAGCCGCACCATCATGTTGAAAGTTTGACCAGAATGCTTTGATGATCTGTTCTGTATCTTGAATGTATCCTAAGGCAGATAGTTGCTGGGTTTGATCGCCGGATTCCTTCTGTTTAGCACATCGGGTTTAGCTGCCCTGCCACTTCTCCAACAAGTCGTGCACCGTGGCCATTCTGTGCAATTTTCTTTCCTCCGCATCTTTCTTCAATTCCAAGTCGTTTTGAATTTCCGTGTTATGCAATGCTACGCAGTCTCCTGCCAATATTCCATTATTCGCTCAAGCAAACTGCCTGACTTCATCTGATTCCAGAAGCATCTCGCCAGTGGTTCCAGACTGTCACCAGCCGATAACGACTCACCCAAGGGATTAACTGGCCTCGACTCGGACACCGTGTGGTATAATAGGAATTGTGTCACGTGCCACATTGGAGAGATCGGCGTGATTTGACTGTGTTTCCTCTGGCTGGCTCCACCAGTCAGTGATATCCAGGAACCACAATGTACTGCTAATCTCCCTGACATCGGATTGGTAATCATAAAGATTTGGATTAACTTGCCCCCAGATCTTTGGTGCTCCACCCGGTGAATTCAAATAGAGCCATGCGGCTGTCAAAAAGCATGTTGCGCGAGCACTTCATCCGGGTGTCGTGTCAGCCACTCTTTTAGGTGTTCAGTATTCTACATCAGCACTGGACAAATCATACGGATCAGAAGACTCGAACAAATTCAGAAACCTTTGAAGAGGAGAAGTTAGTGCCTTGCGGGGCATTTTCGGATTTCATGACGGACATTCGTTGATGTTTGGCACAGTATTCGTTCCCCACACACTTCAGAATGGCGTCCAGGTATTGGGTAGTATAAGAGGTTTCGTCCTCAGGATTAATATCCATCGCCTTATCCCACTTCATGAATGATTGCAACATGCGGAAACGATCAACGATATCTGGCGAAATGAACATCCGACTGGTCACTGGAGTGACTTCAGCATAATATGTGGACAGCTTCTGTTGTGCAACCTCCACAGCAAAGTATACGTCTTCCTTCCATTGTGTCTTCGTCTTAGCCAAAGCTCACATCACTCCGTCCATATGATCGAACATGTCATTGTAGACAGTGATGACATGATGCAGAGTAACTGTATGCGTTTTCGACATACACAGGGTCCAGTATCGGAAAGGCCTCAAAACTTCCGTGACGTACTGGACGATGTTCCGTTCATCCGGTGTTGTGATGAGTGGCCAGCAATCGCTGAATATTGGATTCTTCAGCCACTGGCAGGCGAATTCTCATAAGGGGTAGACTCGCTCAAGCCACTCCAGCGTTGAATTCCACCATGTTTTCGCATCCATAATAGGTAGTACTGCTATCGGGACTTTGGCCTTTTGACAGTCAATGATCTCGTTTTGACAATGAGGGGTCAGCATAATCAATAACGCCAGCATTCTCTGCGGTATGAAGGTCAGTTTCAGATCTTTCACAATGTTTTGAAACACGTACTTTCTCAATTGTCTTTGCCAAACCTGGTCCCATAGCCGACAGCTTGTGGATTCCACCATTACCCTCTTTCGCAGTCTTTGATTGCTCCCAATGTCTGAGCTGTCAGTCTCTCCGATTCGCGGATTGCGCTCATGGGTTTCCCATGACTCGGTGCGGCCATTTTCACCGAGATTGCTCATGAATGCACCGAAATCAAGCTGAAGGATGTGCGCCATGCACCGTATGTGACTTCTCATTGCAGGCCACCTGATACCCGGGGCCTCAAGGGTTGATTGTAGTTCCCGAGTCATCGAGTTATTTGAATAAGCATTATCAGTGGTAATCCCAAGCCAACGGACGTTGGTAAGCTCGAACTGATACAGAACGTCCTTCAAATGTATGGCTAGCCTTGGTCCAGTTTGTTGACGCTGGACCTATTATTTTTAATTAACATTTGGAATAGACAAAGAACAGGATATCAACCTCGTTGAATGCGTGTTGCTATTCTCGCAATGCTCAATTTCGTTCCATATAGTGTCCTATGACTGATGTTATCGCTAATTTGTGTGTGGTTGTCCACCCATCTGAAGAGAAGGTAACTTTATTCCTTGACGGTATTTGCCTCTTAATTGCATCCGGTGTCAGTGAGTATGCCCTCCGGCAAATGTTGCTAATGGTGCTGGTGGAAGCCTGCATGCGCTCGCCACGTAATGGGTTAAACGTCCGTTGCTGCTTGAGGTTCCATATAGCATTCCACCGAATGTGTGCTGCAACAGATTTTAACTTGAGGTACTCATTCCAGGTATCTTGGTGAAGTTTGGCAGTTAGGTAGTTCTTTGCTGCCAGTTTAGAGCGTTCTGTCTGTCGTTTGGGTTGATGTAGGTAAGATCTAACTGTCGAATATGAATTTCTTTTGGGGACATACTATTGTAATTCCATGACCGCCTTATCTCTTCGATATTGCGAAAGCGGTATCATCAACCGTTGTGCTGGTCAATTCAGTAACCTCTGACTTTGTGAATCCGTTTCACTTTGCAATATGCTCTTTTGCTAGCAAGTGTTTCTCCATGGAGCTGGTCCCATGATCTGAAGGATGGCGAAGAACTTGATTACAAACAATTCATGTGATGCCAGGGCTGCCAGTCCCCCCAATGTCGCAGTGCAAATTTAATCGCCACGAAGGCGCATGGCTAGAATAACTCCACGCAATAGGACGTCTTGAGCCCACCTTGATTGAACACCACCCAGCATCGAATATACTTTGTAAAGTAAGGTCACTCAACTCACGAATAAAGACATATTCATTGTTGGAAGATATCATAACCTCTAGCAACGAGGTATTCATAGATTGGAAATCTGACATGGTTGTAGGAATTTGAAAGATGTGTAATTCCAGTTGAGAGACTGTCAAAAGTTACATTATTGTTGAGTAGAACCTTGGTGCTTGAATATTGACTGTTGAGCTACACGAAAGACAAAAGTAAGACCTGTGAGACATTGAATTCATAGTAGTGAATTTTTATAAAGGGGCATACTGACAAGACTGACCATTGAAAACTCTATTTACGAATGATGCAAGGCATTTCGTTGCTGTGAAGCTTACAGAGCCCAACATCACCTGTTGCCTCTCTGCAAACACTCATTTTTAGAGGGCGGTAGCGGAATTGTTACTGACATTTTAGCTCACACATTTGGCCTATACGTTGATTATGGGTGTATGTTGATGCACAGCCCTTGGATTTAGCAAGTTGCACGACCAACAATCATTGACGCTACATTGACGCTCCATTGACACTCAGTTTTAGGACATAGGAGCAATGCTGTCATACGCAGTTTTGCCTGGATAGGAGGCAGGTAGTTTCATGATGGGTTAATGTCGCCGCACAGCCCTTGAATTTTCCAACATGCAAGGTGAAAGATTGTTGACGCTCTGTTGAGGCTCATTTTTGGAACATAGTCGCGATGTTGTCGCAAGCATTGTTACTTAGAAAGGCGGCCGATATCACGATTATGGATCAAAGTTGCTGCACAACCCTTGGAGTTTGAGAGACGCAAGGTCAATAATTGTTGACGGTCCGTTGATGGTCATTTTTAGGATACAGGTGCGATGTTGCCCAAAGCGTTGTTGCCTAGAGAGGCGGCCGATAGTTTGAGTATGTGTTAATGTCGCCTCACAGCCCTTGCATTTGCCACGATGCAGGGCTGGAAATTGTTGGGGCTCTGTTCACACTCATTCTTAGGACATAGTAGCGATGTTGTGGCAACCATTTTTGTCTAGGAAGGTGGCCGATATCACGATTATGGATTAATGTTGCCGCACAATCCTCGGATTGTGATAGATGCATGGCCAAAACTTGTTGATGCTCCGTTGATGCTCATTTTCAGGACACAGTAGCTAAGTTGCCCCAAGTGATTCTTTTTAGACAGGTGGCCAATAGTTCAATTATGGATTAATGTCGCTGCACAACCCTTGCGTTTTCCAAGATGTGAGGCCAGCAATCATTGACACTCTGTTGACACTCATGTATAGGACATAGTAGCGATGTTGTCATCAGGATTTTTGCTGAGAAAAGCGGCCGACAGTTCGAATATGAGTCAATCGTGCTGCACAGCCCTTTGGCTTTACACAATGTAAACCGAAAAATTGTTGACGCTCCATTGACTCCCATTTTTAGAACATTGTAGCGATGTTGTCACAGCATTTTGGCCTAGAAAGGCAGCCGATATTTCGATTATTGGTAAATGTCACCGCACAGCCATTGGGTATTCCCAGACACAAGGCCGGAAATAGTTCACCTTCCGTTGATGCTCATTTTCAGGATGGGGCAACGAGTGTATTGTCTGCCTTTCTGGCTATAACGCTGAACAACTCATTCATTTTGGCAGGACGAGACAATATAGCCCATTAATTGTCGAATGTGCATGACTAACAATTGTTGACGCTCTGGTGACACGCAGAATAAACACATTGAAACAACCTTTGTTCACCAAATTATTGTAAGCAACAAATCGCATCTTGTTTAATGGCATCCACGATCCCGTTTCTAACTATTATAATTTGAATCCACAAGCTTTGTGGCCTCACAATTTCTGGTCATCCTCTGTCCACGTTATCTCAGTGAATCATGATGTGGACCTATCACATTTCTGCGCTTTCGGCCAGCAATTTACGGCATGTAGATCATTTCACTAGTTTTCGATTAATATAGTTTGTGTTCCTCACCTTTCCTCATCCAGATCCTTCTGCTCAATTTCCATGATGTACCATAAGCAATTCACAATATCTCAACCACGTGCACCAGGTCTGAGCAGAGTGGTGTGCAGTTGGACATATGGATGAATGCAGGACGACGGTGGTCATTCAGACTGATTCGTATTCAGCACTGACTCCTCCTTCAATGACTTGAATGACATCACTGACATAAATTTTGTTACTATAATTTGTCACCAATATAGCTTTTACTTTCTCACTTAACCGTAACAGGCTGGACAATATCACTTTTGTTGGCGGTCGATCAAGTCGATTCGAAGTCTAGACATTTCCCATGGCCTGTATGACTGTTCCACACATACTGAGGAATTATCATGTCTCACAATTTGGTTACAGAAATCAAGAAAATGCTGACACATAGCAAAATTGGTAAACACATCGCATTTCACAGAGACATGACGTCAAAAATACCAAGTCGCTTTTCTGTTCCTCCGCTGACGTAGGAGCCATCAGCATGTCTCCATCTGAATCCAATTTTCATATGGTTATTAGCTGGGGATGCTATCTGCAAGGGAAAAAGCGTATGGGTTCAACAGAGTTCGCATTCTGAATAGGTGGTGAATTGGGCGCCGTGGTGGGGGCAAGACCATCCATACCTGTGTTCGACACTTGCTTCCCCGAACCTAGCCGAATATGACAACTTCCAGGTCGAGAAGTCACTTGCGGCATTTGCAATATTCCGTGGTCAATATCAAGACACTCCATCAGCTCTCGAGATGTTGTGGGCGCTGGTACAGCTGCAACATCATCCATTTGCAGTTGAACGACTGCCGGAACCTTTCATTCAGATGTGCAGTACTTCATGTCACTTGCACTGAAGTAGTCGGCAGCATCCCCCCATCCCGGTTGTGTCAATACGTCAATCGTCAACTGCTTCTGCCGAAGCCTCTCCATGCGCTGCTTTACCGTTTTGGAGATTGGCCCCATCACCCAGCCGTGTTCGTCATCTTCGCTCAGCTTGCCCTGCTCTGTCTCTTCCTCATCCTCATCTTCCCAATCCTCCCCATAGTCGGAACTTGCAAGATCGCTCAAACTGTCTTCACTAGCCACCATCATCTCCTCAAACGTCTGTTCGGGCTCTCTGGTCGTCACTCCTACGTTTTCAACTGTCCCTGAGTCCTGCTGCTGCTGCCTGATAACTGCCTCTGTATCATCAACTCGTTTTCTTGCCACAGCAGTTTCTCTCTCAAAATAATCCTTGATCCATTTGGCTTTCTCATCATTGGGTAAAAAGTGGGTTCCCTATCGGTTCTTGGCCGCAAGCTTCTTTCTGGATCGCAAGCTGCGCCATGCCCCACGGGCTCGGACTCTTTCTGCTTCCAAGCCACTCTTGCCTTCAATTGCTTGATGACGTCATTGGGTGGGCTGCTTTGTAGATTTGCCATAGTTGCCCGCCCGAAGTGGCGAAAAGTTTTTTTCTGAGCAATGACTATTGTAGTTTGCATTGACTTTGTTGTTGGGCAAGATGTTGGATGTTGCATGATATGGACAATATGGAGGCAAGCTGCGTCTTTTATGTCAAGGTTGGTGCGTTTACTCCACTTGAACAAAGCAAAATCTGAGTTTTGAATGTCAATGAAACGGAAATAGTTAGGCTAACTGTACAACATGACTGGATTGCTAGCGTCAGTTTCTTGTATTATCTGTGGGATTTTTTGAGACAAACATCAGCAGACGTCCTTTCCCTCGAAGAATGTACCTTTTATATCTGACAATCATAAGATTTCAGATGTTGTATGACACGGTGTATCCCCAGAAACAAATGAACAACATTGGCCCGGCTTATTGCAAATCGCGAGATGGTGGGAAACCCCTGCAACATGCAGTCAAAAGCAGCAGGATGCGTGATGAGTATAACGTACAAGTTGGCTGCTTCTTATTCCATTCAGACATGAACCTTACCATATATTCCTCATGACTTCCCAGTTCTGTTCATTGTCATCTTCCTCTCCTACTTCACACCACCAAACCCTGGATACACAAACACCTCTGCCAGGTGGCGACAGATCCGAAGCAGGCCGATCAAAGGGCACCTCGTACAATACATCACATTTTGGCGCACAGCCAGAAGGCAGACACCTGTTTGTCCACCGCCACACTGCCAATGAATCCACCAACAATATGACCCAGGATGCACATTCAAACATCGTCTGTAAGACCGGAAGCAGTAAGAACAAGATGCAGCACGTAATTGGATGTGAGTATATTAATACCGTGGCGACTGGCCGTCGATTGAGTGTATAACGTACCGCGGGTGTACACGGAGGGCATCGTGACCAGTTGATTGCCGTTCAAAAGAGGAATCCTCGATGGTCGAACACCGCTTGAATCAGCGCAGCCCGCGAAATCAATCATCAAAATGTTGTCAGCTCTGGGAGCTTGGCAGACGAATTTCTTGATATGTATCCCTGCGAGTGGATGACAGAGGCGATAATCACCTTAGAGGAGGCTACAGAGCGTATATGGTCGAGGTACTAGCCGCATCTCATTGTTAGAGCAGCAACTGATTTCCTGTAGGTTTTCAACATGACTGCGACTATGCCAAGGCAAGGAGGTGGGGTACAGCTGGAACATTCCAACCTGCGCCTGGCCTTGAATAAGGCCAAAATGGCCAATGGAGGGTTTTCACGCGCCGCAATGGAGGAAACGCAATATCTGATCAAGAAACCTTGCGCCGACGTCCGAGATGAGAAGAAGTGGGGTGTTGACTGTGCGGGGCATATGAAGGTGAAGGCTGTGATAGAGAAAAACCTGGCCATGCTTCGTCGAAACCACATGGACGGATGCCTTTCTTCACACAATGGCCCCGTAAAGAATCCACAGACATGCCGAAGACCCAAAAGAAGCGGTGCACCCCCACGCTAACAACGCAGACAGCAGACTCCACATCTGACGCCACCTCTGCCCGGAATGCCACCTCTGCCCGGAACGCCACCGCTGCCACCCAGTAACAATGCCAGAGCTCAATGTTCCGAAATTGTCCATTTGCCAGCCTGATATATGTATTCACATACTTCTCTTCCCCGCGCTGAAGTTTTTACACTTGGTACATATGCCCAGGATAGCCAGCACGATACAGATTTTGATCCAGATATCCTGACTGATGAAGGAACATCCACTGGTTAGTACACTATGTGCTGTGTGGTACTGCAGCTAACATCCATTTTGAAGAGCAGAGCAGCATATTGAGTGAACATGCAAGTGATGACGAGCATTGATCAAAAGGAACGGGATTTTGAGTTTTTCATTATCTACAATTTGTGGACACTGTAAAGTATATTTTACAGAATACACTTATATGTATTATTAAAGAACAATGTAGTGATCAAGGAGAAAGTAAATGGAAACACTAGAAAGGCTACCAAAACAATGTGAGTGATAGACTACGCCAGATCAAATAATTCAGTATTCCGGATACGCCCATGGCAAAATGTGCGTCAATGGAGTGTCAACAATTTCAGGGCTTGTCAGTCTGGTAATTAAAAATTGACTTGATTGTGGTTATACATAATTGAAGTCATGGCCACCTTTCTAGGCAAAAATTATAGCGACACGCTCCCTACCTCATCTTGAAAATGAGTGTCAACGGCGCGTCAACAATCTCTGGTCTTGTACACAATCTAATTGTAAAGTGATTTAATTGCTGTGTAGCTTAACCCTTGTATTGGGCACCTTTACAGGAAAAACAGCAAGCGACACGATGACTGCCCCATTCTAAAAATTAGCGTCAACTGAGGATCAATGATTTATAACTTTGCATCTTGGGTTATCTAAGTGTTGATTTGTGATAGTAATTCATATACACTGTATTGGCAGCCATTTCAGGCGAAATAATGCATACAATGTTTGTTACCCCATCTTGCCAATGAGCGTCAATGGAGAGTCAATGATTTCTGGTGTTCAAAGTCAGGTAATTACAAAGTGATCTGGTAGTGATGAGGCACAATGGATGTATTGGCTGCCTTAATAGGCGACAAAGACAGCGATATGGTCATTGCCCCATTCTGAAAATGAGCATCAACTGAGCGTCAACGATTTTTAGCTTTGCATCATGGGTTATCTAAGTGGCGACTGGTTGCTGACTTCCATGAATAAGGTATTAGCCTCTTTCAGCATCAAAAGGAACAGCAGCACGCTTTCTGCACAACCCTGAAAATCAGTGTCAATGGCACCTCCACGATTTCTGGTTTTGTACATTGGGTAATCAAGGCATTGCCCAGATATATGAGATCATAACTGAACTATTGACTGCCTTAGTGCTCCTAAATACAATACACAAAGAGCAAAACATTGATTCCAAAATAGCGAATGTCGCAACCTGCAAAGTGATCAAAAGGGTATTTCTGGATGCTAATTAACTGATTTTGATCAAATACATTTGTCAAACAGCAAAAGCAAGAGCATTATATAAATCTACAGACGGACCCGCTGGACATCCCACCGACTACCCGCCCTATTCTGATGGGTTGGAAGATGTCCATCGCACTGTACATGAATTGCCAGTTCGGGGTTTGTGATGAGCTGGACCGCATATTTGGCGACGGTTTGGTACCGACATGGACCCGGTTCGGAACCGGAGCTCCGGGACCGTTGCGAACATCACATGGAGGCAAGCTGCTTCTCTTATGTGAAGGTTGGTATGATTGACCTACTTGAACAAAGCAAAATCTGCGTTTTGACCGTCACTTCGTTGGTAGTTGTAATTATACCACATAACATGACTTGAAGGTTGGCATGTGTTTCATGTAAGATTCCGGGGATGCCTTGGGCCAATCATCACCAGACGTCCATTCCGTCGAAGAATGTCCTTTCTATATCTGTCAACCAAGTGATTTCGGCTGTTGTTCACATCAACATATGCCTGTACACAATCAAACCACATCCGACCGACTTATTGCAAATTGCTGGACTGGTCGAATCCGATGCAGCCTGCAACTCTATGCTCTAGGCATCCTAATGAGTAGCATGTGCAAGTTGGCTGTCACTCATTCCGTTTTGACTTCACGCTAATTATATGTTGCTCAGGACTTCCCGCTTCTTTTTGTGATCATCTTCCTCACCTTTTCCACAGCAGCAACTCATGACTCCACATACACCTCAGCCAGGAGCAAGTGGATCCCAATCGAGCTGAACAACAGGCACTTCATCGAATTCGCCACCTACCGATACACAGCAGCAACGCAGACACCAGTTAGTCCACCCTGCAGCTGCCAATGCAGCCACCAAGAATATGACCCAGGACTCATGTTTGAAAATGGTCTGTAAAACCGGAAGCAGAGGGAAGATGAAGCAGCAGGCAATCAAATGTGAGCAACTCCATACCGAGATAGACCGCCCTCAAGTAACCACAAAATGTGCAGCTGGTGTACAAAGAGAGCTCTTTGACCAATTCATTGTTGCCCGTGATGGGAAACCGCCTTGGTCGACCAAGGCATTTGTCCACACCGTCCGCAATATCCAACATAATGAGATTGTCAGTTCTGGGATCTGTGCAGATGAATTCCGTGAGAAAGGTCCTCAACAGTGGATGAAACTGGCTTCAAGTACGTTAGAGGAGGCTACTGAGTCGTATATGGTTGAGACAATTGCCAAATCTCACTTTTAGAACAACCTATTTGTTCTAGGTTTTCAACATGTGAGATACTATGGCAAGGCAAGGAGGTCGGGTACAGCTAGAACAGTCAAACATGCGCCTTGCCTTGGATATGGCCAAAATGGCCAAAGGAGGGTCTTTGCGCACTGCAATAGAGGAAAGGGAACATCTCATCAAGATACCTTGCGCTGACGTCTGAGAAGAGGAGCAGCATGGAGCTGAGCTTGTGGGGCATATAATGGTGATGGCTGCGATAGAAAGACATGCAGCAATGGTTCAAGAAAATGAAATTGACAGCTGCCTTTCGTGCCAAAATGGCACAGAAAACATTCGGCAGACACGTAGGAGGCCAGAAGGGACAGGTGCACCTTCACTAGAACCGGCACTACCACTGCCTGGAATGCCACCTGCGCCACCTGGTGATAATGCCTGAGCTCCAAATTCCGAAATCGATGTTATGCCACCATGATATGTGTTTGTACAGACTCCCCTTCCGAACGCTCAATTACTCAATCTTGATGCGTATGCCAAGGATCGCACGTGTGATAAAGATTGTATTGCTGATTTGCTGACTGGTGAAAGAACATCCTCTAGTTTGTACAGTATCTGTAGTGTGGATATGCCGCTGACATCCATTTTGCAGACAAGAGCAGCCTATTGAGCGAACCTGACAGTGACAACCAGCGTTGATATATATGACCGGGATTTTTGAGTATTATTATTATCTACAATCAGTGGACACTTTAAAGTACATTTTAGAGGATATATTGTGATGGATTATTAAAGAACAACGTAGTATTAATGGAGAAAGTACATGAAGACAACAGAACTGCTGCCAAAACACCAATACTGATATTCTATGCGAAATGGAATTTTTACTTAATGCGGATATGACCGTTGCGAAATACGCGTCAATAGTGTGTCAACGATTTTTGGTCACATAAGTCATGTAATTACAAAGTGACTTAGTCATTGTCGTACATAATCGAAGTATTGGCTGCCTTCATAGGCACTATAGAATGCTACACACTCCATACCACATCTTGACACTGAGCGTCAATGGAGTGTCAATGATTTTTGGTCTTGTATGTCAGGTAATTGATCAGAGACGTGGTCGATTTAATGCATACTGACAGTATTGGCCTCCTTAATACTCAAAAGTGCTCGCTGCAACATCACTACTATCTCCTTGAAATGAGTGTCAACGGACCGTGAACAATTGGTCGTCTTGCATCTTGGGGAATCTATGCGGTGCGCAATCAAAGAATTCTGTAAACCAGGAGTTCGCAGCCTCAGTAGGCAGATTAGCAAGAGATATTCCTGCGACAGCCTCCTGGACATTCTCAACTTATTTCATTTTCAAAGCTGCAATTCAGTGTTTGTAAGCCTTGTAGCCTATACAACAGGTCAAAGCTTTGTATATAGACAGTCGAGGCCACATTGCACTATGAATAACTGTGGTGCAATGCAAGCAATCTTTGACGCTCCGTTGATGCTCATTCTCAAGAACCCGCAGCGAGCGTATCATTTTCTCTTTGACCTATAAAGGCGACCAATACTGCGAATATGTATAACAACAACCAAAATGACTCATTTATTACCTGGTTCACCAAACCAAAATGCGTTGACTCTCCTTTGACACTCAGTGTCAGGAGATAGTAGTGATGTCGTAGATACTGTTTTTGTCCTTTAATGTGTCCAATACTTTCAGTACACAATAAAATGACCACGGCTCTGATCAATTGCCTGACTTACAAAACCCAAAATCGCTGATGCTCCGTTGACTTTCATTTCCCGGATGGGGCAGGGAGCGTCACTCTCTTGTTTTTGATTATAAAGGCGGCCAATATATCAAAAACGACAATGACATACCAAAGTCAACATTTTGCGATTTGCAGTAGGATATCTCAATGCGACCATAAATAGAAATACCCGAAAACCTGAACTGTAGATTGGAAGCCACTGGAGTAGCCAAACTATGCAAAGCCAGTAGGTTGACGGGTACCGGTCCCAGTTTGGCCCGCCCAGCCTAAGCAGCAGGTCGGGTGATTGTATTGTTCAGGAATCTGACCGAACGATTTTTGCGGTCCGAACCCGGACCCATTGCTAACACTAGGTGCAGATATAAGCATGATCATAATGAATTCAGTATAGCAGATGGTAATAAATGGGATATTTACAGAATACCAAGTAGAAGTAGTGAAACACTGTTAGCTATTGTATTTCTAAGTAATTGTAGTATTTGAATAGAAGCCTATATAATAGAAATGATAATAATCATGCACTATATACTGGGTGTATTAGCATTATCAGTTGTCATAATTTTCAGACATATGAATTCTGCAGTTAGCTAAATCTGTATATGAGAATAGATAGTATTGTGGATTTGAATTGATATATGCTGGGTGATATATAATGTATCTGATATATACTTTCTATAGTACAGAGTTGAGACTATAAGAGAAATGGAAATTTATTCAAGGTATACCACCCAGTAGGGTTCATCTTTGTATAATCTGTACTGTTTGAGCTTGATGTATTTTGATTATTAGAAGGAACATATTTCAACTTTGACTTTGGACAGTTGATAAAGCTTAATAATGTACTGCTAAAGTTTATACTATAGCTGTTATTTCAATATTACTTTATCTTATACTTGTCGAATTTACTACTACTCTGACTTTTGCTGCTACTGTTACTGATTTTATTGATATTCCTGCAGTTAGTATTATATACTAACCTGTATATTTTTATACAACATCTCGTGTGATAATTTATAAATATCTTATATGTATATATCATTCAGAATCATCACAAGATTCAGATATAGTTACACAACAATCCAGATTAGCAGTTATATACAAAAGTTAATATAAAAACTGATTGTATTCAACCAAGTACTTCTCTCTGCTATATAATTAAACATATTTGGAATATCCTTTAGTATCCACGTATATAGTATATAATTATATCATAATCGCAATGATATTTTGTAAATTTGTAGTTTTCTTCATAAAGACACTATGCATGTAATATATCAATGTATATATGTATATTTGACAATTAAAGCTGTATATTACATTTTTTTAGATTGTGTAGTATAAAAGAATTTCCTAGATTGCTTGGTATAGATATAAAAGTCAGAATCAGTTGTATAATCTGAAATATGATCTCCATTTTGAAATATTAGACTATGGGCCGGTACAATTTCAATTGAAATTATAAGAAATTAAATGTAAAATGTTAAAAGATATAACAATTATTTTATATATTGCTAATTAGTAATATACAATAATATTGACAAATACTTTACTAGAAGTAACATTTGTAGATATGGACAGCACATATGTATGTAACTGTGACGGTGACTATAAGTATTCTAAATATAAACGAAGTAATGAAATTCTATATCACTATATCTGAACTACCTGGAATTGTCAATATAGTTAGACGTCAAATTACATTTATATTCAACTATATAGATTATTATAATCTGTGTATTTTATTCAATTTTAATTGTCAGCAATTTTGGAATGTAAATCAACTTCCGTCATTGAATTGCAAGACTTCTCAATACCCATTGTTAATTTCTTGACAAGTATTGTACATACTACATTGATGCTTAATCATATAGTATTCTAAATAACATACAGTAATGTTAGATAACTTTTATAGTTTATGTAGTAATGAGGAATAAGATATGTAATATTGGAGTTTTTAGTTGATCACTTGTAACTAAATATCTACACACAGAGTAAGTTTATAAATCAAATCAAACTGTTGATTTGTATAAATATTTTGTGTAATCGCTCTAGTAATGATTTATTATTTCATTACAATTTGTTTACATTGCACTAACTAAGGAGTATTTGCTTTGCTAACCAGACGAGCTTAAAGCAACTTTGCTCAAAGTTTATGAAAATTTAACTATACAAACAATTGGGAAAGAAACTACTTATGAACTATGTGTGCAACTTTCAGAGGTGTTCAAACTATTACTTCTGTTGGTATAGTGGATTATTCACTTCTTTTTGCAACTTATCCATGTATCCCATAAAATAGAATAGTGTATATTTCTATCTTCCATTGAAATATATTACTACACTCCAGACCAACTATTACCTGCTGACTGCTTGTATTATATAACCCATCTCGCTGCACACATTTTAATGTTTTACTCTCAATATCACTTCAAAATAATTGGCTGGCGTAAGCCATTTCCAATTGCATCATTTTCATAGTGAATGGTCATTCCCAGAATAACTATCTCAAAATATAGCTTCAAGTTTACTCTTATATGGCCTTCAAGTATGTCTGCAAACAAGCTTCATCACCATCTCCTCTTCATATCTAAGCTACTTTATTCATAGCACCCAAGTGTATTGTCTAACCCACTTAATTGTAACCTGCAAGTGCATTTCCATGTATTCTCAACCACAGCAAGCAAGTAAATCTCTAATTTCACATTATGAAAACCTTCAGACTTATCTCGAAACTCACACCACAGCAACCAACAACCAGATCATTACCTTGTCACAACAATCACTGTCCAGTTTGAATAATGATAGCTTTTGACACCTGTTGTTCTTTTAGTCAATTTTCATCTCCAGATGCCCCTCCAATTACATCTTTTGACTATCTGCACCCAGTTGAACCAACAAAATATATACAGCTAGACATAGATGTCAAATATATAGTATATCATAATGTAGTAAATAATATGATTAGAAGAAATCATATCTTACTAAAGATAAAAATAATACATGAAATGACTTGTGGTGATGGAACTCTATGAACTTCTGCTGTAAGAATACAGTACCACACAAAATGAGCTTCTACAGATTTGCATACTTGTCTTTGCAGCAGTGAATACTGGAGAATCCTACATGTTCAATATTGTTATATCTTGCATATATCTCTACAACTGCTAAAGCTCTTTAACACACCTTGGATTTAATGTACAGCATTTCGGAGTACTTTACAAACATTTAGAGGGGTCTGAAGCAGCTGCATTTGCCTAGATGCACTAGCAAGTTAACCAGAGTACTGCAGAGGTTTACATCTATCTTCTGAACTGCTTTGTATTATACCAATATAATTTTACTTTATTCCTCACAGCAGTTTAGAAAGCAGTCCTCTTGACAATGGGGATGTCTCTATGTTGTGGTGCTAGTGTTACCAATGGGTCCGGGTGACCCCCCAGTGGTGCGGATTTCGGCCACACAAACATTATGGTTCGATTCCAGACCGGACCAACCATCCGACCGACTGCTTCTTGACAAGCCAAACTGGGGCCCATCCCTGGCGACCAGCAGGATATGCCATGTTTGACAAGACCCGTCGGTTCCAATCTCCGGTTCTGGTTGTTGGATGTTTCTATTTATGGCTGCATTCAGATATCCTACTGCTAATTGCAAAATATTGACTTAGGTATGTCATTGTTCTTTTTGGATGTACTGGCTGCCCTTATAATCGGAAACAGGAGAGATACACTCCCTGATTCATCCGGAAAATAAAACTCAATGGAGCGTCATCGATTTCTGATCTTGCATCTTGGGTAATCTTAATGTCGATTGGATGCAGACATTCATGAATCACGTATAGGCTGCATTTGTATGCAAAAGAAAAAGCAACATGCAACATGCCCCTGTCGGCAATGAGCATCACCGGAGGGTCAATGATTTTTGGCCTTGCTTCATCGTTAATCTGAGTGGCAATTGGTTGCAGACATTCACAAATGAGGTATAGGCCGTCTTTATTGGCAAAAGAGAAAGCGACACCCTCTCTGCCCAATACTGAAAATGAGCCTCAACTGAGTATCAACGATTTGTGGTCTTGTAAGTCAGGTAATTAAGCAGAGACTTGGTCATTCTAATGCATAATGAACATATCGGCCGCCTGAATGGGAAAAAACACCAGTAACGACATCACTACTATCTCCAAAAACTGAGTGTCAACGGAGCGTCAATGATTTTATGTCTTGTAAGTCATGGAATTAAAGAGTGATGTAGTTGTTGTTAGACATAATCACAGTATTGGCCGCATTTATAGGCCAGAGACAATGCGACACGATCCCTGTCACATCTTCGAATTGAGCGTTAATGGACGCTTAACGATTGAACGTCTTGCATTATGGTTTATCGAAGGGCGATCTGGCCGGTACCATCTATATCCAAAGCTCTCCGCGGTTTGATATGCTGAATCGCTCACAAACACCGAGTTGCAGCTTTGAGAACGGATTCAGTTGTCATTGTCTTGGAGGCTGTCGTGGGAACATCACTTTCTTATCTGCCTCAAAACGTAGCTAACTCCATGTTCATAGATGTCTGCAATCAAGCACCACGTACATTACCCAAGATGCATGACCAAAAATTGTTGATGATCCATTGAGGGTCGTTGTCAAGATGGGGCAGGCAGCGTGTAGGTTTCCCATTTGTGTATAAAAGCAGCCAATACTTTCATTGTGTATAACAACTATTGAGTCACTTTGTAATTACCTGACTTACAGGACCAAAAATTGTGGACACTGCATTGACACTCATTTTGCAAAGGGCATATCCGCAATATGCAACCATTTAATTTGGCATAGAATATCCGTAATGGTGTTTTGGCTGGCATCCTATCTGCATTATTTACTTTCTCCTTTATCACTACATTGTTCTTTAATTATGCCTATAAATCTATCCATCAAAATATAGTTTAAACTGTCCGCAAATTGTAGATAAAAGTGATACTCAAACATCCCATTTGTTTTGATCAATACTCGTCTTCAGTGTCAGGTTCGCTCAATTTGTGTCAGGCCTCAGGCTATGAGTGATGGATTGAAGGGTACTTAGGATTAGTATCGGGCGTATGGAAGGAATTTGTGTTACGGAGGAGCAGAGATAATGATAGATGCAGCAATGGCACAGAGATGTAGTGAGAGGGTGGCGGTATAATGTGTTATGATAAGGAAGTGGTTTGAGGTGTTGCGATGTCGGGCGATGTGGTGTGGATGTGCTGATAAGAAGTTATTTGGTGGTGTGTAAGATCATGGGAAGATGTTTGGATGGTACATTGGAGCATGAGGAATGATTTGAGGATGGCAGACGAAGTGTACATAAAGAGAGGTTGTTTGGTGTTGGAGGATTTCCTTTTCGTATCTCTTTACTCATTCTCTTGTATAGCAAAGCAAGCACGACTTTGAAACAGGATTGATTCTTGTCTTGTTTTGATTGTCACGATACGAACTTTGGAGCACCTTGTCCTGATTCCGATATCACATTCTTGTCACCAATATGACCAACGTCTGACCCCGCCAGTTACACCAGAACAAGTCTCTTACACAGTACCTGATATTGAATGTACTGTCAACAGTGTTTAACTCTTTGTTTTGATCTTGCTTGGTATTACTGTGAAGTCACTGACAGTTGTATCTCGATTTGCTACCTGTGTGGCCATGGCTTTGCAAATTCGGATGTGCTTGCACCCTTCGAACGGCTGTAAGTACTGTAATGAACTTTGCTCTGTTACCTGCTGGGTATAACTCGGACTCAACCATTGGTGGATTTACTTTCGTGAAAATTGCGTTGAGCAGCTACCACGACTTACCGGATTTGTTATCTGCTGATACCCTCATCGATCTCCATACTCAAATGCGAGATTATGTCAGTAACTATACCTCCCGAACATATTGGTTTGTTCTTGCTGGAACTCACTGTTCCCTTGCTGAACCCGCACCTTTGAATCTCTTCAAGAGTATCAAAGGATTATCGAATACTGAGGTAGACGATTCTACTCTACCAGCTTATTTTAGGGAACAGTCAGACGTCCCCTCCCCTTGGAATACATATTGGACAGAAGCCGCTGCATACAGAGGAGGCTTGGAACTTGACGATCACATATTTGGAAATAGTTGGACCATGTATTGGGGACCCCATGCTTGGTTTGACTGTGATCCTGAGCTAGCTTGTGAGTGTGAAGGATATAATTGTTTAGGAACACATTCGATGGAAGGATACGCACCAGCAGCACAAGCAACAGCAAAATCTGAGCTGGTCCCTCTGATCGTTATTGAACCCCTGTCTCCAACTAGTTCTGAAATTGACGCGTATAATTGGCACTGGTAGATGTGGTTGATTCGTTGCGATGTCAGGATCAGAACAGCATGATTGGGTGGGTCTGCTGTCTGCAGCCGACCAGCCCATCATAGAAGGAATGGTCAACAGCATCCCGCAGGAAATCGACTTCGGGGAGAGACATCATTGCTAGATGAATCACAAGAGGTGCTGGGGAGGGTGGTGGAGTTTACCGAACCCGCAGCAATGGTACAGAGGGTGTGCGATCTCCCGACACAGATGATCGCATTACAGAAACAGATCACCGATTTGCAGTCACAACAATTGCTGCCCCCGCGGTGTGACCACTTGACGTTCGAACAACAGTTGGAACCATTAAGGCAGAAGCTGGAAGAAGCCAGGAGAACCCCGAGAACGGGAAGTACAGACAATGAGTTATGGCAGGAACTGGATGATATGACACGGGATACACGACAGTCAGGAGAAAAGGTTCGGGCCTTGAGGACTCACTTTGTGAATGCACTATCCTTAGCGGCATGGTTAGCCCTGTCTCCCCCCCAGTGACCCGAGGACAGAGGCCAGAAGTTCCCAGACTCCCCGGACTTTTCAGGATCATATCAAAGTCAGTTGAGTCCCTGGATTGTTCAACTTCGGATGGGCATACCAGCCAAAGCCGCAAGCCATCCCAATGAGCAGTCAACAATGCGGTACGCATGTAACCGCCTGAGGGGAGTAGCCTTGGGCCAGATCTTGCCACACGTCTGGGAGGACGGAACGATAGGGCTGGAAGACCTATCAGCTTTTATACAACTCCTGGAGGCAGCGTTTGGGGACCTTGACCGAGTAGCCACCGCCGCAACGGAAATACGGGAGATTAACCAATCAACGGCGAGTTCGCTCAGTATTAAGCGGAGTTCCGAGGTAATGCAGTGGATCTGGATTGGAATCTTTCGGCCCTCCGAAATGCTCTATGAATGGGGCTGTCCAAAGGAATGAGGGACACCTTTACGTACAGTGATATGCCGGCAGAGCTTCCAGCCTGGGTACCGGTGTGTCAGAAGTGGGATAATCAGATACGACGATGACAGGCCGAGAAGGGGGCACAGAATAAGGGAGGAGTGACCAGTGTCTCCTCTTCCCCCAGACCCCCAGCTCGCCCAAAGGAAACCTCAGGAGCCCCCGCTGGAACGGTGGCCGGAAATATGGGACCAGTGCACATGGACCTCAGCGCAGGCAAGAGGAGGATTTCCGTCGATGAAATGGCGACAAGGTCCACGGATAGGAGGTGTTCATACTGTGGTGGGTTTAATCACAGGGTGGCAGAATGTGCGGTGAGGAAGATGACTCAGTCATTTAAGGCTCCTGGAGCGGAAGTAATGAAAGTAGGAACCAGGAAAGGTTCCGAGGAATCTAGAAAACATTAGGTCAATCCAAGCAGGATGGCGCTTTGGCTGACGGAAAAAGTTTTGTTTTAAATGCTTTGAAATGTTTTGAAATTTCGCGTCTTTCAGTTAGCAAGGTGGAGGTATTAGAGGGATCAATGGAAGGGAAACACTTAGTTATAAGCTGCACATTGACCATGAATAATCAAGAGATACCTACACATGCGCTGATTGATTGCGGAGCAACAGGCATTGCATTTATGGATCAAGATTGTGCCCGCCATCATCAAATGCCACATGAAGAATTGAAACCGAAAAGACAAGTCGCGGTTATCGACAGAGGAAATCTCGAGTCTGGGGATATTACACATGTTGCGAAAGTAGGAATGATGATTCAATATCATAGGGAACAACTACCCAGGTTTGTTACGAAGTTGAGACATTATCCAATTGTCCATGGCATCCTCAGTTGACGATCACAGGATGTTGCAGTACGATTTGCATGCAATATGGGTACTTTCGGATTACAATATTGCATGACACATTGCCATGATGCACACATTACGGTACAAAGAGTCACAGAGGAACCCCCGGAACCAGTCTATTTTCTGAGTAAAGGGATATTTGCACAACAAATCCGCCCACAAAGACCATTTCGAGGAAACATTGTTATGCTTAGTGGATCTTCATGCTTCAGGACAGTAAAGAAGGGGAACCTTACAGTGTTTAAAGCATCTCTTTATGATATCAATAAGGCAATTGAAGCCAAATATTGAAGGGAATGCCCAATGAAAGAACTCGTTTCGAAGCTGTATCATTAATTTCTCCCATTATTCAATAGGTGTTAGCTGACCAATTGCCACCTCATCAACCTGGCATTGATCATGAAGTACGCTTGATGGACGGAGAAACCCCTTCGTGGGGTCCATTGTATCCAATGTCAAGAACTGAGTTGCTAGTCCTGAAGGAGTGGCTGGAGGAAAATATGTCCAAAGGGTTTATTAGACATTCATCATCACCCTTTGCAGCACCAGTATTGTTTCCGAAGAAACTAGACGGTGGTTTACGATTGTGCATTGAATATAGAGATATCATTTGCCCCACGATCGAGAATCGACACCCACTCACCCTGATAACAGAAACACCGAGTTCTTTAGAGAAAGTTCGGATATATCCAAAGTTGGTTGTACGAGGAACCTACAATTCACTTCGAGTTGAGGATGAGGATGGGCATGAATTGTCCTTTCGCACAAGGTACGGACTGTTCGAACCCACGGTAATGAAATTTTGAAAGACAAATGCACCAGCAGAGTTCCAGGGTTATATCAATAATGCCATTCGAGAAGCATTGGATGAGTTTGCCTCAGCTTATTGGGATGATGTTTTGATATATAGTGATTCAGAAGAGGAACATGAGGGTCACGTTTAGTGGATCATGCAATGATTGCTGGAGGCAGGATTATATTTGAAGCCTGAAAAATGCAGATTTCTTAAGAATACAGTTAAATACTGAGGCTTGAGTATAGGAATGAAGGGAATTTCTATGGATGAAGATAGAATTGAGAGCATACGGAATTGGAGTCGAGAGAAGAAAACTGTGAATGGATGGCTAATTATCCTCTTTGAAGTACAACAGTTCCTTGGGTTTTGCAATTGTTATTGACAATTAATTTCTAAGCATTCCGAGCAAGCAGAACCATTGACAAGGCTGCCCAAAAAAGATGAACCATTTGTTTCGGAATCCGAGCAACAGCTAGCTTTTGACACGATGGTAACCGCCTTCCGGACAGCACTAGTCCTTTGACATTTCACCCATGATAGAGAGGTGATCATTGAAACGGATGCCTCCGATTATGTATCCACGGGAGTGTTACCCCAATACAATGATGATGGGGTGCTACACCCTGTATTTTACTATTCGAAGGAACGCCCACCAGCCAAATGTAATCATGATATATACCACAAGGAACTTGAGGCAATTATTAAGGCACTGGAGGAATGGAGACCAGAATGTGAAGGGGTTGCGTATCCCCTTAAACAATTAACTGACCATATGATTGTCGAGTATTTTATGACAAAGAAGCTTTTAAAACGATGGCAGGCATGATGGTTGGAGTTTTGAACCAGGTTTGACTACGAGATAGTCTAACGACTAGGCAACTCGATTGGGAAGGCAGATGCTTTAACGAGGAGCCGGGGAGACCTCTCTGAGGGGGGGGATGAAAAACTGAATAACATGGAACTGGTGGTTCCAAAGCCACAGAACCTACTGGAACAATTGCGGTTGGTGGCGGACAGCCCGCCCACCCAGGGCTGTTCCTTCATTTTCCATCTTATGACAAAGGCATCTGAGACTGACACGCTACCAGGAAAGATAGTAGAAGCAATTCGAACAAATGGTGGGTTACAGGAGATTACTATTGCGGACAGCATAGAGGAGAAAGGACGGATGCAATATAGAGGGAATTTATACGTACCAAGGGACGATGAGTTACGCCTAGGTATTATACAGAAACACCAGGATACAGCGTTAGCACGACATCAGGGACGGGTGAAGATGTGTGACCTTCTTGACTGGAACTATGATTGGAAGGTAATGCAGAAGGATGTTGACAAGTATGTACGGAACTGCCTTAGCGGTCAAAGTTTGTGGTGTTCCCACCATTCGACATTTGGAGTCCTTTGACCGTTCCCGGCTCCTGACACACTTTGGGAGGATATGTTGATGGATTTACTCGTTGAGCTGCCAGAGTGTGAAGGGTTTGATGCGATTTGGGTAGTAGTAGATAGACTCTCCAAGATGGGACATTTCATTCCCCGCCATATGACTATAGATGCCCTGGGATTAGCAGAATTGTGTTTGAAGGAAGTGGTACGTCTGCATGGACTCCCATTGACAATTGTCTCGGATCGAGGGCCACAGTTTGGGTCAACCTTTTGGCAACAGATATGTAACCGATTGGGGATTGATAGAAGAATGTCAACGGCGTATCATCCCCAGACAGCTGGGCAGATGGAGCAGTTGAATGCAAGTATTGAACAGTACCATCGAGTGATTGTTAACCATCAGCAAGATGATTGGGTAAAGTGGCTTCTGTTGGCTGAGTTTGCTGCACATAATGGAACGTCCGGAACCACTACGTGTGCACCATTTGTTGCGGTCCATGGAGTGGATCCTAGGACGTTGTTCATAGGAGAACCAACAAAAGAACCAGATCATCGACCAATCAATGCTGATCAGGTTCAGGCAATAATACAACAAGTGGATGAGCAGCTCCAAGTTGAAATGACGAGAAGTCAAGCAGCACAGGAGGAGCGAACAAATCGTGCACGAATTGCGGCCCCAAATGTTCAGAAGGGTTCTCAGGGGTGGTTGGATGCTCGACACATTCGGACTACGAGGCCAACACACAAACTCGATTGGAAAGGGCTGTGACCTTGGACAGTAGTTCATCGTGTATCCCTATATGCTTACAAATTGGTGCTACCTGCGTCATTATGGATTCAACGACCAAAACCTGTTTCTCATTTGGTTCCCATGGTGGATGACCCTCTTGAAGGACAACAGATTAATCAACCGCCTCCGGTCGAGGTTGAGGGAGAAGAGGAGTATTAAGTTTCGGGTGTTGAAGATGGTCGGATGTAGCGAAAGCAGTTGCAGTATCTTACACCTTGGACCGGGTATGATTCCTTGACATGGGAACCAGCTAAGTTCATAGATGGGTTACAAGCGGTAGGGGAAGTTGATCAACGTTATCCCAGGAAGCCAGAACCATTGGAAAATGTTCTCGGAGGACCTCAAATCTAGGAAAGGGATTCCGTCTCGGCTCACGCTATGAGTGATCGATTGATGGGTACTTAGGATTAGAATCAGCAGTAGGGAAGGAGGTAGTGTTACGGAAGAGCTGAGATGTTGAAAGACGCAGGAATGGCGCAATGATGTTGCGAGAGGGTGGCGGGATAATTTGTTCTGATAGTGAAGTGGTTTGAGGTGTTGCGACATCGGGCGATGTGGCGTGGTTGTGCTGATAAGGAGTTATGTGGTGGTATGTAAGATCATGAGAAGATGTTCAGAAGGTACATTGGAGCATGAGAAATGATTAGAGGGTGGCAGACGAAGTGTACATAAAGAGCGCATGTTTGGTGTTGGAGGATGTCCTTTTCTTCTCTCTCTGCTCATTCACTTGTATTGCCAAGCAAGTACAACTTTGAAACAGCTTTGAATCTTCTCTTGTTTGGATTCTCTCGATACGAACTTCGGAACACCTTGTCCTGATTCTGATATCACATTCTTCTCACCAATGACCAACGTCTGACCATGCCCGTCACACTTTGGTGCTCTGTCGTGCAAAATGGATGTTTGCTGCATGACCACGCTGCAAATAGAGTACTAACCAGTGGATGTTCTGTCATAAGTCAGCAAATCTGGAATGAAATTGTTATTGTGATTGCGATCCTTGGTGTATGCATCAAGATTGAAAAATTGAGGGTTGGGAAAAGGAGTATGAACATACACATATCTGGGTGGCACACCTTCAATGTCGGAACTTTGAGCTACCTCATTGTCACTAGCTGGCACACCTGGCATTCTGGGCGGGGGGAACGCCGGTTCTCGTGGAGGTGCAGCCATTCGTTTGCGCCTCTAGCATGTCTGTGGATTCTTTGCAGTGCCATTGTGTCATGGAAGGCAGCCATCCATTTCATTTTCACAAACGATTGCAAGGGGTCTTTCTATCGCAGCCTTCACCTCTCTATGCCCAGGAAACTCAACTCCCCGCTTCTTCTGTTCTTGCACCTTGGTGTGGGATTTCTTCATCAGGGATTGTGTATCTTGTATTGCGGCGCTCGAAAACCATTGTATCGGCATTTCGGCCATCATCACCGCAGGCCGCATGTTGGACTTTTCTCACTGTACCCGACCTGCTTGCCTTGCAATGGTAGCTGAGATGTCAAAAGCCTACCGGAAATGGATTGCTGCTTCCCAAAATGAGATTCGGCAATCACCCCTACTATATGCGACTCCGTAACCTCCTCCAAGCTCTTAAAATCTTGTCAGATCCCCTCTCAGAGAGAATTATGACGCTATTCATCCCCAAGTTCCTGGAACTGACCATATCATCATGGATATTTTCGCAGACTGTAATGATAAATGCCATCGTAAACTATGGCGGTCTCACATTACGGGCAGCGATGCATTGGTCATGTAGCTCTCAACATACCCCACCTTCGCATTGTATTGTCAGTTCACAGTAGTCACCCTCGGTCTGAATTTTCAAAGTTTCAGTTCCATGATGCTTCCTGTTCCTGCTGCTTCCGGAGTTACAGACCATTTTCAAATGTGCTCCTGGGTCATATTTCCCGTGGCTGCATTGGTAGCGTCGCGGTGGACAAACTAGTGTCTGTGTTGCAGCTGTGTTTCAGTAGGTTGAGCATGGGAAGGAGCACCTGTCGTTTGGCTGAATTCAGATCCACTCGCACCAGGCTGAGGGGTAGGTGGAGCCATGACTTGGGGTTGTGGAAATGGTTAGGAAGATGATAACGAACAGAAGTGGGAAGGCTTGAACAATATATAGTTAGATTCGAGTCAAAATGGAATAAGTGACAGCCAACTTGCACATTCTGCTCAAGACAAATCCTTCTGTGTATGGCTGCAGGTTGGAGGGATTTCCAATAGTTCCGCGATTTGCAGTACGTTGGTCCTATGTTGTTTGTTTGTTTACAGGGATACACTGTGGTCAAACACAGCTGAAATCCCATGTTTGATAGATATGAAAACGACATTCTTCAACGGAAAGGACATCTGGTGATAAATGTCCCATGACATTCCTTGGATCATACATGACATGGACTCTAACCATCCCGTGAGTTTATATGTTTGGCATTACTATTCCCAATCCAGTGATGGTCAAAACGCAGATTTTTCATTGTTCTAGTTGATCAATTGAACCAACCTTGACATAAAAGACAAAGCTTGCCTGCATGCGGTCCATATCTTGCAACATCCAACATGTCACCCATCAACAAAGTCAACTCGAGATAGAGAGGTTAATGCTCTGAAAAAGAACCTGTCGCCACTTTTGGCAGGCAAAGATGGCAATTTGGAAAAGCCATCCACATGATGAAATCATCAAGCGAATGAAGGTAAGAGCGGCCTGGAGGCAGAAAGGGTCGAAGCCTTGGGAGAATTGCGCAGCTTGCAATCAAAAAAGAAGCTTTTTCCCAAGAAAAGACAAGATACGCACTTTTTGAGCAATGAAGACAAACAGAAATGGATCCAGGATTATATGGATAGAGAGACCGCTGTGGCAAGATAGCAAGTTCAAGACACTGAGACAGCGATTATGAAAGAGCACGAAGATACGTGAAATGATGAAAAGAATAGATCAACATCCAGAAGTCCCAGAAGAAAAAGTATGGACATGACAACAGTTATCGAAGAGAGTCTAGGCGATCTTGCAAGTTCCGCGAAGGAGGAGGATTGGGAAGATGAGGCATATGATTAAGAAGATACAGAGCTAGGAGAGCTGGGCAAAGATGATGAACATAGCTGGGTTCAGGGAAGAATCTCCATAATGGTACAGCGACACAATGGGAGTCTTTGGGAGAGGCAGATGAGGCTTGACAGACTGACGGGAACGAATTGGTGGGACAGGGCAGACTGCTCCCAGCAGAGATGTATGATGTACGGGACGGCCCGATTGATGGTGCTGGTAGTTGTGAAGCCCCACACTGACACAACTGCAACCACACCATCAACGACCACATTTGGGGAGGTTATGCTGAATCATTATATCTTCTGCGGACAATCGTAAATGTTACTAGGGACTTCTCACCCAGGATGTAGTCAAATGATGCCGGGTTATTACCAACCAAAGTCAAACCAACAAATAGCATCTCTCCTGGGCGACACAGCTCCCGATTGGTCACCGAACACATTATCAAAGATCGCTGAATCACTATCCTTTTACCCCCTCACACAGCTGTTGACTAGGGATTTGGCCCGGTGGCTTCCGTCTTGAGCTGATTGGAAGTACGGATATCACTATGCCAAGGACTATGATGTAACCTGCCTCTTTTGTAGTTAGCACCATTAGTCATCGATCGACCTTAAGTCGATGCGACATGTCTCGTTACACGATACAAGAGACACACCATCGCATACGCCCGCGCACTCTCGACGACTCGAGCACACGCCACCGTACAACAGGTTATGAGCCCTTTCGTTTAAAAAGGGAACCGACTATCAATTACTTCCATTTTCGTTTGTCGAGTGGAAGTCAACATCGTCATGGAGAAGCGTCCCCACAAGCTAAGCAATTACCCCGCACCCCGCCGTATTTCTGACGGCGGCTGCTGGACGTCACGCGCTCAGTCCGAGAGACTACGATAACTGACGATTACGATACAAGGTGAGTTCGACTACGGACACCATCACCAAGTTCAATGGCACGAACTATGCACAATGGGCAACCGAGATGGCACTACATCTCGAGCAGAAGCAAGTGTATGGTATCATCAAAGGATACGACGACAAGCCGGAAGAGCCAGCAGCAAACGCGACCGCTACAGAGAAGGCCGCTTTCAAAG
>Ga0307515_10003844_pt1 | contig 31397 bp, 9 predicted proteins | sample 17_EM_MG_FD_194513 | JGI IMG/M metagenome (GOLD analysis project Ga0307515, IMG submission 194513) | Populus trichocarpa ectomycorrhiza microbial communities from riparian zone in the Pacific Northwest, United States - 17_EM | ecosystem: Host-associated > Plants > Roots > Unclassified | place...
TATCTTTCCCTCTACCATTTATTCCTTCCTTATCTCCTCTATAGTAGATTACTCTGCTCCTTGTGCTATATAAGTACTAGATAACTCTATCTGCCGCTTAATAGTGCTTTTAGCTTAGGTCCTAATTAAACCTTACTAGCCGTAATACTGTAAAGGCAATATCTGGATGCGTTATAGTGGCTATATAAAGTACTAAACCTAGTTTTCTTTAATATAGCATTATAGAAGCTAGTAGGGATATAGTATAGACTAATAGGTCTGTATTAGGGGACGGACACGTCGGACGGATTATACGGTAATTAGTAGGGAGGAGTTCTGATTCTGCTATAGAAGTGTCTAAAAGACGCCCTCTGAGATTTATCTTATACTAGTTAGCTATCTTCTTAATATAGGCTTCCTAGGATAGCTATAGGAGCCTTTAGCTATAATTATATAGTATATAAATTCCTAGGAACCATTTTAGCTCGCTAAGGGTACTTATCTAGTATTCCTTGCTTAGCTCCTTAATTACTTCTTAAGCTTTCTTTTTATCTGTCTTTTGGTAGTAGAAGACAATATTATTAACGTAGAAGAAGACTATTATTTTACCTTTTAGCATAACATATAGCTCCTGGGGTACTTCTTTAAAACCCAATTTATTTAATAAGCTTGTGAGATTCTTCTGCTATAATAGCGGTGATCGTTATAGTCCATATAGGGCTTTTCTTAAGCGCAGTACTTTGTCTATCTTTCCTTTATTAAACCCTAGCGGTAGCTTTATATAGACAACCTCGTTAAGATTATAATAGATAAACGCATTAACTATATCTATCTGTGTCGTCTCTAGGTTAAAATTTATAGTAATCGCTATAAGGGTTCGGAAGGTTATACTAGCTAATGTAGTAGCTTTCGTAGGTAGGTTTCCTAGGGCCTGTTGATTTCCGCAGACTACTAAGCGTGCCTTATATTTCTAGATAAATCTATACTTATCCGTCTTATAGACGAATACCTATATTAAGCTAAGGACCTACTATCTCTTTACGTGCTTCTTATCTGTTTTTTAAAACAACCTTATTTAATAATAAGATTGGAGATAGGCTTATTAAGCCTCTTAGAACTAATCTTAAAGAGGATGCGTATTAAGGTCCTGGATTAACTAGGGTAGTAGAAGTAGGTTCTTCCTATATAATCTAACATCGCGTATTCTACCTAATTTCAGCTTATTATTATTAAGTTAACTATTAAGGTTAAACTTCCTTCCTACTAAGAAGGCGTTGTAATAAGCTAACGTAATTCTTTTAGTAATAAAGTCTTTAAACCTATTATCGCTGGCTTTCTTAAACGAGTCTTTAACTAAGTTGTTAAACACCCCCTAAGTATTAAACGCATCTCCTACTTAATAAGCGACGTTTTAATTAGTACCTTATATATCTAACTTTATAAAATACTTAACGTAAAAGGCATATAGAGATTCTTTATTTTCTTCTGTTGGAGGTGGTGTATAGTATATATCTTTAAGAGCTCTTACAAGCTTAAGATCTGCTAACTTATTAAAGGCTTAAACTAGCTTATTAATATCGTCGTCTTTCTCTTAAATTAACGGTTTAAATACTTTTTTATTATCTTCTAAAAGGACCTCGTTCTTAGTCTAGGTATTAGGTAGTTAAATCTTCTTAATTAGTATATCTAATTCAGCGTATAGGTCCTCTAAGATATCCGTTTACTTACCGTTAAAAAACGTCTTTTTATTAAAGATGATATCCCTTATAGAGATAACGATACCCTTATATAGGATCTAGATCCTATAGATATTAGTAAAGTTATAGCCGACGAGATAGCTAATATAGGCTCATAAATCTAGCTTGCTTAGCCTTTTCTTCCTTAGCTAGGCGTCTAACGTTATCGCGTACACCCTATAGCCGTAGGCTTTTAGGTGCGCTAGTTGCGGCTTTTTTAATCTCCTATTAGCTAGGAAGGTATAGAACCTCTTATATAGTAATATCCAACTATTACTTTCCCGTGGCGTTTAATCTCGAAAGTATACTATATAGTTAACTATCTCGTTCCATAGGTTGTATAGTAGATTAATAGTAATTCTTATTACTTATACTCTCTTAATAATTACACCCCTTAAGTATTTGGCGGTATTATTCTAAGCTTAGGTATATAGCGCTAAAGGCTTAAATATAATCCCTTAAGTCCGTAGCTATTTAAGGGTTTTCTTTCTTTCTAGCTCGTTGTCTAATCTAATAGTATTAACTTTAAGGTTATACCTTAGACAAATCTACTAAACGAAATCTTTAAGCACCTATAATATCTCCTTCTCCTTACTATACGTTATTATAAAGTATAGGAAGGATCTTCCTAAGTAGGTGTTATAGATAAGTATAACTTATATAAATCCAGCATGCGCTTTTTTAAGGTTAGTTTAGTTAATATAGAGATTAAGATAGGGTTTATTAATCTTCTGTTTTAAAAACCTTCTTAAAACCTAACGCTTAATTTTAGCGAGACTATAATATTAATATTTCGTCGTCTTTAGGCCTTAAAGCTTAACTCCTAAGGCGTTAAGACCTAAATAATAAAGGCTTATAGGTCCTAGATAACCTAGACGCAAATACTATAGACATATATCTCCTTTTAAATCTAGACGAGCGTCTCTTAATAATGCTCTACGCTTCCGTTAGCGTAGTATTTAGCTTATATTAAACGCTAATAGACTTCCTAGTCGGACGTATTTAATAGTTTATTATCTATAACGTTCTTCTATTTAATATAGGACTAAGTTATCCTTTTAAACTAGAAGATTATTCTCTCCTTTATTGTCCTAGTAGTACCCTTATTTTTAAAGTAGATGGAACGACACTAGATTTGTATTAAAGTCCGTATAAAAGGCTACGTCCTTAAGACGTAGGATTCCCTTACTATTATTTGGTTTTGTGACTTAGATAGTGACGTCGCCGTAGCCTAGTATAGGCACTTTTAAGCTGCCGGCGATAATATATTTAAGTCTTAGAGCTTTCCTAAAGTTATAAAAATAAGAGAGGTTATTAAAGATATAGAGAGTAGTTCCTAAGTTAAGAATAGTTAATAGCTTTAGTAGATAGATTTAACCTATATAGTACGATTTTAGGAATATTATATTAGCTTCTCCCTTAATCTTAACTTTCTAACTCTCGTCCTATTGTTATTAAGCCTTATCTTCCTATTCTTTAAGTCTGATCTTTATAACTTAGTTAGTAAGATCCTTATTCTTTTTTACCTTCTTTAGCACCCTTTTAATGCGGGCATTTCCGATTATAACTTCTTTAGGTTTTTTGTCTTTAAATAAATACTAATAGTTTTATAGGGAATATCCTTGTTTCTTATACGCTAAGTATATAGGTAGTAGCTTCTTATAGGACGTCTCCTTATCTACTAGTAACCCGGCTCTCTTTAAACGTCTAGTATATGCTAAAGTTCCTTTCCCTAGACCTTTAGTAGTATTAAAGTAGTCTATTATAGCTTGCTCTGCAAAGTCTGCATTAAAGGTACTCCCTTTTATAGTAGTATTGGCTTTCTTTAAGGGTATTCTAAGTCCTTCTTATAGCTTCTTTACTACTCTATAGTATTTAGAAGATCTTAACTTCTAAGGGTTATTTAACTTAGTAGTATACTTTATATAATAGGCGTTGCTAAAGGGTTAAATAACTTCTACTAATTCTTATAGCTAGATTCTATTAGACATTTAAGGGATCTTATACTTCTCTCCTAGTACTATTATATGTTCCCATTAATCTAACTACTAATTTAATTTTAATAAGTGTTTAAACCCCTTAAGAGCTTCTATATATTAATATTATATCTTTTTCCTAATAAATAATAAGGTAGGTTCTATATTCTCCTTTAACTAAGATATCTATTCCTTAACTATAAGAGAAGGGTTAAGCAGTAGCTTCTTCTAAATTAATACTATAGACGTAATTTAAGTGCGAATCTTTTAAAGGTGCTCTTCTTGTTTTAGGAAATACTTTATGTCCTAGTTATAGTATTATCTGCTATTCTCGTACGCCCTCTATTAATTCGTCGAGAGCTATGCATATAAGGTTGCATTCTTATTAAAATCTATAACTTCTAGATAGGGTAGTTCTTATAGTAGACCTTATTAAGGTGCTTCCTTATCTAGGTTAATATAGGCCCAAATTTATTTGTCTATAAGGGCTTATAATTGCTAGATCTATTGCTCCTAGTCTTCTAGCTTATTAAGGATGATTGTGGTAGACGAACTTAACGTCGGTGGAGTCATTTAACTGATAGGCAGATGGGAATTGAGATGGAATTCGTCGTCAGGATCGTCCTTGTCGTAGGATCGTCCTTGTCATCAGGATCGTCCTTGTTGTCAGGATCGTCCTTTGACGATTAAGGTGGAGTCTCGTGGAATCTCGTGGAATCTCATGGAATCTCGTCCTGTGATAATTAAGGTAGGATTTCGATCAGGGTTGTCTTGTGACGATGAGGTGTCAGAGTCTGACGATAAGGTAGAATTTCTTTAAATAATTATATAATAGCTAAATAGCTTCTTATGTCGGCGGACTGGGCTTATAACTGTTAGATAACTTATATAGAGCTATTTATTGATGAAATGGGTTAAATGATTGATGATCTTAATCGTTCTTTTGACCTAGAGCTTTAAGCTCAGACGAAGATATTTATAATGCACGTGACTTGTGCACGTCCTACGCCACATAGAATACAGATTATCTGATAATAGGTCTATCTTACCGTACTTATACTTTAATTGACTAAGTCGCTAATATAAAGCGCTAATCAATCTTATTAATATAGAAATTCTAGTTAAGCTAAAGCTTCTTTTAAGGTCTAGTAATCTAGTACTTTTTAATATCTCTCCGAACCCCTTTTAGGATAAGCATTTATAATCTCCCTACTATAAGGTAATAGCGATTAGGGGCTAACTATAAAAAGGGGGGGAAGTAATATAAGGGATATTATTACGGATACCTTGGGTTGCCCTTAGGATAACCCCTAGATGCCCTTTAGATAATCGCTAGTTACGTACTAAAGGTACATGCCTATAGTATATAGTCTCCACAATCCTAGAGGCCTTACCTTCTTAAGGATTCGTCTCTCTTACTAATCTATTCTATTCTATAATCGTGTCCTTATAGCCCTCTATCTATAAAGTTCCCTTATAAAAACGGCGTTCTAAATATAGTATAGCCACTTTAAGTACCTAGTAATACTATTTAGGCTTACTAATATACTAGTAATATTTTAGGCCTATATTAATAAGGTATTATTAGGCCTATTAAATACGATATATATAGTCTACTTTAATAATATTATAGTTTACTCTAATAACTATAAAGTATATGTATACTATATATAAATAGTACTATATAGTTTATATTTTAATAATATCTACCTTACTACCTATTATTGTTACTTATATTTATTCTATAATAGCACTACTTAGCTACTAGACAAACCTATAAAAGGTAAGCAAGTTATTAAACCTTGTTCTACCTATGCGGTATATATAGGCTAGAGAGCTTATAAGGCATTCTAACCGTGCAGTCCGTCCAGTTACGAGACACTACTACTATCTTTTTAGTTTATATTGCTAAGTAGGTTAGGCTTAGGTATAATATAAGTAACTAGTAAGTTACTAAGTATGCTATACGAACAATATATATAAGCGAAGTAACTTCATTACCTAACAATAGTTATGTATTAAAATTAGCAGTTTTTATAGCTATATAGATTTAATCACGAAGCCCTAATCCTATCAATTCTATTGGCTAGATCTTATCGATAACCTAAGACGAGTTCCACCAGGACAGGGGATAACCAGCCTGTTAGGAGCGCAGGATCCGGTTAATTAGACCCCCTAAAAGCCTGATCGAGGAGGTTGCTTATTATAGGCTTAGTTGTGTTATTCAAAGGCGACAGAAATTAGCCTCATAGCGTCGTAGGCTAGGCAAGGCGTTCAGAGCGTTGAAGGAATGCATCAGGGCCCACCCGCCTACAAGGAGCAGTGACAAAACGTGGTCGCTAAAGCGCGGGGCCGAAAAGCATACGAGGGCAGGAAAAAGGCAACCAAATACGCGAAGCCCGGACATAACACTTAACTTCGCAGCCTTTTTAGGGTTACAATAACGTTAGTTATATAAATTAAATTTATAGCGGTTTAAGATATTATATACAGGTTTTTATTTTATTTTAGATATTATTACCTTATAAAACTGTCGTATAAAGCATGTTAAAAGTGGTAAATTATTTGGTGTGCCACTTTGTTCCTGTCCCTCGTGTGCCAAGGCCAGCCAATATGCAGCGGGAGCTAACGTCGCGGGCCACCTTATGCACGGTCCCATATCGTACACGGCACCAAAAACCACCAAAAAAAGTCCCTTTTAAATACTTATAACTTAATAACTATAATAGCTATTAATATGAAATTTAAAATATGATTTATTATATAGCAAGAAAATCCTTTTATACAATAAAAAAATTAATATTATTACTATCTATACTATAAAGTAAAAAAATCAATTCCTAAATATACTAAATTTTTAGAATAATTAAACTAAATATAATAATAAGCTTAATTATATTTTTTTATATGTAATATTACTTATAATAAAATATTTTCTATGTTTATTTAATTATAATTAAACTTTAGTTATGATATAAATATATTAATCTGATTTGTTTAATAATATAAGTAATTATAAGGCATATTGCCCAGGTGTACGGTAGGGAGCAGGTAAGCCGAGCGTGAATCACAAGGAGAGTCGATGGAACAGGACGATATGGTAATAAGGGTATGGCAATAGCCTCGTACGGAGACGAATCGATGAGGAGGGAAAGGGCTGTAAGCCCGAGGTGCTTATAAGGAGGTGCCAAGCCTAGCTTTCGGCTAGGCCTTGGTTACCCCTAAGTGGCCCTTGGGCGATGCACCCGAGTAATAATTAAAATAACCCTTTTAGTAATAAACTTTATATATACTATAAAAACTTATTTATATATATATATATATTTATAAATATACTATATAGTAATATAATAACTTTATTAAATTAATTATTAATAAATTTGTAGTATATTAAAAAAGTACTTTTTTAACTTAATTTTAAATATATATACATTAGAATTTTTAAAATTTTATTATATAGTATTATAGTCTTAATACTTGATAAACTATATTTAAAATTTATATAATTCTATCCAAAGATTATTAAGTTATAGGTAGTACAAAAGGGTGTATTTTAGCATATTTTGGTGAGAAAAAGAGTACACGAGGTGGGTCTGTGCATAAGGTGGCCCGCGACGTTAATCCTGAGCCTGGGCTCCCGGCCCCACCGGTGCCGAAACGGTCGTATTTATGATCTGCTTTGACGTTGACCGGATTGTGTGCAGGTACAACTGCTTTCACTGCTTCAAGCCGAAGGAAACCCAAGTTCGACTGCCCCTTGTAACTCAGCAATTCTAAAGTTCTTCCATAATCCATATAACAATTGTGTTGCATCTGGAACGAGCATTAAGATGGTTAATTGGATTCTCGGAGACCTTTTCAAAAAAGATTATGGCCATCAGGGTTCTATCAAGGCCTTATGGGAGATGAGATGGATGTTTCCTGTACGCATTTCCTAGCTTTCCCGCCCGCTCGATTGCCGTTGTAACTAAGACTTCCTAGTGCCGTCGGGCTGTCTACCCGTAAGTTACACTTAATTATGTGTATTATCGATCATGTCATCTTACAGCTCTTTTATCAGCTTCCACGATGGGAAATATGAGGACTTTGAACCCATTTTCGAGAAGCTCATAGCTGGTATTGTCTTCTGCCTAACCAACTCCCTCACCCAATTCTCGTAATGAGAACCTAATCGGTCCTTAGAAAATATCAACGATCCATACTCAGACGCCTATACCTCCGCTTTTCTTCCAGTTGCTGAAACTCTCGTCAAGAAAGCCAACGAAGCAGAATCTACAGACCGGGATCTTGCCACCCAGCTATACAAGCGTGCCAATGCCGTGTTTAGACTCTCTCGATTTCCTTACATTGGGACTCCACTCAAGGAACAAGTCTTCGAGAGTCAAAAGGAGGCATACTTAATGGGTGCTAAGCTGTGGGATGTCCCGATCACCGAGGTCGTGATACCACACAAGCATGCCAGTGAGGGAGATGGTAAGGAGATCCCTCTATACCTCCGCATACCGCCTCCTGCGTCAAAAGAGTCACCATGTCCCGTTGTGCTTCTTGTCACAGGATTGGATGGACATAGGCCTGATAACACGGAGGTAAGCCGCCTTCCGCCCTACCTCTTGAGGAAAAAACTTATTTTTCAAATTCCTAGCGTACCGAGGAGCATCTCAAACGAGGCTGGGCGACAGTAATCTGCGACATCCCTGGTACTACTGTCGATTGCCCCGCTCTCAAGACAGACCCGGTCTCCCCGGATCGTCTCTTCAGCTCAATCCTCGAGTGGATTGCATCACAGGAACAATTCAATTCTCGCAAAGTAATTGCTTGGGGTCTATCAGCGGGAGGGTACTATGCCATACGTCTCGCGCACACGCACGCCTCTTCCTTGGCTGGGTCAGTGGGTCACGGCGCAGGTACCCACCACTACATCGGTCGCGAGTGGCTCGAGCAAGTTGGGCGGCACGAGTACCCATTCGGTCTCGAGCGGGCGTACTGCATGAAATACGGTTACTCCGATTTTGAGGAGATGAAAGAAAAGTGTCAGAAGACTTTCAGTCTAGTGGAGACAGGAATTGTGAACATGAAATCGACAAGATTGTTACTCATCAACGGAATCTTGGATGGGTGCATGCCAGTGGAAGATTCTATGCTGCTAATGGAATACGGGAGCCCAAAGGAGGCGAGGTTTATTCAGGGCAGGGCTCACATGGGCTATCCTGAAGCAAACTCAGTAGTTTATCCGTGGATGGAACAAGTGATGGATACAGCTGGTTAGGAATAACGTTCATTGATATCCCTAACAGCGTTAATAAATGTGACTGTCCTGAAATAGATAAGATTAGCAGGACATCTAAATTTAAAATAATCAAAGAGCATCTTCGTATCTAGAAAATGGGGAATTAATGACGCAGGGGTGTTCAAAAAGGGGCCAAAAAGAGGCGCAAAAGAAGGCGCCACATATTAACCAAAACCCGGTAACTAGAGGTCAAATGAGGAAACTGAAAGGTCACCAAGAGAATTGTTGGTGGATCAAGCAATGTCGATCAACTGCTGACCTTTCCGACTGTACCCTTTTACGACATTAACCAATCTCTGCCTAGTTTTCTCCTGCTCGAATGCTTGTGCGTGATCGCACTGTTTGAACCACAACACATCTAGACCTTCTCCGATCCAGGTATCTTCTTTCCAGCTCCCGTCCTCCCAGTTACCGTCATTGGCACCCACGAGGTATCTTCCAACAGCTTCGGTATCTACAATCAGATCTCTTCCACCCAGCGCCACCGTCACATCTCGGTCGAGAATATCTTCTTTCCATAGAATATTCTCGTTCCAAAAGAAATGACGGGAAAGTGTGTGCGCGACGCCCATATCTTTCGAGGCGAAGTAGTAGAGTTGGTGTTCATTGGCCGCTTTCGGCTTGCGAGCAGTCTACTCTAGTGGATTAGCGAACTCGGGATGCTGTAGCAAGAAGGGAATACTGACAAAATTGTACGCTACATCCGGCAGATGAAGCAGGAATGTTACCGGATCAATCAAGAGTATTGGCCCAATTTTGTGCGCAATCTCCGGAGTTTGAAGGAGGTGTGTAGATACCACAGTTCCGTAGCTTACAATGGTATTAGCAAAGGCGGCTATATTCGGAACCAAAGATCACCCATACGAATGCGATACTAGCACGAATTTATCCCATCCGTGTGCTTCTAGGATGGCATTTATTTCCTTGCACATTTCCTCTTTTGGCAAAGCTGCACCCGTGATCCTGAAGCTGATGGGCATAATCTCTACAGCTATAACTCCAATTTCGCCGTCAGAGGCCTGAAACTCATCCTTCTCGTTGATTTCGGCCAAAAATCTTGCATACGGATAAAGGCCAATGCCGATACCGTGTATGAATAAGATAGGCAGACGGCTTTTAGAGGTATGTGGCCGGTACCAGTACGAAATATGACTTGAAGGAGAGCGATGAGTGCTCAAGAGGCTGAAGAAGCGGAAGGGAAAGACTGTAAAGAATCGGCGGAGTGGAATGTGGTAAAAGTGAAAAGATTTAACGCGCAGATAGGCTGCGGCGGCTATATCAACGACACCAACAATCTACAGGGTAGCAAGGTTAGCTAGAGATTGGTTGCAAGATGGTAGCCTAGGAATTTACCAAATACCACGTGAAACTGCGATGCATCATGTCGACTCGGTCGATGGTCAGACGCAGACATGTTGCACGCCCTCTACCCGGTCCTATTTGGCTTCCTAAGAGTTCTTCAACCCCGCCAATATACCTCTCAAGCTCTTCGTTGTCGGAAGCATCGAAATCTCCGGTATTCAAGAAAGCCCAGCGGAAGAAGTCCTTGATGTTCTCCCGTTTAATTTCCGACAACGGGCTACCCAAAAACCAATTTGTAAGATATCGTTCCGGGTTTGGTATCGTCTGGTAACATCTTTGGAAGAGGAGCTGGCGATGTTCGAGGCTGAGAAGTGTTGGATGCCGTGCTGGTCTTTGAAGGTAGCGCCTTCGTGGAAGATAAACCAGGGAGTAGAAGGCTGTTTCCACAGCAGCCCAAGCTGCTAACACCCTCGGGAAGGTTGATCGAGGAGGATACACGACGCAAAAGCCGCAATAGAGGATGCTGAGAGGGGTGATGGCGCGCAGGCAGGCGATGCTGGCTCGGATGAAGACATATTCGAGGGTGGAAGTGCCTATCATAGCTGCGACGCAACTTCCGGGTTGGTGTCGGCGCGGTGGCCGGTGGGTTCTGAACGCGAGACAAGCTTGGTGTACATGGACACCTGCCCGGCGCATGTGGACGCGCAGCAGCTGCGGCCAGAGCTCAGGATTTTGGCGCAGAAATATGGCGTTTCAGGCATTTCAGGATTCCAGTTGCGCCGCTCAGACACGTTTCGTGGGCGGATTTTCAATCGACCCGCAAGCTAACCACATCCGTGGTGCACCACTTGCCTCAGCAACCTCAATTTACCTCAGAAGCTCAGACCAAGAAAACGATTGTGCGGATATAGGAATATCCGCACCGTCCGCTAAGCTGATTTAGGATGGCAATCGTTTTCTTGGTCCGAGAGACTTTAGCGAGATTTGTAGGAAAACCTAAACACGGTTTATATAAGGAGACCTCATTAACTTTGACAAAATTGATCTACCCTCCTACAATACCCGTCGACATAAAAATTACACCAAATTGTAGAGAAAAGCCTACTCTATAAAGCTATGAGATCCTCAGCTCCTTATACCGGCGCGACGTTAAGAGGAAGTCGTCGCGGTAGAGGCCACAACTCTACCTCAGCACGAAGCTCTGCGGAGGCTCTGCACGAAGCTCTGCACGAAGCTCTGCACGAAACTCTGCATTAAGCTCTGCACGAAGCTCTACTAAGGCTCTGCACGAGGCTCTGCCCCCTAGTAGTAGTGGATGCACTCCGGGCCAAGGGAGGATATTTTCAAGGAAGGACCCAACTATAGCACCTCCTAGGCGTTTCAATAGCCTTAAGTAGTAGATATCTACATATCTGTATAGTTTTATCTATATTAGCAGACTATTTAATAAGATATAATATATGGTTATAATTTTAATAACGCGTTTTTTAACTTTAACGAAATTAATATTAGGACTAGGCAATAGCCGTATTATAAAATTTATACTATTTAGAAGTCCTAAGTCTTAAAAATATTATATTAACTTTTAGTAATAATAATGCGTTATGTAAATGAATAAATTAGATATCCGTAATCTCCGCTTGGCGGATTTTAGTTATAATTTTAACAAATCACGCCAAAGGCTCTCAGACGTGATTTTGCAATTCGGAAGACGGCGTAGGTTATTCCGACGCTAGCTAAAAAATCACGTCTGAGCTCGCTGAGGTAACTCAGACGCTCGGTGGAGAATTCGTTGGTGATAAGGAGTATGCCCGCACGTGCGCGTAGCGCACGTACCAACATAAGGTCGGCCGGGTTTTTCACACAGGTCGAGCCCTGCTGCTTGCCACACCAAAACAATGAATGGTCCCACAGCTTATTAGTCACGAACAAAGCGGGCGTGTGAGCAGACCCTTCGAAACTACCCAAAATTGCTCGTTCCTATGGGGAGGCCTCAGCGAGGGCCCAGGCATGATCTGCACGAGGTACGGAAGCTTTCCTTATTGTACATATCATGACATTTTCGCCGTGCGATTCGCAAACCTCACTGATTCTAGGGCTTCCCTTGCCCGGACTACGAAAAGTTCAACTGCAGAGAGACATTCAGGACACAAAATGGTGCCTCTTCCCACGCGATCTCTGCACACCGTGAATGTATTTTCCCTAGGGCGGAGAATGGGGAATTCCCATGCCCAATGGCGGGGAAATATGGCTGTATGGCTTCCTTTCGCAAAATAGGGGGTGTGCGGAGACATCTGAAGTCTGAACATGCAGGGAAGAGCTTTCCATGCCCATTTGCAAAAGAGAATGGCTGCAGATCTACTTACACCACTCTCGACGGTGCGAAAATACATGCCGAGGCCAAACATAGACAGGTGCGGTATCCATGTCCCCTGGCCAATAAGGAAAACTGCACAACTACGTTGGCTTCGCTGGCTAGCGCAAAAGAGCACGCGAGAGCGATACACCTGGGTTTTCGATATCCTTGTCCACTTGCACAAGAGAAAAACTGCCAGGCCACTTTCACTACCCTCACAGGTGCAAACTGCCATGCAAACTCAGCACATCGGCAACTGCAATTTCCTTGTCCACTTGCGGAAGCTCAACGCTGTGATAAACTGTTTAAGAGACCGGGGGATGCACAAGTCCACTCGAAGTCACATCTTGGATTGAGATATCCATGTCCTATTGCAGAAGATTATGGGTGCAAAGCCATGTTCAAAGGGACAAAGAGGGCTAAAAGCCACGGAGCATGTCATACCCGCCCATTCCTCTGCCCTCGGCAAGGCTGCTTCAGCCGATTCGCAACGCTAACAGATGCATTCGAGCATGCAGATGACGCTAAGCACCCAACTAAATGTTTCTTCTTATGTCCCCTCCCAATGTGCAGAAATGCTGTGGCAGGCAGGCGACTTACGAAATCTGGCCTGGTTGAGCACAAGGCAGCGCACATTAAGTACGGCGACCTCAGTATCGGCGCTGACTATGTTCCGCAAAAAGTCGAAGAGTTGCGTGTGCATAGCAGCTGTGCGTTGTATTCAGTGATACTACAGCATAATGGCCTTGGTCCAATCGAAGTAGATGAGGAGAGTGGAGACCACGACTTGACCGAGGGCCAACCAGACGATACTGAGGATACATACGACCTTTTCGCAGTGTGTGAGGAACAAGAACAAGAATACTCCACTTTATCACTCGATGGTGAGGGTAAACTCGAAGAGTCTCTTGGCGAAAATGGGATGCTTTCCAAAGCAAATCGCACAAGGCTCCTAGAACAGAACACTACACTGTGGAGTATGTCACATCCTTCTCTTCCCCACCAGATGTTACTGACCCAGAATGGCCCCGGTAGATAGCCACAAAGACCTCAAGGTTTCATTCTTGAACCTGGGACTTACATGCTTGGGAGCAAGCCGCGGCTTCTGCCATTTTGTGGCAGAGAAGTGCGCAAATGAAGTTGTTCTGGATTTTGATACTGCACGTCTAGTGCTGGTCATGGACCAATCACGCATGAAACTCGACAACCGCTGTGTTGCATGCCGAGCCGTAATTCAACTGACAGCTTTTCTCACGAATCACGATGTCGAACTCGCGAATGGGAAGGAGTTTTGCGCTTTCACAGGTTGTGGCCGGCCCTCCTTTCGTGTATCAGGAAGATGTATTGAACACCTTTTCGACCGAAAGCTTTATAATTTCATCAGCAAGGTCCACCGCGAGAAGACCATCACAAAGACGAAATTACTTCGAGAAGCCTTCGAGTCTGCGGTGCGTAAAAGGTGGAGTTTTTCACCGGACTATGATATCGTACGGAACCGCACCTTCGACATTCAAAAGGGGACGCGAGCTGGTTTAGACTTGGTAATTCTGGACGATGAGTTCTCTCCTGCTTCGGGTCAGCTTTGGGAATTTGCCATGATTGAGAAAGTCTCTGGCAAAACCTTGGTCAATACCTGCGTCAAGCACGAGAACGGCTTAGATCACAGAACATGGGGTGAGGATCCATTCTTGCGATCAATGAGCCGATCTAAAGCTGCCAACGTCTTTAGCCCTTCTCGATTACCCAAAATCGATCGCTTGAATGCGGATGAAGTTGCAACCAAACTTCAAGCAGCAGGGATCACACAAGACACGATCATCCTTGTATGGCATGTAGGGCGGTCTGATCTGAGAATCTTGAGGCGTTTCCTCGAATCGGCTGGACATCATGGGATCCTACCGCGAGATGAGAACTGTATATCATTATTGCAGCTCTTCCGAACTAATCTCTCAGTGGCTCCTCTTGGACTCAAGACGTTCCCCCTGAAGCTAGAAATTCTATTCCCCATATTCTTCCCAAGGCATCACCTGATCGGACTCAACCATCGGGCTCTAGAAGACTGTTTACAGACGCGACTTTTATCGCTTGCATTTGACGAACTGTGTAAGCCAGTGACGCAGCGGCGAGGGAAGTGGCGGCCGGAGAATGTCGGCAACATTGCCCAAACGACCCTCTTGGGTTGGCTTCAAGAGACGGAACCCCTTAATTCACACCAGAGTAAGATAGATCGCCTCAAGAGATGACAAGACGTTGAACTGATTGAAATGAACAGAGTCTAGGAAGCGAAAGCCATCCATAGATGGCGACGCATCGTTAGGTCAGAGCAAATGCCTCCGAGAAGGCTTTGAAATCAGCGACCCGCTCGAAGATACCACTGCTGGGACGGTTAAGGTACGGCGTAGTACCCGACTGAGAGGAAAGTCATGACGGTCGTTATCTCGTATCATCCTTTTGTCATTCGCTTAGTATAGGAGATATTTATTACACTTAAAAAACCATGGAATGGATATTAGCAATCTTTCCGACGATAAGTACTTGTAAGGGATATTATCACGGTCATCTCGGGAAACCCTCAGGGCAGCCCTCGGGTAGCCCTCGGATGGTCGTCGGTCACGTACCCGTAGTATATAGTCTCCTCGATCCCAGAGGCCTTATCTCCTTAAGGATTCGTCTCCTCCACAATCTATCTTGTTCCTACAATCGTGCCTTATAGCCCCCTGCCCACAAAGTCCCTTTACGGTACTATAACGGGTAATTTTAATAAATAAAATATTATTATTTATTTGTTCATTGCTTAATGTCTAATACGGATCCTATGTGGCCCACGCAGACTACTCCGTCACAGGGGGGAAAACTTGTGTATTTACAGGAAGAAAACCCCTGCAGTTGGGGGAGGAAAACCCCTATAAGCCACCTCAGTAGGATGAAAAACCCCGATTTGCCATGTCCGCACGTAGCAGCGGCCCTGCGGGCCTACAGCTACGTCCCGCCTCCTTAGATGTTTTGGACTCCTTGGGAACCACTACTTCCTTTTCCAGCTCATCCAAAGCTGAGCCTTACTACGTCCCAGCTAGGCCTTGCCGATCGATCGCCGTATCTTGTTGTTGTTGCTTCCCATGTTATTATAACCGTCCCCTGTGTACTATCTCTTGTTGACCATTGCCATATACGCCTTGCCTCCCCCCCCTAAGGCCTATTAAAGGCGTAAGGGGGATTCACCCATTTTAATTACCATTTAATACCGAAAGGCGAGCGGGATGTGTATGTGTATGTGCTCTGGGTGTCTTTTATGCCTAGGCCCCGGTTGCTAGGCCCTCCCTATAGAGGCCAAGATATAAGGAGGAGACAGGGAAAACCGTAGGGGGTTGTTATCTAGGCTGCCAGGCAGTATTACGGCAGCAAAATGGCGAGTGAATGCTCCGCGGGCGATCGGTGCCGGTTACGTTGCTTATGGAACTAAATCCTAGCGCGCATTTGTAATATGCTCGCCCCATAGTAATTTAGTACGTGCGCACCATCGCGCCCATAACGCGTCGGATGTTAAAACAATACCTTGCCCTCGCCATTAAACTTAAAGCTTTTGATCCTTATACAAATCCTCTATCGCGATTAAATCTTAGAGGAGTTTGCAATGCCTTATAGACGCACACCCGCTTCTACCCCCCCTACTACTACTAGCGGCAGCAGCGCTTACCTAATTCTTTATATACCTAACGATATTACTAATTAGAGGTATGCTTTCTTTACCCTCTAGCAGAACCTTTATTTAAGCGTTAAATAGTTTAACTAGCTCTAGCCTTATATAACAAACCAGTAGTCTAATTAGGGTAAAATATATAATAAGTATTCTATTAACTATATTTTTAAATATTACTTCTAGTATAAGCAGCAGCTAGAAAGCAGAGGAGAAGGTATTTATTTACGCTTAATTTAAACCGCTAATTTATGCGGTATAGTATATAAGGTAGTGTAAGCTTTGCAGTGCGAAGAATTGAATGAACGACTTGATTGTGAATGTAGCTCTAGAGGCTCTATATATACACGAAGAAGGTAGAAGTAATGGGGTAATAGATAGCTGAAATGGGAACGGTAATCTGCCACCAATATTGATCTGCAACCAATATATTGGGTGGCGTTGACGCCGTCTTGGAGCCTTCCAAGCGGTGATCTTGTGTCTCAGCGTAGTGTCGGTAGTCGGTTACAGGTAGTATATAATTATCTAGCTAGGTAAGCAGAAGGTAGGGCGTTATTTTTAATTACTATTACTAAAATAAGGAAGTTGTGCTCCAAATATAATTATTCCTTAAAGGATATTAATACGTTTAAACGGCTAGAGGCTCTTATATAAGCTACTGCTACTAAGGTATTAAAAAACTATTAGTACTATAAGGTTGCTATTATAATTAAAGCACCCTATATACCTAAAGCTAAGCAGCGACTTTATAACGCTAAAGGCCTATATTTTAACTAGTAAGACGTTAAAAACGCTAGAAGACACTAGAAGAAGGCAAATCCAGATATATATTAGGTTAGTAACTTATTTCCTATTAATATATAAGAGCTAGAGGCTTTTAACTAGCTTAATAATTAACCTAGTAAGTAGCTCTAGGGTTAGATTTAGTAAGCCTTAGTATACGGAACTTGCCGAACTTCTTTATTTAAGTATATTATGTTAAAATCTAACTTTTAATAGAACAGTATATATCTGCTAAAATTACTATAAACTGTTCTTACGATAGTATAGAGTTTTAGGGTATTATATTTACCTATCCTAATTAAGTTAAAACCCTCTAGCTACGTGGCCACCTTATACTTATAGATGCCACGCATAAGATAAACTGGTTTAAATAGCTACTCTATACTATTATAATTTGTAATAAACATGGTTGCTAAGTACTAGGTAGATATTTTTTTACTAAAAAGGAAGATGGTAATATTGTAGTTAAAGCGTTAAAAGTGTTTAAGTAATAGTATTCGCTCTAGCAGATGCTAGTTAATATAGCAATTACTAATAAATAGTAATTAGGTATAGTGGGTATAGAGGCTAGTAACCTCACTATATACTTACTAACAACTCTACTACTAAGATAATAGCAGTTTAATAAGCCTTTAAGCCTTTTATAGACGCAGATCTTATTATAGATTATCTACTTTATATAGTACACTTAAAACGGACGCTTAAATATAACTTTGCTAGTAAGAAGTACGCCAAAGTTCTATACTATATAATTATCGCCCTAAAGTTTTAATCAAGTATATATAAATATTACAATAGTTTAAGGGAGGCAATTAAGATTTTAGAGCGTAGGAAGGACTATAAGAAGTTTAACTATCTTATTAAGGAGTAGTGGGACTCTAGTAATACCTAGGTGCCTAAAAGCATAGTTTTTTTACAAGACTTTAGATGCTGCCAAAAATAGGGCAGTGCCCCTTTAACGGGGTAAGCTGGGTAAGTTAGGTAATGCAACACTAAGTATAGGTAACGATGCTTACTCTTGCTCACCCTCGCTTACTTATATGCAACTTATTATACAGTTACTTACCTACTACCCACTTACCGTCACCTAGCCTTACCCTATAGCCCAAACCGACCTCCTTTTAAAGCGCTAATTTAGACTATAGAGGAAAGGATCCTAAGAAAGGGGGTCTGTAACTTTCCTATCTTTCCCCTCAAAATGTTACAAATAGCCTCCAGCTCCATTCGCTCCTCTCCATTACTTCCTACGCAATCTTTATTAATAATCCTTTTACATTTTAGTTTGTGTTGCGTTATATAACTATAGCCTTAGCTGTTTATAGCTAAATAGAAACCTACTACCTATAAACGCTAGGTACGCGCTACAGCTAATAGCTACTAAAGGGGAGCTTACCGAGAGAAGGATTCTGTAAAGGATAAAAACAAATATATTAAAGTAACCGAAGAACTTTAAGACTAGGCTTTAATCCTATATAAGGAGTAGGTAGACTATAAAACACATTTAAGAACTATGCTAACTTTAAGAAAATAGATAGATGGCAGCGGATAGTAATAATAAGGGGGAGTGCCTTGCTAAAGGAGCGTAAGCTCCCAACCTAGCGACCATTAAGGATTTTATTCGCTTCTATATTAAAACCTTAAAAAGATAAATCTCTCTTAACCCTATCTAATTATTAGTGTTAAATTTTGTGGAAAGATTTTTTAGTAGCTTTAAGCGGCTTATTAACACTAAAATTAATATATAGGATAGGAGTAATGTTTTCCATATAAGTGTCTCTCGTAGTATTTACAAAATAATATCGCTAACCTACAATACTGCTAGTGGATCTATAACACTCTTATTAAAAATAGCACTATTAAGTATATAGAAAGGCCAAAACATAATTTTGTAAAGCAGAATCTTATTAACCTCCTTAACTCTATATAGGCTATAGATAATCCTAAATTTATCTATAAACGCTATAGAGTTTAGCTTATATTCGCTATTTTAAGTTTCTATTTTTCTAGAGCAAGAATTAGCGCTTTTATTCCTAAGCCATTATAGAAAGATAGAGGCATACGCTATAAAGTAGGTAATATCTAGTATTAATTTTAAGCCATGTCTAACTTTTTAAGATATTAAAAAATTTCTTTAGTGCGTTCCGGACGGCTAGATTATAAGTTATTAACTTAACTAGCGTTTTATAAAAAACAATTAAAATCCGAAATTTATAAAGTACTATACTCCCTAGCTACTTTACTTATTTTGGCAAGCAAGCTAATAATAGGGCTACTTAGGTTTGGAATTCCATTTATAAAGAACAAAGTCCTTAGATTTAACGCCGCGCTATTCCTTCTAGCACTCACATTTGCAAACAATATACTCTTTAGGTATAATTCTTTAGCAAATTTATAGGAGTAAGAAATTATCTCTAGTAAGGATAAGGTAGTTCCTTAATAAAAAGAAGAGGCCTTAGAGAAACCAGTAATGCGGATAATCTTTACAAATAGATATATTTCTAAAGACGCGCCGTTTAATAATATAGTCTTTTATAAGCTATTATAACTAGCCTTAGAGAACTTAGGGTTTTTTAGGCGTATTACTGTTTACTTAATATGTTAAGGTTTAGCAAATAAAGTTAATAGTAAGTTAATATCCAGTCAGATCCTTTCTTTTATTATATTTACGCTAATTACCTACATTTAATTTACTAACTATTTCTTTAAAAACGGCAACTAAGGCTAAACAGTCACAGCTTTTAAATTAAAAAGACCCTAAAATTTATAGCTAGGCTTATATCGCTAATATTACGGCAGTAAATATAATAGTAATATATTTGGACAAGCTAGCTAAGACTCGGCATATTAAATATCTTTAGGGCGCTAGGAGGTACCAAGAATAAAGTCTTTTAATTATTCTGCTAGCTAAAATAGAAAAATCTATTTCGTATAATCTGGAACTTATAGGGCTAAAGAGAAAGGCCTAATAGCTAAAACTAAGCGGTGCTAATAAGAGCAAAATATCTAATATAAAATTGGAGCTTAGACTCCGTTATAAACAAATTAGGAAAAAAGCTTATTATTAGTACCAACAGGACTAGGTATATAAGAGAAGGGATTAAAAGATTCTATCTTAAGGGAAAGAGCTTCTAAAAGATCCTACTAAGACCAATATTATTAGGGATATCTTTAGAGTTATGCCAGAGCGTGCCCGTATCGCTAAAATATAAAAATCTACGAAAGCATTATTAAAGAAAGAGAAGCTAAGGGTAGTTAAAGATCTCCTTTCCTTATATAAGCAAGACCTATAAATTATCTACTAACTAGAAGAAGAGCCAATTAATAAAAAGTATCCAATTAAAGGTTGCGGTAAGCATATATAAAAGTTGCCACTATCTACTACCTAAAGCTCTACTATAATACTAATTAGTATAGTCTTTAAAAACCGCAACGAAGTAGTTATATCTATAGTTACTACCGTAGGGAACTTACTATAAGGCTTAGCCGAAAGGAATATAAGCTAATTTATTACTTCCTATACTTTAAATAGTTTAGTAATAAGTAAAAATAGAAAACGTACTACTAAAATCATCTTACATCTATGGAGTCGTTTAGGTGTAAGATTACGACATATTAATATACCCTTATTCATACCGGGTACTATACCTTTTACCTCTATAACGCCGGACTTTTAGTATTATTAAGAATGCGGTAGTAAATAAGAAGTACTAAGTTATAGGATTATATAGAGATCTATATCAATAACTATACCTAGCCCTCTCCTTACCTGGATAATTGGTATAAAACCTTAAATAGTACAGCGTTATATCGCTATTATCTAAGCGATTTTTATAGTTTCTAGCGGTATATTTTAAACCGTTACAAAAACAGAGATTATCTTAAAGAGGATAAGGTAGATGGCGACCTTAAAGATAAAATTAAGACAGCTTAGAAACGTAAGAGGAATAATATAAGTTAAGGCCTAAGTAAACGGAGGTTAGAATCCCCGGACAAAAAAAAGCAGATAAGAATAGATTCTATATATTTTATTAAGTGGCACCCTTTCTAGTTCAATAACCTGCGGAGTAAAAGTATAGGTCTATACCCCACTCTAGCGTTTAAGACCACCTCTATACCACCTTATAGTATAAGCGTTATAAGCAATAAGAGTTCTTAAAGTCTTCCTAGCTTAGACCTCTGTAAATTAAATACAGCCTTTAAAACCAAGATTTTAGGAAATAAAGATGCGATTAATAAGGATAAGATTAATCTATATTTAAGATAGTAGCCTATAAGCTCTATACCTAACCATCCTATTAGTTTATACGGTTATACTATACTAAAAGAGTATTTAACCTTAAAAGTTATAGATTTAATATTATTAGACTAATAATGTGAGGTGATAAGCTCCGCACCACTCAGCCACACAAACCCACAAAAGGTAAACGAGTGACTGGCTTGATGCCAGACACGGCTGTGCGGAACAATATATATAGGCGAGGTGACTTCGTCACCTGATAAATAAAGACCTATTTTTATATATTCTATTTTTATGGTTTTAGTTTATATAATATTCTATCTATATATTTATAATATAAGAGCTACCTTATATAGCTTATAAATTTTAGATAAAAGATCAGATATATAAAATATGTATATTAACTTATTATTTAATACCTATTTTAAAAATGGCACTATCCTTAGTACCCCATTAACTTCAGTATACCTAGCGGCCGCAGCTATCTTAAGTGCAAATTAGGTAGGTAAACTCCACCTATTAATATTATTAAGAATTATAATAATAGTTATAGTATATCCAGTTACTATAGCTACCTCTAACATTTTTCCTAACTGCTAGGTTTAGGAGCCTATGTTCTAGCCCATCTTATCTTTAAATATCCCACTAACAATCCCGCTATCGCGGCTATTATTAAAACTTCTCCTAACTCCTAAATCCGACCCTAGAAAGTATAGCCCTTAATATTATTAAGAGAACTAGTAAGAGCTTAAAGACTTTTATAGGAGCCCGTTTTGCGGCTTAGCATATAACACTTTATCAGCTATTCTAATTAAGGTTTCTATAAAAAGCGGCCAATAAAAACCGCCACGTAAAAAAAACCCAATATAATGTAGTAATATAGCCACTTAAGATATAAATGAATTTAAGACTTATTCTATATACTTACTAAGCTATTACTATACTAACTTACACTTAATTTAGTATAAGAAATTAATCTAACCCTAGGCCTTACCAGTTAGGTAGGGGTATAAACTCTAACTTAGACTTTACTTCCTATATAGCCTAGTAAGAGCTAATTACAAATTTTCTAAAATAATCTGCAATCTACGCCCAATCGTTTATTATCTGCTGTATTTATTAAATATTAGCTTAAGCTGCCTAGAGTACAGGTCTTAGTTTATTTACTTCCTCCTCTACATATCCTTTTAATTTAAACTCTTTAATTACCTAATCCCGCCAATAATTAAGCTTAATAGTTAATCTACTATTCTCTACTTCTAATTTTTTAATCTTCCTTAAAAAGCTTACGTCTTCTTACTAAGAAGTATCCTCCTCTAAATAATCTAAATAATATATAGATGTACTAGCAGGAACAGCTTTAAACGATATACCTATATTACGGCATAGTTCTATATACGCTCTAATTAAATACTTACTTATATGTTTTTTTTATAAATAAATACCACTTTTTAGGCAGAAATGTCTAATTATAAGGATTATCGGGACCTGTAATTAGACGGACTTATAATAGTTTAATTAAAATCCCTAATTTACTAGCTTTAAGACTTAATTAGTAACTTAAGTCCGCTAGTTAAAAGTTCTATACCCTTATAAATATGTTTAGATAACTGTTGTTAATATTAAGCCCCCTACTTAGCACGCTTAAGGTTTGCTCTTTAAGGCAGAGCCATTTTAGGGTTAAATTTTTTATTTTGTTTATGTATAGGCCCCCCAAAATTTAAGTATCCCAAAATAGCCAGCGGCAAAATTGGCTTTAGCTAGAATCTACTAACTTCCTACTATACTAACTATAGAAGCGTATTTTATAAAGCAGAAGGGAGCCAGAATAAAGCCCTTCTAAAAATAGTAACTAGTTAACTCAAAATCACTTACTATACTACTTTAGCCGACCCCTTACTATAGACAACTAATGCTCTATTTCTGGTGCGTAGAATTTATAATAGTAACCGAGCACCAATAAGCAAAAGCTATAAAGCCTAGGTATACTCTAAATATATAATTACTTATAAAACTAGCTTTTGCCTTAACGCACCTAAGACTAGAGTTGTTATATTCTTAGTAAACGCTAGTGTTCTTATATGGATTATATTACCGTAGCCTAAGGTTGCCTATTACTAAGTTAACTAAAGCGCACAAAAAATCTTAACGCGGACTAAGCTCGCAATAATTATAGTCTAACTTTACAATACGGCCTAACTTATTATATAACATACGGCTATATCTACGTCGCAGAATTCTCTAAAAGAATATTATATTACACTACCTTTAAGCGTTATAGATGTAGATACGCCTTTAACGCCTCCGCTAACTAACAATAAAGCCTTTACTAAAGCTTACTAAGTTATTACACTTTTTAAACATATTAAAGCCGGAAGACACTTTAGGCATTACCTATAGACACTCTTTTAGCTTACGCTAGGGGAATATAATAAGATAGAGCACCAGCTTACGCGAGATAAGTCGCTATTAGTTATATAAAGGACAAGATACGGTATATAGGCTTAAGGGATAATAGAGCGGCTAGCTAATAATGGAAATTAGATAGATATAACTATAATAAAAGAAATTATTAACTTACTGTTTGGATACCGACTGGTATACATAAAATATTTATCGCTAGTATTAAGGATGCAATTTACAGCTAGCTAAAACTAATTCGTAATAGGTTAGACAGGCAGCTTTATTTATATAGAGGGTGCGCCTAGGGTATATAGGCATCACCGTACCAAAAAGAGGCGTCTGGCTTATATTTCAACTTTATATTAGGTAGAGCGTCATTAACTAAAAAATAAATCTTAGTAGAACGGGCTAGAATATATTAGACTAAAAGTATAAGCTTATAAAACTTTTATTTAGAAAAGATAATAAGATATAGAGAGTAACGTCCGTCCCTAGGTCGCGAAAAACCCACCATACCAAAAAATATAAGGGGTACTTTGACTTTAAGCAACTTAAACTCTGCGTACATATTAATATTTACTATAGTTCTATATAAGTCGTATGCTATAGCTACTTTTAAACATTTAGGACCCCTTCCACCTATAAATTATATTCGCATTATCGCCTTTACGCCTAATTCGCAGAGAGCCTCCTTTTATAGCATAACAGAGTTCCTTCCCTACAGCACTACCGTTAAGCTCTTACCACTCCATAATACTTATAAACGGTCTTATCTAAGCCTTAGAGCTTTACTACAATGCTAGAAAGTCATCATTAGCCTTATACCTACTATAGCGCGCAAATTTATGTAAGGTTACTACGCGCGTTAGTACTTCCAATTAAAGCAATTACCGATCCCGGCTAGTGCAAAACAACGCCACATATCCTATATAATTATCACCGTGTAATTTACTTATATTATCTAGTTAGTAAGCTAAGCTTATGGCTGTTAGGCTTATAGCTATACAGATGCTTAGAATATAAAGATTTAACTCCAAAGTAGTTAGCAAATAATACTAATAACCGCTTAACACATCCTAAAGTAGCATCCGCTTTATTAAAACGTTATCCTCTCTTCCTAACTTATTACTTTAAAGTTATTATTATTGTTTATATAGTAGAGCGTACTACTTACTAAAAAACGCGACTAAAAGCGCTCAGACCCTCTTTAAGGCTTTTACTATATAGTAAGAAGGCAGCAGCGGTCCTAGTACCTTAAAAGAGCAGAGGGCTGCGTATTTACGCTTCCTTCACTCGCCCCTCTCAAAGCGCTTAACTCCTATTATCCTTAAAGGCACCATAAAGGGTAAAGATTCTTTATTTTTCGCTGTATTTTTAAATCTAACGGTCCGCAAGGTGGTTCTCGCTCTTTAATCCATCACTATTAAATCACTATTAAGATTAGTACTATTAAAGAGAAAGCGCATTATAGACAGTTTCTTATCGCCGCACTAGTATAAGAGCTTAGCTCTTATACAGCACAATCTAAGTCAGAATAAAGTGTTTTGCTTATTCTACTTACTATAAGAGCTTTGTAACCGAATCTATAAATATATAATAATCCAACTTAAACCTATAGGTATCCTACTAGACTAGGAGCTTATAAGTCCTTTCCTTACTAATTAGCAGATATATAATAAAGCGAGTAGGATTTACTACCTTAAAAATAAGATACGTATTAATCTAAACGGGTAGTAAACACTTAACCTTTTTCTTCTAAGACCGGAATAAAATTCGCGCTAAATACTAATTTATAGAAATATTAAAGACAACAAACTGTATATAAAGTAATTTAAATAGACTGCTTTTGGAAATTGTTTGCTAATAGTATTAAATAATATAACAATAATTGGGTTTAACGATCTCTATAATCTTATAATTTTCATTTACGCCTATAACTAAAATATCCTTATTAATTTTCTTTCTAGGCTTACTACAGCCTAGAAGGATAGGGGTAATAGAGAAATTATCGTCTATATTAATAACTGCTGTGATAAGTGTTTCCCTACTATAGATTTTAAGTTTAATCTCTAGAAGTTAATAGATGTTATTCCACCTATATAGACGTAAACGTAGGCAAATAAGCATTATAAAGGAGCTACCAGTTATTCTATATTTTTGCTATAGTGGCATAAGTAACTATATTAGTTTTCCCGTATCGACTACTATTTTCTTAAGTTCCTCCATCTATATTATTTCGAGGCGCTTCTAAATAGATAGCTAAGTCTATCTCTAAGTCTAAATGCCTACACCCGCTTACGGCCACGACCTAAGGAATATAGCTGCCATAGCCGTCTTACGCCTACCTAGACCGCCACTAGCTTATAGAGCTATCTTATACGCCAAACTGGCACCTATTTACCTATTAATAATATACTAAAATAAGAACAGAGCCGAAAACGGCTCTAGCAGTTTACTACGTTAAAACTCCTATTACTAGTAAAGAAATAAGCTATAAAAAATGCCGACCTTAAAACACAGGCTAAGTCATTATATTACTCTTATTATGCATAAAGTAAAGCGTCTAAACTTTACTTTTTGCCTCTATCGCCTAACAGATCTCTAATACCTACAGCGGTTAATAAAGATATTACCTAGGGTAGAGGCTTATTAGTAGCAATTAAAAAATCTAATAAAAGACTATAAGCTTTTAAAAAGATAGGAACTCCTAGCCTTTTACAGATTATTAAGTAGAGGACTTTAAAAAATAGCTAGCTTAATATTACTTTAATACACTATCCTAATATATCCGCGCCACTAGGGCCCTCTATAGCGCTACTAGGGCCTTTATTAACTCTAGCACTTTACTTATCCGCGCCGCTTTAGCCTTTAGCTCTAGCGAACCCACCTCTAACATAGGACTCTTGCGCTTATAACCACGTTTTCTTTTACCCTTACCTATAGTAGCTTTCTCTTTTATAGCACGTTTTACTTATACCTCCTTAAGGTCCTTATAGCTTATTACCTTCGCCTTCCCTAAGACCACTAATCTGGTCAATTAGCGAACTTTAACTTCATTGTTTATCTTAAACAAAAATTAATTTTAATCCTAAAGGAGGGCTCATTTGGCAAAGGATATTTAGGCGGCACTTATAAGTTTCTATACGTGCCTCTATAGACACTATTTGCTTATTATATTAAGCGTATAAGTATCCTATTTAATCAGATTATACAATAACGTAAGAGCCTTTATTATTACTAGCGTTACAAACATTATAGGTATATATAGTATTTAGTCTTACGGATAAGATTCTACCTTATTAGCTTTCGGAACGGTAAGTTTAGCTAGGGGCTTTAGTATATCTCTTAGTACTCTTTTTAGGTTAAACAGAAACAAACCAGTTACAGCCTACCCGGCTATAATATTCCTCTTTATTAACGCCCTTTCCCTTATAGGTCTATATAGAGAGGTAAAATACTCCTTACCAACTATATCTACGCCTCCTTAATTTAGTTATTTAACCTAGTCGCGATAGGCTGTCTTTAAGGGCGCGAAGACTCTAACATTATAGGGCTGGAGCTTATAGGAGGTATAAAAGGGGAAACGATATAGGATAATGTTATTTTCAAAGCAATACTCTAGGATCTTAAGCGTCTTGTATATCCTAAACCTATTATAAATTAGTACTTATAGTTTCTAGTTAGCCCATTCTTTAGTTTAGGGATTAAATATACGCTTAAGCCACTTTAAGCTAATCTTAGAGTCATTATATCCGTTCTTAGAATGCGCGTAATACCATCCTAGGGTTAGGTACGTGGTCCAGTTACTTTAGTAGGTTAAAGCTGGCCAGATTATAAGAGGTGGTAGTAACCTATCACGGCACCGTTACAGACCCTAGTTAGGGGCTCGCTTGGAGACTTGGCGCCTATATATAGATATATCCTTTCCTTAACCTTCTTCTGCTCCTTAGCTTAGTATCTTTATAATATAGCATTCTATAAGCTTCGGTTCAGAGGCATTTATACAAGCCGTAACATTATACTAAGTTTACCTACCTAGGGGGGACTTTATTTGTTTTGAAGCTCCCTCTTTACCTCGCCTGGGAAGGCCTAGATAATCTCCTACCCCTATTCCGCGTGTTCTAAGGGGACACGCGTTAAACACCCCTAGCTGCGCATTATCGACGCGTTAAGTCGCTATTATTGATACTAGGAGCCGGTATTTAAGCAGCTAGAAGGTCTCCTATAGATAAAGACGACTGCCTAAAAAGGTAATAATATCTTACCCCTCTAACCTTTTTGACTAATACGGAGTTGTATAAGCTACAGAGACGACCCTAGTTAAGACTTAGCCTAGGGCTATAAGAAATAAAAAGTAATCCTATTACTAAGCCTGGAACTAATCCTATGGTGTTAGCTAAGATAAGCTAAAACATAACCCGCGCCGTGCTATTAGGCGGTAAGTATATGTTATCCGCGAAGTCCTCTAGTATGCATTAGGTTCGGGCCGACGGCCAAGATAAGCTAACTTATAACCCGAGCCATGCCATTGGGCGGTAGGTACATATTATCCGCGAAGTCCTTTAGAACGAATCCCACCCGTTGTTCTCTAGCTACTACTGCTATAATAACTACCCCAATTAATACTAAGCCGTACAAGGAGAGACGAAATCGATTAGGAAGGACTTGCTGGCACTATACTGCCACCCTAAACCCCAAACCCGATAACCTGTTGTGCCGATATACCTGCGACACCACAAACTAGACCACGGCTGTGCCGATACGCCTACAGTCCCACTAACCGAACGATCGCGCCGATACGCCTGCGACACGCCTACGATTCAAATGCGGCCCGAATGGGATTCGAAAGCAAACCCGATAACCTGTCGCGCCGATATGCCTGCGATATGACTCTCCGACTTATCTATAAACGCCTTATAGACACACGTCGAGTTCTTATTAACAACCACCGTACCTGATCGACCTGAACCTTACTATCAACCTAGACAGTCCCTTAATCTTACGGTTGAATACATCTATAAAGCATTACAATCCTACGTATAGGGGTACTAGGAACCTAGGGGAGAATTTAAGTAATTCATGGCACTCTTGATTAGGAGAACAGATTAGGAGAATTATTTCGATTTATGGCACTCTTTAATAGCCCTACAGATGAGCCTATTTATCTCTACGACCTCTTATAAACTATCGACGCGTTTCTCTTAATAGCTATCCGTACGACCTTCTACGAATGAGACAGCCTACCGTTATAAAAGCATGTCTTGCTAGTTGTAACAAGAATTGAAATATCGACACGTACGCTATCAATACGTACGCTCTTGATACTATTCGTTAACTACCCTTAAACTGCCTACTACTCAACGGCAGCCCTCTTTGAACGATAATATGTGAATCTGCTCTCTAATAGCATCTCATTAAGTCGAACGCTATATGACAGCTTACCCTCGTATGACTATACTTGAATATCGAAGCGCACTTTTTCTTTAATACCTTCGACCCTTTAACCAGAATTGAAATATCGACTTGTACCTTCTTAATACCTCTTTTAATACCTCTCTAACAACGATTTGATATGCTAAATCACAACGGCATTCCTATAAGTCCTTAATTGATCCTAGATACCTACTACTTAGAACGATATCCTCGATTGAATATAAGTATTTAAATACGCCTGTCGACTCTATAGCGTACCTTCGAATATCTTAATAGTACTTAAACACGTCTACTATATTACGACGACCTATTCTAAGAATCACGAGAACAGTGTAAGAGATGAATGGATTGGATCTAGATCTAAATCCAAATCCATTAAATCCATCGGATCTGGATCGAGATCCAAACTTTATCTATTCTTAATAGGTTGCCTAGGGCCTAGGCTTTAATTTTGCCGTATATTAAGCTAATTCTAGCGATTTTTGCTACTTACGTTATATAATGGCCTAGTGTGGTTTTTATTATAATCTTTAAGTTATATAACTATAGCTATTTGCTAAGCTTTACCGCAGCTGTCCACTGAGTTCCACTATAACTGTCCATTAAGTTCTACTGTCCACTAAGTTCCACCATAACTGTCTACTAAGTCCCACCGCAACTATCTACCGAGTTCTACCGCAACTGTCTACCGATTTCCACCGCAACTATCCACCAAGTTCCGCCGCAACTGTCTATTAAATTCCACCGTAACTGTCTACTAAATTCCACCGTAACTATCTACTAAGTGAAACCGTAACTGTCTACTAAGTGTCTACTAAGTTTTACTATAACCTGCGGACCCTAGCTTCTACTAACCAATTAGGATTTTCCATGCCCGGTATAGAAAATTGCTATTAGCTTACTTACCACTAGCGCCTTGGCGGCACTCGCGAGGATTACTTAAATTAATAACCTCTGCCTCTTAGACCTAATTAACTCTAGAGAAGTTAACTTTATAGGCTTAAGTGGAGTTATATTAAGTCTTAAATTAATAATCTTATTCTTGTCCCAGGAGTAAAGACATAAAGTTGCCTAGATCGTACTCTACTTAAGGTAGTTACGGCGTTTTATAACCATCTAGCTAAGACGGCTAAAGATACGTTCTAGCTTATCGCTTATAGCTAGAATTAATAGGAGATTAATAGCCATTTAAGCAAGGTGCGGGTACTGTTCGCGGCCGATAGTTCTCTACTACTCGATTAGGGTCTCACAATCTTTAACTTAATTCTGTGTACAATAGCGATTATATTTATCCTACACGGCAGCAGAATGACGTTAATAGCCGCTTTTTTGAAGACCTTTCATCCTATAGGCCTCTATAATATTAAGCTTACGCCTAGGCTTCTTCTTCTCTAGGGATAGAGCTTTTAAGATAGGCTGTTGCTTATAGTCTATAAGCTATAGATATTTAACTAATTTACGGGTAGACGTAATTTAAGTCTTCTTATGCTCCCACTAAGCTTTTATATACTGCCAATTATATCTAGGATGGAGAACGACTGCGGCGATATAGGCTACTAACTTATTGATCTTTATATAGTACCGTTAAGCCTTATTAAGTGCGAACTTAATTTATATAGCAAAATGCTATTCTCCTTTAATTAATAAGGGCGGTGTAGATTTAAAGCGTTTATATACAGAGGTAAGTTCTTTAGTAATGCATTCAATATCCTGCTAAATATTAACTAGCCTATATAACTTGCCATCGCCTAGTTAGCCTTATAGGTCCATAGTTATAACCCAGCATAGTTTAAGTAAATTTTTGTACTATATTAGAACCTCCTAATTATCCATAGTAAGTATATCTTTAAAGATTATATTCTAAGCGTTATCCTAGTCTTCTAGCTAAGTAAATTCTGGCCTCTCTTTTAGTTATCTTATACGTTACTGCTCTAACTATATAAAGTCTTTAAATGGCGCGCGAAGCTAATTTAGTGTACAGAATTCCTTATAAGTACTATTTTAGCGGGTAACGTTAGATCGGGAGAGGTCTTGGGTTATTATTATGTCCTATTAATCCTTTAGGAGGATGCTTTAAAGATACGTCTTCTAGCCTAATAATTTATTAGCACTATTAACTAATTCGTACTTTTAGAACTACTTACTTTTATACCACTAATATCTTCTCTAAGGGCTCGTATATACCTATATAATTAAGTTATAAGCTTTACT
>Ga0307515_10003845_pt1 | contig 31393 bp, 23 predicted proteins | sample 17_EM_MG_FD_194513 | JGI IMG/M metagenome (GOLD analysis project Ga0307515, IMG submission 194513) | Populus trichocarpa ectomycorrhiza microbial communities from riparian zone in the Pacific Northwest, United States - 17_EM | ecosystem: Host-associated > Plants > Roots > Unclassified | place...
AGTGCATGCCCGCAGTCATTTCGTATTCCATGCCTGGCCGGCCGGCTTTCTGTCAACCGATGCCCGGCCTAGACTGTAGGTAAACCTGCAGGTGACTGTAGGTCAGCCCGGCCGGTTGGGGACACTGTATTAGATGGGAGGTTCAGGTCGTAAAATAGCTGGACACGGGAGCAGTGGCTGGATTCTGGATTGATACCGATGAGAGTGATGCTAGCTGTACACTCCCCTGTTAACACTCTTGATACTGTCTGTGCAAGCTGATATGATGTGGAATCACGGACATTCCATCCTCACCATCAACTGCAGCCAGGACACTACTGGACTGGCCGCCGTGGTCCGGACAAGGCCTGATGCTGACAGCAATTTTGAGGTCGTACAGCTATTGCTGACAGCTTTCATGTACTCGGACATCAATTGGGCCATGGGTTTACTATTGATAAGTGTGGGGAATGGCTGTGAAATGCAACAAGAGGGGTGAAGGGCAGCCCTGCCGGAAATGGAGGCTTCAGGGCTTGCAATTATTTTTTCTGCAGTCTTTGTATGTATGTACAATCATCAGTGCTGACACCTTTTGATTTTCAGACACCCCAACCTGACGCTAACTAACGCAAAAAATCGCCCGGACGGACACCCTATGCTGACTGCTGATGTCCGCACCATGGCAGCCAGTGCAGTATCTTTAAGATGCAATGGTAGTTGTACATAAAAGAAACCAAAGTGTGCTCTTGCAACAGTACACTGCGTGGTTTTTGTCCACCCGTATATTGGTTTGAAATTAGGTCAGTCATTTATAACGATCCGAAGTAACACCCGAAATGACACTCGAAATGACACCCGAAAGTGACTGCCCAGTGTCACTCCGTCGCCGACTAGTTTTCTCAGCTTCCTTTCGCAATGACCCGCCAAGCGGAGTAGCAGATGTGGAGTTTCTAGATGATAGATGGCGCTAAAGGACTTTATCTTCACTTACGATTAACGTATTATGACTAGAGCACTTGGGATAGACCTTAGGTTAGATGACCATGGTAATCCCTGTATTTTCTGGTAGACTCCTCTTTTAAAGATGGATGGCTATCTCTGCAAATTAGTTAAAGCGGCAGTTAGTATGTAGTATGACCCTCGAGAGACTCGGAAATATGTAGAATAACCTCGGGACCTCGTACCACCCGTGAACAGCCACCATGATCATGATACCCGCACCAATTCCCATACCTAGCAAGACACGATGTCAGTACACAGTAGCTATGACAGATCGCATGTGGATATACAGCACCATTCCGTTAGAGGGAAGGTTGAGGGAGGAGAGACTTGGAGTACATACGCACTGGGGTCATGACGGTAGACTGCCTTACAAAGGCACTTTCTAGGGAGAAATTTATGCAGCATCATGCTTCTATGGGTATTTATTAGCCTGGATTGTTAGGGTGATTTAGTTGCTTTCTTATTTGCTTTGGTTGTTGAAGTTCTTGGGTCTCTGTGGCGGTTGTCGTTGCTGCGGATGCAGTGTCGTCTTCTGAACTCTTTGTTTAGTGCGGTTGGTTGCCGCCGCCTTTCACTGTTGACAGAGTCTTGTCGTAACCTTACTACTTTTTCATATCTTGTCACTCACGGTTTCTTTATTTTCTTATGTTGCGATATGGAGGGGAGAACCGTGTGCGTGTATAGACTTAAGGTGAGAGAAGAGAGAAGGACTCGAGATATATATAGGAGATTTGTTGTGCCTTACCATCAGCCCTAGTTACAGTGAGAGTGTATCAGGCCTCTAACACGTCTCAGATCTTATATATGTAACATCTTACCTTGTAGCGCTCTTACTCGGTTTTCTTTTACTTTGGGCTCTGATTATGCGCCGTGTACTCACAGAATGGAAATATTGGAAATCTGTTCGACCCCGCACCAGTACCAAGTCCGAGAGCAGGCCGGCCAATTTATTCTTGACATTATGTATATAGTGAGACCGCTAAGAGACAGTGTCGCTATTGGACTACACACGGCGCCCGTTATCCATGTCCAATACCCTTCTCTGCTGCGCGGCAGACTACACTCTTCAGCATAAGTATGTACAGTACTATGCGTAAAGACACATCGTCATACATTGCGAGGGCTCACTCTAAATCCTCTTCATCGCGATCCTTCTTGTCATAATTTTCCTCCGCCTCGGCCCACGCTCGCGAGCAACTTCTGTACTAGCCGTAAACCCCGAACAACATCACTGCGTTTCCATCAATCTCCTGCTTAAAGTCGTGTACAGTGGCGTCCAGCAACGCCAGGGTCTGTGTTGGAAACTGCGCGGCCCCAAGTTTGGTATCTGGTGGCTGCAATTCGCAAAATTAGTCTTGTTATTATGTATTAGTTCGCAATTTCTGGTATGATGGGAAGTTTGTATGGAGGGCGGGTCCATTCCAGGGGCATTTCTTGAATTTTATACTAGTGTAGCATCGCGAGTCACTTGCTGCTTTAACACTTCCTTGACTGGTACTTATAGAGACGATAGAGTATTCCAATCAACCAATTATATATATGATGTAATATTAACCACCGTGTTCGGGGCTCGTGCCATGATTCACCGCTCTTCCAGTTTTCATCATCCCCAAATAATCGAATTAAACATCTACCATAACCACCCGTAGTTCTTCAACCTAAAACCTCCGGCCTTAACAGTGAAGCGCGCATCCCTATTTTTGCACTGGTTAGTGCCCATGATAACATCAAGGATGATCACAGGAAGGAAATACATCTTTGATACAACACATCATTCCAGCTCCGTCACAATCCGCCTTGTACATGTCACCCCCCTGGCAAGGGTTGCCGCTGCCAGAGGTCTGTACACAGGTTCCGTAACGATCCGTACGGAATTGAAGCTTGCGCCGGCAACCGGCACGGGGGATAAGCGTGTTGGGTTTTGCCGCAGGATTGGGTGCCGCGACGGCGTTGGGCACTGCCGCGGGTTTGGGTGCTGCCAAGGTGTAGGTGACCGAGGCAGCAACGAGGAACAGTGTGGCGAGCTTCATCTTGGAATTATGGAAGGATATGGAGGTGGAAAAAGCTGAGTTTAGAGATGCTTTGGTCTGATGATCCTTTGGGATGTTTAGAATGATCGTTTTGAGTGAGAAAGATCCGACGAGACTGCACCTTCTTATAGATTTTATAACACCTAGTCGACTCGGAGGTTGCTAATGCTAGAACAGCTCGTGAGCCTGTGCTACAGTCAAGACCAGCTAAGTCAATAGTGTTTGTCTATGGAATGTTCATAACTAGTCGTACAACGTTCCTGCGTTGCGCTACACTAGGGGCTCTATACAAATGCCAAGACGTTTGGATTTTTTTAGGGGCACTTCCTCTCGCCGTCTACTTCTCTACTTTACCATCGGTCTCAACCATCAGCAGATAGTAGAGAGATTTCGCTCTTGGTATATTGTCGCCGTGACCGTACTTTTTGGAGCGCTTGAAGTTCAGCGTCCCCTGAGTCTTGGCATTCGTATAACGCCCCATTCTAGTAACACCCTAGTACTTTACAGGTCGATCCAAGCGCCACAGTGGGGCAAATGTGGAAATATCGATGACAATTCGTTGAACTACTGGCTAAAAGATCGGCTGATTTGATATTATGGGGTTTTTAGGGACCGTGGCCTTGGAATGATTGGGCTTCGACGGAGCCAGAGAGCTAGAAACGTGCTATTTTGGATCCTATTTTTGATGATCAGTCAATCGTACAAAGAACACTAATAGCTTGTAGTACCTCATTTCCCTGATATTTCGATCATCATGAAAGCACCATTGTCTGATTAATTGTTAAATCTCTTGCTATCTTGTGATGATGGCTAGCTCTGATTGCGTCTCAATGAAACTTTGCAGGCTGATCACCCGCAAAAGTGTACAGGAAGTAGCGTTAAATACGAAGCAATCATGGAATCCTATTTACAGGACTGATGGCTGAAACGCCGGAAATACACTGTAACTAGTAAACACGGCCGCTCGATGTTAAAATAGTACAGAATACGTCAATGAGCTCACGGCCCCGCCACTGCTATGAGGTCACCCTGCCGAGGTTTAATTGGTTAAGAGGATACAAGTGAACTAAAAATTCATTTTAGTTGGATAATGAGTAGGGTGAGGTTGTTTGTGAAGAGGTAGCTATAGGGCAGAAGCAAACACGTAGCTCAGAATCCACCACAAAGTGCATGCATGACCCCCGTAATTGCAATTCGGATACCGCAGTGTTCCGCAGATCGGGCAAATTTACAGTGGTTTCTTAGGCGGAGAGAGCATCTTAGCATACTTTAATTTATATTTTGTTGAAACTTGTGATCGTTGATTGTATCTACGTAGGAGCTTGTATACTCATATACAGCATTCAGTGTATACCTTATACGCATACATGCACACTCAGCTACCATATCCAGCTGAGTCCCAAATAACCGTCACTCCAGCTGAAAAAGCCTTACAAAGGGTTGCGATCCATATATGCAACATGTTTGGGATGATAATCACCGAGTGACTACAATGATTGAATGATCGCACAATACGCTTTGAATCGACTCGGAGGCTTGGGATGGTGACGATGACCTCAAAACAATAAGATCGTTGCGTCAGAATCGTGATCGGCAACTCTCCGCGCGGGGATATGGGGATGTGTCACCCTTCTGATTCGTAGTACGTACTACTAAGCGTCATGTTCAGAAGACCGCCGCTGGTTGGCGTTTAATGTTTATTCAGAAACACCGTCCTCATCACACCTCTTAAAGGGTCCTGTATATAGTTTCTGGGGTATGATTAAAGCATCACAGTGCAACGCGCAACGGGGCGGCTTCGGAGGTTGTCAGTGGCCCTATCTTTGCAACGCCGTCCGAATCACCCTAGTCACTTAATTTGCGGAGTTAATTGTTAACAACCCTACAGGTATGCCCACTACTTAGATTATTGACTAAATTTGATCCAATGACGTGTATCACATGATGGGGTAGGCAGATAGTGTTTGGAGCTAGCTCAGAGCTTCAATCGAACCTCATTCCTTTCATCTCACGACTGTCGTACAACAATTTGTCGAAAAGCCTTATTCACCACCAACCACCTGGTTGACCCGAGATTCTTCTGTGTTTGTCTTGCAATTCGCTCTACGTTACAAGAAAACGCCTAGACGAACTCGAAGTAGAATCCCCCAAACGCAGGCACTGTGTTGTCAGAGAATGGCAGCAGTGACAAGCTATCCCAAGCCGTAAAAGCCCTAACATCTCTATCAATTATAGCTAACCGTGACCGTCGTATCCCTAGCATCATGTCACGTTTCTCCCGAGGCTCGCGCTCGGATTGCCAACTACAGAGCATAGAACAGTCACGATACTCGACTCTTTGACAAGTTGTCAAGAACGTTCAGTGTTCCCAAGCGGTCAGATCGATCGCCCTGTGAGCTATAGATCTAAAGGTCTATAGACCGGCCGAATCGATGTCTGCAGATCTATAAACCGGTCAGATCACAACTTTCAAAGCCGCCCTTGGCATAGGCCTACCCGATCGAAGGCCAAATCTGACCAGACTGACCGCTTGGGAACGCTGAGAGCGTTACGCACATGAAATCTCTCCTCCACCATTTACTACACCTCCGGATGGGAAGCTTGATGTGACTAGGTTGCAGTAAAGGGCGGACTACGTGCATACTCTTAAAAAACACCTACAGCGCCACAAGATCTCGGACCGCTCCGGGCATTTTTGAACGTCTAGTTCGAAATGTGCACAAACCTTCTCACTGGCTGTCAAGAAGCACCAGAACTCGCTAGAACAGAAGGTATATTGTTGATGATATCATTGTTGCCGACTATTAACATTCTCTAGGGTATGATGTCTCGATTCGAGGAGCTACAGGGGCCCAACGGATTGGTGAGACCTTGGTCTCGTACACTGTCTTTACAACCTAGGGTTTTCAAGACTCAAAGAAATTCAAAGTGGACATCACAGTGGCTGCCCTCAATATCGTAGTGAAAGAAGTCACCACAAAGCTCTCTGCTGGAGGAGGGCTTAGTTTGTTCTTCGCTTATGGCTCGAGTGGAACAGTATCATTAGGGTCCTCACGACACTCGATTCGAGACTGGTTTTCTGTTCAATTTTCTTAATTCTTAGGGTGTTGAAATTGTTGTAACATCCAAACTGCCCAGGAGCCGGTCCGGAGAACCGTTTTTCGACATAGTTAGTCCAAAATTTCGACTCGGAAATGAGCCGCAACAAGCCGGCAAAACCGTTTTTGACAAAGTTAAATAGTGGTAGGAGTTAAATGTGGGATACTTAAACAGTACCTAGGAAGAAACATGCAGAACGGATTTGTTTAACTTTAACCGTGACACTTGAGTTAAACATTAGTTAAACGAAAACTTCGTTTAACTTGAAACGGTCCCATATCCGTTAAATAACCCTGAGCAGCTGACATGGATTGAGGGAGTTGATGTTGCTATAGTACTTAGGGGAGAACCGTGTGTAGATTCTATGATACAGTGAAGAAGAGAGAAGGAGAAAGACTCGACTTATATACAGAGGATCACCGGGAAAACTTTGATGCTTCGCCACTCTGAGTCCCTTGCCACCGGATATGTAACAGTTGACAAACCGCAAATCAGGGTGAGAATCTATGATCCCGTGCAGACACAATCACTCGCAGTTTCAAGCTCAAACTCAGGCCAAGATTTTTCGTGCCTGGCTCAAGCTACTTCATTCATAGCATGCCGGGCTCACACCCGGTTCAACTCATACATACTTATTATATCTATCTCTGTCACACAAACTTGAATTAACAATTTAAAGTTACAGAAGTACATCACACTATCCCTATTACTACCGCCGAACCTCTTGTCTACGCCAATACACTCGGCATATCCTCCGCCGTCCTTTCCCCCTTATTCCCCCTCCCAGGATCCAACGGAACCTCCTCATCCAGTCCCCGCTGCCGGGGATCAACCCTTGGGTTCGCGCCGCCAAGTTCCTGGCTCGCACCCGCCGTATATGCCGCCCCATGTTTTGCCAATCCCAGCCTCTCTCTCTTCGGTCCCTTCCCCTGCTGTTGCCCATCGTGTCGTATCTCGCGACTCGTCATACCCTGGCCCGGGTGTCCTATACCCTGGTGCACGTCGGCACTCGTAGACCCGGGCATGCCCTCGGTGCCCGTGGGGAAGATCTCATCTCCAACTATGTTCTCAACGTTGCGGGGGACAAAAGTGCGGTCTTCTGGTGCGGTACCAGGAGAGAGTGTTTGTGTGTGGAAGGTAGGGACGAAGTCCGCGGGCGAGGTTTTTTGGCCGGGTTGGTGCTGCAGGTCGTTATTGAGTACTCTATAATCATAGCGGGAGGTTATTGGAAGCACTCACGCCCTTGGTGGTCATTGGGTGGTCGCGGGGTTTGGAGGCATGGAATGGTCCTTGATTGGAAATGGAGTCTATGTTGGCAGCGGTACCCGCTTTTCCGGCGTCGAGAGGAGTAGAGTGAGAGCCTGACATTGTTGCTAAATGTTGTGTTGAATGTGATAGCGTGAAGCTGAACAGGAAAAAAAGGCGCCCGTATCCATCCTAGATATACTGGGATATACTGAGGTTGACGTCAAATTCATGTCAATGGTGGTGTCATGATGTCGATCGTAGCCATTTTACGTCACAGCGAGTGATGAACAGTGCTGAACATTAGATGTCGCACCCGGAGTCAAGTTTAGGGCGACTTGGCCATATTGATCGCTTACCAGCCGACGTCGGGAATTGCGCTTAATCTCGGAATATAGTGCCCGCCAGGGTTCCGAAACTTTCGGAATTTTCCCGACATCCATATGCGTCCAGCCCCTCACTTGTCAGTCTCGGACGCTTACTCTCTCCGCCCTCTCCACTCTCACCAACACAAAAGTTTCTACCACAAGCAGACGCAAAAATGCCACCGCTAAACAAAAACTCGGGGTATTGGAACCTTTCAAACGGGGAATTAGAATATCATCCGTACAAACAGGTAGGAATTGAACGCCTACTAATGAAAAGTTCTACGGATCCCTGCCCCACCGACAAAGAACGTAGTAGCCGATTTAGGACTAATAGAGCCAGAACTCGAGGAAGCTGAAGGTTGGGACTGAAGACTTTATGCGGGTAAAGGTAGTCCCAAATACCGTCCTATAATAGTTATGTCTTTGTGTGTGCTCATACAGTATTGTCTAGGAGGGCTACGCGACTTGCATTCCTCGAGACACTCATGACAGGAACCTATCTATCAATACGAAGTCATTGGTCACGATATATTCCTTGGAGTCGTTCGACGGTATCAAGTTTCTGAAACTAGACCATCAAAATCCTCTTTAGAAGCCTAAAAGATTATTTCGTCTAAAATTTGACATTAGGTTATTCAAACGCCCACTGAATCCTACTTTGATCAGGTCAAAGTGGTGAAACAAGAACTTCCCTAGATCGGCGGAGGTTATGAGTACTAATGGCTAGATCCCGAAGATTTTCACTATATGCCGAAGCTCTACATCGTCAACCCTTTTGATTTCAAGGAGCCTTCTCCCCTGCCACATATAACACCGCCAATCTTGGGGCATTGGTATCGATGCATTATGTCACTGCGCTTATTCCAACATCCTGATAAAACTCTCGTTATCATTACCCGGTCGCATGTAATTCAGAACTTCAAGGCTATCCTTATCCTAGCGACCGGCAGCGAAACCCTCATTCACAATGTAACCCAGTTGTACTGTAACCCGGAAGTTACAACGCATCCGTAGCCTTCTGGCGCGGGGGTAGATGCTAACCATCTCTTCACACGATGGAGAAGCAACTTCGAAAACGCTTAACAGACCTAGCATGTCTCCTTCGACAGCTCGACCCATGCCCCGATCCTGACTCCGAGGAGTCGGTCCCGCACCAAGAGCTTTCCCGGGACGAAAGTCGTCAACAAGATCTGCTAGATGCATTCGCCTTCTTTGCTGCGACCGAAAAGTCTGCTGAGCATGTTACGGCAGTCGGAATGGAGAAGATAGGGAATACCTTGAGGTTCAGCATGGCTATGAATGGTCAAATTCCTTCACAGATTATTAGTGGGCTTGAGGGGCTTAGCGAAGCTATACGAAGTGGAGACAGTACTGGTGAGTTTTTCTCCACCCTGATCGCGATGTGCTAACACAAACATTCGGCATACGTAGCTCCAGATGCTATCCTGGTTGAAGAACTGTTCCTCCAGGTGCTGAATCTCAAAGCAGGAGTGATAAAGGCACAGCTCAACGGGAAGAAACCGCCAGGAGTTCTGCACCGGCTCGACGAAGCCTGTAAACATCTTGCATCCCTCGGGGATGCTAAGATCCCGACCTACACAGGCGAGCTCAAGCTCACCGGCGAAGAGAAACCAAATGAGTACAATGCTGAGACCCACACGTCCTACATGACCACTGGCATCAAGCGATTAGAGAATCTTCGTGACAGCTGTCAGCAAGCTCTGGAAGAGCTTCGTTTTCCTGGAAACGTGAAAGCGGACGGTGCTTTGCTCCCATTCCTCATTTCCTGCTACGAACTGCGACACAATCAGGTTCTCCATCATCTCTTGGTCGAGTCTGGCAAAATTCCACAGGGTGCGAAGCTTCACGCTCAGCTCCGGAAGTTTAGTCGGTACAAAAAGGGCGTAAAGGATTTAGTGTCGGCTAGTAGCTTCCTCTGCCAGTTCCAAAAAGTCGAATATGAGCGGGTACCGACGACAGCACCGTTGCAGCTCCCGCCGCCAACGAATAACACTATTCCGGAGCTTCTACAATCCCTGGGGCTTCAGGATGCTAAACTTCAGAATAAGTGTAAGAAAGGGTTTCAGATGCTTCGTAGCAAACCGTTGCATGTACATGCCGAGGTTGAACTCATCTTCTTCTATGCTACCCGCGGTCGGAAACCGGAGAAGTTTATTGGCTGCAGCAAATTGGCATGCTTCTTGTGCAATATGTTCTTGGGCTTCCATCCCAACTTTCAAGTTCGAGGAGCACATCGGAAGGTTTGTCAATTCTCTTGAGGGGCTTTCTTGTGTTCAAGATTGATGATGTCAGGTCTACTCTGGATGGACATTACCGAAAATCGAAAATGCGCCACGATCAATGCAACCTGTTCTCCATAACATGTGTCAAGAGCTGGAAAGGATGATAAAGTGGCGCTGTTTGCAGAAGAGGGAGCTCGGGACTGGAGGAAGGCCACTTCCACCAGACTCGGTCTCGGGGATTTCGGAATCCGTCTTAGCGAATACCGTATCCCAGGCCAAGGGCTTGTCCCATGAGGGGTTGTTGGAGCGGATTTATCAGATGTGGCCCTCTAACCAGGATACTGCCGAAACCCATGAGCCGTCCGAGGGACCAATGGAAATGCTATCTCCAGAAGGATCTAAGAGTACCAGTATGAAGAAGCAGATGTGCCAACTGTGCATTGAGGAACCAGGTCGGATGCAGTGCCCAAGTTGCCACAATGCTTGGTATTGTTCCAAGCGCTGTCTCGAGGCAGCACAATATTCCCACGTCTTCAAATGCGCAGGTCGAGCCATAACAACCGCAGACTATCTAGTCCTTGCATGCCATGATAACCTGTTTCCAAACGATGAGGAAACAAATCGCGACTTCGGATTCGGCAATTGCGTAACGCCCCAGGAAAAATCAATGATTCCACCAGTCCGGCAATGGATCAGTCCAGACCGGAACCGTCCAGTCCAGTCCAGTCCAGTCCGCGATATTAATGGACTGGGATCGGACTGATCCTCGATGCTCGTAGACTGGACTGGGCTCAGTCTGGACCGATCCAATCCGGCCAAATGTTCATAATGACATAAACGGAGTCATTCAAGTCAACTCATACTCAGACTGTCACCCGCCATCCAGACTTTGTCACTTGCCACTTGCCACAAGCCCTTGCCACTTGACTCCACATCCACTGCGCAGTCATCTCGTTCATTGTAGTGGACATATCAATTCCTACTGTCATTTACATTGACTCATACAGAATTGCTCAGCGGCAATCATCTGCCACTCACCACTTACCATTTGCCACTCGCCACTTACTATTGGCAACTCGCCACTTTGTGTTCGCATCTACCTGCACCTTACTCTATCATCAGCTTCATCTCAGTATGAGATTCAATTTCTGGTATGACTCACATAGAGTCATAGAGAATTACTCATCAACTAGCAGCCATCTGCCACCGGCTACTCAACACTTGTCACTGGCCACGCAACAATCATCACCGAACTCTTGCTCTCTATGGTGTGATTGTGGTTGAATCTTCTATTCTGCACTCTATATAAGAGAATGGTTTTACCTATCGATAGAGCAACAGTCAACAATTTAACCGTCAACAATTTAACAGTCACTCTGAATGAACCTTCTTTCTTTCTCCTTTGCAATCTGCATCTACATTCAAAATGTCTTCTCAATCACTTTCAGAACTCACTGATGATTGCCAGCCATCGGAGTCTGAGTTTTCAGGAGTATCTGGTTCCATCGAGCCAGATTCTGAGGTACTGTCTACCACACCACTCTCACGCAGCCAGCGGTCTCTGTCCCCATCAAGCGCCTTGAATCCACCCTCATCCTTACCCCAGTTCATCTCCCACAGAGCCAGCTGGTTAACCTCACCAATTCACACACATGGATCACTTGCTGAAACCGGGAAAAGCCGCTACTGGAAGTGCTCCTACTGTAAGTCCAGACAAATCAACTCAGTGTCATTGTGCGTTGAGTTCAGCTGTACTGATCATAACAGGTTCGGTAAAATACAAACTCAATGGAGGAACAGCAACGCCAGCCTGTCACTTAAGGACTCGCCATTTGAAACAACTCGAACTTGGAGTCCCAGCTTCATCTCCCATAATCTCTGGATTGATAAATGCAGCAAAGCAGTTCGACACGCAGCGTTTCAGCCAGAAGGTGGCAGATGACCTGCTACTACTGTGGATTCTTCATGCAAATATCCCATTTAGTATGACATCAGATCACCGGTTTCAGGCCTTAATGCATTATATCAATGACAAGAACTGAATTCCCTGTTCACCTTCAACTATCAAAGATCGCATCCTCACATGCTTTCAGCTGCTGCAGCCACACGTTGCCAAGCTTATGCAGCAAGCAGATACACAAATTCACCTGCTGTGTGATGGATGGACAAGCCCACATCAAATGATGGCAATTCTTGGAATTATTGCCCATTTTATATTCAAAACAGGGACTCGAATGAATCTTGTTCTAGGCCTTCGGTTGCTTGAAGGATCTCACACTGGTGCAAACATGGCAAAAGTGGTTACTGGGGGGGGTTCTGCGAGAATATGGAGTGGAGGAGAAACTTGGATACTTTGTTGGAGACAATGCTAGCAACAATGATACATTGGTCATGGCTCTTGCTGAAGAGCAAGTATTCGGCAATCGTTATTATGATGCAGGTGAACACCGTCTTCGTTGTGCTGGCCATGTTGTCAATCTTGTGGTTAAGGCTTTCTGGTTTGGAGATGTGGACCGTACTCTTCTCCAGGATTCAATTGTGGTCACCGGTGATACAATGGCTTCATGGAGGAAAATGGGTCACTGGGGAAAGGCACCCAATATCAACATTTATGTATTGGCATCACCTCAGCGGCAGCAAGAGTTCAAACGGCTTGGTGCACAAACCATCCTACACAGAGATAATGCCACTCAGTGGAATACTGGATATACCATGATTCGGAGCATGCTTCGGAATAGAGATGCAGTGGAAGTGTTCTGCCTACGCCACTCGAACGAATTGGAGCATGATCGTTTGTTCTGTTACAGGGATATTTAGGCCCAATAATCAATACAACATTTATTAGACTAAATAAAGCCACCTATCTAAACCTCCCTTTTCCGTTCCTCGTCTTTCCCAAGACTCAACCTCTTATCTAGTTCCACTAGTAAGAGCTCACCAACTGTCCTCGTCCATCCAAAGTCGCTCTTCGGCAAACTCTTCATAAGTTAACAACCCAGTAGTGATGTACCGGTGAACGTCGTATTCGATACCGAGTGTAGCGACGTAAAGAGAAAGAGCGCGGCAGATGTGGGTTGAACGCCGCTCACTGAAGAATCGTATTTGATTGCCGATAGTTTCGACGACCGCTTTGTGTGCGTATTGAGATTGTGTCAGTTTGAACGAACACATACAAACCATATTCACGGAGGTGAATTAGGGAAGTAATTTTTTTAAAAGTTATCCGTAGATAGAATTCTTAATAATATTTTAAGGTGTTCTTCACTTGTAATGTCTGACTGTGGATTGCTGCTAGAGCTTGGTTCTTTTCATTGTCGGGGACAATGCGAGTTCTTATATAGTCGGATCCTCAGGTCAAGCTTGCCTTTGGATTTCCGCCATGACACATAGTTTGCTTGATAGCTTATCGCCGAGATCAACTTAAGTGACTCATTGATAGTGCCACGAATTCCCTCAAGGTTATCGTGTTCATGCATGAGTGGTTTTAAGGCGTTACGCCCCCACGGAGGGCCATTCTCATATCATGATATCATGCGCACATATTATGACAACTCGTAACTTCAACTTAGACATCTTGCTTCCCATTTGTTCAGTAGCTGGAACATCTGACGACTCATAGTCTTATCAGTGCTTATCGCAATATATTTTAATAGCTCGTCGCTATTAATTGCCTCACCTTAGATAAGGATGTTTGGCATTGCGTCAGAGATTTAATTGGCGACCAACCGATACTCTGCCAATGTAGATTATGACACACACACCTAGTTTACTTTTTTAAACTGGTATGACGTTGCGATGCATACTAACTCAAACCAATGAGTAGGTTCGCTTCTGGCCTCTTATCTTCAGCCAATGTCATTAATCCCTCAGACACCGCGTGCTTAGGTCCGTAGACCGGGGATCTCCGCAAGGTGTTCCCACCGCTGAGCGCATGAGCTTGCGAATTCCCACATACTCGCATTTTGCGTTATCGTCTGCTGCACACGTAATTCTGCGTAAGTGCAACTTAACTGTGTGTTGTCCCGCTAGATAAGATATAGTAGATGTGGTCAATAATTATGCGCACTGCTGAAGGTTTTTCACTTCCCAGCTATAGCGGCATAATTGCATCATCAAAACTGAATCCGCTAGTCAGGGCGTGCCTTTGACTAATTGATTGACACGTGGCCCTAGTATAATCCCGCTAAGGATCACTAGGCTGACTACCATGATGATGTTCTGCAAGTAGGTGTTATGCACATGGTTCATTCTCAAATGAATAGTCATGTGTACTTGCTGCAATTCATTCATGTATCATTACCGCTGTCAGGAGAGAACCCCTAACATGTCCATGGAGGATTGGGAGCAGCTTGCAGATGCAGTCACCATTTTGGAACCATTTCACTCTGCTACACTTCGAATGGAGGGAGATTTTGCAGAGCTACATACAATCCTTGTGGAACTGGACTTTCTTCGAACTACATTGACCAATGTATTGCAAAAGTACCAGGCAAACCCACATCTGCACATTCGGAGAGCTGCAGCTGAAGCAATTGTGGTTCTTGATAAGTACCAAGAGTTGAATAAATCACTTACTGTGTGTGTTGCAGCAGTGGTATTACATCCAGCATACAGGTGGGAATACTTCGAGGTGGCTGTGGACAATCTTGAATGGACTGATGATCAATTGCAAGATGCAAAGCTGCATGTACAAGCACTCTGGTTGATGGAGTACATGCCTGTATCTTCATTTGCTGGGGATGCCGGTGAACGCCAGCCCAATACGACACCTCCAGAGATATCCCCATTTGCTACCTGGCGTGCCCAGAGACAGCGAACTGTAATATGTAAGCCAAACAATGCACTCTTCATTCAATTCAGTGTATGCCAAGTTACATACAGCAGATGAATATGATCAATATCTCTCAACTCCACCAGAACCCTCCATCACTGGTGCATTTGCATTTTGGCAGTCTCAGCGTCAAATATATCCATATCTGTCAGCAATGGCACTTGATATTGTATCGATTCCCGCTATGTCTTCTGGAGTCGAGAGACTGTGTTCTCAATGCAAGATAATGCTTCCTGACAGGAGAAATCGACTACAAATCGATTCCCTGCAGGCTGTTGAATGCATGAAATTGTGGGATAGGCTACAAATTGGGATTCCGCATGTGGTGGTATCTGGAGAACAGTTGGAAGATACAGGCAAAGATATGCAACAGGATGGCAATAAAAATTTGGATCATGATATGGATATGGAAATGTAACTAGAATGACTTTGAAATTTTGTAACTGGTACGAGATTGCAAGTACTATGGATATGGATCAGTCCAAACTGAGCCCGTCCAGTCCAAGACTGCCAGTCTGTGGCTCAGTCCAGTCTGACCTTCTCGTTGGACTGGACTGGACTGAGCCCTACCCCGGACCGGGATCGACTGGACTGGTGGAATCATTGGGAAAAATCGAACCTCATGGGACTATATATCGGTCTTGTCACGCGGGTGGGAATAACCGGTGCTGAACTATATGCCTGGCAAAAGACAGGCAGTCTTGCGGAAAAGATCTGTGAAACCTACGAAGAAGCTTTCAAGCGACAACCTCATGCATATCGAGGAGAATACTATCCTTGGTTCTTGAAAAACAAGCATATTGTGACGCAGGTGGGAACTAAAAGCGGGGATCGCTTGATAGATATGATGGACGCTCAGTCGCAATTTTATCTTCAATCAGACAGGAACATCCCATACAACCATCTGCCGGAGACGAAGCGTGACGTAGCTGCATTCTACAGCATTATACAAATGGGATGGCATCCAGGCCCCGGCGATGGCAATGGCCTTTGGGTGGCATTCGGGTTCTGCACTCTCAAGCGTGAAAGTGAAGAAAACGAGTTTGCAAATTTTTATCGGGAGCTGTTTAAACGTGCCCCGTTCGTTTCATTTCATGAGGCATACCTGGATGGGTCCTTGGAGAAGCTTGCTCGACGTGTTGGGTTAGAGGATATAGTAGATGCTTGGGTTAAACGAGGTGTTGCCATTGGATTAAAGCCAGGTACGCCACGGTCATCTGTCTATGACTTGAAGGAGTTTGTGTTATCGAAGTTCAATCAAGTCGACCCGGAGGCTTCGGTGATTGTGGATTATGGGTATGCGAATTGTAGGGACCCGCGTGAGAGAGAGTTGTGGAAGACAGTGTATAGCAAGTTGTTTATGACGGGGGCATGTGATCTGAACGAGTTGCATGAGGCTTGTATTAATGGAAGGCTGTATGAGTATGTGAAGGGGGTCAGGCCGGATACGCCGAGGAGTTTTGAGAGGCTGGCTAAGAATTTGTATCCACTTCCGGAGTATTGAATTTGCGGAATACGAGGCTTTACTGAATTGACGGACAATGAGGAGTTTTCTTACAAGATCTAATTCAACATATCATACAGGCTCTTAGGCTTTTTATACACATAGAATTTTCATGGACTCACCCGTAGACGCTGATTGTCGATATGGAGACAACTAGACTTTTATTATTAACCGAGACCTCCCTAACACAGCATTGAGACATCACGCGGTCCCGATCCCGTATGCGTTCTCTTTAACGAGCTATGATCCTTCTTTTTCAGAATGATCGGCGGATGTGAAGGCAGATGGATAATCGATTGGATGTTTCGAGGCCGCTGAATTGATATTTGGAGGGCGGAAATAATAATGGTCGGTGCTGGGGTTCGAAAGAGGGATAAAGGGTGCCCAAACTTTAGCATTGCTTCTCCAGAATATGCCATCATTCCAGATAACTGTAACCGTGAGAATTAAAAGCTACCAGGTTTGATAAGACCCTTCCTTCTTGGAGATGATGCTAAGGGAATAACCGATTGATCAACAAATTGCCGCTGAAAACAAAGTATTGCTATCAAATGAGGGTGAGGCACTGTCTGAGGTCTCAGGAGGAAGTGCTTCACTGTATGGTGAGCCAGGGAGACGCTTCAATCTTCAATATTCTCTACCAACTGGCGAGGTTTGCGCAAGCCAAGAGGATTCTGGTATGGTCAGATACATCTTTTTCGCAGTTGAGAATTTTACTGCCAGGTTCGACAGACAATGTATCTTGAGTTCGCGGAATTTGAGCGCAATAATCTAATTGAATACCTTGGCTTTCTCTCGTGCCCAGTGGTGATAAATAAATTCTGGCCACCTGCGAGCTTGCAAGCACACGGCTAGACAAACTGAGCATGAGAATTCTTGGACATATGCTCAGTGCCGGCGCTTCGATGGATTTTCTCCAATGCGCGCTGATATTGATAGATCAACCCCGCAACTCCCGCCGAGGAAATCAAGCATATCAGAAAACTGAAAAATATAATGCGAAATTTTTGTGATAGGATATGCAAGGGTTGCTTCCAAATTACCCTTGGTAAATGTTGGGTTTTGAAGTAAATATTTGGAGATTGCCTATCATTGCACATCCGGAGTCGAAAACACAAAGTTTCTAAGTATTGTTACGCTGAGGTTAAGGAACATGATTGACTATAATCCGAGCAAACTTGAAGGCTGTCTCTAAAATGCCAGAATGTAATAAGTAGTCCGTTTTACTCGACGCCACATGAAGGATTAGGATTTCTTCTGACATCTTGTACGCCAAGGCATACGACGAGGAAGTTGCTTGTTATGACGGTTATTGATTTATATGTTTATCAAGCGGTCTGTTTGTATGCTTGCATCGATTTTCTGTAGGTAAGTTAGGCCACTTAACTATTTCTCTAGCCGGATGTTATGGGCAACGACACTTCTGAGCGAAATAAGACAGATAAGGTAGGTACGACCTCTCGATAGATGGATTGTGGTCCAAGTACGGGAGACAGATGACAAATACTGAGTTAAGCTACAGTGTTTCGTGAGGATGTATGAGGACTACAGTTTCAATATTGTACTATCGCACGCCTAGACTCTAGCTCCGAACGGTAATCCGCCCTATAATCGCCATCCCAAATCCTGACCTTTTCAATACCATTGTGATTTTATAGCATTGACGAATTCGCCACACCCTTCTCGACCAGAGATACGTAAACACTCAAAACACACAAGGCCGACTGGGTGTTGTTGTTGTTGTAATCATTTTGCATTCGGCCACTGGTGGCCATGGCATATTATACTACAGTTTCTTCCTCCGCTTCCGCTTCCGCGCAAATGAAAACTCAAAGACCCCAGAGAATCTGACAAAACCCGAAGCCCCGAAATTAACTCCCACACGACAAAATTGCATCAGCCCCGCTCCCCGAAAAAACTGCACTCTCCCCCATAACTTCGATCACTCCCTGAGTATAGTAGCTTTGCCAGTGAGCATAAGATCGATACCAAGGAGGGATACCTCTCTATCCCCCCCAAATTAGGCCCCCCTTTCCTAGAGTATAACCTGCAAACCCATCTCAGACGACCGCCAATTGAAAATCCTCGCTCGCGCACAGTCCAGGGTCTCATTGATATTATCACAGTGGAATACCCCAACCGCCCCGGAAGGCAGGACTTCGAAGGTCCGGAAATGAAAACTCCCTAGGTCATACACGGCGCGCTGACCATTCGGGCTATGACGTGGATGGGTGGGCGGGCGGAAGGGTGATGTTATCGTAAGGCCACTCTTGTAGTTCGTCCTAAAATGATGTCCGAGAAGCGGGTCTTTGATCCATCGTAGTCGGTTCGAAGAGCTTGTACAGAGCGTGTATCTCAGCACTCACGTCTCGCGGGGTTTTTTAGGCAGCCGCTTGACGGAACTTCACTGATACTGCGCTGATAGACCATGGCTTTAATGCTTCCGGTCCTCACGTACTGGTATATCCACAGGCATGTCGTAAGCTTCGATAACTGGCGTAAAAAGTCGAGTGGCGAGTTGCTGGGTAGACTACCGGTCGACATCAATGCTGAGTAGTAAAGAGAACCTTAAAACAACGAGATACACTTGCAAAAGCAAGCGGACACAGACAAAGGGATATCGTGAAGCCAAAGTAATACCCTGCTCCCCCCCAAAAGGAGGGGGGCTTGGCAAAACCAGGCGTTGAGTATGGTTGTCGAAGGTGTGTGTGGCCGACTGGGTGTGCGGTCCCGAGCCATTAATACGAGCCCTGTACCAAATACTACTCTCCACTAATCCGTAGCATAACATGTGAGACTGGAAAAGATGTCCCTCAGCCTCTATAGGTTGATATCTGTCAGTGTGGGTGTTTTATGACGTTAAATGTCTGATCAGCTGAGAAAATAAAATTACTAAAGCGTCACGGCGCTGGACGGATTCGATAGAGTGAGGGCCAACCGACCTAGTAGACGCGAATGTACAAGATCCGCGAGCTGTCGTACCCTTGCGCGGAAAACAGAGGGCCAAGGAAGGATCAGGGCGCTGAAAGGTTCTCGGGAGCTGGTAGGAAACGCTGGATCTGTCTCTTCTGCCTATGCTGTGTCACGGGAGTCAATTACTACACGCTCCTAGCTTGAGACTAGCACCTCTAGCCTGTAGTTTAAGGTGCTGTCTAAACGACGAGATAATTGGGCTATGGATGATTACTGGAAGAAGTTGGAACGTATGAATTGAATAGAGAGACTGGTTGATATTAAGTTACACTTGGAGTTCGGGTTCGGGGTTTGGGGTTTAGGGTGGGGGTTGGGGCTGGGGCTAGGGCTTGAAGCTATCCCGTAAAGAACAAAACTGAAAGCTGTCTAACGAATCCATGTCCTAAGTAATATGAAGCAGTCTGAGACTAAATATGAAGCTAAGAAACATTGTTCGAAAATGTAATAGTGAAAAGGCACGACGAACCATGTCTAAGTCACTTGCGAAAGAAGTACAATACCAGCTACAGACATTTGTCTCGGAGTACTCATTAGTTATCCGACATTGGCCGGCTCTCTAGACACATCCGGCCAGCAACGTAAGCCTCCCTTCTGACATTAAACATCATTACTTGGCTTGTTGTAACGCATATCCCACCGCAGCTCGCCAAGTCTTTTTCTCCCCTCCTTCCACTCGACATATCGCCATTTCATACAACTATTATCTTGCAATATACCCAGGTGGCGAATAAGAGCATCATAAATCCAACTTGGGCGATCGGTGTGGCAAACCAGAACTTGTTGCATCGGGATCGGCAAGTCCAATTGCTAGATCCGAGTTCCAAGATCCGAGTAACTTTCTCGCCGTGCATCTTAGATCTTGGCCGGCAGTAGTTGTGCAGGACGTAACCTTGTGAGCTCCCTGCAATCCGCAACAATACTTGCAACAACTGTAGAGCATCATCCACCAGAGTCTCGCCCATTCGCTAATGCAATATCTGCAGTACTACTGTCGGCCAAGATCCAAGACGCACGGCGAGAAAGTTGTGATATTGGGGTGGCAGGACGGCTCTAATCCAGATGACCAGTCGGGCGTGCAACCCAAAGGATGTCCGCCGGTGACGGACGCCTAGTAAAATTCCAGTCACTGATCGACGTTTGCATCCATCACTGCTGATAAATGCTTCCTGTCAGTCGAAGACTACAATCCCAATTTCCAATGCTCGGGCGCTAATTGAGTAACGTGGGAACCATATGACGTAACGACAAGACGCGTTCTCTCAAAGTGGGTGTCCTGAAAACACCAAAACATTGGCGGCAGTGCTTGTAAACTTACCAAGACGCGTTTCCAGAGCTCTGCGTCCGTAGTTATCGAGGAACTTATTATCCGTCGATTGTTTAGTTTACTCGGGGCAGGCAATAAAGATTCGGACACCTCCATTTTCGCGTAATGAATCTTGCTGTGAGAGCAGGGGGGTAGAGGCTGAGCCTAAGTCAGTGTGCACCTACTCGTCGGATTTTTAAGTTATCGGCCACCATTGAACCCTAACCCACACTAGAGCTATCTTAAGAGTCATTTTAAGCTGTGGTTAGGGTTAAGAGTGACCGAATACTTGAAAATCCGACGAGTACTATACAATTTCCGATGAAATTCAAATCATGTTTTACCCAAAATTGCATGTGGCGTTCTCAATTATTGCCAGATTTGTGAGGTTGCTACCAGAATAGGCGTGTCCGAATCTTTATTACCTGCTCCAAGTACACTCTCACGCAACACCTACCGCACTGAACGCCCGCAGCATCATCCCGCATGAGATGCAAACATTCCAATAATGACATCAAACACAAAGTATTATCAATTACATCACGTACGGATTAACGACTATCCACTCATTAAAAGGTACTCAATAAAATCCACTACCCATCATCATTCCTTCCTTCAGAGCGCCATCGCAACCGCCGCAACCAACCCCGCAACAACACCCGAAAGACCCAACATATCCATGTTCGCGCCGGCACCTCCTGTCTGCGTCGGTAGGGCAGCCTGAGTATTAGCCGCAGCCGTAGTCTGGGTCGGGCTCGCAATCGTAACAGTCGGCGTCGCCTGCTCCGACGAAACTGTCCCCGTTTCCGTCGCGGTCTCACTCTCAGACGACAACTCGGGCGTAGCCGTATCACTCGGCCCCTCGGACCCACTGCCCGTCTCGGATAGCACGCTCGCCGACCCCGTCGGCGTGGCGCCGGCGATAAGCGCTTCGAAATCGCTTGACAGACTGGACTTGTCGGTCGGTGCAAGGTTCGTGTCGGTAGCGATGGCTTCTGATATGATAGTGGCATGCTCGCTAGCGAACGACACGAGGCCGGGTACAGTGATGACTCCTATATCCGTCCTGGTGAGGTCGCTCAAAGATAAAAAGGTTTGCGTGACGACAAAGTTTAGGATTTCCGACTCCAGGGGCGTGAAGAATGCGGACCATCCCGACTTTGTGGAGTATTTACTGATGAGGGAGGAGATTCCGCTTTCGGCCCTGCGTTGTGGAGATTTTATGTCAGTATGCGAGGATGTGCGGGGAATGGGGAGGAACGGACTGTGCATTCGCGAGGGAGACAGCGGCAAGAGTCGCCAGAATGGTGTAGTACAACATGGTGAGGATTGAAAGTGTGGAAAAAGGCTACAAGATGTTGCGCGAAGAAAACGAACGACGGATAACGTGAACAATAACAATAACAATCACCCCTCCCTCTGCGGGCTTGCCCAATATATAAGTAACTCAAATGTGGGTGACCCAGATCACCCCATGTTGTGTACGATCTTCCTTCGTCCAACAGCACCACGAAAAATGCCACGCTACACAGCTGGCTGAACAACCAACGGATCTACTGATGCACAGAGACACATCTGACTTATAATATTCTACTCAGCCCCACAAAAGCAAAAATTAGGTGGGGTATAGTGGGCCAATGGGCCGTGGCCAGCCCATCACCATGACATAGTGAATACGAAAGCTGTGGACGAATGTGAGGTTTATTTTTGCGATTGCGCGTCCAACTACCTCCATAGATTGCTAGGTACGCAACCAGGGCGTCTCGGCAGTTCACTGGGAGGGAGGCTTGCTGCTGCATAGTGGCGAATTGCAGACCAGAAGTGTGCAGCATGCATGCATGCAAGCGTCGGAATGCAACACAACATGAATCAAAACAAATACAGCCCTCCCATATGGCACAACATGGCATTTGATCCAGTCAATGAATCCGCCATCTGCAGCATCTTACGCGTCGCATTCGTATGCTGAGGTATGTCAGGTGATAGAGTGGACGTGCATTTCGTTCTCAACGAAGTAGCCGCGCGGAATGCTGCCAGGGTGTTTTAAGCGCGAAGATCACCACTCAGTTATACCCGAAAACCCACCCCACAAATTTTTGCTCTTGGCATTCGGTTGGCAACCTACCTTGCCAAACCTTAACTTGTGTGAGTCCATACGCCAGGCAACTCCGCACACATTCGCCATGGCCTTTGTTTTCATGGGTTTAATTTCCCTGTGTTATTTATTTTTTTGTAACGTAGTAGTAATGGTATCGCCAACACCTGACAAGCCACCGAGAAATGTTGCAGTTTCACTGCTCCAGGCCCAGAGAGGGCTGGGGCTGCTAAGAACGAGACCTGTTGGACTCCCACTAGCAATTGCCGATGGCTCAGCAGATAACTAAGGGGCTGGAAGAACCCATTAAGTTAAGTGCACTTTGGTGGTTGAACTTAGAGGGCTATGTAGGCATCAATAATATTTTGAGATCATTTCTCCAAGACCGGGAATCAAGATACCAAGCCTTCAATTAGTACCGGGCCCCTGTTGGGTCTTCTGGAATTGATGATGATAGACTGCGTTGTAGACGGCGACGTAGGATCGAGGCGTTGCAGCGGGGATCAGAGTTGTGAGCAACACGCAAAGAATGACTTAATTCTTAGCTGAAATTCGTTCATAGATCCCCTGTAAATACAGGCTGATTTTCCGGTCACAAAAAATTACCCTGCCGCGGTCACACGCCCGAAGGAGCCAAAGGCGAGTTCGAGCCTGGGCTTTATTTTCCTAGCTTTGTGTATGGTAGAACTTTTCGTTTTTACTCCGCCATTGCAACTGCAACAGGTGTTTTCTTGTTATCCCTATCACCCACGTGTCCGAGTTCTTCAAAAAGAAGCCTAGAGCAAATATCGAATTCGCATTCTGTACCACACTAATTATCACCACGCCTCAATACCACCGCGTTGCAAAATGCCTCTAATATACAGCATCTCACGATACCAGATTTTATTGTAATATAATGTAACGGTAATGCTTCACGGTGCAAGTCGCATAAAGTTCAAGCCTGGACATTATTTACCATGCATTTCGCCGCCACAGTCAGCATCGCTAATGTAAAGTACACTAAGAGCGAATAGTCTCTATTTCAGGCAAGTTTCAGCTTCTTAGAAGCTAACGCCGGTGTATGTATACATTAGCGTAACACGCGCAGCGTCATGACCACCTCATTCAAAACATGCGCAAGAGTTTGTGTTGCATGTGTACTTGCATCATGAGTCTCAGCACCGTTTGATGTCTTGTATGAGAATGAAGACTTGTATGAAGATGGTGGCTGTATCAGGATATGCATCAGGGTGATGCGTCTCATGTCAGATAGTGCATACGCGTACGCATATGGGAGATTGTACATATACGGTCTTTGGCTCTCTAGATAGATCAATCAAGCCAATCAGCAAGTCAAAGAAGCATCCAAAGTAACAGTTTGCGGTCAAAAAAACCCTTCGTGATGAAATAAAACATGAGAATGAAATCAGACGATGAATACCGGTTGTGCTTGAATATACGGCATTACAAAATAAGACGAAAACCCTACAGAATTTCAAAGACAAAGCCGAGCGAGCGAAGAAATTTTCCGGAAACGAGAGTTCCTAAAGTGCCCTCAAGGTCATCAGCATCGTTTACCAAGGTACATCCGCATATCGGCCCAAAACGGAGGTGGCATACGTGCTATCTGGTTGAGTGCTGAGAGCAGCATACAGATTTGATCTAATTGCCTTCTGGTACACCATACATTCCTGTGTCGAAAGGCTTCTCTCCAAGCTCGGTTTGTATTGCATGGGGCTTGTGGCCCACTTCCATTGGCGTTGAGCGCTTCCGGCAGTCGGCCATCTCAAAGCGGTCGAGTACACGGTTGATATATCCAATCTGATTGATGGCAATTGACCGTTTGCTGCGATCTTGAGTAACAGTCATGCCGAGATATTGGAAGGTGTCTGGCACTAGTACTCGGCCTGCAGCCTTGAATCGATCATACAGCCGAGAAGCAATAGAAGATATGAGCTTCAGGTTGCCGATGATCATGATATCGTCAACATACACGGGAATGAGAACGCCGTTCGATTCACCGAGTGTGCCACCAAAGAAAAGACCAGGGGCTGTAATGGAGGCTTGGAGGCCGAGGTCGTTAACAATAAAGTCAAAGACTTCCTCGAAGTACTCTCTATTCGCCTGTTTGATGCCATACAAGGTCTTATTCAGTTTGGCCTGCTTCGACTATGCGGGTCCATCAGCCAATCTCCACCTGGAAGCCGCATATATAGGGTCTCATGCAGAGGGCAGCCAAGGAAAGCAGTCGGGATGTCAAGTACAGCAATCTCAAGATTATATTTGGCTGCAAGTCCGAGTGCAAGCCGAATCGAGGCTGAATCGATGACTAGAAAGGTGATGTCATTATAATCACTAGCCTTCTATTGATCTCCTCGGCCGACAAGTCTCACTTTCCACTTGTAGATCTGACCATTGGCAAGCAACTTCCTCCCCATCACCCATCGGCTCTAGATCACACTAGCATCTTCAGGGACCTTTTCGACGAAGGTAAACACTCCATGGCTCTCCATTGAAGCCACTTCTTTGCCAATCGCTTCCTTCTATTGCTCAGCATCGTCAGAGTTCAAGGCAGCACGATTTGTCTTTGGGCCTGGCTCTATCATCATGGCCATGCTAACTGTGCTCCTCCCGCTCCGGGTTCGAGATGATGAGGCCAGAGCAGTCGAATATAAAAAAGGTAAGTATATTATACCTAGTCCGCAAGACCATACAGAGAACAAACTTCCTGATAGAAGATGAAGCGTAACAACGAAAGCCACGTGATATCAGGACCCACACTTATCAACTTATAAAAAGGCAAAGCATATTATACTTAGTACGCAAGACTATGCAAAGAACAAACTTCCTCCCTAAGTACCTTCGAGATCGTCAACACTCGTCTACATTTACGTATAAGGTAAAGCATACCATACCTACTCTACATTTAACTCATCCAATCATCCTCTAAGCAAACACATGTGTACTTCCATCCGCAAGGGCACCCCTTTGCCTTAAAATATTCGTCAGTATTCGTTTTCATTGAGAGTAGCGGTAGCATTGATAATCTCCATAGGGGAAGACATAAATGTGGCAAGCGAATAGCCTACCTAGAATAGACAGCTGGGGAGAAAACAGACCACCGTCAAGGGCGTTGGTCAGGATAAAGAAAGCCATATTTTTAACGTCTATTGGTTATTTGCGGTCCGTAGGGTCGTAGTATGTAGTAGTTGATATATTGTTTTGACTAGTTATGTTTTAGTTTTGCCCGAAGTGCCTACTCTAGGAAGAATGATTGCTTAACGTACCGTCGTCGTACGACTGCTTTTTCTATCTGGTGCTCGCCACACCACTTTTTGTCCGTGATGGCTTCCCGAACAATCTACCCAAACCTCTTCCTGAATCCACTATTCGAGTCTTGTAGCCATATTATGTCAAGTATTGAAGTGGGTCAACTTTTGTTGGAGCACCACCGTAACGGGATGGGATCAGTTGATAGAATGGTGTGGGGGTGATGAAGCTAGTGTTAAACACGAGACGAGATGTCCCAATGCTCCGCCCTGGGACTTGAATACGAGCAAGTCGAAGCTCCTGTACCTGCGGGACGATGAACCCCGGAACTCCGCAAGTGATGGAATGACATGCCACTAGGCGAGGCATTCCAACCTAAGGTATGCTAATCTAGACTAGATAGCACCGATTCCTTTAGACTATCTGCCCTTGCCACTTCCCCCATCCTCAACAGTAGCACAGGCATTAGAGATCATTGAGGGGGAGACACAGGGAGGTCTCGTTCCGTAGCCAACACTAAATGAAGTTATGGTACTATTAACTGGTGAGGAGCAATTTAAATGGTGGACGTACCTTCGATTATCCCATACCCTCACCGTTTGGGGCATGTGCTCTTGTGCCCAGATTTTTCGTCGGTCGGCAATTTTGAAGAAGACAGAAGCTGGTTTACGAGCGTACTCTGAGACTAAGAAGGAACGACGGAAGGGGGAAAAGGAAAAAGGAAGCTAGTCAGACTGGTTGTAAGGATATTACTGGTTAGGGCTCCGGGCTGGTAGAAAGAAGCACGTGGCTGCGTGTAGATAGTAGCGGAGGCCTCACACAAGAATGGTCGATCATCGTTTCCCATCACCACTACACGAGTTAGCAAGTCGCGGCTGCGAAGTTTCTTAGTATCGATTAGGTGCTCACCCAAGAAGTTGCTATAAGAACGGGAAAAACCATCTAACTGAAGCATAAGTTGCTACCATTTAGTAATGTACCCGTACAACCGGTGTGACTACTGCCATACTGATATGCCAGATAAAGATGTTATACAAAATCGTGGTCAAGTGATTCATTATGACCTTACCTATTGACAGAAACTCAACACATGGGGCCAGTTGCCAAGCAAGGTAGGAGTCCTGAGCACGCGAAGTACGGGGAAGTCTATTAGTTCTAGTTCAAGCGCAGCAGAACTTCATGTAAAAGAACTTCGTTGACAATCTTGACAAGCAAATCAATGACTGTTATGCTGCCTCGACTCAATTTGAGATACTGGTACGCATCCCTACAGCCCTACTCTACTAACTTTCTTCTTCAACTGCTCACCTCGCAAGAATAACCACGGAATTTGACAAAAGAACCAAAAATGACCACCGTAGGTTTCGAACCCGTACCTAGCATTTAATGCGCCTGGCGTTTATAGCACCCGGTGTTTGTAACACCACGCTCTGCTAGTTAAGCTAACAGTCAGCCCTTGTTAATCGTATGAATTTACGGACCATAAGTCTCTCAGAAGCTGTTAAATGGCCGATTATGCGAAACCCTAGATGTGAAGAGACTCCCCAGCAACGACTAGAATATGCTCTATGATCCAGGCTAGCGATAGAAACTTTCCTACTACAATATCGCCAAGAATTACCTTAATTCATGCGTACTAGGTATCTCAAATGCACGGGTACACTATATAACGCTACGCGTTCGCAGTTCCGCCAAATTCCACCATCCTTTGTGTTCACTGCTCAGGCTACATCTCAGGACAATATCTCCCTCAATCACCAATTCCTCTACTTGGTACTTACTTTTTACGTTGTGACCGTCTGTTTGTTTGTTTGTAATCATATTGCATTCGGCCGCTGGCGGCCATGGCATATCTCCCATACATATTTCCTCCCCGCTTCTTCCATAACATAAAGAAACAAAAGCAAAGTCGCGAGTCCTCTTCTCCCTAAAACAAAAGAAACCGCCAAAAAACAACATCAACTTTTACACCCCCCCATCACTCAACTCCTCGTGATCTGAGTTCTCCACCTCCTCCACCACTCCGCTAATTCTGCCGACATCTGTACAAGATAAAAAATCCATCAGAGCCTGCGAACATTTTTCTTCTGCAAAAACGAGAGACATTGGAAATGAAATCTTTGACCTCTTTAAAACCTTTTCAACACCCTCATACCCCTCTTCCCCCTCTTGCCCATCAACCCAAAGCCTTTTTTGTTCTCGTTTCCATCTCTTACACCACTTAAAAAGGTGGTCTCTTGTTTGATATTCGTGCCCACACCACCAGCACTTCATATCACTTCTTTTTCCGATCCGCAATAGGTATTTCGCTATCAGTGCATGTCCTGACTTAAGCTGATAAAACCTCGCCGCAATCGTCTTTCTGGCTTCCATCACGGCACTGTTCCCTCCCCTCTTCACCAAATCATACCGGTAACTGTGCTTTGACTTATTCCCCATCTTTTTTATTTCTTCTTTACTTTCTTCCCATTTCACCTCAGTTAACCTTCGACTAACATGCGAAAAAGAAACATAATCTAAAAAGGGAGGCGGATTTTGCGTTTCGGTATAACTTGCGCAATGCTTATATGCCGCCTTTGTTGCTTATTGATCCGCTTCTTCATTGCCTTCTATCCCTTTATGCGCGGGTACCCACCGGTACTCCACCTGGATATTTTTTCTGGCTAATGCATTGGTCCAGTTCATCGTTCGTAGCGCTAGCACCTGTCCCGGTCCTGGCTCATCTGATTGTATTCGTCTTAAAGTTGCCTGGGAATCCGTAAAAACCGTTACCCTGGTAACCTTCTTTTCTTCTGTCATCTCATCCGCGATCTTCATCGCTTCCGACATCGCATACATTTCCGCATCAAATGCTTCTTTTTGTCGACCTAGGTGTGTCCTCCTCTTATTCCACCTTCCCTCTTCTTCCCATACCACTGCACACCCAACCCACTCATCTTCTTTTCTCGATCCATCAGTCCAAAAAACAAGCCCATCCCTATCTAACTTCACTTCTACCAATGCTTGTTTCTTATCCTGAATTATCACTTTGCCTTTAAGGCATCTTTTTTCCATCGGTAATGTTGTCCTTTCATAACTCCTCCTTTCGAAAGGTTTATCCTCCGGGATCAACTCATCAATCCCCTCCACCCTTTGTAAGACATTCCTCTGTACTTCTAACATTTTCCCTCCACCTTGAGCATCGGGCATCATCATCTGCCTCAACTTATACCGTCGTACCCGGTTATTAAGAAGAGCCTTTGCCGGTCGTAAACCCGCATCATTCATCAAAGCTCCTTGAGGTGTCGTTCTAAAGCATCCGGTTACCCTTCTGCCCTGTTCATTCAACAACTTTTGCACCTCCTGAGCCCGACTTTCTTGTCGATGCCACCACAATTCAGACCCATACAACGCCACTGCCTGAACCGCCGCAACTTGAATTCGTTTGCATCCTTCAGAGCTCAATCCTTTCTTCGTCATCAAGGATCTCACCCTATTCTGCGCTCTCCTTGCTTTCGCTAAGGTCTTTTTCGTATGGTCATTCAGGGTAAGCATATCATCTAACCATACCCCCAACCATCTTGTCGCTTCTTTATTATATGAAACCTCATGATTTCCCACTCTTACTCGAGCGTTCATCTTCAGTTCCTTATTCTTTCTTCGTCTTGTGAATAACATCACCTCTGTTTTTTCGATATCGAACCGACAGGCATTCTTCTTTGCCCACTTTGTTGTTTCCGCGGCGCATCTTTCCAGTCATTGTGTGCATTCCCCCACATCCTCACCTTCCACCACCCATGCCACATCATCAACAAAAGATATACCCTCGCTTCCACACTCTTCTTCTTCCTTTTCAACTTGGCCGAACAACCCCGAAAGATATACAACGAAAAGTACTGGCGAGACTGGCGACCCCTGCGGAACTCCCGTTTCCACATCCATACTATCTCCTTCCTTTCCATCCATCGACATAATCACTTTTCTCTCTTCCATAAAACTTTCCACCCACCTCACCAGATCGGCTTCAAATCCCATTTCTTCCATTCTTTTTATCAAGTTCCCCTTTGCCACATGTGGAAAGGCTCCCTTAACATCCATTAACAGCACTGCCGCGGTATTCCCCCTCCCCCACACTTCTTCAACTCTCTTCATCAACCTTCCAACCGCGTCAACTGCTGACCTTCTCTTTCTGCATCCAAACTGTCCGTCATGAAGTAACCTCCTTCGCTCACACTCCTCTGCTATTGCGTTGGCTGCCACCTTCTCAACCACTTTTCCCAGACAATTTAACAACGTTATCACCCTATATGCCTTGGCGACTCCGTAATCTGGCTTATTCGGCTTCGGTATAACAACCCCCTTTGCTTCCTTCCAAACTCGGGGATGTACTCCTAACCTAAACGACACTTTGACGACATTAATTATCCTTTGGGAATCCCAATCCCACAATAATCTTATCGCCTTAAACCCCAACCTATCCGGCCCGGGTGCCTTTTGAACTGACTGACTAAACAGAGCCTCCCGGATGTCTTCATCAGTAATTCGTTTCCACATTTCGCCTCCCTCCTCTTGGGCCTTTCTCTCCACACCCTTCAGAGGCTTCGGAAATGCTTCTTCCTTTATCAATTCTGCCTTATCCTCCCAGGACTCCGCCACCTCCCCAGTCCTAGATCTCAAAGTCTTTGTCGTTTGTTGTCCGCCTGGTTTCGTATATCTCAACGCCTGCCACACTTGGTCTCTTGTGGCCGAAGTTAAAAACTTCCTCCACATCTCCGTTTTCGACTGTCGGATCATTCTTCTCAGGTTGCTTTGCTGCTTCCTAACTTGTTGCTGCGACGCTTCCCCTTTCTTTCTGGCTCTCTTTATCGATCCTAAAATTTTTCGATTTTCCGCGATCTCCGCCGTCCACCACCTCTTGGATCTTGCGCAAACCTTAACTTTTTTGCAGCACCTATTAAGATGATTAACGAAATTTCGCTGTATCCACTCAGCTTCCTTCTGTAAATCATCCTTGCCGCTATTCTCATCCAAAACCGGTCTCTTTGAGCTCTTGTCCTCCCACTCTTTTTGTGCTTTTTTATATTTTTCTTCCTCCTCCTTCGACTTAAGCCCATCGATATCCCATCCTGTAATTTTTCGCGATACTTTGACTCCTTCCCCTTTGTCCCATCTTAACTGGGCACACACAATCGCGTGATCCGAAGTAGTTGCCAAATCTGTTGATATCTCCAGCCTATCAGCCATCAAGGCTTTAGTAACGAAGAAGTCAATAAGCGATCCCGAAGTTTCGCCATTTCTCGTATTCGAATGGGTTTCTTCCCCGTCCGTAACGTCGATCAAATCGTACTCATCCATAAGATTTTCCAAAAAGTTCGCGTCTCGCTTTGGTGGGCACTGTGGGTCCCATCTATCACTGTGAGCATTCCAATCTCCTCCCAAAAGAATCTTTTCCTGCTCCATTATTTCACTCCATCTTGCTGTCTGCGCCGG